>Ga0310330_100586_pt1 | contig 10012 bp, 5 predicted proteins | sample LakMicDCLTotalB5_FD_195544 | JGI IMG/M metagenome (GOLD analysis project Ga0310330, IMG submission 195544) | Enriched freshwater cyanobacterial communities from Lake Michigan, Michigan, United States - MI23.DCL.Total.B5 (v2) (version 2) | ecosystem: Environmental > Aquatic > Freshwater > Lake... | reverse complement strand
CGGGTGCAAGCTACAGACGTATTCGTAGAATTATATACGCGCGTGGGGCTTCCGGAGAATCATTACTTAGCAGCAACATTGCAGATTTCTACCGACATCCTGGTCATGTCAAGGCTATTGCAATGTATCTTCCTCAATTCCATCGCATTGACGAAAACGATACATGGTGGGGTGAAGGATTCACAGAGTGGACTAACGTACGCCGCGCCAAACCATTTTATCCCGGACATGACCAGCCCCAAATTCCACATCCCGATATCGGATACTACAACCTCGATGATCCAAACGTACTAGAGCGTCAGGCTTCGCTCGCAGCACAATACGGAATACATGGCTTTTGCTTTTATTATTACTGGTTTAATGGCCGACGAGTACTAGAAAAGCCTATCAACAATATGCTGGAATCAGGCAAACCTGATTTTCCTTTTTGTCTTTGTTGGGCAAACGAGAATTGGACTCGGACATGGGACGGCCGTAACACCGAACTCCTTTTGGAGCAGAGCTATTCAGCGGAGAGCGATATTAAATTCTTCTATGATATACTTCCGGCGCTAAAAGATAATCGCTACATAAGAATTGATGGCAGGCCATTGGTAATCATCTACCGACCAGGGGATCTCCCCTCCGCTTCTGAAAGCGCTAAGCGTTGGCAAGATCTTGCTGTAAGGGAAGGATTACAAGGCCTCCATCTAGCTGCTGTCCATAGTTTTGATTTTGCGGATCCTCGTAGTTTTGGATTTGACTCCGCGATCCAATTCCCCCCTCTTCAAACTCCCTCACACAACATTGCCACCAATAATAATTTCAATGCATCCCCCGAGTTTGCCGGCAATGCATTTAACATGCAAGATGTTATCAATTTATACTCGGGCGTACCCCAGCAAGATTACAAGCTTTTTCGTGGCGTTACTCCTAGATGGGACAATACTCCAAGGCGAATGGAACGCGCCACGTCTTGGGTAAATTCATCCCCTGAAATATATGGAGAATGGCTTAAAGTAGCCGTTACGCAAACGCAACGAGATCATCCAGATATGGAGCAATTCTTGTTTATTAATGCCTGGAATGAATGGGCAGAAGGTGCATATCTTGAGCCAGATGTGCGATACGGCTACCGATATCTTGAGCAGACTCGGGCCGCTTTACAGACAGGACAAAGAGGCCAGAGTGAGTCGCCATTAGATATTACGTCTCTGCGGCACCCAATTTTATTTTCCGCTCGTCAGTCCCGCCTAGAATACCTATTTTCAGCTTCACTAGATTCACTTCCTGGCACTGTCCATGACTTGCTGTTGAGTCATGCTTCAGCTGTTTCACAGATTTCATCCTTTGGCCTCGAACTATCAATAAAGCACGGCACTGCTTGGTGTCATTCCAAGTCAACATCTATTCCCCTAACTGATTCTGGTTCTCTTGCTCGAGCCTACAAACTTGCATCCACATACAGCGAAGATTCTCCCTTCGTCTTTGTAGTCTTGCAATATGGAAATCCGCTAGTCACATCAAAATGCCTGCGGTCACTACTAGAGTTGAATGCAAACGACAGGAATGTTCACATTGTAATTGTTGATAATTTTCACTCTGAGGAGGTAGCCTCAGCTACCAAGAGAATGTTTGACTCAATCAAGCAAGTCTCATTAATTTTTAATAAATCCAATCTTGGATTTGCCAAGGGTCACAACGTGGGATATAGATTTGCCAGAGAACATTTGGGCGCAGGATTTATAGTAGCATTGAATAATGATATCATCATTGGCGACTCTAATTTTGTTTCTACATGCATTTCCATTTATGATGTTACGGCATATTCCGTTCTTGGCCCTAGAATATTAGTAGCGGAAAGTCACGATGCCAGCCCTTGGAATGATGCAGTTTATTCTCAATCCGAGTGGGCCTCATTGCAAGCGCTTTATGAGAATCAATATAGAGACTGGCAGACCAATGGAACAGCAGAATGGGATCGAATCGGACGGGCTTCGCCACTGTCCAAGTTTATACGCGACCCAATCTTGCAAGGCGCTGCTTATATTTTTTCACCTATTTTTATGCATGCCAAGGAGCTAGCATTTGATGAAAGCACCTTTCTATATGGAGAAGAATTTCTTTTGGCAGTGGGCTGCTTACTATCTGGCCATTCCATGCTCTATTCAAGTTGTTTGAGTGTTCGGCATAATGAAGGGAGCTCCACATCATTACTTGATTCATCAACAAAGTTTGCTTACGGTTACACCGGTGCTATTTCATCCATCAAGTTGGCTCGCGAACGACTTGCTCGCTTTTCTGATGCAAATAAAGGCATTTGCATTAATACTGTGGCATCAAGTATTTCTTCGCTGTGTGCTGATGGTCGCAAACATCTACTCTTTGACTTATTGTTTTGCCAGCCCGGATATCATGGTGGAGGTGAATATGGAAAAGCAACATTTCGAGCACTTGTAGAGTCAACCATTAATAATCAAGAATATCAAATCTGGGCTGCCCTAGACCCTAGCCTCGTTATTGACGAATGGGTCCTTGAACTCTGTCGAAAATATTCAGTTAATCTGGTATCTGTAACCTCATTTGCTGACATCTCTTCTCTCGTCGACGCTGGCTATTTTCATTCATTTTTTGCGCCCGCGATTGTAGCTTATGCTGATTATGAATACATGCGCCGTGCAGGATCTCGGCTTTCCTTCCGGGGCAGCAGAACAAGAGTTGTTGGCACACTTCTTGATATCCGTGACTATCAACTTATTCGCGATCGTGACGCAATATCCCAGTCCCTAAAAAATATTGGTTGGCAAGCACCAACGACTTATCCTTACTCTTTTCTCTCTGACGATGCTCCCAACCATCTAGCGCTTGAAAAAATGTATAGAGAAATTCTTAACGATTCGAACGTGGAGACTATCGTCACTATTTCCCAATATTGCGGTGATGTAATAATGAGTGAATTCAACCCGTCTCAAGACCGTTTGCTCGTTCTTTATGCTGCAGAGAAAGACAGGCCTAAACCAGTTCCTTTCCACCCTGAGGATATTGGCAACGACGGCAAGCCGTTCGTCATTGTTCTCAATGCTGCTCGCCCAGAGAAAAATGCTGCTTCAGTAGCAGCGGCTTTTAATAATCTCTTCTCACGAAATGATGTTCCGTTAGACCTGCATGATGCCAGGGTTCTTTTTGTCGGAATCAATTCGATTGCTGAACTTGGCCTCGGAAGCCTTGAAAACTCTAATATGTTTACCACATGTAACCACGCGACGCCAGGGCAGCTTGAATTTCTCTTTGAGCAGGCTCGCCTACTTGTCTATGCTTCTTTTAATGAAGGCTTTGGCTACCCACCAATTGAAGCGATGAGGTATGGCACGGCTAGCGTTGTATCTAATACAACCTCCTTACCTGAGATATGTGGCGATGCAGTCATTTACTGCGATCCATACACGATTGAATCCATAGAGTCTGCGATTCTTCAAGCTTTCACCAGCCCCCTTCCGGTCGAAAAACTATACAGTCATCATTCGGAAATCGTAAGGCGACAGCACAGTGACGTGCATACCCTTGCAAACCTAATTAAGCGATAATCTCAAGTGCCTAACTCCACAATTCATCGCCACCAGCCACGCAACGAAGTAGTTTTAAACTGCCGCTTAGAGACCCACAAGAATCATTTAATAACGATAACAAGCGTGGTGGACTCCGACAGCTTCAATACTTTATTGTCCCTGACATCGAGCTCAATAACCTAGTGGCCGCCTTGCGTTCCTCTTGGCAGGAAATCTGGTTTGCGAAGCCATCAAGGGCCGGCTACAACCCTTTAAGTGGCTAAGCGGCATATGGATTCCTGGCCATTGCGGCTATCGCACAAGAAGGCAATTGTTACAGGGCCTGGTCAGTTTCATTCAGCCTGGCCTTGGCAAACAATCAATTTGTGAAAAAAGCTGGATGCATTAGAAATGCTAACATTGCCTTGTACTACAAGTTTTCAAATGATGCGAGAAACAGCCATACCCAAGTGGTCTTGACTGCGTCCATACTTTGCCAACGGCCCTCCATTCCTGCCTAGCTGCCAATCCCACATTCCCACAAGTGCACTGCCCATGAATCAAACCGCACTAATCGCCGGCATAACCGGTCAGGACGGGGCCTATCTAGCCCAACATTTGCTCAAGGCAGGATACCGGGTGATCGGTAGCAGCCGAGATGCCCAAACCTGTGATCGAAGCAGGCTCCGGCGGCTCGGCATTAACGAAGATGTTGAGCTCATCTCCCTAGCCCCGAACGACTTTCGTAGCGTTCTTAAAGCACTGTCTTCACTGGCACCGGCAGAGGTCTACAACCTCGCCGGCCAGACCAGTGTCGGGCTCTCCTTCGATCAGCCTGTCGAGTGCATGGAGTCGATCGCCGGCGGCACGCTGAACTTCCTGGAGGTGCTGCGTTATCTGGGGGCACCCACACGCCTTTTCAGCGCTGGAAGCTCGGAGTGCTTCGGAGACACACAGCAGAGGCCGGCCAATGAGAAGACCGCCTTCCATCCGAGAAGCCCCTATGCGGTAGCCAAAAGCACGGCCTTCTGGCAGGTAGCCAACTATCGCGATGCCTATGGGATCTTCTGCTGCACAGGCATTCTGGCGAACCACGAATCACCCTTAAGGCCCCAACGCTTTGTCACCCAAAAGATCATTGAAGGTGTGCGCCGCATTAAACGAGGCGAGAGCCAGGAACTCAGGCTTGGCAACCTGGACATCTGGCGCGACTGGGGTTGGGCGCCAGAATATGTCGTGGCCATGCATCAAATGCTCCAGACCCCCAAAGCCAACGACTACCTGATTGCCTCAGGCCACACCACGTCCCTGCGCGAATTTGTACGTTTAGCCTTTGCTGCAGCTGAACTTGAGGCTGAACCCTACCTAGTCAGCGACGCCACATTCCTTCGCCCGAGTGATCTCAAGTATTCTGCAATGGATCCTAGCCTGATTGAGGCTGATCTCGGGTGGAAAGCCAAAATCACACCGGCCGAAATCGTACAGAAAATGTACGACGCTAGCCTCTTGTGACTCTGGTATCACTACTGATCTATCTCGTCATATTCCTGCGTGCATTTACACCCCCGCCTGTAGCGCCCCATGTCCAGTAATCCATGGGCCATCTACGCACCATGATTGGCCTCATCGGAGATCGCGAAGGATTCGCTCAGACAGGGGGCATCCAAACCCTGGTGCAGCTTCTCTGTGGGCGCCTGCAGCGCGAGGGGATCACCTACCGGATCCTCACCCAGGCCCAACACAGCACCGATGACTGCAGCAGCCTGGTTGTGCTGGGCTGCAGCAGCCCCTGGGCCTACGGAGTGGTGCTGAAGGCCTTACTGACAAAGCCGGGCCTGCCCATCCACTGGATCCCCTGCTATCACCCACCCCGCTTTGTGACCCATCGACGCCGGGCCCTGTTAGCCGGTTGGGCCCTGCGACACCTCCAGCGTCTTGGAGTCTGCGTGCACGCCATGACCCAAAACGAACAGGCCTACCTAAACCGGGGTCGCTGCTCCCTCAGCAGCCTAGCGTTCGATTGTGAGGGCTCCATCCAGAAACGCTCCGGGGGCGCGGTGGCGACCCACATCCCCCGCCGCTATGCCCTGGTGTTCCTCGGCCGACCTGTAGCCCAGAAGGGATGGCCCGCATTCCTTCAGATCGTCGAACAGCTGGACTGGCCCTGCCTTGGAATCATTCCCTATCAGCCCAAACATCGTATTCCAGCCAACCTGACAGTCCTTGTTGGCGCCCAGGATGATGAGGTGGCTGCAGGCCTGCGGGAGAGCAAGATTCTGATCCTGCCCTCGGACTATGAGTCCTTTGGATTTGCCCAAGCTGAAGCCTTGCTATCGGGATGTTGTGTGCCAATCCTGGGCGAGTGGCCGCTATGGCTCAACGTTCCGGAACTTGACTGGCGAGGGCTATCACCACCGGAGACGGCCCAGCGGGTTCGCGAGATTCTCGCCGATCCTGCACGACTGTCCCAGCTACGATTGCGACAGATGCAAAGCTGGAACCTGAGAGTAGAACGACAGGCTCCGGCCATTCCACCCCTGCATGGCTGACGGACACCAAAGGGCGCTGGTGAGTGTGGTGGTTCCGTTTCGGAACGCCGCACCGTTTCTAGGAGCATGCTGTCGTTCGATCCTGGAGCAGACCTACACCAACTGGGAAGCGATACTGATTGATGACAACTCAAGCGATGGGAGTCTGGGGATCGCCCGGGAGTTTGTGGCTTGTGATCCTCGCTTTCGGCTGATCTGCTCTGGGCGGAACCCAGGGGATCCAGCCGGACCATGGCTGCCAAGAAATCGGGGCCTGAAAGCCGCTGAAGGCGCCTTTGTCGCCTTCCTCGATGCTGACGATGTTTGGCACGCCGAGAAACTTGAACGCCAACTATACATGATGCAAAATACGCGGAGCGATTTTTGTGTCAGCGCTTATTTTCGCTTTGCCGACAGCACAAAATGGATCAGCGAGTTGCGCACGCCCCCAAACAAAATCCGCCCCTCTCTGGTGGCGCTGATTAATCCCTTTCCACTCTCCACGATCCTGGCCCGACGCGAATGTCTGGGCCAGGGGTTTCGGCCCGTCTGCCATGAAGACCACGATGCCTGGCGCAGGCTTTTCCAGACCTCCACGGTGCGCTATTGCTGTGTAGCGACCCCATTGGCGGCCTACCGGATTCACCAAAACAACATCACCGGCTCCTGGTGGCAGAAGCTGAACATGCGCAAACAGTTCGAAGAGCAATATGGATCTGGTTGGAGCCCGGTTCACTTCATTCTTTTCCTGCTGCTGCAGGTTGGCCATCAACTCAGATCACTGCGCTGGAGATTACGCAAGACATCGATTGAGAGTCTGGGTTTCCATGCGGGGGGCATCAGCGCAGGCGAGGCGACACTGGAGGCGTATCTAGCTTCCGGAAGGATGGTGGACGCCTCAGGTAATAGAGGCGAGCCGTGAGCGCCTGATAAAAATCTTTAACACCCCTGCGCTGCCTAAGAATCAACCACAGAATCAACTTGAGAACATTCAGCAAATGCCTGAATGCACCCATGGAGTCGCGGAGCGTCAGCAGAAATCGGCGACATGCCAAATAAAGCTGCCTCTTGGCATCACCGATTGTTGGCACAATGGCAAGGGCTGCGGGAGAGCGATGCGCCAAAGCCTCCCTAGGCTGATAAAGGGCGCGAGCAGGTGCCTGAGTGTTCAACAAGTCTTTCAAAATGGCAATCAAAGAAAAAGACTGCTGAGGATGCTTGAACTCAGCTGGAGAGCGCCCAGATAGCGCCACGGCCTGCATGGATTCCCTCAGGGCCTGGCGGAAGGCCTGACGATCAGGCTCTGCCCAGTTGACCGCTGTGGCCAGTGTCGCCAGGTGTGACTGATAGACAATGGAGCCTTTGCCCATCTCCACCAGTGTGAAGGGGCAGGGGTAGTGGGGGCCAGGGCCAAAAAACGGATAATCCGTGATCCCTCCATAGTTCGAGAAAACCGTAGCGAGACCATAAGCATCGGCCTCAATGATGTTCAACCCAAGCCCCTCAGAGCGATGCGGAGAGGCATAAACCTGGCAGACCAGGAACAAGCGCCGGAGGTCAGCCTGAGGGAGGCTGGCATTCAAAAGAAAGACATTAGGAAGCGAGGCAATCCGTTCGATCAAGCCCAAATACTGGTCAGCAAAGGAAGCTCCAGCAGAGCACTTGAGAATCAAGGCCTGATCCTCCATACCGGACTCAGAAAAAAGATCAATCAAAAGGGATGGATTCTTGCGTTCGACACAGCTCCGAAAATCAAAAACGCTGAGGGTTAGCGTCTTGAAGCGATGAATCTCAAGCTCCAGCCCAAGTGAGAACAAGAAATCTTGATCACTGCCCGCAGAGACTGGATCACCTGAGGCCGAAGCGATAGAGGTGTAGAGCTGGCGATAATCAAGGGGTGCGTAAATTAACTTTTGCCGTGGCAGCAGACGGGCCAGGCTGTCATAAATGAATTGGGTTGGAGCCAACACTCGATCCAAATACTTAGCCGCCTCAGCATGGGCCGGAACAGGGCACTCAAGCTCCCACCACCAATAGCCAAGATTGCAGACGCGCGAAAAGTATTGATTGGCGATTCCCGTATTCACATAGTGAAGCATCTGGTCTGCATTAATAAGAAAAAGCGACGGTGCATCCGTATGAAATGAAGAAAGCCCAGCCAGAGACTCAACCCAATCCAAATCACGATCCTGGATTGGCATCGCCTTGGCGGGATCAATCGTGAAGGAGAAGCGAAGACCAGCCTCGCTGAGACCACGCAGAATCAGGCCAGTGATCCTGCCAACACCAAAAGAAAAATTTGGATAACCAATCACGTTGAGCTGTGCCTGAGATGCCTCACCAGAAGGAGACGCATCAGAGTCGAGATGCCCAAGATCGGGCAAATGCATCCCGATAGCACCCAGAATATTGGACGCGGCATGCATCACACCTGAACGTGACTGACTACTGATGCCATGAAGCGCCCGCAGAAAAGCATCTTCATCTTCAAAGCGAGAAGGAGGCAGCATTGCCATGCCTGCATTGGCGCGCTCGGCCAGGAAACGATTCAGATCACGACGCTCTGACAGCCTGAGACGATAATACTGAGATTGATTCCTTCCCTCATATCGAAGCGCACCAATTAAGTCGGCAGGAACTTCAAGCCTGAGATCAGATAAATGCCTTCGGTGAGAACTTGTTGCGGCATCATAACTAGCTGCAAGCCTTTCAACAGTTTTGCTTCCACCCCTTGGACTGCGTGGATCTCTTCCTCCATATTTGGAGATTCCAATGGCGCCTGGAACTCGAAGACCGCTGAAATGGAAAAAAACCAAAGGGCAATCAACGACTGACCCGTCATCCTGAACATCGCCAATCAAACGAACATGAGGCCTGCCACTAGAATGACGATAGACAAGCCGCTCCTGCATATTCCAATAGGCAACATTAAGCGCGGGACTGCGGTTTGCACGAACGCGACACAGCGATGGAAACATATCGCCGAAACGCTGGTCAGTGAAGAGATTCTCTTCAAGCCAGTTCAGGGAATCATAAACAAGCTGCCGCTTCCAGAAATTAATGACATTTCCCGACCTTGCCGTATTCTCAAAGTGAACAAAACCGAAATTATAAGATCCGCAGGCACGAATGTTATGCAGTGTGGGATTCTGCGCGGCATTCAGAGAATCCGTCAATACATGAGGGGTAACTACGCAATCCCAGCCAACATCTTCGCCGGCAAGCTCATGGGGCTCAAGGCATCCGAAGAACTGAATATCAGGATCAATATATGTGGCAGAGATAGGAGCATACTTTTCAAACAAATAGGCGAAGACCCAGGGCTTCACAGAGGTACTGTATTCAGTGATCTCGTAATAGAGGCTCATGGCAGACACCTCTCTTGAGTGTGCAAAGATCTCTGGTATCGCAACCAGAGAACTTGAGGGGGCAGAAAGCAATCCCTGCAACTTCGCCAGCTGTTCAGCGCCTAAGACCGGGTAATCAACAAGAACAATGACGAAGCACCACTCATTGGAGTGATTTCTAGCAAATGAAGTCTCGCATTCTAAGGCATAATGCAAATACGAGTAGTTGCAGATTGTGAACGCAATGCGCTTCAAGGCAAATCAGCACGCTTGCTCCTCAAGCTAACAGATTCAGTACTGCAACAAATCCCTGAGGCAATGAGCAGACCAAGCAGGGTGCGCTATCGCCCGAGTTTGCGCTCAAGCGACGCGAAGTATTGCCTGGCGTTGCGCAACTCGATCACAACTTTAGGCATATACCCAACTGTTTTACTGACAGCTAGGCTCCGGGCCCGCTGCCAAAAGGCTGACGACTGGGGGCCAATCGGGCAACTAAAGTAATCACCAAGGCAGAACTGGGAGGCTCAACCACCACCACCGCGTTCACCCCCCCCGCGCCCCCCTCAAACGGCCCAGGGCCCGCGCCGGCCTCGGGGAGCGGCACCCCAGAGGG
>Ga0310330_100582_pt1 | contig 10065 bp, 9 predicted proteins | sample LakMicDCLTotalB5_FD_195544 | JGI IMG/M metagenome (GOLD analysis project Ga0310330, IMG submission 195544) | Enriched freshwater cyanobacterial communities from Lake Michigan, Michigan, United States - MI23.DCL.Total.B5 (v2) (version 2) | ecosystem: Environmental > Aquatic > Freshwater > Lake... | reverse complement strand
GTTTTAACCCTCCGGGGGGTGGTGTTGTAAACCCCAATAAACCCCCGCCCCACCGCTATGTAGATCTCAAACGCCCGGTAGGTGGTGGCCACCATCAGCTGCCCCTGCCGGAACAGTTCGTCAAAGCCGATCACGGCCGCCAGGCTGGTGTCCTTGATCAGGGTGATGAATTCATTGGCCAACGGTGGCAGCACCCGGCGAATTGCCTTGGGGGCGATCACGAAGCGCATGCGCTCCAGCGGGCTGAAGCCCAGGGCATCGGCGGCTTCCCACTGACCGCGGTCAATCGATTCGATGCCGCTGCGCAACACCTCGGCCAGGTAGGCGGCCACGTTGAGGCTTAGGGCTGTCACGGCAGCCGGCAGGCGCTCGATCGTGAAGGCGATGTCGAGGCTCTGGATCAGGGCCGGCAGGCCGAAATAGATCAGGAACAGCTGCACCAGCATCGGGGTGCCGCGAAAGAAGTCGATGTAGACGCGGCACAGCCTGTGGGCCAGTGGCCAGGGGGCCTGCAGCAGCATCGCCAGACCCGTGCCGCCGAACAGGCCAAAGCTGAAGGACAACACCGTCAGCAGCAGGGTGATGCCTGCGCCCTTGACCAGGTTCTGGGCCAGCAGGGCCAGATCGAGTCCGGCCATCGGCGACACCTTGTTGCGCAAGGCCGGAGCCACGGCCGGCAGCACCGGCGGTTCGGCGCCAAACCATTTGCGGTAGAGCGCTGCGTAGCGGCCGCTGGAGATCAGCTTGCCCAGGGCCCGGTTGATCGGCGCTTGCAGGGGCGAGTTGACCGGCAGGGCGATGCCGTAGTACTCGGTGCTGAGATGCTCGCCCGACAGGTGCAGACCGTGCAGGTTGGCCTGCCGCATCGCATAGAGGATGGCCGGCACGTCGCTGATCACGGCGTCGGCATTGCCGTTGACCAGTTCCTGCAGGGCCAGGGGGGTGGAGTCGAAGTTGCTGACCTGGGCACCTGGCACCTTGGACGCGGCGATGGCGCCTGTGGTGCCGATCTGCACAGCGATGCGGCGGCCTTTGAGCTGATCGAGGCTGGTGAAATCTGGGGCGCCGTCGCGCACCACGATGGCCTCCCCCGCTTCGAAGTAGGGCCGCGAAAAGTCGATGGCTCGCGCCCGATCGGCCGTGATCGTGATCGAACTGATCGCCGCATCGATGCTGCGGGACTGCAGCGCCGGGATGATGCCGTCGAATGGCAGCGCCAGCAGTTGGATCGGGTGACCGGCCCGCCGGCCGATCGCTTCGATCAGCTCCACATCGAAGCCGGTGATCGCGTTGGTGCTGGGATCGCGATACTCAAACGGTGGAAAGGTGGGGTCGTTGCCCACCGTCCAGGGGGTGCCGGCGCGCTGGGCTTCGGCCAGCGCCACCCCACTGCTGTTGATCAGCAGCAGGGCCATCAGCACGCCCATGACAACGAGCCCGAGACGGCGGCGCCAGCGCCCCAAGCGCTCGATACTGAAGCCAGGGCCCTTGATCATGGCCCCAATCGCCAAGTTCCTTGAACCCTCGATGATCGCCACGGTTCCCCCGGATCCAATCCTGCAGTGCACCGATCTGCACAAAAGCTATGGATCGCAGCAGGTGCTCAAGGGGGTGAGCACCACGGTGCAGGCCGGGGATGTGGTCTCGATCATCGGCCCGTCGGGCTGCGGCAAGAGCACGTTCTTGCGCTGCCTCAACCGGCTCGAGGGTTTTGAGCAGGGCCAGCTGCGGGTGCTGGGACGCGACATACCCGGTGGTCCGCTGGGCTGGCGCCATCTGCGCGCGCTGCGCATTCAGGTCGGCATGGTGTTCCAGCAGTTCAACCTGTTCCCCCACCTGACGGTGCTGGAGAACCTGGTGCTGCCGCCTCGGCAGGTGCTTGGGCTGCCCCTGGACCAGTGCCGCGATCGGGCCCTGCATCACCTCGAGCATGTGGGTCTGGCCCAGCGCGGCGATGCCTATCCGGGGCAGTTGTCGGGCGGGCAGAAGCAGCGGGTGGCGATCGCCCGCAGCCTGTGCATGAATCCGGCGGTGATGTTGTTTGACGAGCCCACCAGCGCCCTGGACCCCGAGCTGGTCGGCGAAGTGCTGCAGGTGATGCGACTGCTGGCCGAGACCGGCATGACGATGTTGGTGGTCACCCATGAGATGCGGTTTGCCCGCGAGGTCTCCAGTCGGGTGCTGTTCTTCAACAACGGCCTGATTGAGGAGCAGGGAGACCCTGAAACCATCTTCGGCAACCCCCGCAGTGATCGTCTGCGCACGTTCCTCAGGCGCCACTAACACCACCAGGTTGGGAGCGCCTGTCGTTGCGGTAGGGTTGCAGGCTGGCTTCGGCCAGAAGGGCTCGCGCCCGACCCCAGACAGCAGGTGAAGCCCTGGTTCCCGCGTTCTGCAGGAACCGCTGGATTCATAAATCCTGCCGAGGTGAACGCGACAGCTTTGGTTCAGCACGACCCCGGGACACCGGTCGGTCGGGTTCAGCCTGGTTCCAGCGGCCTCGAGGTGTGGCTGCCGCTTCCAGCGGTTGCCTCTGGGCCGCGGACCCTGCTTGTTCCCCCGATCCGTTCCAAATCCTATGGGCCGCACGCTGGAGAACAAGCAACAGATCGTCGAAGAGCTCAAGGGGCTCCTCGGTGAAGCCGAAATGGCGCTTGTCCTCGATTATTCGGGGCTGACCATCAAGGAAATGACCGATCTGCGGACCCGTCTGCAGGCGGCCAACGGTGTGTGCAAGGTGACCAAAAACACCTTGATGCGCCGTGCCATTGATGGCAACAGCGCCTGGTCGGAACTCGATTCCCTGCTCACCGGCACCAACGCCTTCATCCTCGTCAAAGGGGATGTGGGCGGTGCGGTGAAAGCCGTGCAGTCCTTCCAGAAGGACAGCAAGAAATCGGAAACGAAAGGGGGCCTTTTCGAAGGCAAGCTCCTTTCGCAGGCCGAGATCAAGGCCATCGGGGATCTGCCCTCCAAGGAGGTGCTCATGGCTCAGATCGCCGGTGCGATCAACGCCGTGGCCACCAAGGTTGCCGTGGGTATCAACGAGGTTCCGAGCGGTCTCGCCAGGGCGCTCAACCAGCACGCCAAGGGCGAAGGTTCGGCTTCCTGAGCCGACTCTGCTCCCGGTGCAGCTGAGAGCTCAACCGATCCTCACTGTTCCAACCAACAGATCTGTTGCTGATTCCCAACCATGTCTGCTACTACCGACAACATTCTCGAACAGCTGAAAACCCTTTCGCTGCTTGAAGCTTCCGAGCTCGTCAAGCAGATCGAAGAGGCTTTCGGTGTGTCCGCCGCCGCTTCCGCCGGCGTCGTCATGGCTGCCCCCGCCGCTGGTGGTGGTGCTGAAGCTGCCGAAGAGAAGACCGAATTCGACGTCATCCTCGATGGCTTCGATGATTCGGCCAAGATCAAGGTGCTCAAGGCCGTGCGCGAAGCCACCGGTCTGGGCCTGGGCGAAGCCAAGGCTCTGGTCGAGGCTGCCCCCAAGGCCGTCAAAGAAGGCATCTCCAAGGCCGATGCCGAAGCCCTCAAGAAGGCCATCGAAGAAGTCGGCGGCAAGGTCTCCATCAAGTGATCACCTGGGGATGGCCCCGCGCCGTCCCCGTCCGTCCTGCTTTGGTTACATGTGGGCCGGCTCCTCTGGGAGTCGGCTTTTTTCTTGTCTGGTCCGCTCGCCACCTGGCCAAAAAAAAGCCCCGCCGAAGGCAGGGCTTGAGTCGGAACGATCCTGAGAGTCTGTCCTCGTTTCGACCTCAGAAGAGCGTTCCCACTCCTCACACGCCGGAACCTTAACGGGCTTGGATCAGGGTTGGCCAGGTCGCGGAGGCCGGTGTTTCAACTGGCACCTGTTCGGAACGCCGTTCAGGGGGTGAAGGGGATCACCTGCAGCGCCACGATCCGGGGGGTCTGGTTGTCGCTGGCTGGCGCCATGACGGGCTCGGGCAGTGGCGGCGGCGTGCCCGGCGGCAGGGCGGTCAGGGTCTCCGGCTGCCACGGCTTCGCCAGGGTCGGCTGGCTGGGTGCTGCGCTGGCTGCAGCGGCGGCAACAGCCGCGACGGCGGCGGCGGCCAGAGCCAGGTAGGTTCGCTGCACGGGCCTGAAACGGGGCTGAAGTTTGTTAGCGGATCCTGGGGTGATGTCGAGTGGGCAGTGAGCCGGCGCCGGTGGTGGCCGCCGCCTGCGACGGGGCCTGTCGGGGCAATCCCGGCCCGGGGGGCTGGGGTGCGCTGATTCGGTTTGCTGACGGCCGTGTGCAGGAGCTGGGCGGCTACGAGCCGGCTACCACCAACAACCGCATGGAACTCACCGCCGCTCTGGCATTGCTGCAGGAACTGCGGCAGCTGCCGCGCCAGAGCGGGTTGGTGATTCGCACGGACAGCAAGTATCTGATCGACGGCCTGCAGTCGTGGCTCAGCGGCTGGAAGCGGCGCGGCTGGCGCACGGCCTCGGGCTCGGCTGTGCTCAACCGCGATCTGTGGGAGCAACTCGACCGGGCCCGGTTAGCCGATGTGGGCTTTCAGCATGTGCGGGGTCACAGCGGCGACCCCGACAACGAACGCTGCGATGCCATCGCCGTGGCCTGGAGTCGCGGTCAGGCGGTCCCGGCTGCAGCCGCGACCGCAGCTGCCCCGGCTGATGCCGCCCCAGTGGCAGCCGATCTGGCCCCTGCATCCCTGCAGCAACTGCTGAGCCGCCTCGAGCTGGCCGACCGGCTGGCCCGGGGGGGCTTCGGCCTCAGCCTGGTGGAGCTGGCCCAGCTGCTGGAGCAGCCCGCGGCCCAGATCGCCCGCCGGCAGCAACGCTGGCGCTGGCGCGATTGGTGGGTCGAACCGCTGGATGAAGGGCGCTGGCGGCTTGTGGCAGAGCCCGCGGCGGCGCACGATGGGGATGGCTGAGACAGATCGGGCCATGGCTGCCACCGGAACCGGAGCGCTTTACCGCCGTCTGGTGGGGCCGCTGCTCAGCAGCGATGACGGTTCCGATGCCGAGCAGCTCAGCCAGCTGACGCTGGCCGCATTGGCCCAGGCCTCGTTGCGCCGCAACTGGCCCGGCGTCAGCGGCGTGCTGGCGAGTCTGGCCGCCGACCTGCAACGCAGCGATGCCCGGCTCGAGCAGAGCCTGTTCGGCTGCCGCTTTGCCAATCCCCTGGGATTGGCCGCCGGGTTTGACAAAAATGCGGTGGCGGCCGGCATCTGGCACTGCTTTGGCTTTGGTTTTGCCGAGCTGGGCACCGTCACCTGGCATCCCCAGAGCGGCAATCCAAGGCCGCGGTTGTTTCGTCTGGCCGCCGAGCGCGCTGCCCTCAACCGCATGGGTTTCAACAACGATGGTGCCCAGGCGGTGCTGCGCACCCTTGAGCGCCAGCGGCTGCCGGCCCCCGGCCAGCGGCCGGCAGTCCTGGGCATCAACCTGGGCAAGTCCAAGCTGACGCCGCTGGAGCTGGCCCCGGACGATTACGCCAGTTCGCTGGAGCTGCTGGCCCCCCTGGCGGATTACGCCGTGGTCAACGTCAGCTCCCCCAACACCCCCGGCCTGCGCGACCTGCAGCAGGAGAGCCAGCTGCGGCGGCTGGTCGAGCGGCTGCGGCGGCTGCCGGGCTGCCCACCGCTGCTGGTCAAGATCGCCCCCGATCTGGAAGACGACGCCATCGATGCGATCGCTCGCATGGCCTATGAAGAGGGCCTGGCGGGTGTGATCGCGGTCAACACCAGCCTGAACCGTCTGGGCCTTGAGCAGCGGCGGTTGGCCCAGACCGGTCTGACCCTGGCCCAGGAGGCCGGGGGGCTCAGTGGGGCGCCGTTGCGGGCCCGCGCGCTCGAGGTGTTGCGGCGACTGCGGGCCGTGGCGGGTCCGGCCCTGCCCCTGGTGGGGGTCGGCGGGATCGATTCGCCGCAGGCGGCCTGGGAGCGCATCGCCGCCGGCGCATCCCTGGTGCAGATCTACACCGGCTGGATCTACGAGGGACCGGCCCTGGTGCCGGCCATTCTCGACGGCCTGCGGCAGCAGCTCGATCGCTATGGCCTGGCCCACATCGGCGCGGCGGTGGGTTGCGGTCTGCCCTGGCGCGACTAGGGGGACAAGCCATGGTGTTCGCCGGGGTCAGGGAGGCATGGAAACCGCTGCGGTCCCAGTGGCTCGGTGAGCGGGTCCTGCTGGCGGTCGACGACCGTGCCCTGCAGGCCGTGGCCCTGCGCCGCGGCGCGATCAGCATCCCCTGTTGGGAGTCGATGCTGCCGGCTCAGGCCCTGGTCGACGGCATGCCGACCCTGGTGGACACCCTGGGGGACTTTCTCGGTGATCTGCTGTTGAGTCAGGGGTTGATGGGGCAGGCCGTGCGGCTGGCTCTGCCGCCCCAGGCCTGTCACTGGCGGGTCGTGGTCTGGCCCCTACAGGAATGGCCCGACGACCCGCTCGAGGCCCTGCGCACGATCGATCCCGACCTGGGGTTGCCGTTTGCCCTGGCCGATGCCGCCATCGACCTGCTGCCCCTGCCCGGTGAACCGCTGCGGTCGTTGCTGGTGGCCGCCCCCCGCGAGCTGGTGGAGGCCTGGCTGGCCGTGTTTGCCATCACCGGCAGCCCGCTGGAGCGGCTGTTGCCGGCCCAGGTCTGCCTGCGGCAGGCCCTGTTGCCCGCCCTCGAGGCCACCCCTGCCCAGGGCGGCGTGCTGGTGCTGCATCCGTCGGCGGCGGGTTGCATGGCGCTGTTATGGCGCCAGGGCCTGCCCCTGTACGAGCGCCTGCTGGCCCTGGACGCCGCCCAGTTGCCGCATGAGCTGGAGCGGTGCGTGTCCTTTTACCGCTCGCGCGATCCCGAGTTCAGGCTCAGCCAGCTGTGGCTGACGGCGCCGTTGCCCGCCCAGGACCAGCTGGCGGCGACCCTGGGGCTGCCGCTTGAGCTGCTGGACAGCACTCCCTACGCTTCGCCGGTGTTGCAGGGGCTGGCCCAGGGGCGATGAGCACCACACCCCTTGATCTGCTGCGGGAGACGCGCCTGGCCCAAGGCCAGGCCGATCCGGCCCAACAGGCCGCCAACCGCCGTGCCCTGGTGCTCAAGGGGGGGCTGCTGGGGGTCGCTCTGGTGGCGGTCAGTGCGGTGATCACCGCGTTGCTCGTGCTGCGCCAGCAGCAGCAGCAGCGCGAGCTCGAGCGGCTGACGGTGATCGAGGCCGAGGTGCAGGCCGCGGAAGCCCGGCTGACCGCCGCCCGCGGCCGGGTCAATGGACTGCGGCGAGCCAACAAGGCCCTGGTGCAGGGGCTGGTGTCGGCCCGTTCGGGCTCGGCCCTGCTGCGCGATCTGCAGCGGCGGGTCCCCCAGGGGGTGCAGCTGACCACCATTGACGTCGCGCCGGGCGGGCAGAGCCTGCGGCTGCTGGGCACGGCCACCGATCCCCAGGGCTTCGCCCGCATCAATGCCCTGCAGATCGAACTGGGCCGTTCGCCCTTGCTGGACCCCACCGGGGTCAGGTTGATCAAGGCCGCGCGGGCCGAAGGCGTCGGTTTTGAGCTGACGGCACCCTTTCGTCCGCCGCTGCCGCCCCCGGCCGAGCTGCAGTTGCTGCGCGAACTGGGGGCCACCGGCATGGCGCTGCGGTTGCAGCAGCTGCAGGCCGAGGGGTTGCTGCCATGACCGATCGGACGGTCGATCGTTTGCTGTTGTGGCTGCCGGCGGGCCTGGGGGGGCTGGTGGCGCCGCTGGTGCTGGGCCTGGGGGCTGCGCCCCTGTTCAGCCAGCTCCAGCTCGAGGGCCGTCAGCTCGAGCAGAAGCAGGCGCTCGAGCAGCGCCTGCCCCAGATCCGCGTCGACCTGTCCAGGCTGGTGGGCGAGCAGCAGCAGGCCGAGCGGCAGCAGCAGCAGGTGCTCACGCTGATCGCCGGCAGTGGCGAGCTGGTCACCTTCCTGGCCCAGGTGGACCGCCTGGCCCAGCGCCATCGGGTGCAGCTGCAGCTGTTTGAGCCCACCAACGCCCAGCCCGAAGCGCCGGCCGGGGGGGCTGACCCGCTCAAGGCCCAGGCCAAAGGCACCCGCGCCAAGCAGCAGCAGACCGAGCAACAGCAGATCGCCGCGCCGCCGGATCCGCTGCAGAAGGCCGGCCTGTCCGGCAGCCGGCTGCTGCTCAGCGCCCGGGGGACGTTTCCGGATCTGCTGGCCTTTCTGCGGTCGATCGAGAGCCTGAGCTTGCTGGTGGTGCAGAGCAACCTCAACCTCAATCAGGCTCTGCCCGACAAGATCAGCACCAGCCGCACGCCAACTGCAACACCGGCTGCCACGTCGGCCACCACGCCGCCTGCCCCGGCAGCAGCGGCGACCCCTGGATCGGGATTGGTCGAGCTCAAGCTGGCCCTGGCGCTGTACCGCCCCACCCCGCGCCGCTGAGGCCTGGATCCAACCGGTCAACGCCGATACGATCGGCGCTCAGGATCGACAGGTGGGCGTGAACAGGCGAGTGGGCAGGCGGTTTGTGGGATGGACCGCTGCCATGTCGCTGGCACCCCTGGCCTGGGGCCCCTGGGTGGGGGCGGCGCCGGCCCCCACATCTGCCACGGCCAGCAGCGGCCAGGAGGGCGGCAGCGTCGTGTTGCGGGTGCGGCGCCAGAGCGATGCGGTGGACCTGGTGATCGAAGGGACCGGCGCCGGTCCTGAGCTGGTGCAGTCGGGCGGCAGCAACGGCTGGCAGGGCCAGCTGACCATCGCGGCCGCCAATGGCCTGCGGCTGGGACCCCAGCGGCTGTCGTTGCCCGAAGCCGGGCTGCAGCTGGTCACCCTGAGCGGTGGTGGCAGGCGTTATCAGATTGAGGTGCAGCCCACATCCGGCCTGCGGCTCAATCGGCCGGTGGTGAGCGCCGATGGGCAGAACCTGATCCTCACCTTCCCGGCGGTGCCCCAGGCGTCCTTGCAGACCCTGCGGCCCAATCTCAATCAGCCGGGCGCCATCCCCCAGGCCACCTATGCGCCGCCGCTGCAGCCCCGGGCGGTGGCGCCACCGCTGGGTGACATGGCGGTGGGCACCATGGTGCTGCGCAACACCAGCTACGTCGATGTGCGCGGTCCGCGGGTGACGATGACCCTGCGCAACGCCCCGGCAAGAGATGCGCTGATGTCCCTGGCCCAGTTGGCGGGCTATGGGTTTGTGTTCGTTGGCGCCGATCAGGGCACCACCGGCGCCTCGGCGGCAGCTTTGCCTGGCGGCGCGGTGTCGACTGCGGCAACAACGGCGCAGTCGGCTGGGCCGGCCCTGGGCCGCTCGGTCACGCTGGCGTTTGTCAAGGAGCCGTTCTCGCGGGCCTTCAATGCGGTGCTGCTGGCTTCTGGCCTGAGCGCCAAGTTGGAAGGCAACCTGCTGATCGTCGGTCAGTCCGTCGCGGCCAAAGGCTTCGGTTCACGGCTGTCCAAGGTGTACCGGCTCAACCAGGTGGGCCCAGAAGCAGCTGCGGATTACCTGGCCAATCTGGGCGCATCGGTCACCAAGACCAACACCATCGCGACCTCGGTCACCCAGGGGGTCAGCCAGAGCACGGCGGTTTCGGGTGGGGCCAATGCCTCGACGACCCAGTCCACCCGTCAGACAGTGGTCGAAAGTTATGGCGCCAGCAGTGGTCCGCTGCTGGGATTGGCGGCGACCACCGACAACCGTCTGCGCACGATCACGCTGGTGGGTGATTCATCGCTGGTGATGGTCGCCGAGCAGTACTTGAGGCAGTTGGATCTGCGGCAGAGGCAGGTGGCCCTGTCGGTGCGCATCCTCGATGTGTCGCTTGACAATGATTCCACCCTGGCCAACAGTTTCGCGTTTCGTTCCGGCAATTCCTTCATTCTCAGTCAGAACGGGGCCTTGACCGCGGTGTTTGGCTCAGTGGCGCCTCCAATTCCGCCGACCGCCAGCAATGCAACGCCGGCGGCCAATCCTGGTCTGGCTTACCCCAACAATCAGTTGGTCGATCAGATCACGGCTCTGGTCACTTCGTCGAACACCAAGGTTCTGGCCAGTCCGACCCTGATCCTCAGCGAGAATCCCGAGCCCATCCCCAGTGGGGCTTCGATCGGTTCTGCGGGCGGTAGCTC
>Ga0310330_100577_pt1 | contig 10093 bp, 7 predicted proteins | sample LakMicDCLTotalB5_FD_195544 | JGI IMG/M metagenome (GOLD analysis project Ga0310330, IMG submission 195544) | Enriched freshwater cyanobacterial communities from Lake Michigan, Michigan, United States - MI23.DCL.Total.B5 (v2) (version 2) | ecosystem: Environmental > Aquatic > Freshwater > Lake... | reverse complement strand
ATCCATACCTGATATTAGACCCTGAATTTCACGCGGTTTTTCACCTAGTTCCTGATCTTCAATTAGATAATAGGATATGCGTTGACCTGAGTTTATTGATTTGTACTCATTGTTTTCACTGATAAATTGAATTTCATTGTTCTTTGTGTCGACTTGTAATGGTGATGAGCTATTGACTAGCTCTGTAGTCATTACATAGAGTTCATAATTATTCCCTGTGGTACCACTACCATCAATGTCGTTCGGACGTGAAGAAGCCACTACAATTTGATCATTATTGTTTGTCGTTCCAGGATTAATGGCTGTAACAATATAGGTTTGGTCTTCATGCATAATTGGTACTTGAATCCACTTGTCTGAGCTAGCCAATGAAGCTTCACCTGTTAGATCAGATATGTCGCTCAGTTGCATTTCATCTGTTGACTCACCAATGTATTGATAGGTATTATCATCGCTCCAGGTTATGAATCCACCCTTGTTCATTGTAAACTTATTGCCTGAAATTAGTTCACCTTTGCTATTGTTAATTCTGTAACCTGTCTCGGCATTTCCCTTCACAGTATAACCCGGTGCGGTGATGCCTGTCGGCTTAACTATGTCGCCCGGTTTAATTAATTCAGCATTAGCATAGTTGTCAAATGTCAATAGTGTAAAATTTTGGGTATCTGTGCCCAAGTCTCTATTTCTTAAATCAAGTGACGCTGTCTTGCCGGTATATTTATATGTCTGTCCAGCGCCCGAGCCATAGTTACCCCTAATCGCACTGCCATTTGTAAGCAGAGTATTAATAATAGTGGCTTGCTCTATGGTCTCAGGCAAAACTATTGTTGCCTGTTTTGATGTACTGCTTTGGGCACCTGCCATGGTGCTTGTTTCTGAAGCAGCATCAGAGTGATCCTCAATCCTATCATTCACTTGGGAGCTTTCTTTTGATCTGATTATTAGTTGTCCGTCCAAAGTTATTGTGCTGTTGGTATTGTCAACTTCAACGGAGGCGGTCTCCGCTATGAAGCCATCCCCCCATAATGTTGTTGTTGATTTTGAGTCTAATGATGGAGTTGCGTCGGTCTTTAGTAATATTTCGTTGTCGGCTGATAATATTGATTCGCCATCAACCAAAATTGTAGAATTTGTATTTCCGACAGAAACTGCGTTAGAAAAACCACTTGCATTGCCATCAGGTAGCCTATCATTGTAGCTACCAATTGCCTGCCCAAGGTTCATAAATACCTGTGCTTTGCTCGACAATGAATTGGTAGCCTCACTTAATGCATTGATACTTTTACCTGTAACTGTACTATTGTATACTGATATACTAGCGCTTGAGTTTGCATGCGTAACAGCAAACGCCACAGACGCATTCTGTACATCTTTTCTGGTGAAAACTTCGCTCGTTAAAGTGGATGAGTTTACCTGATTAACAACACTGTTTAAACTTATACTTGATTCTACTCGTAGATCAATCTTGCTATTGGCAGTGATCTGTGAGTTATGAATTGCAAGTGAGCTCGTGGCTGATCCGCTTTTAACCATAGCTGGAACAAACCAATTGTTTAGGCCGTATATGGCCGGATCAATGATGTTGTCAATTAAAAAACCGTCTACAAAGTATGATTCTTTCCCGTTCCCGCCTTGGAATGGTAGATAGGAGTCTATAATTGCACTTGATATTATCGTCAAATCACCTGTTGTTAGGTTGGAATTGTAAATTTCAACAGAGGTTCTTGGAATTGGGTGCCAAACCATAGCCGGAATGTCGCTTGTTGATAATTTTGGTGCAATCTTCACGTTCCCATAGCTCTGATTGTTGTTGCTTGTATTTATTGTTGCTCCAGCAAGTGAAATGTGGCCATTATTGGTAATCTCAATATCGCCACCATAGGTCTTAATTGTATTGTAAATTCCAATAGTCTCACCGCTGCTTCTATCTATATTTATGGCGTTGTCAAGCTTAATTGATAGATTGTAGCTTGGAGGATAATAAGTATCTGCATTATTGGAATCTAGATCAATATTGTTAATCTTTATTGCTGAGCCGTCACTGCTAGTAATCCTTATTTCGCTTACCCCCCCCGTAATGTCCTTAACATGATCTTGTTTATTAAGCCCTGAAATCCTAACTTGTGTTTGTGAAATACCTATAATTGATATGGGTTCATCTGCTTCAGAAGTAATAATTGATAGGATTTTGTTGCTGTAGTTAGCTGTCCCAAGCGAACCGCTCCAGTTTAACCCAGTTAATATATCTTGCCTTGCTTCGATTGCCCCCTCGCTTATTTCAAGGCCCCAATTGCTAGTTGTCTTGCCAAAGTTTGCATAAGTAATATCATTTGATGCGGCCACATCGGCCCTGGTATATTTTGCTAATCCTTCAATTAGCCGCTGGCCTGCAGTGCCTTTGCCAGATTCGCAGCCATAAACTAAGAGGTCGCCATCCTCGGTTAATAAGTTTCCTAATTCTTTTAAGTCTGCCTTGTGCCTCCACAGATTACGGCTGGTGAGGGTATCCTTGCCAACAATGAATTGCCCTTCGGAGCCATGACCCAGCAGATGGATTGCACTGTAGCCGCCTACTGGAACTAGGGCTTTGACTTGTGTAACAAGCTTGGATAGGCTTGAGTTTTCATCCAACTGGATGGTTTTAGCACCTGCTTTTGTAAGGGCATTCTCAAGTTGGTCTAAGCTATCACTCTTCGATGTAACAATATAAATTGCGCCTAAATCTAGTTTCTGGCTTCCCGTTGCAGGAGTTATCGGGGCTTGATTAATATCCGTAGACCAATTCTCTTTCCAGAGCATGGGGTCATCGGGACCCGGGGCGATCTGTGGATGGATGGGGTCCGGCGCCAGTAAGGGCGACAGCGGGGACCGGGGGTCCACGAGTGGATTCATCTGATCAGCAACACCTGGGATCGCACCACTGCCAAAGAGGGAACTTTGGTTGTCCATGCCGAGCTCTTGCATTGGTCGATCCTTAGGGGGCCTGAAATGGTGTTTAAGGTTGTCGCCTTCACCCATGCGTGATGGATGCTCCTGAGCTGTGACGCTAAGGATCAGTGCCAAGGCTGATTGGCAAGGCGAAATGGATGGCGTTGAAATCCATTTTTTATTGGCTAATAGATATTTTTTAGGCTGCTGTGCTTCAATCGCACCGACAGTTGCCCGACGATGTTAATTTTTTATTGTCCTAGCCTTGGTTCCCGAACTCACCGATTAATTCAGGTGAGACGTCGTTCCAAGACCTACGGCCCTCCCTTCATAGGGCTTGGCCTACTTCCCCACCTGTGTTGAGCCATGCCCTTTGATGTGTTTTAGGCTACCTATTGCCCACTTTTCTCCTTTGGCTCCGGCCTTGCTTGGTCCCCGGAGCGGGCGTGGTCGTGTTTTCGTCCTGATCGGACCTGTTGGGGTCGGGCGACGATGGACTCATTTTTGGATGCACAAAACCCGTTACCAGCCCCAGCTACGTCCTGTTGGCGTTGTGTATCTCTGTTATTCTTTGCCGAGCAAGCATATAATGCCAAATTTATAATTATATTGTCTTAGGTGTTTTGTTTGTTATGGTTTGCAGCTATTTGCCTCTTCTTTGATGGGGCTCCGATTGGGACTGGCGCGAGGACAACCAGCGCTCAATCCGGTAGCCCAGGATCACGATCAGAACCACCAACCAAAACCATAATTCCGGCGCGTTGGCGTTGCAGAGAATGATCAGCAGCAGCAACTCACTCACTAACCAAGGCAGTTCCTGGCGCAGGAGCGGATTGGTGAGTTTCGGCAGACGAGGCTCCATGGTTAGGCAGTCTTGGAGGGGGCTGGACTAGGACCTTTGCGGTCTTAGGGCAAGCCGGCGGGCTGGCGCAGAAAGGGTTTATTCCACTGGCGGTCAATGCGTTGGCTGCGGTAACCCCCAGTCAGGGAACGTACCCCAGGGAGCAAGTAGCTGATCGGGCTGCGCCATTCCACGTAGGCATGGCTCACGGCTGTCAGGCCTTCCCGCACCGGAAACACGCCACTACCCCCCGAGAGGGTCCAGCGGAAGCCATCGACGCTGGTTGGATCGCGGTCCAGGCTGATGTCCGCTCGCATCACCGGGCCATTTTTGGTGAGCTCCTGGGCGAGCTGGGGGTTGCCGATGGTGGTGGAGATGTCATCGACGCTGGCGGGCAGGCTCAACACCCGCGTCACCGTGCCGGTGATGCCGCCGAAGCGACCCCGCTGGTTCCAGAGGGGCACCACCTCCACCGGCAGCCCGAGGGGGAGGCGGCGCGCGTCGGCCGGGCTGAAATAGGCCACCACTTCTAAGGGCAGCTTGCTGCTGTTGGTGGAATCGGGCCTGCCGATCGTGCCGAGGCGCTGACCCGTGCCCACGGTCTGGCCCGGGCTCACCTGAAGATCAAGCACCGTGCCATCGCGGTCGGCTTCGATTAGCCCCTCGTAGGCGATCTTGGCTTCGGTGACCCGAATCTGGCGCTTGAGATCATCAATCTGATAGCGGCGCTGCTGGGCCGCCGTTTCCAGGGTGACTTTCACCTGCTGGTAACTGGCAATCACCTGTTTAGCATTGATCTTGACGTCATCGAGGTTGACGCTGGTGCTGGTGAGGGCCTGTTGGGCGCCCACCACATCATTGGAGAGGGGGGCCACCACCTGGCGCTGGCTGAGCCAGTCGAGGTTGCGTAGTTTCGAGGCGTAGACCGATTGCAGGCCCTGGTAGCGCTTGCGGTCGTCCTCCAGCTTGCTCAGGGCGGTGTCACGGCTGGTGGCTTCGGCCAACAGTTGCATCCTGTCGCGGTGGTCCAGGTCGCTGTTGATCCGTTGCAGCTGGGCCAGGTTGCCCTTTTCCTGTTGCAGCTGGCGGGCGAGCACCGGCAGGTACAGCTGCATCAGGATCTGCCCTTTTTTAACCTGCTCGCCCAGCTTGGTGTTGATCTTGATCACCTGGCCGCCGGCGCGGGCATTGAGGATGGCGGCGTTGTCGCTGTAGAGAAACACCCCCTGGCCGGCCACTTCGGTGGGGATTTGCCATACCAGGGCCCAGCCCACCAGGGCCGTGCCCATGGCCGCCAGGCAGACCCCCACCTGGTCGTGGTCCGATAGCCGGCCCCAGCGGTGCTGCAACCGATCCAGCTGGCGCTGGGGCCAGGAGCTGGGGTCTAGGTCAGGAGGGCTCACCATCGCCCTAAGCATGGCCCACCGGGCTTGCCTTGGCCAAGGCCGGGTGTGGGGGCGCCAACCCGGGCCGATCCGATCGCCTCGCTAGTTGGAGCCATAGCGCAAACTGGGGCCTTCGCAGCAAAAGGGCAGCATGGGTTTGGGCGGCCACGGGTGCCGGAGCCATGGGCGGCAGTTCGGCCAGGCCGGAGCCCCACCCGCCGCAGCTTTCACCGTGCGGCCGTCCTGCATCCCTGGGCGCCTGTTCGGACAGGCTTGCTCGTTCGGCTGGCTGGCCATGCTTGCGGCCTTCCCCTCTCCGCCGGCCTGGGCCCAGGTTCAGCCAGGGTCGATGGGGCCCCTGCAACGGCTACCCCAAGCCCAAACCCAGCCCCTCCCCAGGACCGTTGCCCAGGTCGGCCAAGCGGGCACTGGGGCCGACACGGCTGGCCTGGAGCGCAGTTGGCAGGAGCTGGATCAACAACTGCGGGCCCTCGATGGCCTGATTCCGGCTGAACCTGGGGTGAAGGCCATCGATCCAAGGGTGTTGCCGCCTGTTCCCCAGCTGCTGCTTGATGCCAATGCCCCTGCCAGCGTCCAGCTGAACCCCGCCAAGGCGTTACCCGCCGCTCCCCTAGGCCTGCCTGGCCCCAGCAGTCTTCAGGCTGGCCCGGTTCAATCCTTGACGCTGGAGCAGGCCTTGGCGATTGCCTTTGCCAACAGCGCCACGCTTCAGGCGCAACGGGAGCAGGTGGCCGCATTCACAGCCCAACTCCGGGCCACCCAGGGCCTGTATTGGCCCACGCTCAGCGCCGTCGTCAGTGGCAGCAGCGGCCAATCAAGCTCTTCCCTCTATGCGCCGGTTGGCAACACCGGGCTGGGCTTTGGCCCCAACTTCGCCATGCCCTCAGGGGCCTTTGCCGTGCCAACGGGGGGCGGCGCCTATCTCAATACTTACAGCACTAGCGCTGGCGCCGGCCTGCAGCTGAACTACGCCCTGCTGGATTTCGCCCGGAATCCGGTGGTGCAGGCGGCCCGGGCCCAGCTGGGCGCCGCCCGCACCACCTATGCCTCCCAATTGCGCAGCCTGCAGCTCCAGGTCAGCGAGGCCTACTTCCAGCTGCAACAGGCGGACCAGACGGTGCGCATCAACCAAGCCACCCTGGCCAACGATTTGGTGATTTTGGCCGAAAGCCTCGATCTCCAGCGGGCGGGCCTCGTGCCCCGGCTGAATGGGCTGCGCCGCAATGCCATCAGTGCTAGCGACCAGCAAACCCTGATCCAGTCCCTGGCCGATCGGGCCGTGGCCCGGCGCCAGCTGGCCGTGCTGCTCAACCTGCCACCCCAGATCACCCCCGCGGCCCGCGATCCGATCCGGCCCCTGGCCCGCTGGCCCCTGAACCTGGAGCAGAGCCTCTTGGCGGCCTATCGGGGTAATCCGGAACTGGAAACAATCCTGGCCACCCGTGAAGCCCTGTTGCGCCAGCGGGACGCCACGGCGGCTGGCCTGTTGCCGAAACTCTCCCTGTTCGCCGGAGGGGGCCTGTCCGGTAGCAGCACCAGCACCTTTGACATCACCGCCAGTGGCGGTGGCTGTTGCGGGGCCACGGTGATTCCCATGCTCAACCAAAGCGGCTACGACTGGTCGCTGGGCTTGACCCTGCAATGGCTTCTCTTTGATGGCGGCAGCACCGCCAACCAGGCCGAGGCCCTGGCCCGTCAGGCGGCGGCCAGTAGCCAGACCTATGCGGCCGAACGCAACGCCATCCGTCTGCGGCTGGAAACCGCCTTTTTTAACCATGAAGCCAGCTTGGCCAAGTTGGCGGCCGCACGCTTGGGGGTGACCGCGTCACTGGAGGCTTTTAGGGATGTGAAATTGCGCTACCAGAGCGGCCTCTCCAGTGAGGTGGACCTTTCCGATACCCAGCGCCAGCTGGTTACCAGCCTGCTGCAGCGCCTCAATGCCACCGTGGGTGTGAATGTCACCTATGCGCGCTTGCTGCGTGAGTTGTTGCCGATGCCGAGGGATCCGGCCCTGCCGGTGCAGCCCCGCCTCAGCCTGGACGGGTCAACAGCCTTCTAATCACGCTCGGAATGGCCCCGCTTTCCGCCAAGCCGCGGGCGAGCCTTGAATTTAAATGAGCTGCTCTAACTTGGCCACCTGTGTTTCCTTGTCCAGGGGCAGGTTGGCTCTGGCTAGGCCACTCATGCTGAGCATCAATGCATCCTCTATTTCCATTTTTTCAAATTAATTGCAGAGCTTGATTGGGGAGAACAGTTGCGATCTTTACTCTTTGACTTTTCCTATCGGCTCGAAAAGGTTGGTTGGCTGAAGGCCTTGGCTATTGCAAGCAAAGGATGGTCAGTCGCAGTATGAATCGCGACCATCATGGCATTCATGGAATGGTTTGCTTCCCCCTCGAGCAGCCAATGAAGGGTGCCAATTCAGTTCCATGATGATGGCGCGACCCATCCATCGACTTGATCACTTTTTCAAGAATGGACGACTTCATGTCCACTCGATCCACGGGACTAATCGCATCATCCAGACAAGATTGACTGCGCCCTCCATGGCGACGCCGTTGCTATGCATTGAGGCTTATGCGACTCCATTGATGGACTGAATTCTCACCTGATGAATGCCTTAACTAGCCAGAGGATCCAGCGGCCGGCTGAGGCTAATCACCAAAATATTTGTTTTGATCGTTACAAGTCGCTCCTGCGGCTTGTGACTACGCCTAACAGTGTGCAGACGTTGAAGCTGGCCTGTTGCCAGGTAACATTATTAACTGGCTAAATGTACACCTCAGTCTTAGATGGTTGGCCAGGCAATGCACTGCGCAAGCCAACTTTTTTGCCTAAATTTTCCCTGGCCCTGAATCGCTCTGTGGTCATGAATGTAAGGCTGATGTGGCTTGGTCGATTCCAACTTTTAGCTTGGTCGATTCCCCTATTGTTGCGATCAAGCTTTCATGCCATGGTTCTGGAGGGTCTCGCCATCGCTTTCCAATCGGGGGCACGTGGGGCTGAGGGGGACTGATGACTCTTGATGCTGGACTCCTTGCTCCCTTGTTCCGCCATTGCCGGCAATCGGGTGATGGATCCCGAGCCAACGGGATAGCGGCTGGTAACTTGGCTACAATCTAAAGGCGTGCCTAGTCGTCTTGCGTCTGCTAGGCACGTCATCAATCCCAGCCCCATAGAGTAGTGACGAGCTGCTTGCAAAGGAGATGGGGGTGATTAGCCTATTATCCATTGTCTAGATTTCTTTTGACACTTCGTAGAATTTGGCAACTCCTATGGGCAGGCTTACTATTTTGCCTCCTAATCCTATGGCCTTTAAGCCCATCGATTCAGGCCGCTACCCCTGATCCTTTCAGTCCAGCACCGTTGGAGCCTGGGGCTGGGCTAGCCCTGCGAAAAGGACCTGAGGTGGTTAAGGTCGGTGTTTACATTACGCGCTTAGATAATTTTGACATGAATGGTAAGTCATTTGACGCCACTTTTTGGCTTTGGATGATATCTCCTGAGCATGCTCATAACCGACTGGATGATATTGAATTCGTAAATGCTGAGGCCGTTAAATTTTCCAATAGCCTTTCAAGGGTGACTCCTGATGGCACTTGGTATCAGCGCAAGGTTGTGGCCACATTGCACCATGAATGGAACCTGCGAAAATTTCCTTTCGACCGCCATGATTTGCACCTTAAACTTGAGGAGGCCGATTCCTATGTTGACGAGGTTGTTTACGTGCCAGAAGACACCAAGTTTCTCATTGATGGCCAGATGAAAATCAAGGGATGGCGCGTTGTTTCAAGTCAAATAAGGCCTAGCATTAAAACCTACATGACAAATTTCGGTGATCCTGGCCTGCGTTCTGATATGCCCACCTCCTTCAGTGGTTTTGATATTGTGGTGCAAATAGAGCGGAATAGCTTTGCCGGCTTCTGGAAATTTACAGCCGGCGCAATAGTTGCGGCTGCGATTGCCCTGTCTTCCTATGCTTTCCATGTCGATAAGGCACAGCCGTTGAGTCCGCGCTTCGAACTTTTGTCAGGTGCCATCTTTGCTGCTATTCTCAGTTTGAGAAGCGCATCGACAGAGCTTGGCATTACTGATTACAATACATTGATTGATCAAATTCACCTGGTTTCCCTCATCTATGTGATGATTGCAACCTTTGCCGGGGTCTATACTTGGAGTCTCTACCGTAGGCATGAAGATGGCAGGGCCATTGAGCGGCTTGGGCACCGCATTACGTTTGTTTCCACGTTGCTACTGGTCTTTGTTGTTGCCGGGCTAATTCGCAGAGCGATGTTCTTCTGAGTTGCATTGGGCTTGGTTGCTATTTGCTGGGACTGCTTGGGAATTGTTAATTTTTATGCTTCGTTGATATTCGTGAATCGCCTAAATTAACACTATGATGGATCCAAAGTCTTGACTGTTCGCTCGCTATTTGGATTGCTTGCTTCCGATCGAATCCATTGTCTGACCAGAATGTTACCCTTCCATGGTTCCCTAGGTCCCTGCTCAAGTTGCGAAGATTGGCCACGATTGTGGTTTTATGCGCAATTACGTCCCTGATTCAGGCCGCCGTGGCAGCAGTTTTTAAAGGCAAGTCCGGTTGTTGCTAGTTATGGGCAAGCCTTGGCCCACGCAGGGCCGATTTATTTGCCAGAGCATCAGGCCTTGTTCTTTTGCTTCCAATCGTCTACGGCGTGCCGATGGCAGTCCATATGTTGTTGTGTCCCTCTTTGATGTCAACTCAGGAAGATAATCGACCTTGGTCTCAGCGATTTAATCCCCATGGCCAATGGAGGGTTTCGCTTCAAGAACGGCTCGATTGTGGTGGCTATGCAAGGCAATCTCAAGCAACCTGCTGGCCTTGCCAGCTTCGATCTTAACAGTCGACAGGTCACCATACTGACCAATGGCTTTGCTG
>Ga0310330_100570_pt1 | contig 10179 bp, 9 predicted proteins | sample LakMicDCLTotalB5_FD_195544 | JGI IMG/M metagenome (GOLD analysis project Ga0310330, IMG submission 195544) | Enriched freshwater cyanobacterial communities from Lake Michigan, Michigan, United States - MI23.DCL.Total.B5 (v2) (version 2) | ecosystem: Environmental > Aquatic > Freshwater > Lake... | reverse complement strand
GGCCAATGCCCGGCAGGGCCAACCAACCCTCCAGATCCCGGGGCCAGGGCTGGCCCAACAACTGCCTGGCCCCCTGGTGCAGGCGCCGGGCCCGGGAGTAGTAGCCCAGCCCTTGCCAAAGCAGCAGCACGTCGAGCTCGCCGGCGGCTGCCAAAGCCTCCACCGAGGGGAAGGCCACCATCCAGCGCCGCCAGTAGGGCAGCACCACCTGCAACTGGGTCTGCTGCAACATCACCTCCGCCACCCAAATCGGGTAGGGATCGAGCCGCTCGCCAGGGGAGGCCGGCTCACCTTTTGCCGTCAGCTTCCAGGGGATCTGATGGCGGCCATGGGCTTGCCCCCAAGCCAATAGGGCTTCGCGCAACTCGGGGGCAAGCTCCCCAAGGTGGGCTAGGGCCTTAGCCGAATCCACCCGGCCGGGCGCGGGAGGTGGAGAGGGAGACGTTCCCCATCGCAGGCTGGGCTGGGGCCGGCATGGGCCTGCCGGTGTGGGGCACCGCCACGGCGTTAAACGCCATCGACCAGCGCTCCCCATCGCCCCGGAAGGGGGCGACCGAATGGGGCTGCCAGGCCGGAAAGATGTAGAACTCGCCAGGCACCGGAAGCATGTATTGGGCCATGCCGGTGCGAAAACTTTGGATGTGCCATTCCTCAGGGCCGTGGAAGCAGAGCTGGCCATCGAAGCTTTGACCCGTGATCTGGGGAGGCACCTGGAGAAACAAAACCCCTGAGAACGTACCGCCGTGGGTGTGGGTGGGGTTGTAGTCGCCGGCGCGCTGCACATTCAGCCAGACATCAATCATCTGCAGGCTGTAGCGGCCCGCGTCCCATGGGCCCCGGCCCCCGGGGGGCTGTTGATCGATCACATGGCGAATCCAGCGCTCACAGCCCGGCAAAATCACGTGACGGCAGAGCTGCTCCACCGCCGGAAACTGGGGGCCGAGTTCGAGCTGCAAGGCCAGTTGGCCGGCCAATTTGGCCGAAGCATCGGGAGCCTTTTCCGGGTGGGCCAATACCTCGCCAGCCAGCCGCTGCAGGGCTTCCAGCAAGGCCGGTTCCAGCTCTCCTTTGAGCAGATAGCGCGGGAAGAGGCTGAGCACTTCCATCGACGCCTGGCCAGTTGAGCTCAAATTAGCTGGCGACGTAGGCCTCAACGGCATCGCTGATGCGGCGTAGGCCAGCCAGGCCATCGCGCTCCAAATTGCGCACCCGATCCCGGCTTATGCCGAGGATCCGGCCAATACCGGTGAGGCTCATGGGTTCGGCGCCCTCCGGACCCTCACCATCAATCCCATAACGCATCTTCAATACCCGGCACTGCAGCTCAGGCAGACGGTCCAGCAGCGCACGCAAATCACCCTTTAGGCACTCCCCATCCACCTGCTCATCCGGCAGCTCCCCATCCCCAGCCAACAAATCCAACAGCTCCGTGTCATCGCCATCCCCCACCTTCATCTCCAAACTCACCGGCTGACGCGCCCGGCACAGCAGATCCTTCACCTCCTCCTCAGGCAGTTCCACCGCTTCCGCCAATTCCGTCACCGTGGGCGTACGGCCCAGCAGCTGGCTCAATTCCCTCTGCCCCTTCTTGAGCTTGTTCAGCGTTTCGGTGATGTGGATCGGCAGGCGGATCGTCCGGCTCTTCTCCGCAATCGCCCGGGTGATCCCCTGACGAATCCACCAGTACGCATAGGTCGAAAACTTGTAGCCCCGCGTTGGGTCGAATTTCTCCACCCCACGCACCAAGCCGATCGTTCCCTCCTGGATCAAATCCAGCAGCTCCATATTCCGCTTGGTGTACTTCTTGGCCACGCTCACCACCAGCCGCAAATTCGCCGCCACCATCCGCTCCTTGGCGCGGCGCCCAGCCTTAATTCGCTTGTTCAGCACCGCATCCCCTAAACCCACAGCCTTCGCCAGCTCTGCCTGGCTTGGCTTGGTGCCCAGCTGCTGCTCAAGCTCCTGCTCCTGCTCCTCAATCGCCATCAGCTCCTGCACCTGACGGCCCAAGGTGATCTCCTGCTCATGGCTCAGCAACGGCACCCGGCCGATATCACGCAAATACGAACGCACCAGGTCGCCGCCACCCTGGGACGCACCGCCAAGGGAAGAACCGTCAGGGCCAAGAACGGGCAGAGATGGCATGGACGCGGGGTTACGAAACATCGAAGTTTCGCAACTCTACATCGGTTTTTCGGGGCAGCTTTGGGGCAACTGCGCAGCACCTCGCATCCCAACATGGGGGGATGGCGGCAGAACGACTCCAAAAAGTGATGGCCGCTGCGGGCCTCTGCTCCCGCCGCCGCGCCGAAGAGCTGCTGCGCGCTGGATTGGTCCAGGTGAATGGCACCCCCGCGCAGTTGGGCGATCGGGCCGATCCAAACCGCGACCACATCGAGGTGGATGGCCAACCCCTCGCCCACCCTCCGGAGCCCTTGGTCTTGCTGCTGAACAAGCCGCCGGAAGTGCTGTGCAGCTGCCAAGACCCCGAGGGGCGTGCCACCGTTTTGGACCTGTTGCCAGCGGAATTGGCCCAGGGGCAGGGGCTGCACCCCGTGGGCCGCTTGGATTTCGAGAGCCGGGGGGCTCTGCTCATCAGCAACCAAGGCGATCTAACCCTCAAGCTCACCCATCCGCGCTACAGCCACCGCAAGACCTACCGGGTCTGGCTCCGCGGCAGACCTAGCCCCGACCAACTCAAGCGCTGGGCCGAAGGGCTGCCCCTGGATGGCAAACCCAGCCAGCCGGTTGCCATCGCAACCGTGGACCAGGGGGCCGATGCCACCTGCCTGGAGCTGGTGATGGGGGAGGGCCGCAACCGGCAAATACGGCGCACGGCAGCCACCCTGGGCTTCACCGTGCTGGATCTCCAGCGGGTGGCCATCGGTCCCATCGGGCTCGATGACCTCCCCGAAGGGCGCTGGCGACGCCTGGACCAGCAGGAATGGCTTGCCCTAACCCGAAATGGCAACCCTTAGCCGAGAATAGAAACCAGTAGCCAACCCGTTCTGAGCAGACCCACCGCCCGCTGGCGAGAGCTCTTGGGTCGCTGGTGGCGGCCCAAGAGGACCGATGGCGCCGCGTTCAACCCGGCAGAAGAGCTGGATGGGCTGAAGGCCGCGGGAGAACGGTTGCGCCAGGCCCGTGAGGCCCAGGGCTTGAATCTGCGCCAACTGGCCCTTGCCACCCGCATCAGCTCGCCGGTGATCGAGGCCCTCGAGCGCGGCTGGCGCGATCGCCTGCCTGAGGCCACCTACCTGCGCACCATGCTGCCCTTGCTGGAAGCCCAGCTGGGCTTGCCGGCGGGTTGCCTGGATGGGGCCCTGCCCTCCAGTGACCCCGAACCGGCCGATCGCCGCCAGCGCCTGGTGCTGCGCTTCACGCCAGGTTCCATCGATGTGTTCACCACCTGGCAGGGGACCTGGCTGTATGCGGGGCTGTGCCTGGCCCTGCTCTACGGGGTCAACCTCCAACAACAACAGCTCGCCAGCGCTGGCCTTCTCGCCCTGTATCCGGTGCCCCCCCTGCCGCCCGGCAGCCTCAAGCCCAACGCCAGCGAAGAGCCGCAAACAAACAACGCCCCCAACGCAACGGAAACCAAGGCGCAATTGGAGCGGGATTACCCCAACCTGCGCCCCCTCGACCTGGCAGCCAAAGGCCAGGCTCTCAGCCTGCTCAGCGCAGGCCTATCCAGCCCGGTCACATCGGAAACCGGGCAGTTGCTGATTCGCCTGGACCAGCCAAGCGCGGTGAGCCTGCGAGACAGCAAGGGGCTGCGAACCAACCTCCAGGCGGGTAAAGGCGAACTGGTGCTGCCCTTGACCAGCCCCTTCAGCCTCAGCATCGACCCCTCGCCCAAGGGAGCTTCCGCCGTGGAATGGAATGGGGCCCTGCTGGCCCCCCTAAAGGGGAAACCCAATCAGTTCGCGCTGCCGCGGCCATAGCGATGGGCCATGGCGCCGTAGCCCGCCAGGGGACCCTCGAGGTGGGCAATGGATTGCTCCAGTCGCCAGGTCCAGTTGCCTGAACTGGTGCCCGGGGTATTGAAGCGGGCCCGATCGTCCAGCTCCAAAAGATCCTGCAACGGCACCACTGCCAGATCGGCGGAGCTGCCCAAGGCAAGCTCCAACAACTGCCAAGCGGGGGCGGTCATTGGCGATCCCACGACCTCTTCCACCCGGGCACGGGAGGCGTCATCGAGGCTCTGCCACCAACCCACCGTGCTGGCGTTGTCGTGGGTGCCGGTGTAAACCACCCAACGGGGCCCCCGAATGTTGGCGGGCAGGTAGGGATTGGCGGGATCGCCATCAAAGGCGAACTGCAGGATCTTCATCCCCGGCAGCCGGAAGCCATCCCGCAGGGCCTCCACCGGTGGCGTAATCACGCCGAGATCTTCGGCGATCAGGGGCAAGCGGCATCCCCAGCCCAGCCAGAGCAGGCCCAGCAAGGGCCATCCCGGGGAGCGGCGCCAATGGCCGTGCTCCGCGGTGGGTGCCGAGCCAGGCACACACCAGAAGGCCTCAAGGGCTCGGAAATGGTCGTGCCGCACCAGATCAAACAGGGAGAGTTGGCGCCTCAGGCGCTGCAGCCACCAACGGAACCCCGACCGCCAATGGCATCCCCAGCGGTACACCGGGGTGCCCCAGAGCTGGCCCGTGGCGGAAAAGTAATCCGGGGGAACACCGCTTTGCTGGGTGAGCTGGCCAGCCCCTGTCAGGGAAAACAAGGCGGGGCGACTCCAGACATCGGCGCTGTCATGGGCCACGTAAAAGGGCAAATCACCCACCACTTGCACCCCTTGGCGGTTGGCCTGGCACCGCAGGTGCTCCCATTGCCGCTGGAGATGCCACTGGAGCAGGGCTTGCTCCAGCAGCGGTATGGCCTGCTGCTGCTCGAGCTGGCGTAGGGCAGGGCCCTGGTGCAGGGCCAGGGGCCTAGGCCAGTCCCACCAGGGCTGGTTGGCGTAGATCCGGCGGATCACCATGAAACGGCAGTGATCCTTCAACCAATGGCGCTGCTGGCGGCACCAGCGATCGAAGGCTTGGTGCGCACTGGCGGGCTGATCGGGCCAGCATTGGGCAAGGGCCTGCCCCAAGGCTTCGGAGCGCCGGGGCATCAACTCCAGGGCCATCGCCCCACCCACCGGGGCTGGGGGCAAGGACTCACAAGCCGCCTCGTAAACCGCTTGATCCAGGAAACCATCGGCCACCAGGGCTTCGGCATCGAGCAGCCAGGGGTTAAGCGCAGACCCGCTGGGGGAGCTGTAGGGAGAACCGGTGGAATCGGTGGGCGCCAAGGGCAGCAGTTGCCACACCCCCACTCCGGAGCGGGCCAACAGGTTGACCCAGTCGTGGGCGGCCTGGCCGAAGGTGCCACAGCCGCCAGCTCCAGGCAGGGCCGTGGGGTGGAGCAGCACACCGCTGGTCCTGCTGCTAGGGGATTTCATGGGGACGGGAGCCGGTAGCGGCTGATGATTTTCTTGGCGAAAGCAGGGATATGGGCATCCGCCTTCTCCGGGTGGTTGCGCCGCACCCAAAGGGCATTGCGGGTGAAGTGGGAATCAATCGAAAAGCGGCCATATTCCAAGCCCTGGGGCCCAACCCTCTTCACGATGAAACCCACCAGCTCGGCGAGCCACATCGGCAATTTGACGGCCTTGTCGTAGGCATCGATGCCCTGCTGGACCGCCGCCTGGCGCTTGCCCCGACTGGTGACAGGGGCGACATCCAATTCAGCCTCGACCATGTCGAGGAGCTCCTGGCCCTTGGGATTGCGCACCGTGAGCCACTGGCGACCGAAGGTGGCCCCCATGTAGCCCACCACCAAATCAGCCCCGGCATTGGTGTAGTCAAAGCAGCTCAAGCAACTGGGCGCGAACACGTCCTTGAGCTTGGGGGTGTCGAGGCCAAAAAACGGCACCGTTTCGGTGCTGCCGTCGGAATGGCGGAAATGGATGCGGAAATCCTGCATGAACTCGTAGTGCACCACCGTTGCCGGCGAGCGGCTGGCACTCTCCAGGAATGTCTGCAATCCGTCGCGGCTGACGTTGTCCACGCAGGGCAAACCCAGCACATAGAGCTTCTCCAAGGACAGGGTGGCCTCTACCGCGCGAAGGGCCTGGATCTGGCAGCCAACCCCAATGGCCATCAAGCGCCGGATCCCACTGCCGGGCAACTGCTCCAGCACTTCCAAGTTTGAAGAAAGGGTGGGCTTGTTCACCCGGGCTGCCAGCACCTCCCCAGGGGTGCGGGCCAGCACCGGCACCGGGGTAAAGCGATCGTCGGGGCTCTGACCCACGCACAACACCGCATCCACCAGGCCGGTTTCCAAGGCCCTAACCCCAATCCGGCTGACAATCCCCGTCCACTGGGCGCCCTCGATGGGCTGGCGGAGGCGCGCGCTGAGCATGCGCTCGCTAACGCCGAAATAGAGCTCGTCTTCGTTGTTGAGGTCGCGGGAGCGGCCATGGACCCGCTCCTCCATCGCCTCAAACTGCTGGTTCAAAAAGGCACAGGCCTGGCGCACATAGGCCACCCAGCGGCTATCGCAAAGCCCGCACTGGCTGCAGAGGTCTTTAGCCGGATAAATACTGCCCTTCGCCAAGGGTTTGGCCCGCTCATGGGGAGCAATCGAAACCATCGGGGCCCTATCCACACCGCAACGCTATCGGGTGCCACCAACGGAGTTGGGCCAAAGTGGTCGCTTCTGTCGTTGCTCGGGCGCGTCACACCCCATGGCCCAACGCCCCCCACCCGCCAAAAAGCCAGTGCCCTCGCGGCGTAAGCGGGTAGCCCTTCGCCTTGGGGCAGCGGGCCTGGGCCTGGCCGGTGGCCTCGCACTCCTCGGCCAGATCTGGCCTGAAGCCGATCGCAGCCAGGAAGCTCCGAAGACCCTCACCGCCGCCGACCTGGCCAAGGCGCCCACCCGATCGATCACGGTGCTGGTGATTGGGGTGGATTCAGACCGGCTTAGGGATCCCCTCAACGGAGCCGCCCCCCTGGGGCCCGCCAACAACGACGCCCTGTTGCTCCTGCGCATCAACCCCTCGGGGCCGCTCCAGGCGCTCACCATCCCCACCAGCCTGGCGGTGCGACTCCCTGGCCAACGGGCCCTACAACCCCTCGGGAAGCTTTATCGCATCGGTGGTCCTGCCCTGACCGCCGATGCGGTGCGGGAACTGGTGGGCCTGCCTTCGGAGCAACCCGAGCGCTACGTGGTGATCAGCCGCGCAGGCTTGAGGGAGCTGGTGGATGGCCTCGGTGGGGTGAACGCCAATCCAGCCATGGAAATGCGCTATAGCGACAAACGCCAAAACCTGGCCATCAAGCTGGATGGCGGCCTGCAGAAACTCCAGGGCCGCCAAATCGAACAGCTGGCCCGATTCCGAGATCCTCTCCATCCCGACGACAGCCGCCAGGACAACCAGCAAGAAGTGGCCAGAAGCCTGCTCCGGGAGTTGGCCATCCCTGAACAGCTGGGACGCGTCCCAGGCCTGGTGCGCAATATGCAGGGCCAGGTGACGACCAATTTGAGCGAGGCGGAGATCCTCAGCCTGCTGGCCGCTGGATTGGCCCAACCGGACACGGTTCAATTCAGCAGCATTCCCCTGGCACCGCTCAACAGCTCAACAGTTCAAAACCCACCGCTTGACAACCCAAAGCAACGCCCAGGTGGATTGGCCACCAAGGGGACGCCGCTGCGTCATATCGCCAGCGATGCCCCTAGCCCCCTATGGCCCACCAACCCCTAGTCGCCCTTACCTAGGAGAGTCGGCAGCGCAGCGCCAAATCCAGGGCCGATCGCAACTGGGAGGCTCGTTCAGAGGAGATTTGCCCACAGGAGATTTTCTCAGCCTGGAGGGCACCGAGCCAGGGCAAACCATCGCGGCGGCGCTCCGCCGATGCCCAGGGTTCTCCCCACTGGACCAGCCCCACCAGAGGCACCTGCCAGTTTTTCAACAGGGATGTCATGGCGGCAGGGAGGCCACTCTCAAGTTGCTCGGCACTGAACACCAGCACCGCCGGTTGGCGCCAGGCCCCCAGGGCCTCTGCCCAGTGGCCACCAGAGACCAGGGGCAACCCAGGATCCAGGGGCAGGCCTAGCAAAGCGGGCCTGGGCCCTGGAGCTGGCTCCCCAATTGGGGGCTGGAGCTGCTGGAGGGCGCTATTGGGATCGTCTCCAGGGCCCAGGTGCTCCCAGCGATCGTCCCAGGTCCATTGGAGCGCCCGGGCCAAAGGCTCAGCCAAATCCCCATGCAGGGCCTTCACCTGGGCTGCGGGTCCCGCACTGAGAACCACCAAAAGGGTCATCGCTGTTTCTGGTGAAGGGGCCGGCACGCTTCTACCATCGGGCTTAAGCCGACGCCCCCCCGCCCGTCGTGACCAGTTTCTTGACTGCTGATCGGCTCGCCAACGAGGGCCAGCAGCCCCAGGCCAACCTCGACACCCGGCGATTGCGGTTGTTTAGTGGCACCTACAACCAAGAGCTAGCCAAGGAAATTGGGGCTTACCTGGGCGTGCCCGATGGCCCCAGGGTGATCAAGCGCTTTGCCGATGGAGAGCTCTATATCCAAATCCAGGAATCAATCCGAGGCTGCGATGTCTTCCTGATCCAGCCCACCTGTGCTCCGGTGAACGATCACCTGATGGAGCTATTGATCATGGTGGATGCCTGCAAACGCGCCTCGGCGCGCCAGGTCACCGCTGTGGTGCCCTACTACGGCTACGCCCGGGCCGACCGCAAGACCGCTGGGCGCGAATCGATTACCGCCAAATTGGTGGCCAACCTGCTGGCCAAATCTGGGGTGGATCGCGTGCTGGCCATGGACCTGCACTCGGCCCAGATCCAGGGTTACTTCGACATTCCGTGCGATCACATCTACGGATCCCCTGTCTTGGTGGATTACCTCAACACCCGCAACCTGGGTGAGCTGGTGGTGGTGTCTCCGGATGTGGGCGGGGTAGCCCGGGCCCGGGCCTTCGCCAAACAATTGGGCGATGCCCCCTTGGCGATCATCGACAAGCGCCGCTCGGCCCACAATGTGGCCGAAAGCCTCACCGTGATTGGTGATGTGGCGGGCAAAACGGCTGTGTTGATCGACGACATGATTGATACCGGGGGCACCATCTACCAGGGGGCCAAGTTGCTGCGCAAGCAAGGGGCAGCCCGGGTGCTGGCCTGCGCCACCCACGCTGTCTTTTCACCCCCGGCCATCGAACGGCTCTCCGAACCGGGATTGTTTGAGGAGGTGATTGTCACCAACAGCATTCCGATGCCCGAAGAACGGAGCTTCCCCCAGCTGCAGGTGCTCTCTGTGGCCAAGATGCTGGGCGAGGCCATCTGGCGGATCCATCAAGAGAGCTCCGTCAGCTCGATGTTCCGCTGACCACCACTAAAGCTCCGTTAATCACTACTAAACCACCGTTAATCGCCCGCAAACCCGTGGCATTGCCTAGAAGAAAGCGGCTGCTAGGAAAGCGGCTCCTGGCCGCCCTTGGCGCATCCACCCTGGGCATGGCCAGCCTGCTGGGTTGTGCCGCTGCCTGGGGCCAGTCCAGGCGGGTTGGCGTTTGGCTCACCAACAGCCCGAGCCCGCTCTACTACGACAACGCCAGGATTGACCAGGCCGTCGGCGAGCTCGCCGAAGCCGGCTTCAACACCCTCTACCCCAACGTGTGGAGCCGGGGAACCACCTTCCACCGCTCCGCCTTTGCCCCCATCGAGCCGGCCCTGGCCCAATCCCAGGCCAACAGCGGCGGCGGCAAGGCCCTCGATCCGATTTGCCGCATGACGGCAGCGGCCCATCGCCGCGGCATGCAGGTGATTCCTTGGTTTGAGTACGGATTGATGGAACCGGCCGATGCCGCCGTAGTGCAGCAACACCCCGACTGGATCCTGCAGGCCAGCGATGGCTCCAGCAGCGTGAGCATGCATGGCAAGGCGATGGTGTGGCTCAATCCCGCCCATCCAGGCGTGCGCCAACGCTTGATCGGCCTGATTGGCGAAATCGTGCAGCGCTGCAGCGTCGATGGCATCCAGCTGGACGACCACTTCGCCTGGCCCGTCGATCTTGGCTACGACCCCTACACCCGGGCGCTCTACCGGAAAGACACCGGCAATGATCCCCCCCTCAACGTGTCCGATCGGGCTTGGATGACCTGGCGGCGCCACCGGCTCACC
>Ga0310330_100565_pt1 | contig 10252 bp, 12 predicted proteins | sample LakMicDCLTotalB5_FD_195544 | JGI IMG/M metagenome (GOLD analysis project Ga0310330, IMG submission 195544) | Enriched freshwater cyanobacterial communities from Lake Michigan, Michigan, United States - MI23.DCL.Total.B5 (v2) (version 2) | ecosystem: Environmental > Aquatic > Freshwater > Lake... | reverse complement strand
ACGTGCACATCAAATGCAAGTGCAAGGCAAAGCCGAACGAATTCTTGCTGACATTAAACAAGAAGCCTTGGCAGAAAGTAAAGCTCCTTCTCAAGCTTTCTTACAGGCAGAAACGCAGCCTAATAAAGAAGTCCTTGATCGCCTGGTAACTGAACACAAAGAAGGTACGGCAGGAAATATTGCGGGGCAACTAGCGGGCGAAACATTAGTTGAACAACATACCACTCAAACGCCAAAACATGTTAATCAGTCACGGTCGGCACTACAAGGTCCCCTTATGGCAAGTGACCTTAACTATGTAAATTTAAAAAATTCAGGCATGCATCCTTTTGAGATTGATGCTCGGATGCAAGCGTATGCAAATAGTGGTGATCTTCGTTTACTTCATCCGCATTTTAATGTTGATTCCGTTGGTGCTCCAGAGTTTTCAAAAGCTCTTGGTGTTGTTAACGCCCAAATTGCCACTGGTCCAGAAGGAAGAACTCAGCTGGTAGCAGGTGATTTATTAAACCCACAAGGGGAAACTGCTAGGTCTTTTAGAGGTTCCAAAGGCACAACTATTTCCACTAAAGACAATGACTATGATCCCATGGCAGAAATGTTTGGGGTTGAAGGTGGAGTTGAGGTAACCCAAGCCGGAGAAGAGTCTCTTAAGGGAGGTGCATCTGCTGCATCTGATCCTCAGGGATTTGCAGCTCGTCAACTATCTGCAGTACAAAATCAACAAGCACGTAGAGTAACGCAACAAAAACAAGGCGAACAATTTGAAAAAGCAATTGACGACTTTGGCGCCCGTTGGGATGACCTTTATCGTTTGCAAGAGTCAGGTGAAGAGCACACAGGCATTCACTTCCCCAGGCGCACCGTTCGCCCAATTGATGCTTACGATTTAGATATTCCAACTCGTATTGAAGCAGATGAAAATGGTAATCTTTATCCAACCCGATTCTTCCGCGATAGCCTAGATCCAGAAACAGTAGCCAAGGTTGAAGCCGGGCAAAATATTGAGGTAGAAGTTCCTTACCTTGTCAATAAAGAACGTGCCTACGCAGACGCAGATGCCTTTGGTAAACAAATGCCAGAGTTGCGTAATATTGCAGCAAAGTACCAAGAAACCGGAGCAGCTTTAACTGGGCACTATTCTTCTATTGTTACGCCTTATGAGGGATCAGAAAAAGTTAATTTCGGTATCCAAGAAGGACGTTATTTTGAACCTGGCGAAACAGGCATTACCCCTGCATCTGGCAAAGGCTCAGAAAGAGGCAAATTAGTTGGCGGCACGCCTGAGCGCGAATTACCAACTGATATATACCGTCTGGAATATCACACAGATCCGAATGCAAAAGGAAATATTACAGTATATCCAAAAGGTGTTTCTTTTGATCCTCAAACGGGAGAGGCTATTGTTTCAGAAGTTTCTTATCACAATTTAAACACTACTCATTTAGCAACAAATGAACCTTTATATAAAATCCAAGGCCGCCTGGATACTGCCCCCGGAATGATTGCAACTCAGCCAATGCGTGTTAGACGTGTTCTTACAAATGAACCTGTTGGCAAAATTGAAAAACAAGGCAAGAGAGGCCCTTGGCAAGCAGATGTCCATGTGGCCACTGATGAATTTGTTAATGCCCCTCTCCAAATTCAAGACCTAGAAGGTAATCCAGTAAGTTATAACGGTCAAATTAAAAAAGAAGATTTACAAGCGTTAGATAATCGTGCCCGCACTGAGTTTGGTAATGTTAAAAATCAAAACTTAACTGATTTAGAAAGGTTGCGTCGATACGGGCATTTTAGCAATGAAGAGGCAAATGAAGTAAGAATGCTTGTTGATTTACCAAGTAATGACGAATTATTAGATACACATCCCCTGGCGCAAAAGGCAAAAGAATCAGGTATTTTTCTTGGCCTTGGAGACGAATATACTCACCGAAATAATATTGTCAAACAGTTGCTAGCAACTGAGGCCGGGATTAAATTGCCCGTTTTAGATTCTAACGCCGCTTACGAATTTATGCAACAAGCCGTTGGTCGCCCTGGTAACCCAACGGCAAAACGTATGTTGGTAACTGTAAACAACAGCACAGGAGTTATCTATCCAGTTAAGCAAGCCGAGCTTGAATATGCTCAGTCACTTTTAAATGAAGAAGGCAATCCGTTAATGCCAAAGCATTTTGGAAAGGTTAGACAAAAAGACACAACCATTTTCCGTGGCTCAACTGGTCAGGCAGTACAAGATGCCACTCAATCGGCTAAAGATCGTTCTGGTCGTCCAACAGGGGAACGTGTTGGTTACGGTGACGAAGATTTTATTGACGTTGAAGGGCAATATGGTGATGAAGCTGTGGGTTACTTTGGTTCTGTAGAACTAGGTAGACACCGCACACCGCAAGAAATGCGTCGTTACACAAGCCCAGCAAACAAAGCTTATGGAACAGGAGGCCCCGTAGTTGGACCTATTTCCCATATGGAAGCCGTTAGTGCTACTACTGGCCAATGGGTTCCAAAAGGTTCTTCGCCGGATCTTAGAAATGTTCTGTTTACTCCACGCCTTACCTACACCGAAACCTCCAGGATACCGCGTACTTCTCGCTACGGTGGCAGTCTAGAGCGTGCTATTGCATCAGCAGACCCACAAAATGTTGGTACAGACTTGGCAGGTACCAGGCAACAAATGGGTCAAGTACAAAAATTAAAGTTGGGCCTTGTTCCACGTTCAGAAGAACCGGGAAGCGTCTCTTTTGTTCAACAACAACCGTTTGATAGGCGCGTGGATGCACCGGGAATTGAACCAAGTTACAATATAGATTCAGTTATGCAGCAGCTGCAAAGCCAAGCAGCTCGTCGCTCAGCAAAAAGAGGCAAGCGTTGATTATGGCTGACGACAAGAAAAAAGAAAAGAAGTGGATTCAAGACGCTGACATTAAAGAAGGTGCTTTTACCGCTAAGGCAAAAAAGAAAGGGATTACCTCCGCACAGCTTCAGGAGAACGTATTGTCTGCTCCAGAAAAGTATGATGACAAAACGGTAAAACAAGCCAACCTTCGTAGGACTCTAGTAGGATTACAAAAGAAGAAAACAGAAAAATAACCTCCCATGTTTTTTGAAGAAGATAGGCCTGACCCAAGCAGATATATTGGCACGTCAAATGATGGCCGAACTAAAAAAACATTTGGAGATAATTTTCGTGTAGATGCCAGCGAAGGACTGGGCGGACAGTACCCTTGGAACCCAGCCCGATTCACTGGTCCAGACATCCTTAACTATGCCCAATCACGCAAGCGTACTTTTAATGCGCATCTCGGTATGGTAGATCCAGAAGCACCCCTGGATCACCAATTGTTTATTGGCCTAGGTAAATTTACCAGGCAAGACTATGACTTCCAAGCTGGACGACCGCAGACAGATAATGACCCCAAGAAAAATCCGGATTTCAACCCAGTATGGGTACAAGCTTACAAAATAAGCCCAACTATTCCTCCTGGAAAACGGGCTAAAAATCGCATGCCTACTGCATCAAATCCAGATCCAAATGGATATATTATGCAATTAGCGGAAAGCCAAGCAAATAGTGACGTGCAAGGCGCACCTTCAGTTGCAAGCCTGTTGAGCAGTAAAAAATTGACAGAAGTCAGTCCCCCAGCAGGCGGAGAAGTTCCTGAAGAACCACCTAAAGAAGTAAAAGCAGGTTGAAATATAATAAATAAAAAGGTAGCAATATGGGACTTAGAGCGGGCTTAGCCAGTACTATGCGTAACCTGGGGGGACGCCTTCAGAATATTGGCATGGTACAAGCTCCTGCCGTAGAAAAAGCAGTTGCTAGTGTTGCGGCAAAACCTGTTGCCAATGCAGCTAGGCAAGGCATGTCTGAAATGAGCAAGGCAATGCTCAAAGATTCAATTCCAAGTGCTGTTCTAACTACAGGATTTAATCTTGTTGGAGGAGCAAACCCATTGACTGCCTTGGCAGCAGGGGCACTTGATCTTGGCATAAACTATGGTGGCATGCAATTAGCAGGTAGATATTCTCCTGGTAACCTAGGCAAGCTTTCCTACACGGACCCCAAGGGCAACCTTGTGGAACATAATCAGTTTATTCCATCTCGCATGCAACGTGGTATTCAACTGGTTTCTCCAATTGTGTCAAGTTTGGCAATCATGCCTTTACTTCAGGCTCAACAAGAGCAGCCAACGCAAATAGATCAAACAGTTGGAACAAATCAACAGCTTTTACAACGTCAATACATAAATGACATGGGACCACTACTAGTTTCTCCTGGAACTAACTTTCAGCTTGCTGGTATAGAGTCAACAATGGGTTCTTATGTAGATCCATTAGATGCTACGTTAAATGGCAGGTGGATGTAATGGGAATAGGAACATCAATTTTAAACTTTGGTAAGGGTTTATACCAAGGGTTAGAAGAAGGCTACACATCTTCTGCAAAGATGATGGAGCTTGCTAAAGATAAAGGCCACACTATCTTCAGTCCTACTTTTTATCGTCAGTTAAAAGAAGGCGCACCAGAGCAATCAATTCGTAAGATTGTCACAAATCCGCAAACGGGAAAGCCGGCCCCCACAACTGTCACAACTGTTCCTGCGCGTGCACCAATTACGCTCACGGAAACACCCGTACAATTCTTAGGTGCTTATTCGGCGCGCTTACTCACTGATCTTGGAAATGATTCCACCAGGCGTTTTTATTGGCGTTACAACCACCCACTGGCCATTGCAGACAAAGTTTTAGAAAATGCTATTGGAGAAAAAGCTGCTCAAGCAATGACTCCAACTCAACGGGCATTGGTCAACCTGGGAGCAGTTGTACCAGCTGCTGCATCCATGGGCATATACGACATTACAAATCCGGAAGAACAATTCAGGCCCAAGGGGTACACGCAAGAGCATTCAGCCCTTGGTTCAGATGACCGAAGACTTTCCGTACAGCCTGGCCAAGAACTGTTTGATCGTTTCTTCTTGCAACGCCAAGGTGATCCTTTAAAGTATGCAACGGCAAAAGCGGAAATTCCCGAGCTAACACCTGAGCGTTACGGTAATTACATGAATTTTAGGTACCAAGATAAAGGTTTGCTTGGTCTTGGTCTTGTTAAAGGAACAACTGAAAACTTACAGGGTGTTCCAGAGGCCCGCATCCTTAACGTGCCAGTTAGTGTTCCTACAGCTACTGCAATTGCTGGGGGTGCAGCAGCACTGCGCTACGCAGGCAAGGCAGGCGTTAAACCCGGCAAGATGGCTCTGGCAGGACTAGCCGGTTCTACCGCTGGAGCAGCAGCAGGTAATATTGTGAACGAAGTTATTGCCATGGCAAACCGACCAAGGCTTCCTGACCTGCAACAATACCAAGAACAATACAGTTCACTTCCAATAGAGTATAACCAACAAGGCATAGGCTGATAAAATTAATGTATCAGAAAAATAAATTGTAAACATGACTTGGACTGCCTTAGCTGGTTTAGGAGGTCAACAGGCTCCTACTGACTATGATTTGCGAATGGCACAACTGCGTGCAAATCAAGCTACCCAAGGACAGGTTCCTGGTTCTCCTTCTGCCGCAACCAATAATTTGGATGGTATGGGCGCCAGGGCTTCACAAGCTTTTGAAGGTTTGATGCAGCGCACCAGACTTTTCGGTCAAAATATTCAACAAGGAGCCGCCGATGTAAATACAAGGCTTCAAGCTTTGCCTCAAGAAACTAAGACTGGTCTTGGTAGAACTGCTCGTTATGCCCCAGGTGCTGCTGTAGCCGTTGGTCAATTTGGCCAAGGCAATATTATGGAGGGCTTAGGAGCCGCTGGGGGCACTGCTATTGCTGGTAAGTTACTGCAAGGCGTTGCTTCCAGGCAACCACTTGTTGGCGGCGCATTAATGGTTGGCGGTAGCTTACTTGGTAGTGGAGTGGGTGCTGCCCTTGGTCACGCTGTTAGCGGCATCGGAGGCCAGCTGGCAGGTGGCTTTGGTCGGTTAATGGGCGGTACACAGCAAGCCGTTCAAGATGCCGCTGGAGCCGTTGCAGGCGCACAACGAGAAGGTGGTTCTGCTGCTGGTACCGGCGCACAAGCAAACATCACGTCAGACAAAGCCCTGGCACAACGAGTTGCCCTAATGCGTGAGATGGGAGTTAACATTCCCAACGAATACCTAACGCAAAATTATCAAATTATGCAGAAGTACAAAAACTCTGACGTAAACCGCCAGATGCAACTAAATCAACAAAACGCAATCTTGACTGGTCAACTCAACCAACAGATTATGGCTGGCCAACTTGCTGCTGGCGCCCAAAACAACGCTGCTCAACTTACCGGTCAAATCTTAGGTACCAACCCCTACAAGGATTCTGTACTTAACACTGGAAACGTTCGTGGTATTGCATAATGGCAATTAATTTTGATCCTACTTTTGGATTAGGGAAGAGGGGGGCCTATGGTGACCTGCCTCCTATTGTCGGCAGTTCAAATTTATCCAAAGCTATTCCAAAGGCCGGTAAATTTATGACAGTGCTTCAGCCTGGAAATAATCCTTTTCCTGCGCCAACAGCCGTAGCTGCAGCGCAAGCTGTGCCTGGCGTAAGCCAAAGCATAGTAGATAAGTACGGCGGAATAGATGCCTGGAATAAAATGGGAGATCAAACCAAGGCAGCAATTATTAGACAACAAGGTGATTTAGACCTTATTAATACTTTTAGGGACCCGGGATTTCAAAAACAACAATTAGATAACGCCTTGGCTTTTTACGAAGCTCAAGGTGATCAGCAAATGAAATATCGCAAAGAAAATTATAAAATGCAAATGCTCAATGATATTATTGCAAACATTGGATCTGGGGCCAGGGCCGCTGTTAGTCGGTATAGTGACCCTGCCGCACTTGCCGCATCCTATGGGACAATTGGCGATGCTTACGCAAGAGCTTCTGCAAACACGGCACACCTTGCACAACTTGGTGCAGGCCAACCAAGTAGGCAGTATTTTACTGCTTAAGTAAACACCTAACGAGTAAAATAAAATTATGGGACTACTTGGTGGGTTTTCTTCTTCCGACCTGTACGGACCAGGTGCTTCCATAGGTGGCAATTTAAGTAAATCTAGCGGCGGAGGCGGCGGAATGTTTGATCCATTATCAGCTGGTATTATGGCTGGGGGTTCCCTCCTCAGCAGCGTTTTTAGTGGCGTCATGGGTGGCCAACAGGCCAACCGTCAAATAGAAGCTGATTTTGCGATTCAACAATACAAAAATGCCGCTGCCGAAAGGGCAGCATTTCAAAATCTTCTTGCAGGTCAATACAACTCAACGCAGGCGCCTATGGTTGACTTCCAAAGGCAAAAGTTGGCCACTAATATTCAACAAGATATTTTTGATCCCAAAAAGATGTCGCTTGCGTCCGAACAATTTGGTCGCGGAGTATCGGATCAGCTGGCACCCGACGCCTTGAAATTAGCTCAAACTAAGAATCTTTTTGATTTAAACAAAAGCCTGGCTGAAAAACGTGCAGTCACTGATGCAATGTTTGGGCCTGTTCGCACCACACCATTTAACTACGAATACCCTTCATACACGATGGGCAGGTAAATGAATAGTACGTTAAACTTAAACAAGAAGTATAGGTAAAAATTATGGGTGGCGGTCCCAGTATTCCGGAACAGAAGTTTGATCCTTCTATAACTGCTTACAACAATTACATGATGGAGCGTCAAAAAAAACTTGACGTAGATACAGACGCACAACGCACGCAAGATTTAGCGGACATAGAGGCTGTCAAGTCTACCGGCAAAGCAGGGTACAACGCCTACCTGAGCAATATCAATAATCAATATAAGGCTGGCCTTATTGATAATGTTGCAGCAGAAAGGCAACTGCAAAATTATGCAGAAAAATACAAGCTTGGGTCTGGGTTTTCCCAGAACGATATCAACGTTCTTAATTTACAATACACAGAAAACGCTCTGCCAAACCTGCAAAAATTAGCGGGTCAAACATATAAAGATATCCTGGGCAGGGAAGCAAAAGCTGAAGAACTGCAAACCTACGCAGATCTTGCTAAGACAGGTCAATACAAGCTTACTGATTTAACCAACACAATTAAGGGAAGCCAAGAATATCAAAACAAGTTTAATGACAATTACTTGTCAAATTATTACGATACAATGTATGGAAAACAAAACACTGAAACGGTTGACGGCTACGAAAAAAAGACTGGGAAGCGTACGTTTAATTACGACACTGGCTTAGACCCAACATTTGCTGGCGATATTGGCAAAGCATCTGGTGTTAGTTTTGCGTCCATGCCGTCTTCGGTCACTGGTACACCAGCCGAAATTCAACAGTTCCAGGATGCTCAGCGTCAGAAACGCGACTTTATGTACAACGCAGGCCTTACCAACCTGCAAGGACAGATTGATAAAGACATCCAAAAGATCAAAGATGAGGGAACGCAGGCCACTGCTAGGATAGGTACACAGGGACAATTGTTGTCCAATCTGACAGCAGGTTTTTGGAATTAAAACCAAGCTTGCTATAATTTAAAAAGTTAACAAAAGGAACCATGGCCAGCATTTACGACGATCCCAGGTATCAGGGCTTATCTGAGGAAGACAAAAACGTACTTACCAAACAACAACTGCAACAGCAGTATGGTGGAATGGGCGCCGCTTCACTTAACGACTTCCAGACCCTTCTTGGCCGCCTAGAAACTTCCAAGATTCGTCAGAAACAAGCCGCAGATCAGTCTGCTCGTCCCAATATCTACGCACAGGGTCTTGCTCAGATGATGAGCAATTTCTGATTTAAAAATCAAAGAGCCGTAAGCCTTGGACCAACCAAATCCTGCTAATAAGACAAGGGATCTCAACGGCTCTTCTGATTCTCAAATGCGAGCATATAAAGCAGCAGCAGATGCTGCGTATTCATATTCCAAACACAAACTATTAAACAAGGAAACCGACCCCATGGAGCAAAATGGCCGCTGATCTTAGTTACCAAAGCGATCCTCGATGGGGGTCATTTTCAGAAGAAGAACAAAAGAATTACAATAAAGAACGCTTTAACAAAGATTACGATCAATTCTTTACGCCTGAACAGGAGGCAGCGTATAAAAGTGCGGCTAATATATCTTACGAAGCTAAGGCAAAATTAGCCCAAACCAACCGTGAACAACAAGAAGCCCTTAACGCTCAAGCCCAACAATACAAGCAGCAAGATCAGGCAAGAGACTACCAACAGGCCAACCAAGCTTATCGATATTGAGCTATTTGACTCTTGGGTAGACAATTTAGATTCTGCTACTCAAGAATCTTTTATCTCATTTGCTTCGGAAAGTTATTCCATAATTGAATGTTTTCTCTATGCCCGCTTCCTTGGGTATAGGGGAAGCATTACTTCGTGTGAAGAGTGGGTCAAGGATCAATACATAAAGCCGGACTACCGCAAGGTATTGGCAAATGAAATTGATAAAATGCAAGAAGATATCCATAAGTTGCGAGGTGCTGTTGAAGATGGAGAGGTTAAGCGTGACGCAGGTGTTGCACGTATTGCTCAAATGCAAAAAGAGTTACGTGGCACCATTATACAAATGGAAGAGTTTACATCTTCCAAGGATCGAAAGGGCCTTTTAATGGCTGGTGCAGATCGCGCCATTCGGGAGATCATGTTTATTTTTAAAGATGATCCTATTGAATCTCCACTACATGAGGCAACCATGGCAGTGTGGGCACGCATGCAGCTAGAAGAATAACAATAAGGTTGCAGTTCCCTTATAATAAAAACAACAGCATAAATATCATGCCTGCTCCAGTACCGCCCAAAGGCAAGCCCCCCGTTGGTAAAGCTGTGCCACCCAAAGGTAAACCCGCCGCTGGCGGCAAAGCTCCTGCTGGTAAAGCAGTTCCTCCTAAGGAAAGCCCCAAGGACAAGATGGCCCGTCTCCGGGAAATGCAAAACAAAAACAAAAAGTAATCATGGGTGCAACGTCTAAATACCCAACTTCTGGTGACGGGGGCGGCTCAGCCCCCGGCTTTTATCAGAATGCGTTAGAAAACGCAAAACAGCAAGTTGCCAACGTAGGCCAGACTCAACAGGCCCAGGCGCAACCAGGCCAACCCCCTAACCGTCCCGGCGGCGGAGATAGTTCCCTGGATGCATATAACAACTACATGTCAAGGTATTCCCCCCCGGGAGGCGCCCAGCCCCAACAAGGTGCCCAGTGGCAGGCAACGCGCCAACAAAATTAGACAGCGATGTGT
>Ga0310330_100564_pt1 | contig 10256 bp, 7 predicted proteins | sample LakMicDCLTotalB5_FD_195544 | JGI IMG/M metagenome (GOLD analysis project Ga0310330, IMG submission 195544) | Enriched freshwater cyanobacterial communities from Lake Michigan, Michigan, United States - MI23.DCL.Total.B5 (v2) (version 2) | ecosystem: Environmental > Aquatic > Freshwater > Lake... | reverse complement strand
CCTCCACTCCAACCCACCCTCCCCGATTCTTTTTCATCATGGCTCGCGAGAAGTTCGAGAGGAACAAACCCCACGTCAACATCGGCACCATCGGCCACGTTGACCACGGCAAGACCACCCTCACCGCCGCCATCACCAACGTGTTGGCATCGCTCGGTCAGGCCAAAGCCCAGGCCTACGACGATATCGATGGTGCCCCCGAAGAGAAGGAGCGCGGCATCACGATCAACACGGCCCACGTCGAATACGAGACCGGCAACCGCCACTACGCCCACGTGGACTGCCCCGGCCACGCCGACTACGTGAAGAACATGATCACCGGTGCCGCCCAGATGGACGGAGCCATCCTGGTGGTGGCCGCCACCGACGGCCCGATGGCCCAGACCAAGGAGCACATCCTTCTGGCCAAGCAGGTGGGCGTGCCCGCTCTTGTGGTGTTCCTCAACAAGAAGGACATGGTCGACGACGAGGAGATCCTCGAGCTCGTCGAACTGGAGATGCGCGAACTGCTGAGCAGCTACGACTTCCCCGGTGACGACATCCCCGTGGTCGCCGGCTCCGCCCTCAAGGCTCTCGAGCACATCCAAGGCGGTGGCAAGGGCATTCGTGGTGAAAACGAATGGGTCGACAAGATCCTCGACCTCATGGATGCCGTCGACGAGGCCATCCCCGAGCCTGAGCGCGAGATCGATAAGCCCTTCCTGATGGCGATCGAAGACGTGTTCTCGATCACCGGTCGCGGCACCGTGGCCACCGGCCGGATCGAGCGCGGCAAGGTGAAGGTGGGTGAAACCGTGCAGATCGTGGGCATCCGGGACACCCGTGAAACCACGGTGACCGGCGTGGAGATGTTCCGCAAGCTGCTCGACGAGGGCATGGCTGGCGACAACGTTGGCCTGCTGCTGCGCGGTGTTCAGAAGGAAGACATCGAGCGTGGCATGGTGCTGGTGAAGCCCAACTCCATCAAGCCCCACACCAAGTTCGAGGGTGAAGTGTATGTTCTCAAGAAAGAAGAGGGCGGCCGCCACACCCCCTTCTTCGCCGGTTACCGTCCGCAGTTCTACATCCGCACCACGGATGTGACCGGTCAGATCACCGCCTTCACCGCCGACGACGGCACCAACGTGGAAATGGTGATGCCCGGCGACCGTATCAAGATGAGCGCCGAGCTGATCTGCCCAGTGGCCATTGAGCAGGGTATGCGCTTCGCCATCCGCGAAGGCGGTCGTACCATTGGTGCCGGTGTGGTGTCCAAGATCGTGCTGTGAGGCCCCAGTGCCTCAGCCGGGGGAGCCTTCGGGCCCTCCCGGCTGAGGCAACCTTCGGACCTCACTTCTGTTCACGCGTTCACCACCCGTTCGGATCACGCGAAGAATCACTCCTTGCTCTCGGCTTGGTGTCTGATCCTCCTTCTATCCGATCGTTGCTTTTGATTTCCGCACCTCGACAACCCGACCTGCAGGGCTGACCGTCGCTCCTGCGGCCACCCGTATTGGTTCTTCCCTCTGCCCGATTCCCATGGCCTCCGCCCTCGCCCAGCAGAAGATTCGTATCCGCCTCAAGGCGTTTGACCGCCGCATGCTGGATCTCTCCTGCGAAAAAATTATTGAAACCGCCGACCACACGGCAGCCACGGCGATCGGGCCGATCCCCCTGCCTACGAAGCGGAAGATCTATTGCGTGCTGCGCTCGCCCCACGTCGACAAGGACTCGCGCGAGCACTTCGAAACCCGCACCCATCGCCGCATCATCGATATCTACAGCCCCAGCGCCAAGACCATCGATGCCCTGATGAAGCTCGACCTTCCCAGTGGTGTGGACATCGAAGTGAAGCTCTGATCCCTTAGTGGAGCAGGTGGCTCCGGCCGTCCAACAACTTGGCTGTCGGTCCACCCGGTCGGCTGGTTCATCCTGATTGGGCTATGCCTGCCTGGTGTGCCAATCCTGTTCAAATACTCCTTGCCCCCTGTCGCCATCCGGCGGCGGGGGCTTCTTTCTAGGATCGGTTGAGTGATTCGTGCCTGCCCTTGCCCAACCCAAGCCCGGCCACCGCGTGCCAGAGCAGGGCCCTGGTTCCCTTTGCCGGGTGGGTGGCGTGAGCGAGCTGGCCGTTAGGGAACTGCCCCTGTTCCCCCTCCCGGATGTGGTGCTCTTCCCCCAGGAGGTGCTGCCGCTTCATATCTTCGAACCCCGCTATCGCATGATGCTGCGCACCGTGATGGCGGAGGATCGTCGCTTCGGTGTGGTGCGCTGGGATCCCCAGGAGCAACGCATGGCCGATGTGGGCTGCTGTGCCGAGATCCTGCACTGCCAGACCCAGGACGATGACCGCAGCAACATCGTGACCCTCGGCCAGCAGCGGTTCCGCGTCCTCGACATTGTTCGCGAGGCCCCATTCCGGGTCGGTCTGGTGAGCTGGATCGAGGACAGCGTGAGCGAAAGCCACAGTGACCTCGACGATCTGGCATCCCGGGTGACCCAGGCCCTCCGTGATGTGGTGGAACTTACGGGCAAGCTGATTGGCAAGCCCTCAGTCCTCCCCGCCGATCTGCCGGACCTGCCCCGCGAGCTCTCCTTCTGGATCGGCTCCCATCTGGGTGGACCGGTGGCCGACCATCAGCAGGCCCTGCTCGAAATCACCGACACGGCTGAGCGGCTTCAGCAGGAATTCACCCTGCTGGACCAGACGCGCCGTCAGCTTGCCGCCCGCACCGTCTTGAAGGACACCTTTGAAGGCCTGGGGGACGATGACGACGCCGACTTTGACGGGCTTGATCCAGGCGACGACCAACGCGACGCCTTCGGCGATCGTTGACCATGCCGGTCACACCCTGGGCCCTGGGCCTGCTCGGCCTTGCCGGTACCGCGGCCCTTCTGCGCCTCTGGCAGCGCCGTGATCGCGCCTATTTAGACTCCGCCAGCGTGGCCCGTGCCTACGACCGTTGGACGGAAGACGCTCTCCTTGAAAACCTTTGGGGAGAGCATGTGCATTTGGGGCACTACGGCTCTCCCCCCGGCCCCCGCGATTTCCGGGCCGCCAAGGCGGATCTGGTCCATGCCCTCGTTCGTTGGAGCCACCTCGATGCCCTGCCTCCCGGCAGCCGCGTGCTGGACGTGGGCTGCGGCATCGGTGGCAGCGCCAGGATCCTGGCCCGGGATTATGGCTTCAATGTTCTCGGTATCAGCATCAGCGGCGTGCAGGTGGCCCGCGCCACGGCGCTGACGCCTCCCGAACTGGCCGGCCGATGCCGCTTTGCCGTGATGGATGCCCTCGACCTGGAGCTGGCGGATGGGGGCTTCGATGGGGTCTGGAGCGTGGAGGCCGGCCCCCACATGCCCGACAAGCAGCGCTACGCCGACGAACTGCTGCGGGTGCTCCGGCCCGGCGGCCTCTTGGCGGTGGCCGACTGGAACCGCCGCGATCCGGCCGATGGAGTGATGAACCGGAGCGAACGCTGGGTGATGCGCCAACTGCTCGACCAATGGGCGCACCCCGAGTTCGCCAGCATTCGCTCGCTCCAGGCCAACCTCCAGGCCAGCCCCTGGAGCGGCGGCATGACCGTCGAAACGGACGACTGGACCCTGGCCACCCAGCCCTCCTGGATCGACTCCATTGTCGAGGGCATGCGGCGCCCCGCCGCCGTCCTGGGCCTGGGGCCTGGGGCCGTGCTTCAGGGCCTGCGTGAAACTCCCACCCTGTTGCTGATGGACTGGGCCTTCCGCCATGGCCTGATGCAGTTCGGCGTGTTCCGGGGACGCAAAACACAGCCGTGACCGACGCTCGCTCCCTGGGCTTCAGGCGGCAGGATCTTCGGTCGCCAGATTGGTCAGCGGATAGGCACCGAACAGGGCCAGATGATGGCAAAGGGGCTTGAGCTCGGCGAGCGCCTTCTCCAGGGGCTCAGAGCCTGAGGCAAGTTCGAGATCGACGAAAAAGATGTATTCCCCCATCTCCCGCTTGGAGGGCCTCGATTCAATGCGGCTCATGTTCAGGCCCTCCCGCGCGAAGCAGCCCAGGGCCTGCAGCAGCGCCCCGGACTGGTTCGAATGCAGCGAGAAGGCCAGGCTGGCCATCGGTCCCTCCTGGGAACGGGTCCCACGGCGCAGCAATAGAAAACGGGTGCAGTTGCCCGCCACATCGTTGATCGGGTAATCCAGAACCTCCAGGCCATGTTCGGCGGCGGCTTCCCGTGAGGCGATGGCGGCGCGAAAGCGGCTGCCTCGCACCATGCGGGCCGCCTCAGCGGTGGAACTGGTCGGCAACTGCAGGGCACTGGGCAGATGCTGCGCCAACCACTGGCTGCACTGGGCCAGGGCCTGGGGATGGGAGAGCACCTCACTCACACCGTCCCTGGTGCCACTGCCCACGAGGGAGTGGCGGATCGGCAGCACCAGGGCACGGGCCACCGCCAGCTCACCATGCTCCCAGAGCGCATCATGGCAGGCGGTCACCCCCCCCTCCACCGAGTTCTCGACCGGCACCACGGCAGCTTCGCACTCGCCAGCGGCCAGGGCCTGAATCACGGCACGAATGCCCTGCTGGGGCACATAGACCACATCGGTGAAGCGTTCCAGCTCCGCCAGCTTCCTGGCCGCCTGCTCGCCGTAGGTGCCGACGGGACCGAGGAAGGCAAGACGCATGGCGAGGGCGGAGGGGAAGTGGGCCGATAGGATCATGCCCTGTCGGCTCCCAGGCCATGCCCCTGGCCTTCAGCGCCGGTCAGCAGCTGAGTCTTCCTCGGATAGAACCGGCCCATCTGTTGCCGGAATACCTTGATGACGAGGCCAGGGTTGTGGCGGCCCTGTTGGATGCTCGCCATCTGGTTTCCCTAGGCCCCGGCCATTACCGCTACACCGTGACCCGGGTGCAGGTGTTTCAGCTCCAGGTGCAGCCCATCGTGGAGCTGCAGGCCCGCCACCATCGGGGCCGCCTGGAACTGGAGGCCGTGGACTGCCAGCTCGAGGGCCTCGGCTTGGTGGATGACTTCCAGCTCCGGCTCCATTCTTGGCTGCAGGTCACGCCATCCGGCCTGGAGGGAGAGGCCCAGCTGGCCGTGGAGGTGAGTCAGCCGCCCCTGCTCCGGCTCATTCCTCCCCGGGTTCTTGAGGCCACGGGCCGATCGGTGCTGAGCGGGTTTCTGCTGGGCATCCGTCGCCGGGTGAGTCTGCAACTGGCCGGCGACTTTCAGGCCTGGTGCCACGGCCGCGCGGAAGGCGTTCGCGATCATTGACCCGTTGTGGTCCCGAGGAAACCCAGAAAGCTTTGGCGGTGGAGGGGCGTGGGCCCCAGCTGCTGGAGGGCCTCCCGGTGCTGGGCCGTGCCATAGCCCCGATGGCGTTCCAGGCCGTAGCCCGGATGACGGACCGCCAGCCGTTCGAGCAGCGCATCCCGTTCCACCTTGGCCAACACACTCGCCGCGGCGATGGCGGCGCAACGGCTGTCTCCGCCGATCAGGGTGCGCTGGGCTCCGCTCCAGCCCCGCAGGGGGAGGCAACCATCCACGAGCAGCATCGCCGGAGGGGAAGGCAGACGATGCAGGGCCCGCAGCATCGCCCTCTCGGTGGCCATTCGGATGCCCCAGCGATCGATCTCGGCCGCACTGGCCTGGCCCAGGGACCAGTGCACCGCCTGGTGTCGGATCCGGGGTACCAGCCCCTCCCGGCGACGGGCGGAGAGCTTCTTGCTGTCGGTGAGGCCGGCGGTCTCCAGGGGCAGGAGGGATGCTGCCGGCAACACCACCGCCGCGGCGAAGACCGGGCCGAATAGGCAGCCCCGCCCCACCTCATCCACGCCGGCACAGCTGCTGGGGTCGTGGCTTGCCCAGGGATCCCCCTCAGGAGGCGGAGGAACGGCGGCGGCGGCGGCGGGGCTCACCGGAGGCATCGGGTTCTGTGGCGGGCTCGCCGTCGAGGGGTTCGGCGTCGACGGCCTGGGGGGGGGGCGGTGTCGGGTCCGCCGTCGCACGCTGGCGCCGGCCGCCGACCGTGCTCCTGTGGATCGGCACATCGACGGTGAGGACATCGAAGGATCCGCCGGATTCCTGCTCCACCAAGGGAAGCGGCGTGATTTCCACCAGGGGGATCACCATCAGGGTTTCGCTGCTGGCGCCCTGATCCGCCTCCGGTTCCGGCGCTCCCTGGCCCTGGCGGCCCTCGGCGCCACCGCGACCCCGGCGACGACGGCGGGATCCACTCGCCGCCAACTGCTGCCGCGCCTCCGCCAGCACCGCTTCGGGATCGGAGCCCGGCCGCACGATTCGCACCACCAGATTCTCGGCTGCGGGGGGGGATTCGAGCAGAAGGGCAGGACTCAGGCCCATCCACCCATACACCAGTTCCTGGGAGTCATCCATTGGCACCACCACCACCTCCGGCTCCTGGCGACGGGGGCCCTGGTCGGCTTCGCTTTCCTCACCAGGGGGGAAGAGGCTCTCCTCCGCCTGCGACACCGACTCGTTCACGGCGCCCGCTTCGATGCCATCGCCTCCGCGACCGCCCCGTCCGCCTCTCCGCCGCCTTCCGCTGCCGACGCTTCCCTCCAACGCCACCGGACTGGCAACTTCGGCCCTCGCCGAGGCGGCAGAGCGCACCAGCCCCGACACCGTGGCCAGGGGTTGCAGGGTGTCCCGGCCGGGAAGTACGGCCACATGGCCCAGGCCCCCGCAGCTCGGGCAGGCCCGGCCGAAGAGTTCGTAGATGTTCTGACCTTGGCGTTTGCGGGTGAGTTCCACCAGCCCAAGTTCGGTGAGCTGGGCGACCTGGGGGCGGGCCGCATCGTGGCGGATCGCCTGGGTGAAATGTTCCAGCAACTGCAGCTGGTCCCGCCGCGAATCCATGTCGATGAAATCGACAATCACCACGCCGCCGATGTTGCGAAGCTTCAGCTGCCGGGCGATCTCCACCGCCGCCTCGCAGTTGGTCCACAGCACCGTTTCACGGGCGTTGGCCGATCGGGTGAAGGAGCCGGAGTTCACGTCGATCACGGTGAGCGCCTCGGTGGGCTCGATGATCACGTAACCCCCCGAAGGCAGATCGACCCGGGGTTTGAGGGCGTCTCGGATGGCGGCGTTGACCTTGTAGTGCTCAAGGATCTCGCCGGACTCTTCGTGGTGCTCCACCAAGAGGTTCGCCTGATCGGCACCGAGGAAGGCGTTCACCCGGGCCACCGCGTCGGGAGTGTCCACCACGACCCGCACGACCTCCGGGGCGTAGAAGTCGCGCAGCACTCGATGGATGAAGTCTTCATCCCGGTTGAGCAGCACGGGGGGGGTCGCGGTCTCGGCCGCCTGCTGAATCGCCTCCCACTGGCGCAGCAGCGATTCGAGATCGTCGATCAGGAGATCTTCGCTGACCCCTTCCGCTTCGGTGCGGATCAGCAGCCCGGAGCCGGGGGGCTTGATCAGCACCCCTAGGGCCCGCAGGCGATTGCGTTCGTTCTCGCCATCGATGCGCCGGGAGATGTTCACCCCCTGGCCATGGGGCTGCAGCACCAGGAAGCGGCCCGGTAGGGAGAGGTTGCCCGTCAGGCGGGGGCCCTTTGTGCCGGTGGGTTCCTTCATCACCTGCACCAGAACCTTCTGGCGGGGTTCGAGCAGCTCGGTGATGCCGGCACCGCCCTTGCGGAGCCGGAGGGGACCGAGGTCGGTGATGTGAATGAAACCGTTCTTCTCGCTTTCGCCGATGTTCACGAAAGCCGCGTCGATACCGGGGAGCACGTTCTCGACGGTACCGAGGTATACATCACCGATTTGGTAACGACCCTGGGCGACGATCAGTTCGTCAACCCGTTCGTCACTGAGCACCGCCGCGATCCGCAGGTGCTCAGCGATGACGATCTGCTGGGGCATGGAAAGATTTCTGGGCTCAGGGGAGCCCTGCCCCGGAGGGCAGGAGAAGGAAGGAAGACGGCAGACCTGCGGTTCTGGGAGCGAACGCGTCTGCAGGGCAGCCGTGAAGCGAATCACAGAGCTGCCGGATTGGGGCGGGGTGCCTGAAGACCTAAGGGCGAAGAACCCGAGGGTTCACCGCTAAAAAAGCTGGCGCTCGGTCAGCGCTGTAACGGGGAGGGAATCACCCCACCCGGGGAAAGCAACGGGGACCGATACCTGCATCGGTGCTCAGCGGTTGCGCTTGCCTGTCACGTTCGTGGAAGGGAACGGAGGGGAAAGCGTCTGGGGGCTGGCGTTCAGGGATGAACCTGGATCCACCAACCTGTGGGACGAAATTAGCATGGCTTCAAACACAGCCTCTGGCGCCGTACGGCGTCCACGCTCAGGGGAAACGCCACGGCTTCCGCAAGCCAGTGGGCCACCTGGTCGGGACGCAGACTGCGGCCCAGGGGGTCGATGGCGGCCTCGAGCTCCAGATCCAGCCGCTGCGGTTCCTGCTCCCACGCCGCTTCGGTGGCCGTGCTGGCCTCGGAGGGATCGGTGGTGGTGGTGCGCAGAGCGAGCAGATAGGGGCGGCAATCCCGTTCCCGGGGCCGGCCCTTCTTGTCCTGGTCCCGCCAGGGCAGGGTCGGCGCGTTGAGCACGGCGTTGATCGCCCGATCCCACGCTTCGGCCCCGGGCCAGGATCCAACGCCCTCCGGAAGGCTCCGCGGCATCCCAGGCCCGGTGTCGCCGCCGCTGCTCTGCCCCTCCGCCGCGGCGGCCGGCCGCAGGCTGAAGCGCCACTGGGCTGACTCCAGCTCCTGGGAGAGGCTCGGGCCCGCCACCGGCACCACGGCGGCTGTGAGCAGCCGGAACTCCGCCGGAAGCACCGCCGCCAGCGCCTGGCGGGCCGCCTCGGGATCGATCGGGGCCGTGAACTCCAGATCGAGCCACTCCCCTTGCCCCTCCACCCCCAGGGGTAGCGCCAGGGCGAGCTGGAGCCGCGGCAGGGGGTGGAAACCGCCGGTGAAGCTCACTGGCAGGCCGCTGCGGCGCATGGCGCGCTCCAGCATCCGCAGGGTGTCGAGGTGGCTGATCAGGGCCAGGGAGCCCACCTTGGCGAAGCCGAAGCGCAGCCGGGCCACCCGCTCGCTGGGGGGGGCACGGCGGGGCAGGGCGGCGGGAACTGGCGGCGGCGGAATCACCACGTTGTGGCCCAGCTCCGGCCCGCAGACGCCGCAGCTGCTGCAGCCCTCAAAGGAGCAGTCGGGCACCACGGCGGCGGCCAGGGCCCGCTGCAGATCCTCGGCCAGCCAGGCCTTATCCACCCCGCTGTCGATGTGGTCCCAGGGGAGGCTTTGGCGGCAGAAGCCATCGAGATCCGCCGTCTCCATGGCCTCAGCGGCGCTCCAGCCCCCCATCTCCAGGGCGCGATAGCGCCCCCCCAGCCCGGCGGCCTCGATGGCGCCGGTCCAGGCGGCGTGGGTGCGCTCGGCGGATTCAAACCAGGCATCGAGGCCTGCCCCAGCCCGCCAGGCCGCCTCGATCACCGGGGAGAGGCGCCGGTCACCCCGGCCCACGAAGTCCTCCACGGCCGAGAGGCGGGGATCGGTCATGTTGACCTTGATGCCGCGCAGCCCTCGCAGGGCGCCGCGCAGCAGTTCCTGGCGGCGGCGGAATTCCGCCGTGCTCACGCTGTGCCACTGGAAGGGGGTGTGGGGCTTGGGGGTGAAGTTGCTGATCGTGAGGTTGAGCTCCAGCCGCCCCAGGTCCTGGCATTGCTGCTGCAGGGAGCGGCAGGTGCCGGCGATGCCGACCACGTCGTCGTCGGTTTCACCAGGGAGGCCGATCATGAAATAGAGCTTCACGCGCCGGTAGCCGTTCTCCATGGCGGTGCGGATGCCCCGCAGCAGCTCGGCGTCGGTGAGGCCCTTGTTCACGATGTCGCGCAGGCGCTGGCTGCCGGCCTCCGGCGCGAAGGTGAGGCCGGCCTGGCGGGCGCCGCCGAGCACGTGGGCGATGTTGGCGTCGAAGCGATCCACCCGCTGGCTGGGCAGGGTGAGGGTCACGTTTTTATCGGCCAGGCGGTTGCGCAGCTCCACCCCCACCGCCGGCAGAGCCAGGTAATCGCTGCAGCTGAGCGACAGCAGAGAGAAATCGCTGTAGCCGGTTCGCTCCATGCCGGTTTCGATCGCCTCGATCACCGCCTCGGGTTCTACGTCGCGGGCGGGGCGGGTGAGCATGCCGGGCTGGCAGAAGCGGCAGCCGCGGGTGCAGCCGCGGCGGATCTCCACGGTGAGGCGGTCGTGCACCGTTTCGACGTGGGGCACCAACCCCATGGCGTAGTGGGGCATGGGGGTGGCGGTGCGGCGCAGGATGCGGCGG
>Ga0310330_100562_pt1 | contig 10259 bp, 9 predicted proteins | sample LakMicDCLTotalB5_FD_195544 | JGI IMG/M metagenome (GOLD analysis project Ga0310330, IMG submission 195544) | Enriched freshwater cyanobacterial communities from Lake Michigan, Michigan, United States - MI23.DCL.Total.B5 (v2) (version 2) | ecosystem: Environmental > Aquatic > Freshwater > Lake... | reverse complement strand
TGCCCACTGAGCAGGCCATCATTCAGAAACCTCGTTCGGGCTCACGTGCATTGCCATGATTGCGATCATCAGACAGCGGCTTCGATCATGGATGCTGAAGCGACATGTAACTGCAGGTGCTAATGTTCGGCTGCGCCAGTTTTGCCGAATCATCAATAATCAACGCGACCCGGCTGCCATTGTATTGGGAAATAACGTCGTCGTTGACGGGGAATTACTTGTTTTCGCGGATCGCGGGAAGATTGTTATTGGATCCGATGTTTTCATCGGAGAAGGAAGTCGTATCTGGTCAGGTTCTGAGATCAGCATTGGAGACCGTGTGCTGATTTCCCATGGGGTGAATATTCTCGACTCTTCTTTTCACGATCTTAGTGCTCACAGGCGACGGCTTCAGTTTCAGCGTATTTTTGTTGACAAGGTCAACGAAGTTGGCAGCATTACTACAAAGGCGATTCGCATTGATGATGATGCTTGGATTGGCTTTGGAGCTTCCATCTTGAAGGGTGTCCACATAGGTATGGGCGCCGTGGTCGCCGCCGGCGCGATGGTGACCAAGGATGTGGCCCCGTTTACCGTGGTAGGCGGGCCCACAGCGCAGGTCATCGGTACGTCATTTGAGTAATCTTTGCCTTATGCCCTTCTCCCGCTTTTGGACCAAGCTGCTGCGGCTCTACCGTCTGCCAGCACAGATTGAGTTACTCCAGGAGTCCCTCGGACGAGTGGAGTCTCGCCTTAACTCACAACGGACTGTCGATCCAGCGCAATCTCTTTCGCCGCGGGATTACGAGTTCAAGGTCTACTCTCAATGGGGTGAGGACGGCATTATTGATTATTTGACTAGCGTTATACCCATACCCAATAGGTCTTTCGTCGAGTTTGGGGTCGAAACGTATGTAGAGGCCAACACGCTTTTCCTTCTGAGGCATCGTAACTGGCGTGGCTTGGTGATTGATGGCTCGCAGGAGAATATCCAATCAATCGTTCGTGGCGGCACCTACTGGAAGTATGACCTCCAGGCCACCTGTGCCTTTATCACCAAGGACAATATCAACCAATTGATTCTGGACTCAGGTCTGCAGGGTGATGTAGGCATTTTGTCCGTTGATGTTGACGGGAACGATTACTGGATCTGGCAAGCGATTGAATGCATTTCTCCTCGTATCGTTATTGCCGAATACAACAGTGTTTTCGGGCCTGAGGCAAGGGTTTCCGTGCCCTACGATCCTGGCTTTTTACGTGCCGATAAGCATGGATCCAAGCTGTATTATGGGGCTTCCCTATCTGCACTCGATTACCTAGCGCAAGCCAAAGGTTATCGTTTGGTTGCAGGAAACAGCGCTGGTAACAACGTTTTTTTTGTTCGTGAAGACTGCCTAGCCGGTCTGAGGGCCTGTTCGCCAGATGAGGCCTATGTTCAGGCGGCATTCCGTGAAAGTAGAAATGCCCAAGGGCTGGTCACCCTTGCATCTTTTCGAGAGCGTCAACAGGCGATTGCATCATTGCCCTTGATTGATGTGGCCACCAACGGCGTTACGACGCTTGCTAATCAACTCCCATGAGTTCCCCTGTTCTTGTCTGCGGTGCGGCAGGATTCATGGGCCGCAACGTCTGCGAGACGTTGACGCGCAGGGGGATCGCTTCCATGGGTCTTGGCCGAGGAACGCTCAGCAGCCAGGATAAGCAGACGCTGGGTGTTACGGCATGGCATTCCGCTGATGTGACCCTTGATTCCCTGCGCACGGTTCTGCAGGGCGAGGAGCCATCGGCCATCATCCATTGCGCTGGAACTGGCTCGGTTGGAGCCGTTTACAAGGCCCCCCATGATGCCTACATCAGTTCGGTCAGCAGCACCGCAGCGATCCTTGAGTTTGTGCGAACCCGCTGTCGGCAGGAAACCCGAGTGGTCTATGTGTCCAGTTCAGCGGTGTACGGTTCCTACGCGGAGGGCGATTCCACCGAATCTACACCTTGTCAACCGGTTTCGCCCTATGGCTTTCTCAAGCTCGCCGGGGAAGATCTGTGTCGCGCCTACAGTCAATCCTTCGGAGTTCGTGTAGCGGTGATTCGTCCTTTTTCTGTCTATGGCAACGGATTGAGGAAGCAGTTGCTGTGGGATGCCATGAACAAGCTCATCGCCAATGAGTATTCATTTTTAGGCACTGGGTGTGAACTGCGTGACTGGATTCACGTTAATGATGTCTCCGAGTTGTTGTGTGATGTTGCCACTGATCCAGCCTTGCCTGAATTTGATGTCTTCAATGCTTCCCACTCTCAGAGGAGTGTCCGAGAGATTCTCGAGTTGCTGGCATTGACCGCTGATCAATCCCAGCTTCAGCCTGCCTTCACAGGTGCTGCTCATACGGGCAATCCCCAGCGTTTGACGGGCAGCTCTGAGCATGCGCGCAAGGTTTTTGGCTGGTCGCCTTCGGTTGATCTAGAGAAGGGACTATCAGATTACGTGCAATGGTTTCATCAGCAGAGGTGCCAGTGATGCTTAGGGTAGCCATTCCATACATCTTTAATGATGAAGACTGGCTTGGTGGCCGTAATTACTTCGCCAATCTTATTCGTGCTATTCGCTTGGTTGCGGCCGATCGTGTGGAGCTGACGTTGGTGACGGGCCGCAGGATTCGTACAACGTTACCGGATGAGTTCATTGATCTCAGGGTGTTGAGAACATCACTATTCGATCGCAAGAGTCCTGGGTGGTGGGTGCGCACGCTTGATATGCGCCTTTTGAATCGAGATCTCCTGCTGACTACCTATCTGAAGCGACATCGTATCGATGTTCTTAGCCATTGCATGCATCTCGGGCCTCGTTCAGGGATCGTCACTCTTTCCTGGCTCTATGATTTTCAGTTCCTTCATCTTCCCGAGCTTTGGACGAAGGGCCAGATCAAGTGGGCCACCCAGTGGTATCAGGCTGCTTGTCGTAACTGTGATGCAGTGCTGGTCAGCAGTGCTTCTGCATTGAACGACCTCAATGGGTTTGCACCTTTCGGTACGCATATTCGAGGTATTCTTCACTTTGTCTCCAACCCCATCTCCCTTGAGGGCCTTCCCAGTTTGGAGGAGCTTCAGAAGCACTATGCTATCCAAGATCGATATTTCTATCTTCCCAACCAGTTCTGGCAGAACAAAAATCATCAGCTGGTCGTCAAGGCGCTCGCCGTTCTGAGGGCCTCAGCTCGTGATGGAGTTCAGGTTGTTTGCACAGGAAAGACACTTGATGGTAGGCAGCCCCATTTCTTTGATCAGCTCATGCAGCATGTCATCGAATCAGGGTTGGCGGATCATTTTCGGGTGCTTGGCATTGTGCCTCTCGCCCATGCTCAGGCGCTGATGCTCCATAGTCTTGCTGTCATCAATCCTTCCAAGTTCGAGGGTTGGAGTACCTCGGTAGAAGAGGCAAAGACCATGGACAAACCCATTCTTCTGTCGAAGATTGCTGTTCATCTCGAGCAGAATCCTCCGCTTGGCGTTTTTTTTGATCCTGAGAACGCCAGCCAGCTTGCGGATCTGCTTTACCAGATCCACAGTGGATCTCCAAGCGATCTGAAACCATCTCACGCGCTACCTTCCTACGAGGAGCGGCTGCAAAGCTATGGTTTGACCTACCTTAATCTGTTGGATCAGGCACTGCGTGCTTCCCATGGTTCGTAGACGCGACTACAGGCTTGATGGCTGCCGATGATAGATCTGGGCTTCGTGCCATTGGTGCCTTTGCCGGTGGCGTTTACTGTTGCTTCTCTTGTGCTGGGCCTGATTGCTATCGGTGGGCTTTATCGTTATCGGGATGCATTCAATCCTCTGGTTTTCTTCGCTATCTATGAGGGGCTGTTTCAGACGTTGCTTTCCGCCTGGATCGCGTTGTCGATCTTATCGACTCCTGCGGATGCTGTATCTAGAACCCTTGTGGTGGCGACGCTCTATTTCATCGGTACTGCCGTTGTTTTCTTGCCTGTTCGCTTGTTCGGCGCACGTTCGTTGATCCGCCGCTGGCTGCTGCGTGGCAAGCGGATGTCAGCCAGGAGAATCAGTGGCAGAAGGTTTCATATTTTCTTTGTTGCAATTGCTTTCCTCCTTGTCTTCCTGGCGTTGATGGTGGCCAGTGGTGCAGGCACCCTTTGGATCACCAACCCAAGGATGGCCTATCAGAATTTTCGTGCAGGCAGTGGCTTCTTGTTCTTGCTCGTTCAATGGATTTCTATTTCTGGCTTGTTGATCTATTTGTTCGGTCGTCCTCAAACGATCCTGAGCAGTCTGAAGGCACTGGCAATCTATGTGCCTATCGCCTCTTTCACGGGATCCAAGGCGGCCATTATCTCGGGCCTTGTTTTATGGAGTTCTTTCTGCAATTTCTCGATACGTAGGATCCCATTCGTTTGGTTGCTTGGGGCTATTGCGCTGTTTATTCCCCTAATTCTTTACTTGCTGGTTGCGCAAGGTGCCTATGGCGATCTCTTTGAAGCGCTGGACTATTTCAAGGACTATGTCGCAACCACTGCAACGTTTCTTGGTAGATTTGATGAATTCGGTTTGAGGTATGGTTCGGCTTCCTTTTCTGATCTTTGGTTCTATGTTCCGCGATCGATTTATCCAGCAAAACCCTTTGAATACGGGCTAACCCTGATTCATCAGGTGCTTTTTCCTGGCATGGCAGAGCTCGGTCATACTCCGGGAATTCTTCCCTGGGCTTTGCCGTATCTTGATTTTGGTACATTTGGGGTTTTTGCAAGTGGTGTCATCGGCGGAATGTTTAAGCGCTTAGCCTACGAATTCTTTCTTGAGAGGAGTAACTCCATCTTTGCCTTCGTCTTGGTGATGCAGCTTGCCCTATTTCCGATTTTTATCTATGCCAACTTGCCTATATCTCTCGCAATCGCTTTCCTGTTGGCTCGCTATTTTAGGCTGAGGTTCATCTGATTCTAGGGTGGGTGGGTTTGATGGCTTCAGTCGGTTCAATCGGCACGGAGCCCCCTCCCACGCCCTTGATTTATTGAACTTGTTCTCTCGTATGGTTTGCCTCTGCTGAGCATTGACTGATTCGCTTTTTCTTGCATAAAGCTTAATCTCCTTGGTCTAGTCCTTGGGCCATCGACGAAGACTCTAACTACAATTCTTTGTTTTTGGGTTTCGAGCTATGTTCTTTCTTGTCAGTCATGCTCATCATCCATCCACAGCAGCCTTTTTGCCAAGTCTCTTTGCCGTGGTGTTCTTGGCTATGGGGTCTTTAAGCGGCCTCTATTGGTGATGGCGAGCCACCAGATTTCGATGATTTCGGTCGTCGTCATGCTCTGAAATATTTTGCAAGCATTGTCGCTTTGGTAGGCTCAGTCTGCCGCGGTAGTGTACTTTACTTCGGCAGTGGCGTGGGTCGGCTTGCTTTAACCCTGGCTTCTGACGTGGCTATTGCATATGCCGTTGTTTTTTGATTTTTTCCACCGCTGTTAAGGGCAGCCCGTGGCCAACACCAAGGGCAGGGCTGTCGAGCATGTCGGCTTTAGCGAATAGTTAGAGCTTTTCGAGCCCAGTGATCAGTGCGTCGATCACCAACTCTATAGGTTCATTCATTCGCTTATGTTCAGTGGCATATTCCAACCTTCAATCGCTATGCAACCTTCCGTGTTCTGTTGGACAGGCTGAGCCCAGTGGCGTGAGCGCTCTTCGTTTCAGTGCTTCTTAAAGCCTTCCTTTCCGCGGAAGATGACTAATTAATTATAGCTTGCTCATGGATTTTCATTCGGCCGCCAATCTCTACTGGGGCTGGCATCTCGTAGGTTCCTCTTCGCAGATTATTCTCCATGGTATGAGTCCCTTTTTTCTGGTTTGTCCTTAGTTTGTCCTAGGTGGTAACAGCACTAATGTCCTCGTCGTCGGTCATAGTCATGGTGTTTATTTGATCGGCCGGAGGTAGGCTGGACATTGATCGCTTGGGGCATGTGCGTGCTTACGGCTTCTGGGGCTGCTCCGGTCATGGCTAGCCCAGCTTGCCTGGCTTTCGATTGCGATATCTTTCAGCTGCAGCTTCACGGTGGGATTCGTCTGTATTTCACAGAGCTCAGCCGTGCTCTTCGTGCGCAGCATGATCCTCGTTTGCGACTGCTTCACCCATCGTTGCCTTCCGATGTGGTTCCACTGTCTCCAGAGAGCCGAGGCAATATGTTGATGGGCGGCATCAGGCTTGGTTCTCTTCTGGTTTCCTTTGTCTCGTCAGTGTTGCCATCGTCTCCCTGGCAGTCGCGCAAGATCTATCACGCCACGTATTATCGCAATCCTTTCCTCCATTGGTCGGCCAACCCTGTCGTTGTGACTGTGCATGATCTCATTCATGAGTGCTGCCCCCAATATTTTGACCCTGCCTATGCATCATCCATTCAGCGTTATGTGAAGGCCAAGCGACGATGCATCTTTGCGGCCGATGCCATCATCGCTGTTTCGCATGCCACAAGGGTTGATCTGTTGCAGACCTATCCCCAGATTGAACCAGCTCGTGTGCATGTCATTCACCATGGATCCGATCATGTACCTGCGATGGGCCCGCCGGAATCCCGTGATCCCCATCCGGATGGACTGCCTTTCCGTTCGTACCTCCTGTATGTCGGCTCCAGGGGTCATTACAAGGGTTTCGACGATCTTCTCCATGCTTTCTCTGGGCTTGGCGGTTCCTCCCGGGATGTGGGTCTGGTTTGTGTGGGATCACCTTTCTCCGAGGAGGAATCCGCGCGGATCCAGCGCTTTTCCCTGTCTGGGAATGTGATCAGTGTTCAGGCGGATGAAGCGCATCTTGTTCGCTTCTACCAGCATGCCCTCGGCTTCGTGTATCCCTCGTGGCGTGAAGGCTTCGGCCTTCCCATCCTGGAGGCGATGCGTGCTCGCTGTCCGGTGCTGTGTAGTGATATTCCTTCGTCCCGGGAGATCGCCGATCGGCATGCTCTCTTCTTCCGGGCCGGTGATCCCAGGGATCTCCTGTCCACGCTCCGGCAACTGTTCGCATTAGATCCTGCGAGGCGGGAGAGCGATTTGAGCGCTGCTCAGGTACATGCATCGCGCTTCACCTGGCAGGTTGCGGCCCGTCGCACCTGTGATCTCTACCTCGGGCTCCTGGGCCGACATGCCTCCTGAGCCGATCGCAGCGCCCATGCCCCCACCCCCGCTTGCGATCGTCGTACCGACCCGCAATTCCTCCGCTCTCCTGCCGCGATTGGTCCGGTCCCTGCAGGAGCAGACCTGGGGAGACTGGCGCTTGATCCTGGTCGATGCGTCGACGCTTCCCGGCGAGCGGCCGTTTCTCGAGCAACTGGTGTGCGCCGACTCCCGCTTCAGCTGGGTGCCCCAGGCTGCCGATGGAACGGGCATCTATGGGGCGATGAACATCGGTTTTCGTCTCCTGCAGCCCGACGAATGGGCCCTGTTCTGGGGCAGTGATGACTGGGCCGCCACCCCGCGGTCGCTGCAGGATGCGCTCAGCGATTCCTCACTTCAGGGCTGCGATCTGCTGGTCTGCCGTGGTCGCTACATGCGCCCTGAGCCCGAGGGTGCGCTGCGATTGGATCGTGTCACCTCCTTCCGCTGGTTCCTCTCTTATCGGCTCTCCGTGTTCCTGGGCTCCACCCCACCCCATCAGTGCACCTTGATCGGTCCAGGGGCCCGGCGGCTGCTCGATCGCTATGACGATCAGTTCCGCATCGCCGCTGATCTCGATTACTTCCTGAAGCTGGCGCTTGGCCGTTCCTGTCGTGTTCGCACCAGCCCTGTTCTGCTCATCGACATGGCCGTTGGTGGTGTCAGCGGAGTGGAGCACGGGCGTCGGTTTCATGAGGTGACCGTTGCCTATCGCAGGGCATTTGCCTTGTTCTGGTTCTTTCCTTTTCTGATGCGTTATTTCCAGCGCATTATCACTTTGCTCGGTCTGCCGTAGAAGTTCTGTGTCTGTTGTTATTATCGCTCCTCTCCTGGCGGCCTGCCTGAGCTGGTGGCTTCTGGCGATCTTCCTTCCAGTTCTACGGCGGCGCTTCCTGGATCAACCCAATCAGCGCAGCTCCCATCGCGTACCTACGGCCAGGGGTGGTGGCGTCGTCTTTGTCCTGGTCGCTTCGGTTGCTAGTGGGATTTCACTGCTGAGCGCGTCTTTGCCGGCTTTGCAGCTACCACAGGTGGCCTTGTCGCTTGCCACCTTCCCTTTGGCAGTGGTCGGGTTCCTGGACGACCGGCAGAATCTCCCTCCAGGCTGGCGTTATGGCGTTCAGTTGTTCACGGCTTTGCTGCTGCTCCTGCTCAGCCCGATGGCGATTCCCTGGATCGCGTTCCCGCTGTTGCTGATCGCCATTACGGCCGTGATCAACTTTGTCAACTTCATGGATGGGCTTGATGGTCTGGTGGCCGGCTGCATGGCCGTCGCTCTTGCAGCTGCTGCTCTCAAGCTTTCAGCCCCTTGGCCCGTCTGGGCTTTGGTGGGTGCCTTGCTGGGATTTCTCGTCTGGAACTGGAGCCCCGCCAAGGTGTTCATGGGGGATGTGGGCAGCACCTACCTGGGAGCCGTGTTTGCTGGGCTTGTGCTGCAGGTGCCTTCCTGGCCCGATGCTTTGGCATTGCTGTTGGTTGCCACTCCGCTAGTGGGAGATGCTTGCGTTTGCGTGCCCAGGCGTTTTATCGCAGGGCAGCGTGTGTTTCAGGCCCACCGTCTGCATCTGTTCCAGCGCCTCCATCAAGCCGGCTGGCCCCACGCCCGTGTCTCCAGCCTCTATATCGTTGCAACAGTGGTTCTTGCCTTGGCACTCCTGTGGGGTGGCCTGTCCTGGGTGATCTCTCTTGCTGCCCTTGAGCTGCTGATCGGTGTCTGGCTGGATCAGAGGGTCGCTGTTCCCTTTGTCGTTGCATCCCGCAGCTGAATGGCCCTGTCCTGGTTAATCCTTGGAGCCGGCGGCCATGGCCGCTCCGTGGCCGATGCCATTGCCGCTAATGGCGACCTTGTGATGGGCTTCCTCGATGATGGTCTGCCCGTGGGTTCTCTGGTGAATGGGATTTCGGTGTTGGGCGCCCTGGCACACGCCCGGGAGCTGCAGCAACTGTTTGCTGCCACCCATCAAGGCCCCCCTGATCACCTGGTGGTGGCCCTCGGTAACCCCGTTCTCCGTCAAACCTGGCAGCAGGTCTTGGAGCAGGCGGGCGCTCCTCTTGGTGTTGTGCTCCATCCCAGGGCCAGCGTGAGTGACTCCGCCCAGGTGGCCCCTGGTTGTGTGGTGCTTGCTGGTGCTGTCGTGAATGCCAACGCCTGTCTCCATTCCGGCGTGCTGGTGAACAGCGGTGCCGTCGTCGATCACGACGCCATCTGCGATGCATATAGCCAGCTCGGTGTCAACGCCGCCATGGCTGGCGGTTCTCGACTGGGCCCACTTGCTTGCCTGGCTCCAGGAGAAGTGCTTGCCTGCGGCCGAACCCGTTTTGCTACTTCCGAATGCGGTCCTGGCGCTCTCGATTCCGCTGAAGGTTCGGCATCGCCGTCGAGCGCATGTCCCTGATGGCTCGATTTGACGTGCTGAAGTTCAGACCCATTGCCTTCCGCGCGCACCTGATGGGCCTGCCGCCCTTGAGCAGGCGGCTGCTGCTGGGAACGATCGATGTGCTGCTAATCCCCCTGGCGATCTGGATCAGCTTCTGGCTACGCACGGCCGAGCCTTGGGGCAGCCATCTGCTGGCCAGCCTGTGGCTGTTTCCCGCCACCTGGGCGATTGCCCCGAGCGTCTATGCCCTAAGCGGCCAGTACCGCGGCCTTACCCGCTATGTGAGCAGTTCGGCGTTCTATGCCGTCGCCCTGCGCAATGGCGTCAGTGTTTTTCTCGTGTTTGTGGCTGGCCATCTGTTGCCGGTTACCCTGCCGCCTTCCAGCATCTGGCCCTTGTTGTGGCTGGTGCTCACCGTGCTCACCGGTGGCCTGCGCTTTGCCCTGCGTGATCTGTTGCTACAGGCCACCCAGCCCCGGCAGCGCCACCGCACCGGAGTGGTGATCTACGGCGCCGGTGCTGCTGCGGCCCAACTGGCCGCCTCGCTCAAAATCGCCAATAGCCACACCGTGGTCGCCTTTCTGGATGACTCTCCCGACCTGTGGCGGCGGGAGCTGGCTGGCATCGCCATCCATCCGCCTCAGCGGCTCCCCGAGCTGATCTCGAAGCATCAGGTGGAACAGGTGTTGCTGGCGATTCCCTCGCTGAGCCGCAGCAAGCGGCGACGCGTCGTGGATGAGGTTCAGCAGCTTGGAG
>Ga0310330_100557_pt1 | contig 10310 bp, 10 predicted proteins | sample LakMicDCLTotalB5_FD_195544 | JGI IMG/M metagenome (GOLD analysis project Ga0310330, IMG submission 195544) | Enriched freshwater cyanobacterial communities from Lake Michigan, Michigan, United States - MI23.DCL.Total.B5 (v2) (version 2) | ecosystem: Environmental > Aquatic > Freshwater > Lake... | reverse complement strand
GCCCAGGGGCCGTGTTCGCAGGCAGCTCCGTGGCCCTGGTGCTGGCCAGCCTGCTGGGTGCCGCTGCCGGTGGCTCCCTCTCGGCCGTGATCCCCACCAATGCCCTGCAGCTGGCTGCCTCCGTGGGCTTCCTCGTGATCGGTGTGCGCCTGATCCAGCGCTCGAGCGCCGCTGACACCTCGGATGCCGCTGCAGACGAGGGCGCAGCGGGCGATTAGAGTGAACTGAAGGTCTTGGTGGCCGTGGGCATCGCTCCGAGCCCAGTCCGCCATCTCCGGCCCTCCAACCCCACAGCCCTGCTCACGGGTTCATCCACCGCGCCAACCGCCACGCCCCCCGGGGCTGACCACGGTGGCCCACCGCCCACCAGCCTCCCCACGAATGAAGTTCACGGTCGCCGACCTGCTCGACCAGCTTCCCGCCGTTGAAGCCCTGCCCATCTCCAAGCTGGAGAAGGCCCTTGGCCTGACCCAGAAGGCCGACAAGCAGCACCTTCAGATCGGCCTCGAGGGCTTGACCAAGCTGGGCCTGCTGGAGGTGAACGAAGACGGCGTCACCAGGCGACAGGATCCGGAGCTGATTCCGGCACGCCTGCGCTGCTCCAGCAAGGGCTTTTGTTTTGCCCTGCGGGAAGACGGCGGCGAAGACATCTACATCCGCGACCACCAGCTCAACCACGCCTGGAATGGCGACCGGGTGCTCGTCAAGGTGACCCGGGAAGGGGGGCGGCGCCGCTCACCGGAAGGTGGCGTGCAATGCATCCTCGAGCGGCACACCACCTCGTTGCTGGCTCAGGTCGAACAGCAGGAGGAGCGACTGGTCGCCACTCCCCTGGACGACCGTCTGCTGACGGCGGTGGAACTGCCCCCAGCCGATGCCAGCCATCTCCAGGCGGAGCAGGCCTCCGTGGTGGAGGTGCTGGTCGACCGGTACCCCGTGGGCCAGTTCGCCCCCCAGGGCCACGTGGCCCGCAGCCTGCCGGTGAACGGCGGCGAAACGGCCGACCGCGACCTGCTTCTCACCAAGCACCGCCTCCACGCCCGACCCCAGCCCCCCCGGGCCACCCTCAAGGCCCTGGCGGCCAAGGAACGCACCGACCTCACCGCCCAGCCGGTCCTGCTGTTGGAACCCTGGACAGGCAAGGACGCCCCGGCACTGCCGGGCCTTGGCCTCGAAGAGCGCGAGGGGGGCTGGACCCTTTGGGTGCACACGCCGGCCATCAGCGAGCGCTATTCCCCTGGCAGCGCCCTTGACATCTGGCTGCGCCAGCAGGCCGACACCTTCTGCGTGGGGAACGAATGGCTGCCCCTGCTGAGCCCCGCCCTGACCAAGGCCGCAGCCTTCAAGGCGGGGGAGGTCCAGGCAGCCCTATCGGTCGCCCTGGAACTCAGCCCTGAGGGCCAGCTGGAGCACTATCGCTTCTGCCGCAGTCAGATCAAGCCCGTGGCTGCCGCTGGCCTGGACGCCCTGACCGCCCTGGCAGATCGCAAACCGAAGAGCCGCACCTTGCCCCCGGCCCTGAAGGGCCTGAAGGATCACCTGACCCTGCTGGAACAGCTGGTCACCGTCACCGGGTTGCTGCGGCAGCAGCGTCAGGCCGCCGGCTCCCTGGACCTCAACCTGCCCCTGCCTGCCATCCCCAGCCTTGGCGACCTGGCCGTGCCCGGCCCGGATGCGGCCCTGGAAGGCTGGATGGTCAGCCTGGAGGGCCACCATCCCCTGGCGGTACTGCGGGAAGCGGTCCTGGTGGCCGAGCGCGCCCTCGGTCAGCACCTGACCGCCCTGGCATTGCCGGCGATCTACGCCACCAACGCCACCGCGGATGCGGCCGATCTCAACGATGTGGCCCGGGCCGCGCTGGCCCTCGACATTCCCCTCGAACTCAGCGAGGAGGGCAATGCCAGTGCAGCAGAGCTAGCCACAGCCTTCGCCAGTACCGACCGCAGCCGGGCACTCCAGCAGCAGCTCAAGGCCATCCTTAAACCGATTCTGCTCAGTGACGTCCCCGGCACCCATGCGCTGGCCGGCCTGGTGGAGGAAGGGCCCGCCCTCGCCCCTTGGTGCTGCCCAACCCTGCACTACGCCGATCTCTGGAACCAGCAGATGCTCGTGGTGCTGCTCACCGAGGGGAAGGATCGTCCGAGTGTGCGCCACAAGACCAGCGTCGACCTGGCCTCCGATGGGTGCCACGGCGCCATCGACTGGCCCTTACTGGCCCCCAGCCAACTCACCCCCTATCAGGAGGTGTTGGAGCATGGGCTGGTGCAGCGCCTGAATGGACGCCGGCGCTTCCTGGCCGAACTCCAGGGCGACCTGCTCGCCATGGTGCAGGCGCGCCAGGCCGAACCGCTGGTGGGCCAGGTGCTGCCGGGGGTGATCAGCGGGGTGCAGAGCTACGGCTTTTTCGTGGAGGTGCCGCCCTCCCAGGTGGAGGGCTTGGTGCACGTCAGCTCCCTCAAGGACGACTGGTACGAATACCGCTCGCGCCAGAACCGGCTGGTGGGACGCAAGAACCGCCGCACCTACATGTTGGGTGACCAGGTGGAGGTGGAGATCCAGAAGGTGGATGCCCTACGCCATCAGATCGACCTGGCCGTGATTCTTCCCGAAGGAGATGGCCCCTCCGAGTCGGACGACTCACGCGACGGGGACAACGGCGATGGGGACCCCCGCGATGCCCATGAGGCCGATCCCTTCGCACCGATCCCCGTTCTGAGCGAGGCCTGAGCCATGATTGCCTCGGCCGGACCGGCTCCGGTGGTGCTGGCGGTATCCGGCGCTTCCGCCCAGCCCCTGGCCGAGCGGGCCCTCCAACTCCTGCTGGAGGCCGACGAAGCGGTGGAACTGGTCACCTCCCGTGGCGCCATCGGGGTGTGGCAGGCCGAATTGGGTTTGCGGGTGCCGTCCGAGCCCGAGGCCCAGGAGGCGTTCTGGCGGGAGCGCACCGGCATCCAGTCGGGCCAGTTGCGCTGCCATCGCTGGAATGACCAAGCAGCAGGCATCGCCAGCGGTAGCTTCCGCACCAAAGGCATGGTGATCCTGCCGGCCTCGATGGGCACGGTGGGACGCATCGCCTCGGGGGTCGCCCTCGATCTGGTGGAGCGGGCCGCCGACGTCCACCTCAAGGAGGGACGCCCCCTGGTGATCTGCCCCCGGGAAACCCCCTGGAACCTGGTGCACCTGCGCAACCTCACCACCCTGGCGGAGGCCGGTGCCCGCATCGCCCCACCCGTGCCGGCCTGGTACCACCAACCCCAGACCATCGAGGACATGGTGGATTTCCTGGTAATCCGCGTCTTTGACGTGCTGGGCTTTGAGCTCGGCAAGTTGCGCCGTTGGCAAGGGCCGCCCCACCAGCCAGGATCCCCAGACAATCGGTCTCTCTAGATCCCCCTCCCTACCCACCAGTCCGTCCGTTGGTCCTGCTGCAACGCCTGCTGCTGCTTCCCCTGCTGACCCCGCTGTTGGTGGTGCTGCTGGTGGGTGCCTTGAACCCGAGGCCCAGCCTCGCCCTGCGGCTGTTGGTCTGGACCACTCCTGCCCTGCCCGTTGGCGCTTGGATCGCCCTCGCCGCCGGGGGTGGGGCTGGGCTGAGCGCCGCCGGTGCCGCCCTGGCCCTGGGAACAGCACCAGGCGGCCTTCGCCGTCAGGTGCGCCAATCGACGCGCGATCCTCGGCCGGGCTGGCGCGAGGATGGCCCCGCCCCCTGGGAGGAGGCCGCCGAGCGCACCCCTCCACCGCGACAAAGCAGCCCTTCGGCCCAGGGAGTGACAGCCGGACCGCCCAGGCCGCCGGGCGAACCCGCCCCCACCGTGGCCGTGCCCTTCCGCGTGATCCGCAAGGGACGGCCTCCGGCGAGCCCTCCCTCCCAGCCAACGCCAGGCCCTGAACCCGTGGTCACCCAGGCGGCGGCGGTGGGCGATGGCTGGGATCGCGTGGCCAACGACGACTGGTGAAACCGGCACCCTGCTGAGGGTGAGGCCTGCGTAAAGTTGTCTGAAATGCCGCATGGGGCCTGCACTGGTGAGCGAAGCCGCCCAACCCGCCGCGAATGCGGCAGCCAAGCCCACCGGCGAAGCAAGTCCTACTGGCGATGCCCAAGCAGCTGGCGATGCCAAACCGGCCAAGGCCAAAGCGCCTACACCGGAAGATCAACCCTTTGACAGCTACGTGCCCCAGCTGTTGATGCCAGCCCTGGCCAAGGAAATTCAGAGCTATGGCGGGCCTGCCCCCGAGCTCTGCTTTGAGCAGGGACCGATGCCGGTCGTGGGTGCGAACTGCTGGATGGTCAAGGGCACCCTTCCAGGCGAGCGCCGCTTCTGGCTCTGCTTCACCGGAGCCGACATCAATGCCGCCAAAACCTTGGCCGTGGCCGAGGCAGGCAGCGAACCCAGCCTGCTCGAATCGTTTCTGATCGACGAGAAAAAGATGAGCCTGGCGCTGCTGGTGTCCCGGCTGGTGCAGCGGCTGAACGGGCAGAAGTGGCTCGGCCCGAACTGAGGGCAGGTCCCTCTACGATGCAGGCACTGCCCTAAGCCGCAACGCTCGATGGTGCCTCCCGCCGCAACCGCCACTCCCGCAGCCCCCTCCCAAATCGCCACGGGCACCCCGGACGCGCCGGCGACCAAGGATCCGGTCAAGGACACGATCCTCACCCCGCGCTTCTACACCACGGATTTCGACGCCATGGCGGCGATGGATCTGCGGCCCAATGAAGTGGAGCTGGAGGCGATCTGCGAGGAGTTCCGCAAGGACTACAACCGGCACCACTTCGTCCGCAATGGTGAGTTCGAGGGCGCAGCCGACAAGCTCGACCCTGAAACCCGCCAGGTCTTCATCGAATTCCTCGAGCAGAGCTGCACCTCCGAATTTTCTGGATTCCTGCTGTACAAGGAGCTGAGCCGCCGCATCAAGCAGAAGAACCCCCTGCTGGCGGAGTGCTTTGCCCACATGGCCCGAGATGAGGCCCGCCACGCCGGCTTCCTCAACAAGGCCATGGGCGACTTCGGCCTGCAGCTCGACCTGGGCTTCCTGACCGCCAGCAAGGCCTACACCTTCTTCAAGCCGAAATTCATCTTCTACGCCACCTACCTGAGCGAGAAGATTGGCTACTGGCGTTACATCGCTATTTACCGTCACCTCGAGAAGCATCCCGAGAGCAAAATCTTCCCGATCTTCAATTTCTTCGAAAACTGGTGCCAGGACGAAAACCGCCATGGCGACTTTTTTGATGCCCTGATGAAAGCCCAGCCCGACACGGTGCGTGGCCTGAGCGCCCGCCTCTGGTGTCGGTTCTTCCTGCTGGCCGTGTTCGCCACGATGTACGTGCGCGACGTAGCTCGCAAGGAGTTCTATGAAGCCCTTGGCCTCGATGCCCGCGAGTACGACAAGGTCGTGATCGCCAAGACCAACGAAACCTCCGCCCGGGTGTTTCCTGTGGTGCTCAACGTGGACCATCCGAAGTTCTACGTTCGCCTGGAGCGTCTGGTGAGCAACAACGCCAAGCTCAGCGAGGCCGATGCCAGTTCAGCCCCCGCGCCTGTGAAGGTTCTGCGCAAACTGCCCTACTGGATCGCCAACGGTGCCGAGATGGCCAAGCTCTATCTGATGGCACCGATTCGCAGCGAGCAGTTCCAGCCCTCGGTGCGCTGACCGCGTTGCACTGATCGCATTGCGTTGATCGCGATGCGTTGACCGCAGTGCACTCAATCAACGCCGCTCCCCTTCCTCTCGCTGATTCCCCTTGGTTGCCTCCATGCCCGCCGTGGGCGCCATCGCCGATGGCTTTGACCACACCTGGCGACCACGCCTCGACAGCCTGCTGGCAGCGGGGCGGGGAGCCGGGGCCGACCTCGTGGAGATCTTCCTGGAACGCACCGACCACATCGGGGTGCTGGCGGAACAGGACACGATCACCAGCGTCAGCCCCGCTTTTGGCATGGGGGCGGGCGTCCGGGTGTTCCTCGGAGAACGGGATGGGTTTGTCAGCACCAACGACCTCAGCGACCGCGGCCTGCTCCAGGCCCTCGAGCAGGCCCTGGGCATGCTCGGCCTGGCCCGCACCAGCACCCCCACCACGGGCTTCGAGGGCCTGGGGGCCCTCGCTGACTTCGCCGATGCCAAAGCCCACTGGCTCGACCGCTGCCCTTCCCTGGCTGAAGCCACACTGAAGCTGCTCGAGGGCACAGCCCGCCTGGCGCACCACGGCCGACACCTCCAGGCCCGCCGCGCCAGTTACTCCCGCGACTGGCAGAGCGTGCTGGTGGCTGCCAGCGATGGCACCTTCGCCCAGGACGTCCGCCTGCACCAGTCCCTCGGCCTGAATGTGCTCGCCGCCGATGGGGATCACCGCGCCGGCCTGGGCCGCCGCTATGGCACCTCCGGCCGCCCCGATGACCTGCGCCAGTGGGATGCGGATGCCTCCGCCCAGGATGTCTGCGCCAGCGTGGGCAGCATGCTCTACGCCGACTACGTCGAAGCCGGCCAGATGCCCTGCGTGCTGGCCAACCGCTTTGGCGGCGTGATCTTTCACGAGGCCTGCGGCCACCTGCTGGAAACCACCCAGGTGGAGCGGGGCACCACCCCCTTCGCCGACAAGGTGGGCGAGCTGATCGCCCATGAAGCCGTGACGGCCATTGATGAGGGCCTGACGGACGGCGCCTTCGGCTCCCTCTCCATGGACGACGAGGGCATGGCACCGCAACGCACGGTGTTGATCGAGAACGGCGTGCTCAAACGCTTCCTCAGTGACCGCGCCGGCCAACGGCGCACGGGCCACGAACGCACCGGCAGCGGCCGGCGCCAGAGCCATGCCTTTGCTGCCGCCAGCCGCATGCGCAACACCTTCATCGCTGCAGGCCCCCACTCCCCAGACGCCCTGATCGCCTCGGTGGACAAGGGCCTGTACTGCAAGTCAATGGGCGGCGGCAGCGTCGGGCCCACCGGCCAGTTCAACTTCGCCGTGGAGGAGGGCTACCTGATCGAGAACGGCCAGCTCACCAAGCCGGTGAAGGGGGCCACCCTCATCGGCGAAGCCAAGGAGGTGATGCCGCGCATCTCGATGTGTGCCAACGATCTGGAGCTGGCCGCAGGCTTCTGCGGCTCCGTGAGTGGCAGCATTTTTGTCACCGTCGGACAGCCCCACATCAAGGTGGATTCGATCACCGTGGGGGGCCGTTGAGCATGACCAACCTCCCCACCCCAGACCAGCTGGGCCAAGACCAGCCCACGCCACAGCAACACCCCCCCGAACAGGCCCCGGCGACGCTCAACCCCGAGGCCCTGAGCGACCGCCTGCAGCAGCTGGCCCGCAGCTCCGGCATTCAGCGCTGGGACCTGGGGGCTTCCTGCAGCACCGACACCTCCGTGCAGGTGGATCGCGGTGAGGCCAAACAGATGAAAGGGGCGCAACGCAGTGCCATCACGGTGCGGGTGTGGAACGGCGATGGCCTAGTGGGCATCACCAGCACCTCGGACCTCTCCGATGGGGGCTTGGCACGGGCCCTGGCCGGGGCCCGCGATGCCAGCGCCTTCGGCAACGCCGAGGAGACCCCGGCCTTCTCCCCCCTGGCCACGGCCCCCCTGGCCAACCTTGAGCAGCCCCGGCACGAACCCCAACCGATCCTGACCCTGCTGGACACCCTCAAGCAGGCGGAACGGGATCTGCTGGCTCGCCATGCCGCCATCGGCACCGTGCCCTACAACGGCCTCGCCCAGCGCAGCAGCGAGCGGCTCTACCTCAACAGCGACGGCGCCTGCCGCCACCAGGTGCTCACGACGGCCAGCATCTATCTCTATGCCCGCGCCGAGGAAACCGGCCGCAAACCCCGCAGTGCCGGAGCCGTGCGGCTGGGGTACGGCACGGCAGACCTCGACATCGCCGGCTGCATCGAGGAAGCGGCAGAGCGCACCATTGCCCACCTGGACTACGCCCCCATCGAAACGGGGCATTACACCTGCGTGTTCAGCCCAGAGGCCTTCCTCGATCTGATCGGCGCCTTCAGCAGCCTGTTCAACGCCCGGGCCGTGCTCGATGGCGTCAGCCTCAGCCAGCGGGACTCGCTGGGATCCAGTCTGGCAGTGCCGTTCCTGAGCATCCGCGACAACGGCCTGCACCCCGGCAACGTTGGGGCATCGGCGTTTGACGGCGAGGGAACCCCCACCGCTCCCCTGGATCTGGTGGAAGGCGGCGTCCTCAGACATTTCCTGCACTCGGAGGCAACGGCCCGTGCCTTCGGGGTGGCTCCCACCGGCCATGCCGGACTGGGGGCCAAGGTGTCCGTCGGGGCTGACTGGTTTGAAATCGGGGCCACGCCGGGCAGCAACGGCGGTCAACAGGGGCTGAACCGCTTCAACCACGCAGGGCCGGTGGTGGTGATTGATTCCCTGTCCGCCCTGCACGCTGGGGTGAAAGCCAGCCAGGGATCCTTCTCCCTGCCCTTCGACGGCTGGCTGGTGCAGAACGGCGTCAGCCGCTCGATCGAGGCGGCCACCGTGGCCGGTGACATCCGCGCCGTGCTTCAGGCCATTGTGGGCTTTGAGGGCGACGCCAAGATCACCCCGGATGGGCTCTGCCCCTACGTGTGGGTGGAAGGCCTCTCCGTCACAGGCGAGGCGTGACCCCCTAGCCCGATTTGGCCCCTGTGAAGATCCTGTTCTGGGGAACGCCGGCCTACGCCGTGCCCAGCCTCGAGGCCCTGGTGGCCGCCGGACAAACCGTTGTGGGGGTGGTGACCCAGCCGGATCGGCGCCGAGGCCGGGGCAAGGAGCTGCAGGCCAGCCCGGTGAAGGCCCGGTCCCTGGAGCTGGGCATCCCGGTGTTTACGCCGGAGCGGATCAGGCGCGAGCCGGCATGCCAGCAGCAGCTCGGCGCCCTGGGGGCCGACGCCTATGTGGTGGTGGCCTTTGGCCAGATCCTTCCCCCGGAAGTGCTCCAGCAGCCCCCCCTGGGGTGCTGGAACGCCCACGGCTCCCTGCTGCCGCGCTGGCGCGGCGCGGGGCCGATCCAGTGGAGCCTGCTGGAGGGCGATGCCAAAACCGGCGTCGGGATCATGGCCATGGAGGCAGGGCTCGACACCGGACCGGTGCTGCTGGAGCGCTCAATCGGCATCGGACTGCTCGAGAACGCCCACCAGCTCGGCCAGCGGCTTGCCAGCCTGAGCGCCGAACTGCTGGTGGAGGCCCTCCCGACGATCGCCGCCGCAGGACCGGGCCCCGAAGCCGAGCGGCTCAGTCGCCTGCAGGTGCGTGTCCAGGGAGAGGTGGGCATGAGCTACGCCCGCATGCTCACCAAAGAGGACGCCCTGATCGACTGGGGCGCCTCCTCCCTGGCGATCCACCGACGGGTGATGGGGATGTATCCCGGGGCCCACACCAGCTGGCGGGGCAAACGGCTGAAACTGCTGGCCACCGAACCCCTCGTCGCCCGGCTGGCGGATGAACTGAGCGTGGAAGCCCGGGCCCTGCTGGCCAGCCCACCCGCGGCAGCCCCCCCGGGCAGCGTGCTGGCGACCGTGCCCGGGATCGGCTTGGTGCTGGCCAGCGGCGGATGCCCACTACTGCTGCGCCAAGCCCAGCTGGAGGGCAAGGCAGCGGCCCAGGGACAGAGCCTGATCCAACAGCTTGAGGCCAGCCCTGGCGAGCGCCTGGGTGACGGGGCGTAACAGCCGACTTACGTTCTGTGTTGTTAGGACTAACTCACTTTTTCGCTCCCCGGAACCTGGCTAAAGAGGAGGGAGAGTTCGCAATGGATCCATGGGGAACGAGCTGTCCTACGTCGGCGAAACCGGAAATGGCTGCCTGATTTACCGGGAGACCTCGGGCCGATACGTGGTCAGCCACGAGGGGCAACCCCAGCAACGCCGCCGGGTGGCGACCCTGGCCAGCGCCTATGCGACCTGTCACGGGCTCGAGATGGGGCAGGCTCTGGACAGGGCCAAACAGACGATGGTGGTCAGGGCATCATCGGCCAGTTGAGCGCTCAGACCTTGCCAGGCTCCTTCAGCTGGAAAGATGCCTTGCGATGCAAGGCATGCAGACCTTCCAGCTGATTGTGGACCGACAACAGCTGATCTCGGATGTGCTGGCTGTTGTCGATACGCCCCAGGGCCAGCAGCATCGACTCGATCTGCCCCTTGCAGTCGATCAGCACGCGGCACTCCGGTGATCCGGGCTCATAGGGCATGGCGGTGGCTCCAACCCGTCCATTCGAGCCCACACCCGCCGCCGCCAGGGTGTCGACGGCTGCTGTTCAGCTCAGCCCGTGCTCAGCGGCCTGAGCCACCCGGGCGGCGGGGGCGGCGCCCCTCGAC
>Ga0310330_100554_pt1 | contig 10428 bp, 8 predicted proteins | sample LakMicDCLTotalB5_FD_195544 | JGI IMG/M metagenome (GOLD analysis project Ga0310330, IMG submission 195544) | Enriched freshwater cyanobacterial communities from Lake Michigan, Michigan, United States - MI23.DCL.Total.B5 (v2) (version 2) | ecosystem: Environmental > Aquatic > Freshwater > Lake... | reverse complement strand
CAACCAACGCCCCCCCCACAATGTGCCCTTCATCCTTCTGGGTGCAGGCCTGCTGTGGTTCGGCTGGTTCGGTTTCAACGGCGCCAGCTATTTCGCCGCCAAGGGCGCCGGCCTCTCTTTCCTCACCACCACCGCATCTGCGTCTGCAGCCCTGCTCACCTGGTGCTTGATTGAGTGGTTTGTCGATGGCAAACCCACCGCCGTGGGTGCCGCCACCGGAGCTGTTGCCGGCCTGGTGGGCATCACCCCAGCCGCAGGCTTCGTCTACATGGGCCCTGCCCTGGTGATTGGTGCCGCCTCGGCCACCGCCTGCTTGATCGCTGTGCGCATCAAGGCTTCGATCAAGTTTGACGACTCCCTCGACGCCTTCATGGTTCACGGCATCGGTGGAACGGTGGGCGCCCTGCTCACCGGTCTGCTGGCAGCACCGGCCCTGGTGCCAGCTGATTACTTCCCCAAATCAGCTGAAATCCTGGCCAAAGGCGGCAACATCGCCATGCTGGGGGCCCAGTTCCAAGCGGTGGTGTTCACCTACGGATTTGTTGGCATCGCCACCCTGATCATCCTCTTGATCGTGAAAGCCACGGTCGGCCTGCGCGTCTCCGAACAGGATGAAGAGCGCGGTCTCGACTTCGTGGCCCACGGCGAAGAGGCCTACGATCCCATGAACGGCTGAGGTTTCCATGAAGCAAATCACAGCAATGATTCGGCCATCCAAAGTGGATGCCGTCAAGACAGCCCTGGTCGAGATCGGTGTGATCGGTATGACCGTGTCCGAGGCCCGGGGCTTCGGACGACAAAAGGGCCAGGTGGAGCGCTACCGCGGCAACGAGTTCAAGGTCGATTTCATCTCGAAATCGAAGGTTGTGCTCATCGTCAACGACGACAAGGTGACCCCGGCGATCGAAGCCATCTCCAAAGCCGCCCACACGGGTGAAATTGGCGACGGCAAGATCTTCGTGAGCCCCGTGGAGCAGGCGATTCGGATCCGCACCGGCGAATCCGGCGAAGCTGCCATCTGATTCAAGCGGCTCTTCAAACTCCAAGCCCCCAGCAAGCCTGGGGGCTTTTTTTGTGGCCAAAATGGGAGCCATGAACGAACACTTCGATTTGCTGGTGCTTGGGGCCGGCTCCGGTGGCCTGGCCGCCGCCAAGCGGGCTGCCAGCTACGGCGCCAAGGTGGCGATCATCGAAGGCGACCGGGTGGGGGGCACCTGCGTGATCCGCGGTTGCGTACCCAAAAAACTGCTCGTCTATGGCTCCGCCTACCACCACCTGCTGGGCGATGCCGCCAGCTACGGCTGGGAACTCGGGAGCTACAAACCCAATCCCAGCACCCTGCTCGCCCATGTGCGCGCCGAAGTGGACCGCCTCAACCAACTGCACCTCGGCTTTTTAGAGAAAGCCGGCGTCAAGCTCATCACTGGCTGGGGGCGCTTTGACGATGGCCGAACCATCGCCGTTGGTGAGCAGCACTACACGGCCGATCGGATCCTGATTGGGGTAGGCGGCAAGCCCCAGCGACCCCAGATCCCCGGCGCAAACTTGGGCTGGGTGAGCGATGAGATGTTCCTGCTCGAAGCACTCCCCGAACGCGTCGTGATCGTGGGGGCAGGCTTCATCGCCTGTGAATTCGCCTGCATCCTGCACGGCCTTGGCGTGCAGGTCACCCAGTTGGTGCGGGGGGAGCAGATCCTGCGGGGCTTCGACAGGGAAGCCGCCATGGTGGTGCAAGAGGCGATGCAAGCCGAAGGCATTGATCTGCGCTGCCAGGTGAATCCCACCGGCATCACGGGCAGCCCCGGAGCCCTCACGGTTCACACCCAAACAAGGGATGGCGAAACCGAAAACCTCCCCTGCGGGGGCGTGCTGTTGGCCACGGGCCGCCGGCCTTTCCTGGAGGGGCTGAACCTGGAGGCCGCCGGCGTCGCCGTGGAGGGTGATCGCATCGGCGTGGATGCCGACCAACGCACCAACATCCCCCATATCTATGCCGTCGGAGACGTGACCGACCGCATCAACCTCACGCCGGTTGCCATCGATGAGGGCCGGGCCGTTGCCGACACGGTGTATGGCAACAAACCCCGCCAGGTGAACCACGAGCTGGTGGCCATGGCGGTGTTCAGCCAACCGGAGCTCGCCACCGTGGGGCTCAGCGAGGAGCAGGCCGTGGCGCGCTGCGGCGCCGAGGGCGTGAGGGTGTATCGGGCCAAATTCCGGCCCATGGCCCAGGCCCTGCCCAAACGGGGGCCGGCGGCGCTGCTGAAGCTGGTGGTGGAGATCGCCAGCGGCAAGGTGCTGGGCTGCCACATGGTGGGGGAACACAGCGCCGAGGTCATCCAAATGGCCGCCATCGCCATCGGCATGGGCGCCACCAAGGCCGACTTCGATCGCACCATGGCCCTCCACCCCAGCGTCTCCGAAGAGTTCGTGACGATGCCGAATTAACGGGCCGGGCTAAAAGCCCACCTAGGGTTTGGCATTGACCTGGTCCTTGGCGATGCAGTCCCCCCTTCGCTCAGCCAGCCCCGATGGCCCCGGCGCCACCTTCACCTGGATTGTGGCGGCGGTTGTGGCGGTGGCGCTGCTGTTGAGCCAGACGATTTTCATCGTGCCGGCGGGCAATGTGGCGGTGGTGACCACCCTCGGCAAGGTGACCGGCACCCCCCGCAATCCAGGGGCCAATGTCAAAGCACCGTTGGTGCAGAACACCTCCCTCTTTGATGTGCGCACCCAGGTGAAGCCCGAGCAGTTCTCGACCCTCACCAAAGACCTGCAGGTGATCCAGGCCACCGCCACGGTGAAATACGCCATGAAGCCCACCGAGGCGGGGCGGATTTACGAAACCATCGCCACCGACGACCAACAGATCTATCCCCGGGTGATCCAACCCTCGCTGCTGAAAGCGCTGAAGTCGGTGTTCTCCCAATACGAGCTGGTGACCATCGCCACCGAATGGAACTCCATCTCGGAATTGGTGCAAGAAAAGGTGGCGGAAGAACTCCAGAAATTCGGCTATGTGACCGTGCAAGGGCTCGACCTCACGGGCCTCCAGATCGCCGAGGAATACCGCGCTGCCATCGAGCAAAAGCAAATTGCCGAACAGCAATTGCTCCGCGCCCAAACCGAAGTGTTGATTGCTGAGCAAGAAGCCAAGCGCTACCAAACCCTCAACTCCAGCCTGGATAACCAGGTGCTCTACAAGCTCTTTCTCGACAAGTGGGATGGCCAAACATCGGTGGTGCCTGCCCTGCCGGGGGCCGCAGGGGGCGCCGCCAACTCGGTGATCGTCAACGGGCAACGCGGGGCTTAAGGCGGGGCGTAAAGCGGTCGTCGACCAGGAGCACCACCCACGGCGCCAGCAGCATCCAGCCCAGCCAGGGCAGGGGGAATGGGGCCATGGCAAACACCTCCGCCACGGGTTCGACCAGCACAAGAACGGCCAAAAACACCAGTTCAAATCCCACCCCAAACCAAAGCAGGCCATTCCTGCGCCAGCCGTTGCGCCAGCTGCTGCGGCAGGCCATGGCCACCCCGATCTGGCCAAAGACGATGAAGCCAAAGGCCACGCTGGAGGCCTGGTGCTGGAGCAGCACCAGCTCCGCGGGGGCCTGGCCATGGAGCAACTGGGGAGCTAGCGCCCGCAGCTCTAACCACGACAGCCCGGCCTGGTGCCAAAAGGCCAGGTAGCCCGCCATCGCCATCAGGGCTTCGGTGAGGCCCAGCACCAGGTAGGCCCGCACCATCAGGGGTCGATCCAGGAGCGGCGCATGCCTGGGTCGGGGAGGTCGGTGCATCAAGCCGGGCTCGGGTTGCTCAGCGCCGAGGCCCAAGGCGGGGAGTAAATCCGTGCCGAGATCCACCGCCAGGATCTGCAACACATTGAGGGCCGCCGGAATCTGGGCGATCACCATGGCCAGAAACGGTGCCATCTCGGCCACGTTGCTGGCGAGCACATAGGGCAAAAACTTGCAGATGTTGGCCACCACCCCGCGGCCATGGCGCACGGCGGAGACGATGGTGGCGAAGTTGTCATCGAGCAACACGATGTCGGCCGCCTCCCTTGCCACATCGGTGCCCTCCAGGCCCATGGCAAAGCCCACATCCGCTGCCCGCAGGGCGGGAGCGTCGTTGACCCCATCCCCCGTGACGGCCACCACCTCGCCAAGGGCGCGATAGGCCTGAACCAGGCGCAGCTTCTGCTCCGGCGCCATCCGGGCAAACACCAGGCGGGTGCGGTATTTCAGCAGCTGCCGCAACTGCACATCGCCGATCAAATCCAGGTGGGTCCCCTCAATCACCCGCACGGGATCGGAACCACTGCCCGGGCCTTCCCCGCCTGCAGGCTGGAGGAGGCCAATCTGTTGGGCAATGGCCTGGGCCGTGAGCCCGTAATCCCCGGTGACCATGGTCACCTTGATGCCGGCCTGGTGGCACTGGCGGATGGCCTCGGGCACCTCGGGGCGGGGCGGGTCGTAGAGGGCCAGCAAACCCACCAACACCAGCTTGGTTTCCAACTGGTCGTTGGGGGTGGTGAGGAGGTCCTCTCCCCCTTGGCGCATGGCTACCGCAATCACCCGGTAGCCCCGGCTGGAAAAGTCGTCGTTGGCGGCAACCGCACGCTGACGCCGGGAAGGCTCCAAGGCCACGGGCCCAGCGCTGCTGAGTTCAGAACTGCAATGGGCCAACACCTCGATCGGGGCCCCCTTGGTGAACAGCACCAAGCCATCGCCCTGGCGCACCACCACACTCATGCGGCGGCGATGGGAATCAAACGGCAACTCCCGCAGGCGGGGACTCTCCTTCTGCAGGCTGTCTGGCGAGAGCTTGTGGGCCACCGCCGCCAGCAGCAGGGCTGTTTCGGTGGGGTCCCCAATCGCCCGCACCGGACCCGGGCTGCGCTCCAAGTGGGCATTGGAGCAGAGGCAAGCACCCTCCAGGAGAGTGCGCTGGTGGTCATCCCCGGGGGCGGGCAGCCAGGTGGCTTCCACCGCCATGCGGTTACAGGTGAGGGTGCCGGTCTTGTCGCTGCAGATCACACTCACCGAGCCGAGGGTTTCCACCGCCGACAGGCGCCGCACCAGGGCGTTTTGGCGGGCCATCCGCTGCACGCTGAGGGCCAGGGCCAGGGTGACCGTGGGCAACAGCCCCTCGGGCACGTTGGCCACGATGATCCCCACCGCAAAAATCAAGCTCTCCAGTGGGCCAACCCCCACAAACAGCAGGCTGAGGCCAAAGGTGAGCACGCCCATCAACACCGCAATGGCGGTGATCATGCGAACGATCTGGCCCACCTGCATCTCCAGGGTGCTGGCGCTGCGCTCCGTGACAGCGGTGAGGTGGGCCACATGGCCAAATTCCGTTTCCCCGCCGGTGGCATAAACCATCGCCTCGCCATGGCCGCTGGCCACGGTGGTACCCGCCAACACCAAATTGGCCCGCTCCCGCATGGGCATCGGGCTCGCCTTTGGCTGGCCATCCCCAACCTCCAGGGAGGCGATGGGCTCCCCATCACGAGCCACCGGTAGGGATTCACCTGTCAAAACCGAAAGATCGAGGTAGAGCTCCACCGAGCGAAGCAACCGGGCATCGGCGGGCACCTGGTCGCCCTCCTGCAGCAGGATCCGATCGCCTGGCACCAGCTCCGCCGCCGCCAGGGTGGTGAGCTCGCCATCCCGCCACAGCTGCACCGCGTGGGGCAGGGAGCGCTTCAGGGCCGCCAGGGTGCGCTCTGCCTGGTACTCCTGCACAAAGGAAAACAGGCCATTCACCAGCACCACCGCCCAGATCGCCCAGCCCAGTTGGGGCATGTGGGCCGCAAAGGCCAGGCCCCCGGCGACCCAGAGCAACAGGGCCATGAAGTGCAGGAGTTGGTCGGTGAAGCGCAACCACAGGGGCCGGCGGCGCAGGCTCGGGAGACGATTGGCTCCAAACCGCTGCAAGCGCCGCTGGGCTTCCAGGTGGCTTAAGCCCTGGAGCGTGCTTTGCAGTGCCGCTGCAACCCCCTCAGGGGGAAGCGACCAGATCGGCTGGGAGGCCGAGAGCAGCACGGAGCAATCAACCAGCAGAGACCAGCCTGATCAGAACGTCTGGTCATGACTTGGGCTAGCGACCCATCTGAGCGGGATCAGCCGCATCGACCAGGTAGCCGACAGCCATCGCAAAGAGAGCTAGCCCAGGAAATCCTGCTTGAGTTTGCGAATCCGGCCCAGCAATTCCGCTCTCTTTTGCTGCTTGAGGGCGTTACGGGCCAGGAAATTCAGCATGGCCACCAGGCCCGTCAGCTCCAGCAAACCACCCAGCAGGGGGATGTCGTTGATGGCACCAAGGGTTGCCCCGGTGAGCTTGAGCGCGACTCCGGCGAGAAGGGCAATGCCCACCAGGCGAGCCGCAGGAATCAAATCAGCGAGGGAATCGAGCTTGGTGGAGCCAATTCTTTGGAGCAGTTGGTTGAGAAACTGGAGGGGCAGGCCTAGCAACTCCCGGGCCGAATCCCCACCAGCCCCATCGCCTTCACCCCCCTGGCTGGCACTGGCCACCAGGGGGGCAGGCTCGGCGGCCAGAATCTCCACGGCAGGTTCGGCGAAATCAACGGGCTCGACAAAATCAACGGGCTCAGCGAAATCAACCGGCGCAGCTGCAACGTCAGGAGCGACAGACTCGGAGACAACAGCCTCGGGATACGTCTCTTGAAGCCCAGACAGATCAGGGTTGTCGAGCACTTGGGATTCCATTTCCGTCTTAAAAGCGAGATCGTCAGAGTGCTCTTGAGACACTGGTTCTTGACTGGACTCTTGGTCTTGAGAAGTCTCGGGTTCTTGATTGGGTAGGTAGTTGGTTTCGTCTCCCAAGGCATCACGCGCAGAAGGCCTGGGGAAGTTATAGACCGGAAGTCAAACGGCGGCTAGCCCCTTGTCGTTAAAGACGCCCTCAAAGAGAACGGAGCTGAGGTAGCGCTCACCGGAATCGGGCAGCACCACCACGATCGTTTTGCCGGCAAAGGCCTCCTCTTTCGCCAATCGCAAAGCTGCCGCCGCGGCGGCACCGCAGGAAATACCAGCCAGGATTCCCTCTTCTCGCATCAGGCGACGGGCCATGGCCACGGCTTCCTCATCGCCCACCGCTTCCACCCGATCCACCAAGGAGAGATCGAGGTTGGCGGGCACAAAGCCCGCACCAATGCCTTGGATTTTGTGGGGGCCGGGCTGCACCACCGCCCCGTTCATGGTTTGGCGAATCACCGGGCTGTTGGTGGGCTCCACCGCCACCGACACCAAGGGCTTGCCCAGGGTGGTTTTGATGTAGCGGCTCACGCCGGTGATCGTGCCACCGGTGCCCACCCCAGCAACCAGGGCATCCACCTGGCCGTCGGTGTCGGCCCAGATTTCCGGGCCGGTGGTGTCGTGGTGGATCTGGGGGTTGGCGGGGTTGGCAAATTGCTGCAGCAGCACATAGCGCTCCGGATCGGTGTCGGCTAAGGCCTTGGCGGCTGCGATCGCACCGGGCATGCCCAGCCGGCCTTCCGTGAGCACCAAATGGGCGCCGTAGGCCGTGAGCAACTTGCGGCGCTCCAGGCTCATGGTTTCCGGCATGGTGAGGGTGAGCCGAATCCCCCGGGAGGCCGCCACAAAGGCCAGGGCGATGCCGGTATTGCCGCTGGTGGGCTCCACCAATTCCTTGCCCGGACCCAGTAGGCCATCTTGTTCTGCCTGCCAAATCATGGCGGCGCCAATGCGGCACTTCACCGAGAAGGCGGGGTTGCGGCCCTCAATTTTTGCCAGCACCCTGGCGCTGCAGCCTTCCGTGACCCGGTTCAGTTGCACCAGGGGGGTCTTGCCGATGGTGAGGCTGTTATCGGCGAAGATCTTGGTGTCGAGGGGAATGCTGCTCATCTCGTGTGGGGGGAAGCCAGAACGCTCGCGGGGGAGGGCACCCTCTGCGGGCAGCCAGCTTCCTCCAGCATCCCAGACCTGCCAGCCGCTTCAAACCCCTTTACACGAAGCTGAATATTCCATGACGAATGAAGGGCTAGGGGCGCAGTTCAGGGGGCTGGGCCGGCAGGATCAATTCCAGCAAGGCCCCACCCCCTGGGCCATTGCTGGCTTGAATGCGGCCGCCGTGGGTCACGGCAATCTGTTGCACGATCGGAAGACCCAGGCCGCTGCCGGTGCGCTGGCTGCGCACCCGGGAAGGATCCCCCCGGTAGAAGCGTTCAAACATGTGGGCGAGGTCGTCGTCGCTCAGGCCCGGCCCCTCATCGCTCACCCGCACCTGGTGCCAACCATTGCGCTGCTCAATCGCCACCTGGATTCGGCCCCCATCGGGGCTGTAGCGCAGGGCGTTGTCGAGCAGGTTCAGCACGGCCCGGTGCAGCCGCGACCCATCGGCATGGATCAGGGCGGTCTGCCGGTCGCTGGGCTGCTGCAGCTCTAACGACACCGAGCGTTGGTCCGCCAAGGGCTTAATCCCCGACCACACCTGGTCCACCAGGGCCCCCAAATGCACCTCGTAGGTCCGCGGGCCGTAACCGGGAAGGGTGTTCTCCAGCCGCGAGAGTTCGAGCAAATCGCCCACCAGCTCTTGGAGGCGGAGCAATTCCCGTTGCAACCGCTCCACCAACCGGGCGTTCTGGGTGTTCACCTGGGCCGCCAGGCTGTCGCCCACCAGCAACAACGCCGTGAGCGGGGTTTTGAGCTCGTGGGCCACATCACTCACCCAGCGCTCCTGCTGCTCCAGCTGGGCTTCGAGGGAGCGGCGGCTCTGGAGAAGCACCCCGATCCAGCCATCGGTGCCGGGCACCACCAACACATCGAGATCTTCGTTGCCGCAACGCCAGGCCAGGCGCTGGGGTCGATCCTGGCGGCGGGCTACGGCAATGCTGCCGATGAGGTTTGGATCGCTGCAGAGGTCCTGAAACGATCGCCCGACGAGCATGCGGCCGGCATTGAGGTCGAGGATCCGCTCCGATTTGGGCGTGATGTGGCGCATGCGGCCGGCGCGATCAAGCAGGATCCACCCCGCCGGCGAGGCATCCATCCAGCTGAGCAGCTGGCGCACACTCGGCATCGGCTGGCGCTGGCTCCAGCGCTGGCTGAGCTGTTTCCACCTCGGTGCCCCAAGCAACACCAAGGCGCAACCCATGCCAAGGCCAAACAAAAAGTAGCCCCACGGGAGGGCCACCCCTGCAGCCCCGACGGTGGTGGCACCAAGGGTGGCGGCACTAGCCAAAGCGGTAGCCAAAGCCCCGAACAGTCAGCAAATGCACCGGGCTCGAGGGATTCTCCTCCAACTTCTCGCGCAACCAACGGATGTGGACATCCACGGTCTTGCTGTCACCGATGTAATCGATGCTCCACACGTGCTCGAGCAACTTGTCGCGGCTCCAGACCCGGCGCGGGTTCTGCATGAACAGCTCCAGGAGCCGGTACTCCTTGGGTGAGAGGTTCAGATCGAGGCCGTCACGGGTGACCCGGCACTCCTCTTGATAGAGGCAGATATTGGCGTGCTCCAGCACCTTCACCGGCGCCTGCTGGCTGGTGGTGCGCCGCAGCAGGGCCCGACAACGGGCCACCAGCTCCCGCATGCCGAAGGGTTTGACCAGGTAATCGTCGGCCCCCACCTCCAGGCCGAGCACCCGGTCGGTTTCGCTATCGCGGGCGCTCACCACCAGGATCGGGGTTTGGTTGTTGGCCTGGCGCAATTGGCGGCACACATCCAAGCCTCCCAGGCCAGGCAGCATCAGATCCAGCACCACCAGCGAAAACCCCTCGCCCTCGGGGGGCCGCTGCAGAATTTGCAGGGCATCCCTGCCGTTACCGCAGGCGACCACCGCAAAGCCCTCCAGCTCCAGGGCATCGCGCACCGTTTCGCGGATGGTTTCGTCGTCTTCGACGACCAGGAGCGATGGCTGCATCGCCCCAGTTTGCCCTGGAATGGGCTGGCCCCAAAAGGTGGGTTCAGCGAGCACGTCGGGGCAGGTGGGCAATCACCAGGCGACGCTGGCCATCCAATTGCAACCAGCCTTCGTCCTTGAGGCTGCCGAGCACCCGGGTCACGGTGACGCGGGTGGTGCTCAGGGCACTGGCCAGCTCCTGGTGGGTGAGCTTGATATTCAGGCGCAGACCCTGGTCGCAGGGCTGGCCGTAATCGTTGGCGAGCAGCTCCAGAAAGCCGCGCACCCGATCTTCGATGCGGCGCAAACCCAGCAGACCCAGCATGGCCTCGCTCTGGCGGTAACGCACGCCCATGCCCTGGAGCAGGGCCATGGCCAAATGGGGGGAGGCGGCGATTTCGTCGCAGGTGAGGCAGAGCAGGTCGCTCTCGCAAAGAGTGGTGGCCTCGTAGACCTCCACGTTGGAGAGGGGATCGCCGAAGGGTTCATTCGGACCTGCCAAACCCAGAAGGAGCTCATCGCCCTGCACCGAAATG
>Ga0310330_100551_pt1 | contig 10445 bp, 10 predicted proteins | sample LakMicDCLTotalB5_FD_195544 | JGI IMG/M metagenome (GOLD analysis project Ga0310330, IMG submission 195544) | Enriched freshwater cyanobacterial communities from Lake Michigan, Michigan, United States - MI23.DCL.Total.B5 (v2) (version 2) | ecosystem: Environmental > Aquatic > Freshwater > Lake... | reverse complement strand
CTTCAGCTCCGACCAGCTCGAACCCGCCCTGCCCCGGGCCCGGGCCCTGGCCCGCTCCGGAGCCGCTTCCCATCTGGCCGGCTGGAAAGGCAACCCCTGACTCCTCCCCCAACCGATGACCTACCGCCACCTGCTGGTGCCCACCGATGGCTCCGAACGCTCCACCAAAGCGGTGCAAGAAGCCGTCGACCTGGCCCGGAGCCTGGGGGCCCGACTCACTGTCTTTCACGTGCAGACCAACTTCCCGATCTCCCTGGTGGGGGTAGGGGGGCTGGTGGATCCCCACACAGTGGAGGCCCTGGTGACGTCCGCCAGGAATGGCTCCCAACAGATCCTGGCGGAGGCGGCCGCCCTGGCCGAAACCGCCGGTGTGGCCTGTGACCGCGACACCGTCGTGCACTCCCTCCCCTACGCCGCGATCGTGGAGGCCGCGGGGCGCCACGGCGCCGACCTGGTCGTGATGGCCTCCCACGGACGCCGAGGGCTGGAGGGGGTGCTGCTGGGCAGCGAAACCCAACGGGTGCTCACCCACAGCCCCTGTCCGGTGCTGGTGGTGCGCTGAGGGCTGGCCACTACGCTGCGGTCAAGCGCAACAGGCGAGCCGGTGGCCAAGGACGAAACGAGCAGGGGCGAGGAACTGGGGACCCTGGGCTGGACGCCTGAAGAGGTGCGGCAGTACGAGGAGCTCTGGGAGTACCGCCAGCGCTGGGGGGCGATCAACCTCGAGCCGGAAGACCGGGTGTTTCTGCGCCGGGCGGAGGCAGCCCTGCCCAAGCGGGTGCACCATGGCAAGGGCTCGCTGAAAAAAACCCTGCAGCAAAAGTCGCACTACCGCTGGCTGAGCTTCTACCGCGACGCCATGCTGTCGAGCGCCGAGAGCCTGGGCCTGCAGCCCGGTGAGGAAGCCGCCTGGGTGATCCTGCTGGAGGAGGAGCTGCGGGTCCTCGACCACTACGAGCCGGTGCTGGGCCTGCCCGACACCCTCAAGGCCAAGGAGCTGCTGCCGGCCCGGGAGGCCTGGATCGAGGCGGCCGCCCCGCAGGGCCGCGTGCTGAGCTTCGACTTCGACGCGCCGCTGGAGACCCTCAAGCAGCAGGAAGCCACCAGCTGGAAGCCCCTGCGCGGTGAAGGTGCCCGGTCCTACCCGGTGCTTCCTGCAGAGGCGGCCGCTGCCTTCCGCACCCAGGTGGGGCAGCAGGTGGCCGAGCACATCCGCGCCACCTTCCCCTCGCTCAAGGACAGCGACAAGCCAGCCCCCTAGGGCGCGGGTGCCTCAGCGCTGGCCTGCACCCGCACCGGCTCCACCTTCCAGATCCGCTCGGCGTACTCGCGGATCGAGCGGTCGCTGCTGAAGAAACCGCAGCGCATGGTGTTGTGCAGGGACATCCGAGCCCAACGCCCCCGGTCGACCCAGGCCTCATCCACCGCGTTCTGGGCCTTGCGGTAGTCGGCCACATCCGCCATCACCCGGAAGGGGTCGTGGCTGGTGAGGCTGGCGAGCAGCGGTTGGAAGAGCTCCCCATCTCCCTCGCTGAAATAGCCGGAGCCGATCAGCTCCAGGGCCTGGCGCACCAGGGGATCCTGTTCGATCCAGGGCATGGGGTGGTAGCCGCTGCGGCCCAGCTGCTCGATCTGCTCGGCGGTGTGGCCGAACAGGAAGAAGTTCTCGGCTCCGACGCAATCGCGGATCTCGATGTTGGCGCCATCGAGGGTGCCAATGGTCACCGCCCCGTTGAGGGCCATCTTCATGTTGCCGGTGCCGGAGGCCTCCTTACCGGCCGTGGAGATCTGCTCGGAGAGATCCACCGCCGGGTACACCAGCTGGCCCAGGCTGACGCTGAAATTCGGCAGGAAGACCACCTTGAGGCGGCCGTCCATGGCCGGATCCATGTTCACCACATCGGCGATGCCCACCAGCAGCCGGATGATCAGCTTGGCCAGGGCGTAGCCCGGAGCGGCCTTGCCCCCGAACACGAACGTGCGGGGCGGGAGGTTCTCGCCGGCGCGGATGCGCAGGTAGCGCTCCACGATCTGCAGGGCCGCGAGGTGCTGGCGCTTGTATTCATGGATGCGCTTCACCTGCACGTCGAACAGGGAGGTGTGATCCACCAGCACCCCCAACTCGCGGCGCATGTGCTGGGCCAGACGCTGCTTGCCCAGGTCGCGCACGGCCTGCCAGCGCTCGAGGAAGGCGGGATCGTCGCTGTGGGCAGCCAGGCCCTGCAGCTCCTCGAGGTCGGCCCGCCAACGGTCGCCGATCACCTCATCGAGCAGGGCCGCCAGAGGCGGATTGGCCACGGCCAGCCAACGGCGCGGGGTCACCCCATTGGTGACGTTGGTGAAGCGCTCCGGCCAGATACGGGCCAGATCGGCGAACAGGTGCTGCTTCAGCAGGGTGCTGTGCAGCTCGGCCACTCCATTGACGTGATGGCTGCCCACCACCGCCAGGTGGGCCATGCGCACACGCCGTTGGGTGCCCTCCTCGATCAGGGAGATGCGCTGGAGGATCTGGGGATCCCCGGGGTAGCGAATCCGGGCCATGCGCAGGAAGCGCGTGTTGATCTCGTAGATGATCTCCAGCTGGCGGGGCAGCAGCTGCTCGAACAACTCCACTCCCCAGGTCTCGAGGGCCTCGGGCAGCAGGGTGTGGTTGGTGTAGCTGATGCTGGCCGTGGTGATCGACCAGGCGGTATCCCAATCGACACCATGCACATCCATCAGCAGCCGCATCAACTCGGCCACGGCAATGGCCGGATGGGTGTCGTTGAGCTGCACCGCAAACTTGCGGTGGAAATCGGTGACCTCCAGGCCCTGGCCCCGCAGGATCCGGAACATGTCCTGCAGGGAGCAGCTCACAAAGAAGATCTGCTGGGAGAGGCGCAGCCGCTTGCCCTGGTCCAGCTCGTCGTTGGGATAGAGCACCTTGGAGAGGGTCTCCGACTGCATCTTGCGCAGCACGGCGCGGGTGTAGTCGCCGGCGTTGAAGGAGGCGAAATCAAAGGCCTCCGGCGCCACCGCTGACCACAGGCGCAGGGTGTTGGCCGTGTTGACGCCGTAGCCCAGGATCGGCGTGTCATGGGCCACACCGATCACCGTGTGCTCGCCGATCTGCACGGGGTAGCTCCACTCCGGCCGGATCACCTCCCAGGGGTTGCCCCGGGCCAGCCAGGGATCGGTGCTCTCCACCTGCCCCTGGGGCGTGATCTGCTGGCGGAAGATGCCGAATTCGTAGCGGATGCCGTAGCCGATTGCGGGCAACTCCAGCGTGGCCATCGACTCCTGGAAGCAGGCCGCCAACCGGCCCAGGCCGCCGTTGCCCAGGCCGGGTTCGGGCTCCTCGGCGATCAACTCCTCGAGGTTGAGTCCAAGGCTGGAGCAGGCCTCACGGGCCGCCTCCACCAGACCCAGATTCACCAGGTTGTTTTCCAGGTGGGGGCCCAGCAGGTACTCCGCCGAGAGGTAGGTGGCGGTGCGCACATGCTCCCGGGTGTAGGTGTCGGCGGTGTCGACCCAGTTTTTGAGCAGGCGGTCGCGCACCGCCAACGCCAAGCAGCGGTAGTGGTCGTGGCGGGTGGCCAGGGAGGTGGATTTGGCCTGGCTGAAGAAGAGATGCCGCTGCATCGCTTCCACCAGGGCCTGGCTGTCGGCTGCGCCCATCCCTGGTCTCCCTGCAAAGGGGAAGTCTGGAGCTGGCGGCTGGAATCCGCAGGGGCGCGGTCACGGTGTCCGGACACGGACGGAGACCAATTGGTCCAGTGGTATCAACTGCAGCAAAGCCAGGGGGACCTGAAGGCTTTGGGTGGTTGAACGTGAGTTGAACCGACCCTCGCCATGCCTTCCCAGCCCCGTCTCCAGGCCCTCGAGCAGATCCAAAGCCGTCCCGCCGTCGTTACCGAACGCGCCACCGCGCTTGAGGAGCTCTGGGCCTGTGATGTGTTCACCCTGGACAAGATGAAATCGGCCCTCCCCAAGGAGGTGTTCAAGTCGATCCAACGCACCATTCGCGAGGGCGGCAAGCTCGACATGTCGATGGCCAACGTGGTGGCCCAGGCGATGAAGGACTGGGCCACCAGCCGTGGCGCCCTCTATTACGCCCACGTTTTCTATCCACTCACCAACCTCACCGCCGAGAAGCACGACGGCTTCATTTCGCCCCAGGGGGACGGAACGGTCATCTCGGAATTCACCGGCAAATTGCTGGTGCAGGGCGAGCCCGACGGCTCCTCCTTCCCCAACGGCGGCATCCGCTCCACCTTTGAGGCCCGCGGCTACACCGCCTGGGACATCACCAGCCCCGCCTACCTCATGCAGACCCCCAACGGGGTCACCCTCTGCATCCCCACCGTCTTCGTCTCCTGGACCGGTGAGGCCCTCGACAAGAAAACGCCTCTCCTCCGCTCCAACGCCGCCATGAACCGGCAGGCCCAGCGCCTGCTCCGCCTCCTCGGCGAATCCGACATCGCACCCGTCAACTCCAGCTGCGGCGCCGAGCAGGAATACTTCCTCGTCGACAGCGCCTTCATCGCCCTTCGCCCCGACCTGCTCCTCGCCGGACGCACCCTCTTTGGCGCACCGCCCGCCAAGGGCCAGCAATTCGACGACCACTACTTCGGCGCCATCCCCGAGCGCGTCCAGGTGTTCATGCAGGACGTGGAGCGCCAGCTCTACCGCCTTGGCGTGCCCGCCAAGACCCGCCACAACGAAGTGGCCCCCGGCCAATTTGAAATCGCCCCCTACTTCGAAGCCGCCAACGTCGCCACCGACCACCAGCAGCTCACCATGACCGTGCTCAAGGCCACGGCCAAAAAGCACGGGTTCAACTGCCTGCTCCACGAGAAGCCCTTTGCCGGCATCAACGGCTCCGGCAAACACGTCAACTGGTCCATCGGCAACGCCACCCAGGGCAACCTCCTCGACCCCGGCCAGACACCCCACGACAACCTCCAGTTCCTGCTCTTCTGCGCCGCCGTCATCCGCGGCGTCCACTGCTACGGACCGCTGCTGCGCTCGGTGGTGGCCACCGCCGGCAACGACCACCGCCTCGGCGCCAACGAGGCCCCGCCCGCAATCATCTCGATGTACCTCGGCAGCCAGCTCGAGGATGTGTTCAACCAGATCCGCGAGGGCAACCTGCAGAGTTCCGCCAAGAGCGGCGTCATGACCCTGGGGGTGGACACCCTGCCGGAATTCACCAAAGACCCCGGCGACCGCAACCGCACCTCCCCCTTTGCCTTCACCGGCAACCGCTTTGAGTTCCGCGCCGTCGGCTCCGGCCAATCCGTGGCCGGCCCCCTGGTGGCGATGAACACGGTGATGGCCGACTCGATCGGCTGGATCGCCGATCAGCTGCAGGACCAGCTCGACAGTGGCACCGCCCTCGGGGAGGCCGCCTTCCAGGTGCTCCAGCAGGTGATGCGCGATCACGGGGCTGTGGTGTTCGGCGGCGACGGCTACTCCAGTGCCTGGCACCGGATGGCCGTGGAACAGCGGGGGCTGGAAAACCTGCGCACCTGTGCCGATGCCCTGCCGGTGCTGCAACGCCAGGAGGTGCGGGAGCTGTTTGAGCGCCAGGGGGTGCTCAGCCCGGTGGAACTGGAAAGCCGCTTTGAGGTGTATGCCGAGCAATACGTGCTCGCCATTGAGGTGGAGGCCAAGCTCGCCCTCCAGATCGCGCGCACCCAGGTGTATCCGGCAGCGGTGCGCTATCTGGGCGAACTGGGCAAGGCGCTGCAGGAGCAGCAGGCGATGGGACTCCACCCCAACCTGAACCTGCGCAACCAGCTCGGTGAGCTGCTCGAGCAGCTCAACAACGGCTGCGATGACCTGGAGCAGGGTCTGCACAGCGCCCCCCACGACACCGAAGCCCACATGCGCCACTGCGCCGACACCCTGATGCCCCTGATCGGCACCCTGCGCGCGGCGGTGGATGGCCTGGAAGCCCTGGTCGACAACGACCTCTGGCCCCTACCCAGCTACCAGGAAATGCTGTTCGTGCGCTGATGCCCAGCCCAGATGACGCCCCTGACACCGAAAGATGTTGTGAAGGTGACAGTTCGCATCTGGCACAAGCGCCATGATCCGCTCAGGAGCAGAAAAGCGAGACATGTCAACCCCAAGATCCCAGAATGGGCGATCCCTGGCCTCCAGCCACGTGCGGCACTACCGGCTGGTCGACCGCCAGGGAGCCCCCCATCCGGTGCTCGACGATCTCTACGAGTCGCTCGATGCCGCCTGGAGCGAGGCCATGGGCTGGTGGCAGGACCACTGCGGCGGCACGCAGGAACCCGTGGACATCGGCGTGGAGGTGAGCACCGCCAGCGGCGACTGGCGCACCCTGCGCTTTCCTGGTTGCTGAGGGGTCTGCTGGCCCTTGGCCTCGGACTGCTGCTGTGGGCATCCCCGGCCGCAGCGCTCCAAACCAGCTGCGCGCCCCTCAGCGAGCAGGAGGTGAGCGGCTGGTTTGAGGAGTGGAATCAGGCCCTGGCCAGTGGGGATCCCAGCGAGGTCGCCAAGCTCTACGCCGACCAAGCCCTGCTGCTGCCCACCCTCTCGCCCGAGCTGCGGGACACGCGCGAGGGCATCACCGACTACTTCACCGGCTTCCTGAGCCGCCATCCCAGCGGCACCATCACCCACCGCCAGATCCGGTTGGGCTGCAACGAGGCCGTCGATGCGGGCACCTATCGCTTCGCGTTGCACGACCCTGAAGCCACCGTGGAAGCTCGCTACACGTTCGTCTATGGGCTGGAGCAGGGGGAGTGGCGGATCCAGCACCACCACTCCTCCCTCTTGCCTGGCTGAGCTGAGCAGCCCTAGCCCTCCCCTAAGGAGCAAGGGTGGCCAGCACCGGTGGCAGAGAGGGAGGAGGAAGCAGGGGAGGCAAGTGGGGCGTGGGATCCAGGGCCAGAAGATCGGGGCCCTGGCGCCGGAGCTCGAAGTGCAGGTGGGGGCCACTGGCCTGGCCGGTCATGCCCACGGTGCCCAGGGGATCCCCCTGCTCCAGCCACTGACCCGGGGCCACCGCGCTGGAGTGCAGGTGGGCATAGAGGGTCTGCCAGCCGTTGCCGTGGTCGAGCACCACCGTGGTGCCATAGCCACTGATCGGCTCCAGCAGCACCACCCGACCCGCCAGGGCGGCCAGCACCGGCGTGCCCTGGTCGGCCGCCAGATCCACACCCGTGTGCATCCGCCAGGCCCCGCGGCGCTCTGAATAGCGCCACCCCCAGGGATCCATGCTCTCGGCCGGCCGTGCCAGGGGATAGGCCAGGCGCGGGGTAGCCGACACCCCCATCTGGCCTGCGGCCACCGAAGCCACCGCTTCAGGGGGAAGCACCGCAGCCACCGTCACCTGCTGGGGGATCGACTGGGGTGGAACCAGGGGGCCAAGCATCGTCTTCTGGGCCTCGGCCCCCACGGGCCGGGGCAGCAGGGCCGGCACCAGGAGAATCAGCAGCAGGGATGGGAGCAGATAGGGACGCAGCACACGCAACAGGGACGGGCTCAGCGCCTGTCGGGGTCGTAGATCCGCAGGGTGCCAAATCCAACCGGTGCTGGCGAGGGGTTGGGCCCAGCGGGGTAGGCGGTCACCTGAAACATGTAGGTGTCCGAGAAGGCAGGATTGTTCCAGGGCTTGAGCACCACCGTGACCGTGGCCCCGGGAGGAACCGGCTCGGGGAAGGTGAGCGTGAACAGACGGGCCGCTTCGTCGAACCGGGCCTCCACGGGCACCTTGGCCCCGCCCTGGCGGGGCCGCCCCAGGAAGGCCGAGGTGCGCTCCACAAAAAAGGGAAAGCGATTATCGACCCCCCGGGTCTGCTGGATCGTGAGACCGCCCAGGGGCACCCCCGCCTCGGGATCGAGGCTGAGCGTGAAGTAGTACTCGGCCCGGGTCTGCCAGATCGTGGTGTAGTAGCTCACCAAATCCACCGTCCAGGGAGCCTTGGCGAAATAGGTGGACCCCCTCAGCTCGAGGGCCCGGGTAACGGGGATCAGGCCCGGCGACAGACAGGCAGCCAGAGCACAGGCGAGAACCCATCCACGACGCTGTTGCCGGCGCCGGAGGGGGAGACGGAGCAGGGACACCGGGGATCTAGGCGGTTGGCAGAACGGTAGGGGCTGCCTGCAGAAATGGCTGGGGATCCTGGTCGCGACGGTGGCCCACGGGGATCGGTGGTCCCTGGGCTGCCCCGTCCAGCGGATCACAGCAGGCGGTGGCCTCCAGGGCCTGCCGTAGGCACCGGCCGGCATGGAGCGGCATGTCGCGCGGCACGCTGATGCGGTCCCGCAGATACCGCAGGGCTGCGGCACTGCCCGGCGGCGGCACCAGGGGCTGCCGGAGCTGGGGCTCCACCAGGGCTGTCAGGGCAGTGCGCAGGGGGAGATCGAAGGCCGCGGGGCCCACGGGATTGCGGGCCAGGATCACCGCCCGGTGCCTGAGCACCCGGGCCAGGGCAACCGCTCGCGCATCCGTGGGTTCGGGCTGGCTGGTTTCCGGATCGGGGTCAGCGATCGGCCAGGGGCCCTGATCGATGCGGGCCGCCAGATCGCGCTGCAGCTCCGTGCCACTGGCGTAACACCCCCCCATCTGGGGCGGCAGGTCGTGGGCGTGGGTATGGAAATCGCTCTGGGTGCCGCGGTAGGTGGAGCGCTGCTCCAGCGCCGCAAACCAGCAATCAATGGCCGGGTGCTCGCGGCGCAGCAGAAACCCTTTGTAGTAGGCCAGGCTGGCGGCCATGCGCTCCACGTAGGGCACGAACACCAGATCGGCCGTGCCCAATTCCCCGAGCAGGAACGGCCCCGGGCCCTGGTCGAGAGCCTGCTCAAACGCGCCGGCCATGCGCTGAAAGGCCGCCTGAGCCGCCAGCTCCTGCCGGGGGCCCAGGCCAGGACTGCACAGCCACTGGCACCAGGCCCGGAACAGCAGCCGCTCCAGTTGGCGCAGGGGCAGCACCGCAGGGTCGGCCATGCCTGGCCCCAAGGGGCCAAAGGCACCCTCGAGGGCTTCGAGGATGCGGTCGCTCTCGGTGATCAAACGGCCATCAAGCTCGAGGGCGGGGAGCATGCCGGACGGCACCAGCCGCCGGAACCAGTCCTCCTTCTCGCCGTAGCAAAACATCGTGACCTTGCGGATCCGATAGGGAATCCGCTTCTCCTCGAGCCACAGCCACACCTTCTGGCAATAGGGACACCAGGCGTGGTGGTCGCGAAACAGGGTGACCCGCACGGCCTCCTCCGGCTGACCGAAGAGGCGCAGGCGGGATTGGGCACTGGTGGGGCCCTGGATCGGATCGGGCGGGGCTGGCACCAGGGCCTCCAGCTCTAACCAGGAGAGGGGTCCGGTGCGCTCTGTCTCGATCCCCATGTCCATCCCCACCCCTGCGCCAGCCTTGGTTCTAGTGGCTCGCAGCCTTGCCAGCATCGCCACTAGGGTTTCAGCCGCGACGTTTCGTAACAGCACTTCCCATGTTTGATGCCTTCACCAAGGTTGTGGCCCAGGCAGATGCCCGCGGCGAATTCCTCAGCGCCGGTCAGATCGATGCGCTGACGGCCATGGTCGCCGAAAGCAACAAGCGCATGGACACGGTGAACCGCATCACCTCCAACGCTTCCGCCATCGTCACCAACGCGGCTCGCGATCTCTTCGATCAGCAGCCCGCCCTGATCGCCCCCGGCGGCAACGCTTACACCCATCGCCGCATGGCTGCTTGCCTGCGCGACATGGAGATCGTTCTCCGCTACGTCACCTACGCCATCTTCACCGGCGACGCTTCCGTGCTGGAAGACCGCTGCCTGAACGGCCTGCGTGAGACCTACCTCGCCCTCGGCGTCCCCGGCGCTTCCGTGGCTGAAGGCATCCGCAAGATGAAGGACGCCGCTATCTCGATCGCCAACGATCGCAACGGCATCACCCCCGGCGATTGCTCCGCCCTGATGTCTGAAGTCGGCACCTACTTCGACCGCGCTGCTGCTGCAGTCGGCTGATTACCACCCGTTCAACATTGACCCTGGAGGCGCTTGTGGGCGCTCCCAGGGTCTCTTTTTGTGATCGACGCCCTGCCGCAAAGGTGCTCAGAAGGTGCTGCTTGGTTGGCACGGGAGTCAAAAGTGGACTTGAGGAAGCGGCGTTCTGGGAAACGGTGTCATTCGCTACTCGGGGGGCTCCGGCACTGGTGGATTGTGGCTCGGTGAACATTGGAGGTCACCTTCCTTCATGGCCCAAGTCCCCATTGCTGGCGGCGGTCCCACCCCGCTTGTTGTCTTTGATCGATTCCGCACCAAGGTTCTCGCCAAGGTTCAGGAGCCTGAGCTGAAGCGTTATGCCGTGATGATGCTCGCCTTCGGCGCCGGCCTGCTGCCTCTGATGGCCGGGTCTGCCAAGGCTGCCTTGGCCAAGGTCCCCACCGACGGCGCCGACACCCTGCTGATGCTGATGGGTTCAGCCCTGG
>Ga0310330_100549_pt1 | contig 10459 bp, 11 predicted proteins | sample LakMicDCLTotalB5_FD_195544 | JGI IMG/M metagenome (GOLD analysis project Ga0310330, IMG submission 195544) | Enriched freshwater cyanobacterial communities from Lake Michigan, Michigan, United States - MI23.DCL.Total.B5 (v2) (version 2) | ecosystem: Environmental > Aquatic > Freshwater > Lake... | reverse complement strand
AAGCCAGCGCCGAGTTGGTGTGGGCTTGGGCCAATGCCCTTCTGGGGGCCCGCGATGGCGGCCGCACCTGCTGCGTGAAGGTGGAGGCCCGTGAAAACGAGAAGAACGCCGCCTATTACGAAGCCTTGCCCGACTGGTTCGGGGCTGCCTAGAGCCACCCTGGCCTGGTTTGGTTTGCCCTTGGGCGCCTCGGTCAGCCCCCCCTCAGGTGGCCTGGGCCCGGCGAAGGGCCTGGGCCAGGGGCAGCAGGGCCAGGCAGAGCAGGGCAATCACCGGCCCCGGCGGCAGGTTGATCGCCGGCTGGATCGCCAGGCCGAAGCCCAGGGCGCTCAGCCCCATGCCGATCAGGCCGGCCCGCAGCAGGGCTTGTTTCAAGGAGCGGGCCCCCACCAGGGCCACCAGGGCCGGCGCCCCCATTAGGGCAATCACCAGCACCACCCCCACGGCGGTCATGGCGCTCACCACAGTGAAGGCGGTGGCCAGGGTCATCCATAGGCGCAGGCTCCGCACTGGCAAGCCGGCGCTGGCCGCCCCCACCGGATCGACGCCGAGGAAGACCAGCTGGTGGTAGCGCCAACCCAGTAGGGCCCCCACCGCGGCCAGGGCGGCCAGGCCGCCGGCCAGGTCGCCGGGGCCGGCCGCCAGCAGGTCGCCAAACAGGATCGCTTCGAGATCCACCCGGATGTGCAACAGGGGGATCAGCAGCACACCTAAGCCCAGAAAGCCCGCCAGCACGGTGTTGAGCACGGCCTCATCACGGCTGTCGCCCGGTTTGCTGCCCTGGCTCAGGCGCTCTGCGAGCAGGGCCCCGGCCACGCCGCTGACCATGCCGCCTACGCCGGGGGATAGGCCCAGGGCCACGGCCAGGGCTAGGCCCGGCAGCACCGCATGGGAGATCAAATTGGCCAGGAACAGGCGCCGCTGCACCAACAGCAGGGTGCCGGCCAGGGGGCAAAGGGCCCCGATCAGCAGGGCCAGGAGCAAGGGCAGGGCCCACCAGCGATCCATAGGCTTGGAGGTGCCGCTTGGCCAGGGCCCTCCAGATTGCCGAATGGGACGCCCAAGCGGCTGGGCTAACCGCAGCGGTGGTTGCCCACCCGCAGGTCCCCCAGGGCCCGGCGCACCTGCTGGGGGGTGCCATCGGCGAGCAGCTGGCGATCGAGCACCAGCACCCGGTCGTAGGCATCGAGGTCGTGGCCCCAATCGTGGCTGGAGACCAGCAGGGTGAGGCCGGCATCGCGCAGCTGGCCCATCACCTGCAACAGGGCCGTGCGGGCGGGCGGGTCGATGGCGGCGCAGGGTTCATCGAGCAGCAACACCTGGGCCGGTTGCACCAGGGTGCGGGCCAGCAGGGCCCGTTGCTGCTGGCCGCCGGAGAGCTGGTCGAGGCGCCGCTTGGCTAGGCCAGCCAGGCCCACCCGTTGCAGGGCTGCTTCCACGTCGCAGCAGCCGGGGCGGGCCGCCACCAAACGCCCCAGGCCCACCAACTCCCGCACCGTGATCGGGAAGCCCCAGGCGATCTCGCCCCGCTGGGGCATCAGGGCCAGCTGGCGGCGGGCCAGGGGCAGGGTGAGGGACTGGCCATCAAGCTTGATGAAGCCCGACTCCAGGGGCAATTGGCCGGCAATCGCCTGCAGCAGGGTGCTTTTGCCGGCCCCGTTGGGGCCCACCAGGGCCGTGAGGCTGCCGCTTTGGAGCTCGAAGCTCACCGCCTCGATCGCCAGGTCGCTGCCGCGGCGCACCCCTACCTGTTCGACCGCGAGGCTCAACCGCCCTGCCTGGAAACGGACCTCAAGCTAGCCAGCGTGGGACGAGCTTCTTGCCGGCTAGGCCCCCCAGCCTGAGCTCCTACCGCTTCTTGGCGAATTCTTGGCGAAACCGCCCTGGCGAGTCCAGGTTTTGGGGAGGGATGGCCGGCCGGCCTTTTCCTTAGGGCAGTGCCACAGTGGGGCAAGCGCTTTTTTTTAGTGGGCATGACCAGCACGGCTTCGCGAGCATCGACCGGGTCGGCTGCGGCAGCCGGATCCGGCGCCTCTGCTGCCACGGGTGAAGACAGCCTCGCTGGAGCGGCCCAACGCCAAACCAGCCTGCCGGTGACGATCATCACCGGCTTTCTCGGCGCTGGCAAAACCACCCTGCTGAACCACATCCTCAGCAACCAACAGGGGCTCAAAACCGCCGTATTGGTGAATGAATTCGGCGAAATCGGCATCGACAACGACCTGATCATCGCCACCGGCGAAGACATGGTGGAGCTGAGCAATGGCTGCATCTGCTGCTCGATCAATGGCGAGTTGCTCGAGGCGGTGTATCGGATCCTGGAGCGGCCCGAACCGGTGGACTACCTGGTGGTGGAAACCACGGGCCTGGCCGATCCCCTGCCGGTGGCCATGACTTTCCTGGGCAGCGACCTGCGCGATGCCACCCGGCTTGATTCGATCATCACCCTGATCGATGCTGAAAACTTCAGCGACACGATTGACCAGGGTGAGGTGGCCCGGGCCCAGGTGGTGTACGGCGACATCCTGCTGCTGAACAAGTGCGATCTGGTGAGCGAGGAGCGGCTCACGGCCCTCGAGAGCCACCTCAAAGAGATCAAAACCGACGCCCGCATCCTGCGCTCCAGCCATGGCGAGGTGGCCCTGCCCCTGCTGCTGAGCGTGGGCCTGTTTGAGTCGGATCGGGTGGTGGCGGCCGGCGAAGCCCAGCCGGCCCATGACCACAGTCATGATCAGGGCCACAGCCATGACCACGGCCACAGCCATGGGCATGGCCATTCCCACGATCACGGCCACCCGCACGATCACGGCGCCGCAGCGCACCAGGCCGAGGCTGACCACAGCGCCTGTGACCATGGGCACGGCCACTGCAGCCACGACCACGTCACCAGCCACGACCACGTCACCGGCCACGACCACGGCCCCAGCGACACCGCCCTGGCCGACGATCCCGTGCAACGGGCCGCCGACCACCTGGCGATTGAGGGCTTTACGTCCCTTTCCTTCAGCAGCGATGGACCTTTTGCCCTGCGCAAGTTCCAGAACTTCCTCGACAACCAGCTGCCCAGCGGCGTGTTCCGGGCCAAGGGGATCCTCTGGTTCAACGAAAGTGAGCGGCGCCATGTGTTTCACCTGGCCGGCAAACGCTTCTCGATCGACGACACCGAATGGGATGGGGAGCGCAAGAACCAGCTGGTCTTGATCGGCCGCGACCTCAACCACCGCAAACTGCGCCAGCAACTGCAGGCCTGCGTCGCTAAGGACGCTGGCAAGGGCTTCGGCTGAGCGCCCAGGCCGGGCAGCGGCTTTCTGCCGAAGCTCTGTGGGGCCAGTCCAATCCGTTGGGTTCCCCCCTCGGGCCAGCGATCAGCGCGCCTGTCCGTAGGCGGGAACCCCCCCGGCATTCGGCAAGCGATGACACACCAGAGCTAGCCATCCTGGCTAAGGTTTGGTGACTTCAAGCCGACTGCATGACGGAGCTCGTGTTGTTCTCAGTCGTCATGGTGCTGTTGGGTTTGGTGTGGTGGCTCGTGGAGGGCTCCGATGACGACAACGGCGGTGGCGGCCTGATGCAGCCCGTGCTGGTGCCTGTGCCCGTTCGGAGTTACCCACAGGGCCGATAAGGCTTGCGTTGGTGCCAACGTCGTTTGTTCTTGTTAGGAAGCTCGTCCTGCTTCCTCTCTTTGGATTGATTTAAGCCCCTTCGGCCTGGGCGCAGCTGGGGCACACGGCTCGCACGTTGAGTACGCATTCGAGCAGGCGGAAGCCATGGAGCCCGGCGGCCCGTTCGCCGGCCCTGAGCACGTCGTGGCTTTCAAATTCTTCTGTTTGGCCGCAGCGCACGCACACCAAATGGTGGTGGTCCCGGTTGGTGTCGCCGGCTAGCTCGAAGCGGCGGCCGCCATCGGGCAGTTCGAGCTCTTGGAGCAGCTGCATCGAACTGAGCAGGCGCAGGGTGCGGTACACCGTGGCTAGGGACACCTTCTCCTCACCTTTGAGCAGCCGTTGATGCACCTCTTCGGCGCTGAGGTGGCTGCCTTCGCCGATGCGCTCGAACAGGCCCAGCACCCGCTGGCGCTGGGGTGTGAGCCGTTGGCCCCGGCCATTAAGGGAGTTGCGTAGGGCCTCCGCCTGGGGGTTGGCGGCAGTCACGGTGGGGAGGGCGGCCAAGGGAAGCTGGGTGCGTGGGGATTCGGGGCGATCGGCGGCGCCTGAGCGCAGGCCCCGGCAGCCATGGGGGGCGCAGGCGCCAGTAGTTCTCAATAGTAGTTGCAATTGCGAAGATCTGTCGCCTGACCTGGCGGCTGGATTGCTGGCTGGCGCCGCTGCATGGCCCTACTGCATGGCCCAGCTGTACGGCCCAGCTGCCCGGTCCCGCAACATGGCTGCCCCTGTTCTGCGGCCTTGGTGCGCGCGGCCGGTCGGACCTGGGCGCCGCTTCCAGCATGGGGGCGTGAGTCCCGCTTGGCCCGCCCCAGGGAACCAGCGGGCCGCCGCGTCTGCCCCTGTGCCATGGCCCCAGTCCCCAGCTCCGATCCCCAGCAAGCCGCCATGGCTAGCCCCGCCGGTTCCAGGCTGGCGCCGCTTTGGCAGGGGCTCCGCCGCACCCCCGCCCTGGTCACGGCGATGGCGGTGCTGGGCTTGGCTCTGATGGGCTCCAGTGCCCTGCTGGTGAAGGGCCTGCGCACGGCCAAGGACACGATCACGGTGACGGGGGCCAGCACCGAGCGCATCCGCAGTGACTTTGTCGACTGGTCGCTGCTGCTCAGCCAGGGGGGCGATAGCCAGCAGCAGGCCTACCGGGCGCTGCAGCCGCTGGTGCAGCAAACCCGGGCTTTTTTGTTGACCCATGGGCTGAAGAGCGAAGAGCTCAAGCTCGGATCAGTGAACGCCGACAAGGAAGACATCCGCGATCCCCGCACAGGCGAGCTGCGCCAGACCCGCTGGACCAGCCGTCAGACCCTCTTGATCAGTAGCGCCGATGTGGACAAGGTCAATCGTCTCGCCAGCGAGATCCCGGCCCTGATCGGCCAGGGCGTGCCGCTGGTGATCAATGAGCCCGCCTATACCTATTCAAAACTGGCTGAAAAACGGGTGGATATGTTGGCAAAAGCAACGAAGGATGCCCGCAATCGTGCCCAAGCGATTGCCGCCCAGGCTGATAGCTCGATCGGCGCGATCACCAATGCCGACACCGGCACCTTCCAGCTCACGGCCCCCAATTCGACCGATGCGAGTAACAGCGGTTCCTATGACACCCGCACGATTGAGAAGGACATCACGGCCGTGATGGCGGTGACCTTCCGGGTGCAGTAGGTCTCAGCGACTTTTCGGGTCTCCTGGCATGGCCTGGCGACCCTTGCTGATCAGGCTCCTGGCTGATTGCAGCGGGCTGCTGGCTGTTCCAGGCACGGCACAGAAATCAAAGCCGCTTCGTAAAATTCGGCGGCAAGATAAAATTTGCTACCACGAACCATGCTGCTGGCAGCAACGGATTGCCCGCAGATTGGGGATGTTTCCACGTGGTTTTAGTCGGGCGACCTAGGGCTTATTGGAATTCGCGAAATGAATCTCCATGGCCGCTTCCTTCGCGACGCATCGCATTCAATCACTCTTTCCTTTGCTGCGGCGCCCAAGGCCCCTAAGGCTTTGTCAGGGGATTGGAATTGTTCAAGCGGGTTTGATTGGCTGCCTGGGCTCAACGCTTTGGCTGGGTAGCGCCCAGGCGGCCACATCGGGCACCTGCTATTTCGATGCCTTTGGTGGCGTGCTGCCGGGGGATAGCTGCACGGGCTACACGATTCAGCTCGACGACAAGCTCTTTACGGTGAAGATGCCACCCAGTTTTGGGGTCGGCAAAGTCGCCTGGGAAACCAGTCCGCCCTTGCCGATCAAGCCCGATCTGTGGCAGGTGAATATCGATTGGTTTGGGGCTGGTTTGCGGGGCCCGATCTCTGGAGTGTTTGAATACACCGTTGAAATCACCTCTCCCGACCAGTAATTTGCCAGCATCGGCCTCAGCACTGGCGGCAACTACGTTGAAGCCTCGGAGCCTTCATTCATTGCCAAAGAGGTTTACCAGGGCCTAAGTGGCACCGGTCCCTTGATTGACAGTGTGGTGTCCATTGATGGAGGCTTGAGTTATTCCAACTTTATCGGTGGCAATCAGATCTTTGTCCGCGATTCGTGGAATATTGTTGATGGCGCCACCTTGGATAATCTTAGTAACAACATCACCCAAGAATCCGTGCCGGGTCCCCTGCCCCTGGCGGCGGTAGCCGCAGCTTTTGGTTGGAGTCGGCGCTTGCGGAGGCGTCTCAACACCGCAACGACGAATGGCGCGGGACTCAAGGATTTCAGTGGCTGATCGGTGGCCAGCAGACCCATGACCCAGCGTCATGGGTCTGCTGGCCCCTAAAAGGCGCCTAGGGCGCGGGGTAGCTCATAGCCCTTCTCCCGAAATAGCCGCAGGCAGGCGGCCGCAGCGCGCGTATCGAAGAGGCTGCCCATGCCGGCTTCAACCGCCGCCAAAGCCATCTCCAGTCCCGGCGACACCCGATAGGGCCGGTTGCTGGCCATCGCTTCGACCGTATCGGCGACGCCAATAATCCTGCTTTCGAGGCTGATCTGGTCGCCCTTGAGGCCCTGGGGATAGCCACTGCCATCAAGGCGTTCGTGATGTTGCAACACGGCTTCTGCTATAGGCCAGGGAAACTCGATCTTGCACAGGGCTTCATAGCCGGCCTGGGCATGGGTTTGCAGGAGGGCGAGCTCCTGGGGTGATATTCCGTGGGGTTTGGTGAGGATTTCGGCGGGGATGGTGAATTTGCCAATGTCGTGCACCAGGCCCGTGATGCGGATGCCTTCGCATTGGTGGGCATCGAGACCCAGCTCGGCGGCGATCGCAGCAGCGAGATCGGAAACGCGGCTTTCGTGGCCTGCGGTGTAGGGATCCCGTTGCTCATTGAGCTTCACCAAGGTGCTGACAATCTGGTTGAGTGCCTGCATAGTTTCGGATTGATATTGGAGGGATAGTCGTTCGGCGGCCTTGCGATCGGAGATGTCACGAATATTGCACTGGATCACTTTTTGATCGCCAACGAGATAAACATTGCTGACAAATTCAACTTCTTTAAGGCTGCCATCTTGGGCCCTTAGGGGCATGTCTTCGTAGCGGACATAGCCATTGGCCTGGAGTTCGGCGTAGATGGCAAGGGCTTTGTCTTTGTCGACAAAGGCGCCAATCTCCCAGAGCTCCTTTCCTATTAATTGCAGCGGCTCGCAGCCAAGAACCTGGCTGATGTAGGGGTTGGCCATGGTGATGCGGCCGCTCTCCCAGTCCAGGATCAAGATGCCATCTTGGGCATTGAGGGCCAGCATGCGATAGCTGAGTTCTGAATCGATCAAGGCTTTCTCGGTTTTATCGATTTGGCTAAGATCGGTAATGATCAAGCAGTGAATGGGGCCTTCACTTGTGATTAGACCACTGCTTGATACCAAGGCGGATGTGGTGTGACCATCGCTGCAGATGAGATCTAGCTTGCTTCGCATTGTTTCTGCCGTGCTGATTGCCAGCAGTTGTTGCAGCATGGATTGTTGGCTATTAGCCACCAGATTGAAGATTGATTGGCCGACGAGGGTCCCTAATTTGAGTTGGACCAGCTGCTCGAGGCGATGGTTGGCAAACAACACAAGGCCATCGGCCGCCACCGTGGCAGCGCCTTCGCCCATTTCTTCAATGATCATGCGATAGGGACGATCTGCCGTGCTGTGGCTGTAGATCTGGGAGCTGCCGTCCTCTGCCACCACCAGGGCATCAATATCCCCCGCGGTGATTGCCTTGAGTGCCGATTGCAGATCGGCCACCTGGCTGCGCAGCTGCTCCAGCTCAAGGGCCCCAGGGTCCGTAGCAGGGTCGTTCATGGAGAGTTGTCCTTGCTACCTAGTTCTGCGGGGGGGGTATGAGGTCGAGGGCGACCCGAACCCGGTGTTCATTGGCGAGGTCGCCGATGATCTGGCGCAACGGCGGCGGTAGCCGCTTAATCAACGTGGGGATGGCAAGGATGCGATCTTCAATCAGGGCCTCGGGATGCTCGCGGATATCCACCACCTTCAATTCCACCCGGCCCTTCAATTCCCGATCGCAAATCCCCTGAATGGTGATTAGGGCGGCGCTGGAGCGCGGTGAGGCGCCGCTGATATAGAGGGTAAGCACGTAGTTTTGGCCGGCATGCTCCTTGTCCTGTGGAATTTCAGATTTACGCCTTAAATCCTGCTCCGATTTGCTCTCCTCTGCCGCATCGCTGCCAGGCTGGATCGGCGGCCTATTGGCTTGGTTGCTAGTCATGGAAATCACCGCGATGTTGGGCCCGAAGCAAGTCAAGGCTTGCTTCCTCTTTCATGGCTTCCTCTTGCTCCTTCGTGATGAGGGTGAGCTCTTTGGTGTCATCGGAAATTTGGTGACTGAGTATATCAATTTGAACTTCAACCTCCTGGCGATGGCGCTCTAATTGGCGGTATTTGCGTTTAATCTTATTGAGTCTTTTAGTGTGCTTTCGTTTTAGTTTGTCTTCGTAGGCTTGGCGGGAGGAGCCCGTGAGCACCCCTGTTGGACCGATAACGACCTCCATAAGGGCAGGCCCTTCGCTAGTGAGCCGAAACTCGCGGACCTGATTGGAATGGGCGGTGCCGCGGCTTTTGACAATCATGAGGAGCCGGTTATTCTCACCATCGGCCTCAACATTTTTAACTAACATCCAAGTGTCAATAATTTCGGAGATTCTTACTACGCCTCCCTGCTCGATGTCTGGGTGGGTAAGGATGCTCATCAAGGCTGTAATACCCCGGCTTCTCAATAGATCGAGTGTACGCACGATCGTGGTATTCACCGCAAGGCTCTGGGCGACTTGCCCCATGGTGCGGATCGTATCGAGGGCCACCATGCGGGGTTGGAATTCTTCAATCAAGTGCTCTAAGCGCACCAGTCGTTCCTCCATTCCCTGACTAGTGGCCCGCTCAGACCAGATCCTGAGTAGGCCTAGGTCAATCCACTGTTGCAGGTCAATCGCTACGGAGGTCATGTCACGCACAAGCTGGATGGGTGATTCTTCGGAGGAAACAAACAGGCAGCGCTCACCTCGGCGCGCCGCTTCGCAGAGAAACTTGGCGATCAGGGTTGTTTTGCCCGTACCGGTGTGGCCCGAGATCAATACGCTGGAATGCCGATAGAGACCCCCGCCCAGCATCTGATCAAGATCGGCTAGGCCGGTGGAGATGCGCTCGTTACCGGCGCTGTAGGTGAGCTTCACCGAGGTGATTGGCAGCACCACAAATCCCTTGCTGGTGATGGTGAAGGGAAACTCGTTGGTGCCATGAGCTGAGCCCCGATATTTCACCACCCGCAACCGCCGTGTGCCGACCTCATGCTCAACCCGTTGATCCAGCAGAATCACACAATCGGACACATATTCCTCAACGCCAAAGCGGCTGAGTTCGCCTTGGCGCCCCCGCTCACCAATAACCACGGAGGTGAGGCCCCGTTCATTGAGCCAGTCACAGAGGTGCAGCAGCTCTCCACGCACAATTGGCGTATTGCCAAAGGTGGACAGCAGGGTCTCGATTGGATCGATCACCACCCGCTTGGCGCCAATCGATTGAATGGCATGTTCCAATCGAAGGAAAAGAGCTTCAAGATCGAAGGCGCCAATCGTAATCACTTCCGCACGGTTGATGCGGCATGAGTCCATCACTAGCAGTTTGTTGGTGACTAGTTCTTGCAGATTGAAGCCCAGGCTGCTGACGTCGTTGCTGAGGTTGAGGCTGGATTCCTCGAAACTCAGCCAAACCCCAGGTTCGCCGTATTGGAGGGCGCCCTTGACGAGGAACTCCAGGCCAAAAATGGTTTTGCCGCTGCCGGCAGATCCGCTCACTAAGGTGCAGCGGCCTCGTGGGAGGCCGCCACCACTGATTTCATCGAAACCGAGGATGCCGGTGGGCGCTTTCTCTAGCTGGTAAGGGGCCGCTTCAAGGGGCAGAGGGGATTCGCCCATGGGGGCCTGACCGTGCCTACTCATTCCTGTCTAAGGCGATGGCTGGGCGATTGGGCGCGATGCTGCGTCTTAGGACCATGGCTGCGGGGCTTGCTGGGCAGAACTGGTGCGGATCGGTCCGTTTAGATTTGGAGTTGAGCCCTGGGTGCCTGCGCCACCATGTCCCCTTGCTTGATTCGCCTGGCCGGGAGCAAAGTGAGGGCGGGGCGGCGGCCTTTTGGGGTGGGAACGGTCAGTTTGCTCGCCATTGCCTTGGGCCTGAGTTGCGCGGGCTGCACCAAGGTGCCCAACGAAGGATTGCGGGAACGCTGTGCCCAATTGGCCAATCGCGGCTACAACGATCGCACCGAACTTGTCGCCTTGTTGGGGACGAACGGCCTGCCAGTGAACGGCGATGACCGGGCCCTGCGC
>Ga0310330_100548_pt1 | contig 10462 bp, 13 predicted proteins | sample LakMicDCLTotalB5_FD_195544 | JGI IMG/M metagenome (GOLD analysis project Ga0310330, IMG submission 195544) | Enriched freshwater cyanobacterial communities from Lake Michigan, Michigan, United States - MI23.DCL.Total.B5 (v2) (version 2) | ecosystem: Environmental > Aquatic > Freshwater > Lake... | reverse complement strand
CCTTGGGATAGAAAAACAACACCAAGGCCTTGCCGGCCAGCTGGTCGCTACGGCGTTCCACGCCGTTCTGATCCCTCAGGGCGATCAGTGGTGCTCGGTCTCCGGCGGCTAGGCCCATGCCTGAATCGGGGTCGTCCGTTCACCCTAGGCAGGTCCCTCTGGCCTGGGGAGGATCGGGCTGGGACCATGGGTGCAGCAGCCCCAGGCACCCGTGACCGGCCCGATCGAGGAACAGCCCAGCCTCTGGCAACAGAGCGATCTGCTGAGCCTGACGCCCGCGTCGGTGGATGACCGCCGCCCCGCCGGCAAACCCGATCGCGAGCCCCAGCTGCCTCCCCTCGCCCCGCGCGCGGAGACGGGACGGGTTGCGCCCACCACCCTGCTCATCCTTGATACCGAGACCTCAGGCCTGGACCCGGCTTCGGCCCAGTGCATCGAGCTGGGGGCCGTGCTGTTCCATGTCCCCACCCGTGCCGTGCTCAGCCAGGTGTCCTTCCTGATGCCAACAGGGGTGAATCCGGCGGAGCACGTCAACCGCATTCCGGCGGCAGTGACCCGCCTGCCCCAGCCCTGGCAGGCGGGTCTCGCCCACTTTCAGGCCCTGCTGGACGCCTGTGATGCGGTGTTGGCCCACAACGCCGCCTTCGATAGCCAGTGGTTTGGTCGCGACCCCTTACCTCCGATCACCAAACCCTGGATTTGTTCAATGGACGACATCCACTGGCCAGTGGAGCGTCAGCTACGGGCCGCTCCTTCGGTGCGGGATCTGGCCCTGGCCTACGGCGTGCCGGTGTGGGCCGCCCACCGGGCCCTCACCGACTGCACCTACCTGGTGCAGGTGCTGGAGCGCTGCAGCGATCTCGAAGATCTGCTGTTGGCCGCCCTGGAGCCCAGGCTGCTCTTCCGCGCCACCCTCTCCTACGCCGAGCGGTATCGGGCCAAGGAGGCCGGGTTCCGCTGGAATGATCCGGTGCGCGGGGCCTGGAGCCGTCGCCTGAGTGAGCGGGAGGCCCAGGCCCTCCCCTTCCCGGTGCAACGGGTCGAACAGGACGGGGTTGCGGCCTGAGGCCCTAGGCCCCACGTCCGAATTTCTTCCAATCTCCGAAGCCGACCGTGGCGTTCCCGTCTTTTGCCGATGGGTGGCACAGGCTGGTGAGATCGTCGCCATGGACGCCATGGTCAGTCGTGTTCGTTTCCGAGTGCTGCGGGTGGACGGGGGGCCGCAGCAGCGGCTGCTCCGCTGGCAGTCCGTGCGCACCTGGGCGAGATTGATCCGGGAGGCCGAAGGCCTGTGGCGGGTGGATGTGCGCGATCTCAGGCGTCTGGCAGCCCATGAGCTGGGCCAGTTACTCCAGGAGGTGCCGCCGCGATTGAGACGCCGGGTCAATCGCTGGCTGGAACGGCTCAAGGTGTCGACCCGGCTGGGGTAAGACCCTGCTGGATTCTGGCTTTGACACAAAAAAACCGGCTGGGGAAGCCGGTCAGAAAAAAACAGGAGGCTGAATCACCGATTGAATTGGGTGACCGGTCTTGAAATCGGAGCGACAGGATTTGAACCTGCGACCCCCACTACCCCAAAGTGGTGCGCTACCAAGCTGCGCTACGCCCCGGCAGAAGGAAGCTATCACAACGCTTTGCGCCGTTTCAGCCGGCGAATCAGCACACCGGTGAGTCGGTCTCGGCCCAACCTGGCGTAGCCGGGAATGCACAGTTGCCGGGCCAACAGCCTCAGCTCGGCGACACCCATGCCGGCCAGCCGCAACTCGGGCAACTTTTGCCAGGCGGCCGAAGCCGCCGGTAGGTCGGACCCCTGGCGATTGCCAGTGAAGCTGACCAGCGCCCCGCCCGCCATCCACTCGGGCACCAGTACAAACAGCACGGCCAGCAACCCATAGAGCTCAACGAGCCCCTTGGGCAGGGGGTGCAACTGCCGGGGTTTCGACCCTGGCTGGCTGACCGCAGGTTCGGGCCGATCGGGCTCAGTCACAGCAGGTTAGGGCTGGACCCAGGTTGCCAGCCCTTGACCTGGGCCGATGGCCCATCACGCCACTGCAGCGGGTGTTCGGGCCGCGGGTTCAGCTTGACGCTCCAGAACACCAGGGCGAAACAGACGCCCAGGGTGATCAGCAAACCCAGGATCAGCACCCGATCCGGCAACGGAGACATCGCTCAGACCTGCTCGGTGCGGAGGCACTCCAACCGCTGCGACAGCTTTTCCATGGTCAGTACGTCTCCCTTGAGGATCAGGGTCATCTGTTCATTGCGATAACGCAGGCCGGGCAGGTCGGAGGCCTCCCGGAACAGGGTGGAGCGGAACCTGCCGGCGATCAGCGAGGCCTGGGCGTCATTGCGCTCGAGGGTCACCCGGCGTTGATCGGGACAGAGGAACTGTTCGGTGATGCCGTAGTCCTCCCACCAGGGGGATCCCATCGCCAGAGTGCTACCGCCCAGCGGCTGCAGCGAGAACAGCTGGGATGACAGGAGCGGCAGTAGGAGGGGGAAGAACAACACCGGCATCGCTTAGGCCAGCTCGATGGGGGCATTGTCACCCCGCAGCACGCAATGGGCCACCGACCAGTCGTAGGCCTCCCACACCCGGGGATTGAGCTTGAAGGCCGCACCGTCAAAGGAGCCCAGCCTCTGGCCGCTGGGCTGGGCGGAGCAGTAGGGGCGGCTTCCGGGTTTGGCCAGGTACTGCTGGTGATAAGGCTCGGCGTACCAAAGGGTCTGGTGGGTGCGGACCTCCGTGGTGATGGCGCCGTAGCCCGCCTGGCCCAGCAGCACCTGATAGGCCGCCTGGCTGGCCTGGGCCTGGGCGAGCAGGGACGGTTCGTCCACGTAGATCACCGAGCGGTACTGGCTGCCGCGATCATTCCCCTGGCGATTGCCCTGGGTGGGGTCATGGCACTCCCAGAACAGCTTCAGCAGGTCGCTGAAGTCGACCCGGGTGGTGTCCCACACCACCCGCACTACTTCGCTGTGGCCCGTGCTGCCGGAGCAGACTTGTTGGTAGGTGGGCTTCTCGAGGGATCCTCCTGCGTAGCCCACCGCGGTGGTCACCACCCCCGGCAAGCGCCAGAAGCCCTTCTCTGCCCCCCAGAAACAGCCACAACCGAACACCGCTTCGGCCTGACCCTCCTGAACCGGCGCATCAATGGTTGTTCCCAGCACCGCATGGGCGGCCTGGCTCTGGGGAGCGGTCTGAAACAGCCCGAACACAGGCGATCTGTTGAACAAATTCGAGCCTAGATCGCCTCTTTTGCCGCTGCGTCGGGCTCGAAGGCGATGTGGTTCAGCAGGGTTGTGGTGAAGGCGAACAGCAGGAAGGGCAGGGAGAGCACCAGGATCAGGCCCACCCCGACGAGGGCAACAATCGGTTTGCTTGCTCCCATGAGGGCTAGACCCGCCGCCAGGCTGGCGAAGATCACCAGCATCCAGATCAGGATCTGGCCGTAGATGTCGCCGAAGGTCAGGGTGCAGCGCAGCCGGTACGGCCAGCCGGTGAATGGGGCAGCGGGCTCCATGGCGCGGGGCTTGGGCGGGGGGACTCACCCCACCTAAGCCCCGGCGCCGTGCCTTGTCCGAACTGCTCAACAAGAGTTGAGATCAGCCCGCAGCCTTCAGCTGCTCGGTGGCCTGTTCCCGATCCCAGAGGCGCTGATAGGTGCCCCGCTGGCAGAGCAGGTCGTTGTGCGTGCCCGCCTGTACCAGCCGGCCGTCTTCGAGCACGAGCACCCGGTCGCAGGCGGCAGCGGCCGAGAGCTGGTGGCTGATCATCAAAATCGTGCGGCCGTCGGTCTGGTCCGAGCTCTCTAGACGAGAGCGCTCCTCCCGGATGCTGCGCAGAATTTCCGCCGCGGTGGTGTTGTCCACACTGGCCAAGGCGTCGTCCAGCACCAGCAGGGGGGTCTGGACCAGCAGGGCCCGGCCCAGGGCCGTGCGCTGACGTTGCCCGCCACTGAGGGTGATTCCCCGTTCGCCGACCAGAGTGTCGTAGCCGTCGGGAAACCCCTTGATGTCCCCGTCCAGCCGGGCTTGGCGCGCCGCTTCACGCACCCGCTCCAGCGGCGCCTCCGGTTCGCCGTAGCGGAGGTTGTCCGCCAGGCTGGCGGTGAACAGGTAGCCCTCTTGGGGCACCAGCCCGACCCGGCCGCGCAGGTCGGCCAGATCCAGGGTGGTGATGTCGACGCCGTCGAGCCACAACTGGCCAGGATCCACCCCCACCATGCGGCCGAGCGTCCTCGCCAGGGTTGTCTTGCCGCAGCCCACCGGTCCGACCACCGCCACCAGTTCTCCCGGGTGCAGCGCAAAGCTCACGTCCACCAGCGCCGGCCTGGGGGCATTGGGGTATCGCACCGTGAGCCCTCGGGCTTCCACCGCCCCGCGGCTGGGCTGGCCGGGGGCCTGGGGGACCCGGGGAGACACCACCAGGGGTTGCCGCCGCAGCAGCTCCTCGACCCGCTCCAAACTCACCTGTCCGGTCTGGAAGGTGTTGAGGGTGAAGCCCAGCAGGGCCGTTGGAAAAACCAGCCGTTCGACAAACAGAATCAGGGCCACCAGGTCGCCGATCGTGAGGCGACCGCTCTCCAGTTGGCCGCTGCCTAGGGCAAGCAGAAGCAGCAGGCTGATCGAGGAGATGCCTTCCAACAGAGGGAACAGCGTGCTGCGGGTGCGGGCCAGGTTCAGGGCCGCATCCCGATAGATCCGGTTGCGTCCGGCAAAGGCCTGCTCTTCGGTGGCTTCCTGGCCGTAGATCTTGATGGCGCTGATGCCGGAGAGGTCTTCCTGAATCAGGTCGCTGAGGGAGGCCAGCGCCTCCTGCTGGCGACGCTGCTGGCGCATCATGCGACCGCCGAAGAGCCGCACCACCATCAGCATCACTGGATAGAGCCCCACCGCTGCCAGGCTCAGCCAGGGGTCAATGGCGAGCATGGCGGGCAGCGTGAGGGCGTAGGCCAGCACCGTGTTGGTCAGGCTCAGCACGGCGAAGCCGAGCAGGCGCCGCACATTTTCCACATCACTGGTGGCCCGGCTGATCACCTCGCCACTGCCTGTGGTCTGCACCCAGCCCGGTTCCTGCAGCAGCAGGTGATCGAAAATCTGCTGCTTGAGGTCGGCTTCCACCTGGCGGCCCACCCCAAACACCTGCATGCGGGAGTAGAGCCGCACCGCCCCCATCGCGGTGGCCAGGGCGACGATCAGTCCCGCCTGGGCCAGCACGTCTTTGAGGGCAAAACCATCCTGGAGATCGTCGATCACCTGCCGCACCAGCAGCGGGATCGAGACGCTCAGCAGGTTCACCACCACCAGGGCTGCCATGCCCCGCAGCACCACCTTGCGGTGGGGCCGCAGGTAGCGGCCTATCAGATCCAGCCGGATGGCGCCCATCGGGGCCGGGTTCACAGGAACCCCCAACCTAGGGAGCGGCTTTTCCGGCAGGCTGGGGGCCCCGAGCGGCCCCTCCATGGAACCCGGCACTTCCGACCAGAGTCACCCTCTTTATGCCATTGATCGAGATGTGGTGGATCGCCTGCTTGCTGCCGAGGTGCCCGCGGACGATCACCTGGTGGATGCGGCCCGGTTGCTGATGCGCTACGAGGGTTTTCCCGGGGCCCACGACCTCAGTGCCGATCTCGCCAAGGCCCTGCGGCTCTGGGGCCTCACCCGGCAGGACCTGCATGCGCGCACGCGCAGCATCTGGGAGGGGGGGTATCGGCCGGCTCCGGTGGTGGCCGAGGCCGTCGGATCCAGCTTCGATACCGCCGATCAGGAGCAGGCGTAAACGAAATATCCCCTGGGCATCGCCAATTTCACCCTCTTCGGGTGATAGTGGAAGGGTCCCCATCACCCGGCCCGGCGTGCTTTGCACCCGGGCTTTTTACTGGCCCCCCCTTGCTGGCCGGCTCAGCGTGACTGCCCTCTGATTCCTCCTCCCATGCTCCAAGCCCAATCGTGGCCTGCCCTGCTGGAGCAATTGCTCAACGGGACGCCGCTCACGGAGGAGCAGGCCACGGCCCTGATGCGGGGTTGGTTGGACGAGCAGATTGATCCCGTGCTCACCGGAGCCCTGCTGGCCGCCCTGCGTGCCAAGGGCGTCAACGGCGTGGAACTGGCTGCCATGGCCCAGGTGCTGCGCGAGGCCTGTCCCCTGCCAGGGGCCCGTCCTGACCTTCACCTGGTGGATACCTGTGGCACCGGCGGTGATGGGGCCGACAGCTTCAACATCTCCACAGCTGTGGCTTTTGTGGCAGCCGCCTGTGGCGCCCATGTGGCCAAGCATGGCAACCGCAGCGCCAGTGGCCGGGTCGGTTCGGCGGATGTCCTGGAAGCCCTTGGCATTCACCTCCTCGCTCCCCAGGAGCAGGTGGTGGCAGCACTGCCGCAGGCGGGTCTGACTTTTTTGTTCGCCCCGGGTTGGCATCCGGCCCTGGTGGGTCTGGCCCCCCTGCGTCGCAGCCTCGGCGTGCGCACGGTGTTCAACCTGCTGGGTCCCCTGGTGAACCCCTTGCGCCCCGACGCCCAGGTGCTGGGGGTGGCCCGGGCCGATCTGCTGGATCCCATGGCCGAGGCCCTGGCCCGCCTCGGTCTCCGTCGGGCCGTGGTGGTGCACGGCCATGGGGGCCTCGATGAGGCTTCCCTGGCTGGGGTGAATGCGCTGCGCCTGGTGGAGGCCGGATCCGTGCGAGCCGACCAGCTGGATCCGGAGACCCTGGGCCTCCAGCGGGCCCCGATCGCAGCGCTGGCCGGTGGGGATCTCACCGCCAACCGATCCATTCTTGAGGCGGTGCTGCAGGGACGGGGCAGCCAACCCCAGGCCGATGTGGTGGCCCTGAATGCGGCCCTGGTGCTTTGGGCGGCCGGCCGCGCCGACAGCGTGGCTGAGGGGCTGGATCAGGCCCGCCAAGCCCTGGCCTCTGGCCTGGCCTGGACTGTCCTGGAGCGTCTCCGCGTCGCCTTGCCCGCCCCCGCTGCGGGATGATCGCCCTAACTGTTCTGGATCCTGTGAGCGAGCCCTCTGCCACTGCCCTGCTGGTGCTGGCCGATGGCACGGTCCTGCGGGGCGAGGCCTTCGGTGCCCGCGGCACGGCCATCGGCGAGGTGGTCTTCAACACCGGCATGACCGGTTATCAGGAGGTGATGACGGACCCCAGCTATTCCGGGCAGCTGGTCACCTTCACCTATCCCGAGCTGGGCAACACCGGTGTGAATCGGGACGACCAGGAGGCGGACCGTCCCTATGTGCGTGGCGTCATTGCCCGCCAGCTGTCCCCAAGGGCTAGCAATTGGCGCTCGCAAGGGGATCTGGAGCCCTGGTTGACCGAACACGGGGTGGTCGGCATCCGGGCTATCGACACCCGGGCCCTGGTGCGCCACCTGCGGGAGGGGGGAGCCCTCAACGGTGCCATCAGCACCGATGGCACGCCGCCGGCAGAGCTCCTTGCCCAGGTGCGTTCGGCACCATCGATGCAGGGGCTCAACCTGGCGGCCCAGGTGACGACCCGCGAGCCTTACCACTGGTCCGCGACGTCCGGTGCCAGTTTCGACACCCGGTTGCAGCTCAACCCTGAACGTCCGTATCGGGTCGTGGCGATCGACTTCGGCATCAAGCGAGCCATCTTGGAGCGCTTGGTGGCCCACGGCTGTGCGGTCACGGTGCTACCAGCCGATGCCAGCCTCGATCAGGTGCTCAGCCACAGCCCCGAGGGGGTGTTCCTCTCGAACGGCCCGGGAGATCCGGCTGCCGTCAGCAGTGGCATCGATCTGGCCCGGGGCTTGCTGGCCCAGGACGACCTGCCGGTCTTTGGCATCTGCCTCGGCCACCAAATCCTCGGCCTGGCCCTCGGCGGACGCACCTTCAAGCTCGGCTACGGCCATCGCGGCCTCAACCATCCCTGCGGCAGCCCTGGCCAGGTGGAGATCACCAGCCAGAACCATGGCTTTGCCTTGGATGCGGCGTCGTTGCCGGCCGAGCGGGTGAGGGTGACGCACCTCAACCTGAACGACCGCACCGTGGCTGCCCTGGAGATGCTGCACGCCCCCGTCTTCGGTGTGCAATACCACCCGGAGGCCAGCCCGGGACCCCATGACGCCGATCACCACTTCGCCCGCTTCACGGCTCTGATGGCCGCACGCCGCTGAGCTTGGCCCCGATGGGTTGGCGGGCTGTCGCAGTTTTGTTGCGACTGCTGCAGCGACAAAATTGCTCTCTACACTTCGGCCCAGAACGGATCGAGGATTGGAGCCATTCAAGACCTGCAGCGATTGACGGTGTCCCTGAGAGGGGGCTTCGAGCAGCAGGCCCACTGCCAGCTGTTCCGTTTCACCGGCCAGCTGGATGCGTACTCCGACAAACAGTTTGGGGAATTCATCGCCTCCCACCGCGGGATGGGGCAACCCATGGTGATCGACCTGAGCCATATCGACTTCATTGACTCTTCTGGTCTGGGGGCCCTGGTTCAGCTGGCCAAGCAGTGCAACACCGACCAGCAACAGTTTTTGGTTGTGGGCAATGCCCGCGTGGTGCAGACCGTGAAACTGGTGCGCCTCGAGGAGTTCCTGCATCTCCAGCCCGATCTCGACACCGCCCTTGGCAACCTCGCTGCCTGAGCGGGTCGACGCCGGCTCTGGGGCCGCAACCACCTGGCTCACCAGGTTGCCCATCCAGCCCCCGACGGGTGAACTGGGTCCCGTCCAGCTCGCCTGGCTGGGGGATGCGGTCTGGGAACTGCACCAACGCTTGCAGCGTTGTCGGCGCCCTGCCCGGTCCCAGACGCTCCATCAGGAGGTGGTCCAAGCGGTGCGCGCCGATGCCCAGGCCAAGGCGTTGGAGTGCCTTGACCCCCTCCTCCACGAGGCCGAACGGGACCTCGTCCGCCGGGGCCGAAACCGGGCGGGTCGGGGTCCCCGTCGGGGCGACGCGGCGGCCTATGGCCAGGCCACAGGCTTCGAGGCTTTGTTGGGTTGGCTGTTTCTCCACGACCCGCCCCGGTTGGCCGAGCTGCTAGATCACTTGAAGGAGAACGATCCATAACCAGCCGGAAACGCCATGAGCCCACGATTTGAACGCCGTCCTGACAAGCGGATGGGGGCTGGAGGCCGCGGGGCAGGACGCCCACCCCGCTTCAGTGGTCCGAAGCCTGAATGGCGACGTGATGGCGACCAGCCCCGACGGGAGGGCAGTGGCGATCGACCGAGCAGCCGGGGCGAACGCCCACCTCTGGACAGCAAGCCCTACGACCGGCGACCCCAGGCCCGCCGCGGGGATGGGGGCCGTCCTGTAGGCCGTCCCGTGGGCCGACGCCCCGACGTTCGTCGGATTGAGGGTGGCCGGCCCGAGGCCCCCCGCTTTGATGCAGGCCGCCCCGAGGCAGGCCGTTACGAGCGCGGTCGTCCAGAGGGGGGCCGGTTTGAGCGGGGGCGCTCCGAAGGCAGCCGCTCCGAAGGGAGCCGCTTCGGGGGCGGGCGTCCCCAGGGGCGTCCCCAGGGGCGTCGATTCGAGGGAGGCCGCCCCGATGGCGGCCGTTCTGAAGGGAGCCGTTTTGGGGGATCCCGGTTTGAAGGGTCTCGTTTTGAAGGATCCCGTGGGGGGCCGGGCCGCTTCGCGCCCAAGCCCCTGATCGTGGATGCCGACAGCCTCCCCCCCTCTGGGGAGGCCGAGCGCCATAGCGTCGACCCCAGCACGGACCTGATCTGGGGACGGCATCCGGCCCAGGCCGCCCTGGAGAGCGGCCGGCCGATTCATCGGGTGTGGTGCACGCCGGAGATGCGCTTCAGCCCCAAATTTCTGCAATTGCTGCGCGAGGCGAAGGCGTCTGGTGTGTTGGTGGAGGAGGTCACCTGGGCCCGACTGGGTCAACTCACCGGCGGTGCGGTGCACCAGGGCATTGCCCTGCAGACCGCTGCCGCCGAGACCCTCGACCTGCCGACCCTGATCGACGGCTGCGCCAGCATCGGAGAACCCCCTCTGCTGATGGCCGTCGATGGTCTGACGGACCCCCAGAACCTCGGGGCCATCGTGCGCAGCGCCGAGGCCCTCGGTGCCCACGGATTGGTGCTGCCCCAACGCCGTAGTGCTGGTCTCACCGGTTCGGTCGCCAAGGTGGCGGCTGGCGCCCTGGAGCACCTTCCCGTCGCCCGCGTGGTCAACCTCAACCGCGCCCTCGACACCCTCAAGCAGGAGGGGTACCGCGTCGTGGGCCTGGCGTCGGAGGGCACCGTCAGCCTGGAAGAGGCCGATCTGGAGGGGCCGCTGGTGATTGTGACCGGCTCGGAGGGCGATGGACTCGCTCTGCTGACCCGTCGCAATTGCGACCAGCTGGTGCGCATTCCCCTGCGGGGGGCGACCCCCAGCCTTAATGCCTCCGTGGCCACTGCCCTGCTCCTTTATGAGGTGGCCCGTCGCGGCTGGATGAAGGGGCTCAGCGGAGCCCAGCCCGCCCCGCGCCTCGTGAGGCCCCAGCTC
>Ga0310330_100545_pt1 | contig 10489 bp, 10 predicted proteins | sample LakMicDCLTotalB5_FD_195544 | JGI IMG/M metagenome (GOLD analysis project Ga0310330, IMG submission 195544) | Enriched freshwater cyanobacterial communities from Lake Michigan, Michigan, United States - MI23.DCL.Total.B5 (v2) (version 2) | ecosystem: Environmental > Aquatic > Freshwater > Lake... | reverse complement strand
GTGCTGGGGGGAGACCTGCTCACCACCCTGCTGGCGGAGGGACGCCGCAGCCGCCTGGTGGAACGCCTGCGGGAGCAGCTGCGGCTGGTGGAAAGCATCGACCTCGATCTGAACGTGCTCGAAGCCGGCTGCCTGGTGCTGCTGGAAGCCGTGTGTGAACCCGACCAGCTCGAAGCAGTGGAGCAGGAGGTGCGCCAGCTGCTGGCGACGCTGCTCGACACCAGGCCGCAGGAGGCGGAGATGGAACGGGCCCGGCGACTGGTGGGCAATGGCTACCGCTTCAGTCTGGAGGCGCCCGGCTCGGTGGCGGCCATGGTGGGCAACAGCGCCCTCTGGGGCCGTGAGCACTCCCTGGACGCTCCGCTGCAGTGGCTGCAGCACTGGGATGGGGAGCGCCTCAGCCAAGAGCTGATCCCCCTCCTGGCACCCGAACGCGCCTTCACCCTGCGGGCGGTGCCGGCATGAGCCCGGCGCTGGAGCAACGCCAGCTGCCCGGGGGGTGCCCCCTCTGGTTGCTGCACCGTCCGGGGCCGGCCATCCTCTCGGCCAAGCTCTGGCTGCGTGGCGGCAGCAGCGCCGATCTCCCCGGCCGCCGGGGTGCGGCCCAGCTCCTGGCCGGTGTGCTGAGCCGCGGCTGCGGCCCCTACAGCGGCGAGGCCCTGGCTGATCTGGTGGAGGGCAGCGGCGCCGGCCTGCGCTGCGAGGCCAGCGAAGACGGCACGCTGATCAGCCTGAAATGCGCCAGTGATGATGCGGCTCTGCTGCTGCCGCTGCTGCTGCAGATGGTGCGCAGCCCCTGGCTGGTGGACGACCAGATCGATCTGGAGCGTCAGCTGACCCTGCAGACCCTGCAGCGCCAACGCGAAGACCCCTTCCAGCTGAGCCACGATAAGCTGCGGCACCAGCTTTATGGCGAGGGGCGGTACGGCCATGACCCGCTTGGGGTGGAGGACGAACTGCCTGAAATCCAGCGCAGCCACCTGCAGGAGCTGGCCGGCGGCCTCGGACAGCAGGGCAGCGTGCTGGTGCTGGCCGGTCTGATTCCTGACGGCGTGGAGGAGCTGCTGCTTGCGGGCCACAACGGCAGCCCCTGGGCAACGCGGGCCAGCGACCGGCGCCAGGGCCCCAGGGGAGAGGGGGGCGCGGGGTTGGTCAGCTGCCAGGACGACACCGAGCAGCTGGTGCTGATGCTCGGCTGCACCACGGCGCCGCTTGGCAGCCCCGAGGCCCTGGCCCTGCGCCTGCTGCATTGCCATCTGGGCGTGGGCATGTCCAGCCGCCTGTTCGTGGCACTGCGCGAGGAGAACGGTCTGGCCTACGACGTGGGCGTGCACCATCCAGCTCGGCTCGGCGATGCCCCGTTCGTGTTCCATCTCTCCAGTTCCAGTGAGCGGGCGGGAGATGCCACCGCGGCCCTGCTGGATGAATGGCAGCGTCTGCTGGAGCAGCCGCTCAGCCGAGCCGAGCTCGATCTGGCCCTGGCGAAGTTCCGTGGCCAGGAAGCCCTCGGCCGGCAGACCAGCAGCCAACTGGCCGATCGGCTGGCCCTGGTGCTGGGCCATGGCCTGCCTGCGGACTTCGCCGACCGCAGCCTGGAGCAGGCGGCGCGCCTTGATCCCGACGATCTCCAGGCCGCGGCACGCCGACTGCTGGGGCGGCCGAGCCTGAGCCTGTGTGGTCCTGCCGCTGCGCTGCGCGAGGCCGAGAGGGTGTGGCGTGAGCACCCCCTGAGCGGCCCAACCGCAGGCTGATCAGCTGGGCAGAACCTCCAGCAGGCGTGCTTCCAGCAGGAAGGTGCCCCGGCGAAAGCGCACGGCGACCTGATCAAGGGCGCGCAGGGCCACCACCTGCCCCAGCTCACCGCTGTCCACCAGATCGGGCGGCCGCAGCATCGGCATCGGATCTGCCGTTTTCAGATAAGGAGGGCTCTGAAGCAGCCTCACCTGATCCCCCACAGTCGGCTGGGCTGTTGCGGGCGGCTTGGCTGTTGCTGGCGGCTCAGGTGTTGCGGGGCTGGATTCCGGGGCCACGGAGGCTTGAGGTTGCATGACGCCCACTCTCCTGCAGGATGGTGCCACTGACTCGCCAGCCGTGCGCGCCCTAGCCAACTGGAGCGGTGCCATCGCCGGGCTGCTTTTAATCCTCACCGGCGGACTGATTCAGGCGGCCGTGCCAACGATGGGGCCCGGCGGTGTCTCGGTGATCCCACTGCCGATGACCCTGCAGGTGCCGGCCCTGCTGCTGACGGCCCTGGTCTGCGGACCGCGCTCCGCGATGCTGGCCGGTGTGGCGTATCTGAGCCTGGGGCTGTTCGAACTGCCGGTGTTCCATGCCGGCGGCGGCCTGGCTTATCTGCTCGATCCGGGTTTCGGCTACCTCGCCGGCTTCCTGCCGGCGGCCTGGGTCACCGGGCGCCTGGCGCGCCAGGCAGGGATGGACCACCTGCTCAATCTCACCGGCGCCGCCGTGATGGGACTGGCTGTGCTGCAGCTGTGCGGCCTGGCGAACCTGCTGCTTGGAGGTCTGGTGGGCCGCTGGAACGGCGCCCTCCCCCAGCTGCTCCTGAGCTACAGCATCGGGCCGCTTGTGCCCCAGCTGCTGCTCTGCTGCGCCGTGGCGGTGCTGGCCCTGCCGCTGCGTCGTCTGCTGCTGGTCGACTCGTGATCCATCCGGCGTATCGCATCGCTGGCGCGGTGGTGTTAGCGGATCAACTCAGCAAGGCGTGGGCTCTGAACCAGCTCAGTGGCGCTGGGGCCCAGCCGCTGCTGCCCGGGCTGCTGGAGCTCCAGCTGGTGTTCAACACCGGAGCCGCCTTCAGCATGCTCACCGGCAACACCATGCTGCTCGGCCTGGTGAGCGCGGCGGTGGCGGTCGCCCTTGTGGTGTGGATCCAGACCGCAGGTCCCCTGCGCCGCCTGCAGTGGCTGGCTCTGGGCCTGCTGCTGGGCGGTGCGATCGGCAATGGCCTCGATCGCTGGCGGCTTGGTCAGGTGGTGGATTTCCTGGCCCTGGTGCCGATCCGGTTTCCCGTGTTCAACCTCGCCGATGTGGCCATCAATCTGGCGGTGGCCGCCCTGGTGCTCGACTGGCTGCGGCAGCATCGTGTTCGCCCCCGCTGAACCACGGCGCCCGAGCCTGCGCTGGGCAGACGACTCGCTCAGCGAGGGTCAGCGCTGCGACCTTGTGGGCGAGGCCTACCGCGTGGGGCGCAGCGTTGCCGCTGAAATCCCGTTCCGTTCTGCGGCGGTGAGCCAGCAACATGCCCTGCTCGAGCGGCGCGGCCGCCGCTGGCTGCTGCGCGATCTCGGATCCACCAATGGACTCTGGTGGCGCGGCCGCCGCGTGCAGGAGTTGCTGCTGGTGCCCGGAGACCGGGTCTGCCTGGCACCGGGTGGTGACGAGGCCCCCTGGCTGCTGTTCGAGCAAGGGGGGAGTCCTCGCCGGTGGGCACGCTTCGGAGCTGTGCTGCGGGCCAGCAGCGTCCTGCTGGCAGCCGTTGGCGGCCTTGGGCTGGCTGCTCTCGGCCTGGCGCTGCTGCAGGTGCCAATCCGTGGCGATCTGGCGAGCGTGCGCGGCCCCCTGGTGCTCTACGACCGCCAGAACCGACCGATCAGCGCCGCTGAATCGAGCCAGCATCGCGAGAACCGCAACCTCGGGGACTATCCACAGCTGCTGGTTGATGCACTCCTCTCCAGTGAGGACAGCCGCTTCTGGTGGCATCCAGGGGTGGATCCGATCGGCACGGGACGCGCCCTGGCCGTGAACCTGCTGGGGGGGCGTGTGCTGGAGGGGGGCAGCACGATCACCCAGCAACTAGCCCGCAGCCTCTATCCGGAGCAGGTGGGTGAGGGGGAAACGCTGGCGCGCAAATGGCGGGAGCTGCTGGTGGCCCTGCAGTTGGAGGCTCGCTTCAGCAAGGACGAGCTGCTGCTCAGCTACCTGAACCGCGTTTATCTTGGCGTGGGCTGGGGCTTCGAAGATGCCTCGCGCCATTACTTCGGGCGACCCGCGCGGGAGCTGAAGCTTGAGGAGGCGAGCCTGTTGGTGGGTCTGCTGCCATCTCCCAACGGCTACGACCCCTGCAGCAACCCCCAGGCGGCCCTGGACGCCCGCAACCGCGTTCTGTTCAAGATGGTGGACAGCGGTCGCCTCAGCGCTGACGGAGCCCGGCGGGCTCGCCGGCAGCCCATCGGCCTGGCGCCAGCAGCCTGCAGCCGTGGCGGCTGGATGGGCGAACGGCCCGCCCCCTTCTACACCGATCAGGTGCGGCGTGATCTGGAGGTCCTGCTTGGGGCGGACGTGGCAGCGGAGGGAAATTTCCTTGTTTCCACCCACTTCGACCCGCTGCTGCAGCGGGTGGTGGAGCGCCGCCTGCAGCGCTTGCTGGCCAGCGCCGGACCGAGCGTCAGCGAGGGCGCCGTGGTGGTGCTCGATAACCGCAACGGCGGCATCCTGGCCATCGCCGGCGGTCGTGATTACAACCGCAGCCAGTACAACCGGGCGAGCATGGCCCTGCGCCAGCCCGGCAGCACCTTCAAGCTGTTCACCTACCTGGAGGCCCTCGAGCGGGGGCTGCGTCCGGGTGATCGGGTCAGCTGTTCCCCGCTCGACTGGGGTGGGCAGGCCTATCGCAGCGGTTGCGGCGGCAACCTCAGCCTGCGCAGCGCCTTCGCCAGCTCCAGCAACACCGCAGCCCTTCGCCTGGCACGGAGATTCGGCCTCGAGCAGGTGGCGGCCCGGGCCAGGGATCTGGGCGTCACGACGCCACTGGATCCCGTTCCCGGCCTGGTGCTCGGCCAGGCGGAGGTGCGACTGCTGGAGCTCACTGCCGCCTACGCAGCCGTGGCGAACGGCGGTGTCTGGCATGCACCCACCACGATCCGCCAACTCACCGACGGGGAGGCCCGGGGAGGCGGCAGCCGCAGCACACGTCCGTTGAGCCCGGGGCGACGGGTGATCCGCGAGGACACAGCCCGGCAGATGCAGGAGCTGCTGCGGGCCGTGGTGCATGGCGGCACCGGCAGCGCCGCCAGCCTCGGCGGCGACGAGGGGGGCAAGACCGGAACCACCAACGACGGCCGCGATCTGCTGTTCGTGGGCTACGAGCCGCAGCGGCAGTGGACGGTTGGCATCTGGCTCGGCAACGACGACAACAGAGCCACCGGCTCGAGCAGTTCCTTGGCGGCCGGTCTCTGGAGCGACATCATCCGCTCAGCCGGCCAAGGCAGCCTTCCCCGCCGCTCCCGCCTGTGAAGCCACCCGCACGGCCCTGGATCTGGATCGGCGCCGCCCTGCTGGCCGTGGTGGCGCTTACCGCGGTGCTGCAGGCGGTGAACAACCTGATCTGGCAGCTGAGCTACCTCCTGCCAGGCTGGCTGGTGGGTCCGGTCGTGCTGCTGCTGTTCGGTGGCGGTGCCCTGCTGCTGGCACGGCTGGCCTGGCCATGGCTGATCGACTGGCGCCGCAACCAGCGCCCGAGCAGCGGCGATCGCGCCGCAGCGTTGCCGCCCCCGGGCAACCGCCAGGAGGCAGCACAGCAGAACCTGGAGGCGATCGACGCCGTCCTGAGCCGCATCCGCGACGACGTTCAGCGCCAGGCGCTGGAGCAGGAGCGGCGACGGGTGAGCGAAGAGCTCGAGCGCGGCGATCTGGTGCTCGTGGTGTTCGGAGCTGGCTCCACCGGCAAGACCTCCCTGATCCGCGCCCTGCTCCAGGACGTGGTGGGGGAGGTGGGGGCCGCGATGGGCTCCACCGAAGCCTGCACCAGCTATCGCCTGCGCCTGAAGGGGTTGGCACGGGGTCTGCGCCTGGTGGATACCCCAGGCATCCTCGAAGCGGGAGCGGACGGCCTTGAGCGGGAGCAGGTGGCACGCCGGCAGGCGGCCAATGCCGATCTGCTGCTGCTGGTGGTGGATGGCGATCTGCGGGCTGCTGAGATGGAGGTGTTCAGTGCCCTGGCGGCCCTGGGCAAACGCCTGCTGCTGATCCTCAACAAAGCGGACCTGCGCGGCGAGGAGGAGGAGCGGCGGCTTCTGGCTCTGCTGCGCCGCCGCAGTCAGGGCCGGATCGCCCCGGAGGACGTGCTGGCCGCCAGCGCCTCGCCCCAGTCGGTGCCGAGACCCGGTGGCCGCCCACTGCAACCTGCGACCGAGATCGATGCACTGCTGCGGCGCATCGCTCAGGTGCTCCACACCGATGGTGAAGAGCTGATCGCCGACAACATCCTTCTGCAGAGCCGCCGCCTCTCCGATGCCGGCCGCCAGCTGCTGGCGGAGCAGCGCCAGAGCGATGCAGAGGCTGTGGTGGAGCGCTACGTCTGGATCAGTGCTGGCGTGCTGGCGGTCACGCCGATCCCGGTGGTGGATCTACTGGGCGCAGCGGCCGTTCATGCCCAGATGGTGGTGGAGATCGGCCGCATCTACGGCGTCTCCCTGGCCCGGCCCGCCGCCCAGGAGCTTGCCGTGTCGATGGGCCGCACCCTGGCAAGCCTCGGGGTGATCAAGGGAGGGCTGAGCCTGATCAGCAGTGCCCTCAGCCTCAACCTGCCGGCTCTGTTGCTGAGCCGGGCGGTGCAGGCGGTGGGCGCCGGCTGGCTCACCCGGGTGGCGGGCAGAAGCTTCATCACCTACTTCCAGCAGGACCAGGACTGGGGAGACGGCGGCGTTCAGGACGTGGTGCAGCGGCAGTACGACCTGAACCGCCGCGATTCCGCTCTGCGCAGCTTCCTGGAGGCCGCCCTCAGCCGGGTGGTGGAACCGCTGCAGCGGCGTCAGACCCAGGGTCAGCTGCCACCACGACCGCCGCAGGGCTGACCGGCACCGTCAGCCCCAGGGCCTCGGGCGGCGGCGGCTGCAGCGGTCCGCGTGCATCGAGCACGGTGATCAGGGCGAGATAGGCCACGGCGATGGCGATCGAGATGGCCCCGGTGACAATCGCCACCCAGCGACCACGGCTGCTGTCGGTGTTCATGCGGGCAGGGAGCTGGAACGTGAATCAGTGGCATCCTCCAGGGAAGCGGCCACGACGGTGGCGATCGCCTGCAGGTGGGCATCGCTGGTGTGGGGATTGCCCAGCACCGCCTTGAGATGGTGCCGGCCGCCATGGAGAGGGCGGGAGAGCATCAGCTGGTGATCGAGCAGGCGCTGACGCGTCTGGGCGCTCCAGCCTTCGGCCAGGTCGGGGCTGCAGCCCCGTGGCACGAAGGCCAGCAGATGCAACGGACCGGACACCAGATCCAGTGCGAGTGGCTCCAGCAGCTGCTGCAGGCGCTGACGCCGCTGAACAGCACCGCTGATGACGGCGTCGATCCCCTCAAGACCAAGCTGGCGCAGACCGAGCCACAGCTTGAGGATTTCAGCAGGGCGTGTGCCTTGCAGGCCGCACTCTCCGCCGTGGGCATCGGCCCAGCTGGGCTCCATGTAGGGGAGCCCCGTTGCGAAGGACTCGGCCAGGAGGCGTGGCTGGCGCAGCAGCAGCAACGAGGAGGTCTTGGTGATGCCGAGCAGCTTCTGAGGATTCACGGTGACCGAATCCGCCAACCCCAGATCTGGCACCCGAGCGACATGCCGGGGCGAAAGCGCGAAGACCGCGCCGATGGCGCCATCCACATGCAGCCAGATGCCCCGCTCGCGGCAGAGGGCTGCCAGCGGGGCGATCGGATCCACGGCGCCGCGCACGGTTGTTCCAGCGGTGGCCACCACGGCAAGCACCGGCTGCCCGCTCGACTGAGCCGCAGCGAGACCATCCGCCAGAGCATCGGGATCCAGGCGACCGGCGGGGTCCACCTGAACGGAACGCAGGGCAGTGGAAGGCAGACCCATCACCGCCAGTGCCTTGCCGATCGACACATGGGCTTCGGCGCTGCAGAACACGAGCGCATCGCTGCAGCTCTGCAATCCAGCCTGCCGGCGGGCCACCACCAGGGCCATCAGGTTGCTGAGGCTGCCGCCGCTCGCGGCGACCCCGCCGGAGCCCTCCCCCAGGCCGAGCCGTTCCGCCAGCCAGGCCGTGAGGCTGCGCTCCAGCCGACTCAGGCTGGGGGACAGCTCTTCCGCCAGCAGGTTGTTGTTCAGGCCTGCACAGATCAGATCCGCCGCCACCGATGCGGTGAGCGGTGGCGGATCGAGATGGGCCAGGGAGCCGGGATGACAGGGATTGAAGGCCCCATCCATCACCAGCTGCAGATCAGCGAGCAGAGCCGGCGCAGCGAGGCCTTGCTCACGTGGTGCCACCTCCGGCTGGACACTCAAGGTCGGCAGGGGTGGGCGACTGCCGGCATCCGCCCACCAATTGCAGAGCAGGGAACCGGCCCCGTCGAGGAAGGCAGCGAGAGCAGGATCCGCCGCTAGGGGATCAGGGAAGGCGGGCAGGCCAGCCGCACGCTCATGCTCGGGAGCTGGCGCCAAATCCGCGCAACAAGGCCCCCCATTCTCCAGCCCGGCCGGCAGGGACGCGCAGCCGTGCTGGCAGGCTGCAGGAAGCAGCCCATGCCCTGGGGTGGACCTCGACTGCGATGCCTGGATGGAGCGGCTGCTGCGCCGCGCCGAAGCGGTGGGAGCCGAAGGGGAGATCCCTGTGGCGGCGGTGGTGCTGGATGGCCAGGGTCGGGCGATCGGCTGGGGCAGCAACCGACGCGAACGGGATCAGCAGCCGCTCGGACATGCCGAACTTGTGGCCCTGCAGCAGGCGGCGAGGCTGCGCGCCGACTGGCGCTTCAACGACTGCACCCTGCTGGTGACCCTCGAACCCTGCCCGATGTGTGCCGGCGCCCTGGTGCAGGCCCGGATGGGACGCGTGGTGTTCGGTGCCGCTGACCCGAAGCGGGGGGCGCTGGGGGGCTGCCTGGATCTCAGCCGTGACCCAAGTGCCCATCACCACATGCTTGTGATGGGCGGCAGCCATGCCGAGGCCTGCTCCGCGCAGCTGGAGGCCTGGTTCAGGCGACGGCGGCAGCGGGGACGCCAGCCGAGGGCGTGAACGCAGGCAGCTCCTCTTCCAGCAGGTTTAGCAGGAGATCCACGTTGTCTTCGCGGCTGTTGTAGCCCATCAGGCCGATGCGCCACACCTTGCCGGCAAGGGCGCCCAGGCCACCGCCCATCTCAATGCCGTGCTTGTTGAGCAGGTGCAGGGTGAAGGCCTTGCCATCCACGCCCTCGGGAATGCGCACCGTGGTGAGGGTGGGCAAGCGAATCTCAAGCGGCGCGTGGGGCTGCAGGCCAAGGCGCTCGAGGCCAGCCCAGAGCTTCTCGGCATTGCGGCGGTGACGCGCCCAGACGTTCTCCAGACCCTCCTCGGCGATCAGGCGCAGGGCCTCGCGCATGCCGAAGTTCATGTTGACCGGCGCGGTGTGGTGATACACGCGATCGCTGCCCCAGTACTGATTGAGCAGGCTCACATCGAGATACCAGTTCGGCACCTTGTCGGTGCGGGCGTTGAGCTTCTCCTCAGCCCGGGGGCCCATGGTGAAGGGGCCGAGGCCGGGCGGGCAGCTCAGGCCCTTCTGGCTGCAGCTGTAAGCCAGATCGACCTTCCAGTCGTCGAGATAAAGCGGCACAGCACCCAAGGAGGTGACGGTGTCGAGCAGCAGCAGGCAGTCGTACTGACGGCAGAGGTCGCCGATGCCAGCCATGGGCTGGCAAACGCCGGTGGAGGTTTCGGCGTGCACCATCGCCAGGATCCTGGGCTTGTGCAGCTTCAGGCCGGCTTCGATCTCCTCGAGACTGAAGGCTTCACCCCACGGCTTCTCGATCGTGCGCACGTCGGCGCGGTAGCGACCGGCCATGTCCTGCAGGCGCAGGCCGAAGTAGCCCTTCACGGCCACCAGCACGGTGTCGCCCGGCTCGACCATGTTGGCGATGGTGGCCTCCATGGCGGCCGAACCGGTACCGCTCATCGGCAGGGTGAGCCGATTATCCGTCTGCCAGACGTAACGCAGCAGCTCCTGCACCTCGCCCATCAGGGCGACATAGAGGGGATCGAGATGGCCGATCGGCGTGCGGCTCAAGGCCTCCAGCACCGTGGGGTGGGCATTGGACGGTCCCGGACCCAGCAGCAACCGGTCCGGTGTGGCGATCGGGCCGAGTGACAGACGATGCCGATCGGACACGGGAGTGGTGATGGTTGCCAAGGCCTGGGGCGGGTCTGGTGAAGGGGAGCCTACGCAGCGGGGGTCGCTCAGCGAGCCCGCACGTTGGTGTCGGCAAGGCCGCGGCAGAGGTGCTCGAACGGTGCCCGAACCACAGCCGAAAGGCTGATGGCATCAGCCAGACCAGCGTCGGAAAGCTTCTCGCAAACCACATCGGCCATCAGGGCGATGCTGCGCACGGTTGGGCCGGTGGGCACACCCAGGCTCTTGTAGGTGTCGTCGAGCCCGTTCAGCACCCGCTCGTTGAGGATGGTGCTGTCGTCGGCCACCAGGGCGTAGCTGGCGTAGCGGAGGAAATAGTCCATGTCGCGCAGGCAGGCAGCCCAGCGACGGGTGGTGTAGGCG
>Ga0310330_100542_pt1 | contig 10514 bp, 9 predicted proteins | sample LakMicDCLTotalB5_FD_195544 | JGI IMG/M metagenome (GOLD analysis project Ga0310330, IMG submission 195544) | Enriched freshwater cyanobacterial communities from Lake Michigan, Michigan, United States - MI23.DCL.Total.B5 (v2) (version 2) | ecosystem: Environmental > Aquatic > Freshwater > Lake... | reverse complement strand
GTGCATCTCTTCAGCGGGCTCGCCCACGCTCACCCCGCCCACGGCGATGCCGGGTAGCCCCATGGAGCTCACCACCCGCGCTGACTCCTCGCGCAGGTGCGGGAAGCAGCCGCCCTGCACGATGCCGAACAGGGCCTGATCGGCTTTGGTGTGGCTGCTGATGCAGCGCTCCAGCCAGGCGTGGGTGCGGCGGCAGGCGGCGGCCACATCGGCTTCGGTGGCGGGATAGGGCGGGCACTGATCGAAGGCCATCGCCACATCGGCGCCCAGGGTCATCTGAATCGCCATCGAGCGCTCGGGCGTGAGGTCGATGCGGGCGCCGTCGCGGGGGGAGCGGAACACCACGCCCCGGTCGTTGATGGTGTTGATCTCGCCCAGGCTGAACACCTGGAAGCCGCCGGAATCGGTGAGCATCGGGCCGTTCCAGCCCATGAAGCGGTGCAATCCACCGGCATCGGCCACGATCTCCTCGCCTGGTTGGAGATGCAGGTGGTAGGTGTTGGAGAGCACCATCTGGGCGCCCGTTTCGGCCAGCTGGCTGGTGGTGATTCCCTTCACGGTGGCCAGGGTGCCCACCGGCATGAACCGGGGGGTGGTGACCACGCCATGGGGGGTGTGGAAGCAGCCACAGCGCGCCCGGGTGCGCGGGCACTGGGCCGTGATGGCGAAGGAGAAGGCGGGTGGGAAGCTGATTGCGCCGAACAGGTGCTGTTCTGACGCTAGGTGTCGCTTGTCGAAGCCTTTCCCCGCGTTGACTCCAGGCTGGCTTGCCGATTTGGCTGGGGCCTGGGTGTTCTATTCCGTGTTGCCCGCCTGGCCTCGGGTGACGCCGCGTTTTGAGCGGATCGCCCGCTTCGGTCCCCTGATCGGTCTGGTGCTGGGGGGGATCCAGGCGCTCTTCTGGTGGCTCACGGCCAGTTGGCTGCCGCTCGGCGCCCAGGTGGCCCTGGTGCTTGCCCTTGGCCTGGTGCTCACCGGTGGCCTGCATGTGGATGGGGCCATGGACACGGCTGATGGCCTCGGTGCCGGTGCACGGGCCCTGGAGGCGATGGCCGATAGCCGCGTGGGGGCTTCCGGGGTGCAGGCCCTGGCGCTGCTGCTGTTGCTGCGGGTGGCGGCGCTGGTCTGCCTGGCCACGGCGGCTCCCTGGTTCCTGCTGTGGGCTGCGTTCTGGGGTCGGGTGGCGCCCCTGCTGGCGATGGCCTGGTTTCCCTACCTACGGGACCAGGGCAGTGCGGCCTTCCACCGGCAGCACTGGCGGGGCTTGCTGCCCGAGTTGGCACCGGCGCTGCTGGCCCTGCTGCTGGCCCTGCTCGGCTGGGCCTGGGCCGGTTGGCCGTTGCCGGATGGAATCGGGCTCCTGCCGGCGCTGCTGGTGCCGCTGTGGTTTGGGCGCCGGCTGGGCGGCCACAGCGGGGACACCTACGGCGCTTGCGTGGAGTGGTCGGAGACCCTGGCGCTTCTGCTCAGTGGCCTGGGGCTGCGGCTGGCAGGGTGAGGCAAAACGCATTGCCCTGCCCAGGCAACTCCGGGGCGATGGCGGCTGGCGGGAGCACCAGGGTCAGGTTGCCGCCCAGGTTGCGGGCCAGGTCCCGGGCCAGGGCCAAGCCCAGGCCTGTGCCCGTTCGGGCCTGGCCCGCGCGGCCTCGGAAGCCCCGTTCGAAGATCGCCCCACGCTCTTCGTCGGCAATTGGCTCGCCGGCGTCCCAGACCGTCAGTTGGCAGGTGCCTGCCTTGGGGGCCTGGCAGTGGATTCCGATGGCGGCGCCGGCGGGGCTGTAGCGGAAGGCATTTTCCAGCAGGTTGGCCAGGATCTCGGCCACGGCGCCACTGTCACCCCGCCAGCTCGGCATGCAGGTCGGTGGGTGCCAGGGGCGGCCCTGCAGGGCTGCCGTGGCAGCGGCCCGTTGCAACAGGGGCTCCAGCCAGTCCTGCAGTGGCTCTCCTTCGGGTCCGATCAGCACGGGGGGCAGCAGCAGGGGTTGGCTGGCGTCGCCCGTGACCACTGGGGTCTCGCGCTGGCCCAGCTGGGAGAGAGCATCCACGTAGCGGTTGAGTTGGCGCTCCTCTGCCAGGAGTCCCTCCACGAGTGGGCGGTTCTGGCTGTCCTGGTCGAGGCGCCGCAACAGCAACTGGCCAAAGGTGCGCAGGGCGGCCAGGGGGTTGCGCAGCTGATGCAGGAGCAGGTCCAGTTCCGCGTGTTGCTCCTTCAGCGTGCGTTGCAGCCGCTGTTGTTCCAGATCCAGGCAGAGGGCCTCGGTGAGGCACAGGGCGACAGCCTGCAACCGCTGGCCGAGGGTGTCAGGCCAGGGCACCACCGTGGTTTCCACCTGAATGGCCCCCAGCAACACGTTTTGGTGTCGCAGCGGCAGCCAGCGCCGTTCCTCGGATGGCACCCGCAGGGGGCTGCTGGCCTCCACGGGCGGGAGGGTCCGACCATCACTGGGCCACTGGCCGATCGGCACCAAGCTGGGGGCGCTGCCGTTGCCTGGCTGGGTCACGTACACCACCAACGAGCGCAGATCAGCCCGGTCGGCGAACTGGGCCAACTGGAAGCGCAGCAGGGCTGAAAAGCGGTTGGAGACTTGCATCTGGGGCGTTCAACCGCCGTCCTGCCGCAAAAAGTTTCGAACGGGTGTTTGAAAACCGGGAAAAAGTCTTAAGATCTCTGGTATCGACCAATACGACGCGGTCCGCAAGCGGGCAGCGGCTCACCGTCGTGACACCCTCACCCTCGGTTGCCCTTTCGGTTTTTCGAGGCTACAGCAGAGACAGATCCGACTTCTCGCCGATCCCACCTCTCTGTTGTTCCGCAACCCGAATGGGCGGGTTGTGGCGTCACTGACCTTCGGGCCTGCTGACCCCTCCGGGCAACAGAACGTTTGGGCGTCGCCCGTGCTGTCCGGCATTCCGGATGGCCGGGCGGGCTGAGTCACGGGCCCTGCGCATGTCTTGCGCTCCCAAGGTCCGTTCCCCCCTCCGGTTTCTTCCCGTCCCTCAATCCTCCCCCAGCGGGAGCAGCTCAATGTCTAAGAAGCGCAAGCGGATCAGCCGTCGCCGGCTCGCAGGTCAGCGGGTGCTGGCGCACGTTCCCACCTTTAATTTGGAGACCGGCTCCCATAAACCGGTCACCGCCGCCCGTCGTTACATCGCCGAGGAGCTGTTGGTGCCCCCGGCGATCCTCAACGTGCGCCGTAACGAGCACACCACCGACCGCTTCTTCTGGGGTGAGAAGGGCCTGTTCAGCGCCCAGTACGCCGAGGAGAACCACTTTCTGTTCCCGTCCCTGCGTTCGATCGTCGATCGCATCGGCGAGGAGGTCCTGTTCGAAGGCATTGAGGCCCTTGCCGCCGACGACTGGGAGGAGATGGAGGAGTACGAGTACGCCTTTGTCTGAAGACTGACGCCTCGTCAGTGCGCTTGGCTGGCCACTCAGCCAGGCCACTGGCGTTTCAGGTACTGGCGCAAGGCTGGGAACAGGCTGTTGTCGATGGTGTGTCCGCCGGCAAAGCCGATCAATTCCGCGTCGATCCCGCTCCGACGCAACTGCTCTTGCAGCACTTCACTGGCCCCGTAGGGCACCACCGGATCCTGCTCGCCGTGCGTGAGCAGGATCTTTTTGTTGGTTTGCAGGCCCGGCTCCCAGGCTGGATGGGGGTAGCCGCTGCAGCTGATCAGGCCTGCCAGGGGCAGCCCCTCCCCGGCTGTGGCCACATCGAGGCCCATGGCGGCCCCCTGGGAAAAGCCGAGCACCACTGTCTGTTCGAGCGGCACTTCTGCGGCCAGCGCCCGCAACCGCGCGAGCAGGTTGGCTCTGGCTGCCGGGAGCTCGGGCCAGTTTGGCTGCTGCAGGTCGTACCACTGGTGACCGCTGCCGCCCGGGTGGGGCAAGGGTGCCTGCAGGGCCACCACGCTCACCGTGGGCTCCACCAGCACCTCCGCCAGGTCGAGCAGGTCGTCGGCGTCGGCTCCCCAGCCGTGCAGGAGCACCAGCCGTTGCTCGCTGTGGTTCGGGCCCAGCCGGATCAGGCCGGGTTCGGGGTTGTGATGGGTCACGGCGGGGGAGCTGCTGCTGCGTAGGTTGGCTCCAGACCCGCAGTTCGGCAGCCATGGCGCCCACGGCCCTTCTCAGTGTGTCCAACAAGGAGGGGTTGGTGCCCCTGGCCCAGGGACTGCTGCAGGCGGGCTATGCCCTGATCTCCAGCGGCGGTACCGCTGCGGCCTTGCAGGCCGCCGGACTGCCCGTCACCAAGGTGGCTGAGCACACCGGAGCCCCGGAGATCCTCGGGGGCCGGGTCAAGACCCTGCATCCGCGGATTCACGGCGGCATCCTGGCCCGTCGCGACGAGCCCAGTCACCAGGCCGATCTGGCCGCCCAGGGCATCGCTCCCATCGATGTGGTGGTGGTGAACCTCTATCCCTTCCGCGAGACGGTGGCAGACCCGTCGGTGGCCTTTGAGACCGCCATCGAAAACATCGACATCGGTGGTCCAGCCATGGTCCGGGCCGCCGCCAAGAATCACGCTGACGTCGCTGTGTTGACCAGCCCCAGCCAGTACGGGGCCTTCCTCTCCGCCCTGGGTGCCGGTGGGTTGACTGCGGCCTTGCGGCGCCAACTGGCGCTCGAGGCGTTCCAACACACCGCCAGCTACGACACCGCGATCAGCAGCTGGCTGGCGGCCCGCTTGGCGGCCCAGTCAGAGGCGGAACCCCTGCGTCTCGACCTGCCTGCCCGCCAGAGCCTGCGCTACGGCGAGAACCCCCACCAACCGGCCACCTGGCACAGCGAGCCCACGGCTGGCTGGGGCGCCGCGCAGCAGCTGCAGGGCAAGGAGCTCAGCTACAACAACCTGATCGATCTCGATGCGGCCCTCGCCACCGTTCGGGAGTTTGGCTACGGACCCGGAGCCGAGCCCGCTGCGGTGGTGGTCAAGCACACCAATCCCTGTGGTGTGGCCACCGGCCGGGATGGGGCCGATGCCCTGATCCGGGCCCTGGATGCCGATCGCCTCTCGGCCTTCGGGGGCATCGTGGCCCTCAACACCCCGGTGGGGCTGGCGGCGGCGGAGCAGCTTTCCAGCCTGTTCCTGGAGTGCGTGGTGGCCCCGGGCTTTGACGCGGCGGCCCGGGAGCGCCTCGGGGCCCGGGCCAATCTGCGGCTGCTTGAGCTCGCCCCGGAAGCAATCGCCCGTGCCTCCCGTCGCCAGCTGCGCAGCCTGCTCGGCGGGGTGCTGGTGCAGGAGCTCGACGACCAACCGGTGGAGGAGGCTGATTGGCAGGTGGTCAGTGACCGCCAGCCCACGGCCCAGGAGCTGGATGATTTGCGCTTTGCCTGGAAGCTGGTGCGGCATGTTCGCTCCAACGCCATCACCGTCGCCCGAGGCGGTCAGAGCCTCGGCATCGGTGCGGGTCAGATGAATCGGGTGGGCTCGGCCCGCCTGGCCTTGGAAGCAGCCGCCGATAAGGTCCGAGGAGCCGTGCTGGCCAGTGATGGGTTCTTCCCCTTCGATGACACCGTGCGGCTAGCGGCAGGCCTCGGCATCACGGCCGTGATTCAGCCTGGAGGGAGTGTGCGCGACGCCGATTCCATCGTTGCCTGCAACACCCTGGGCCTGGCGATGGTGGTGACGGGTCGCCGCCATTTCCTCCACTAGATCCCTAGGGCGGTCGGCGTGAGTTGTAGCTTCGCTCGATCAGCCCAGTTCTTCTGCGGCTCCCCGCTGCCCCCCTCTGGCCCCCCTTTGACGCCATGTCTGAAGCGCTTGCCTACAACCTGAACTTTCTCCACCCCCTCCTGATGGGGGGCCTGCTGGCCCTCTCTGGCTATGGGATGTTCCTGGGCATCAAAGCCAAGAAAACCCGTACGGCTGCTGCCGAAGATCGCAAGGAGCTGATCAAGGGGCAGTACGCCCGCCGCCATTTCCAGATCGGCAGCCTGATCCTGGTGCTGATGGTGCTGGGCACCTTCGGGGGCATGGCTGTGACCTACCTGAACAACGGCAAGCTCTTCGTGGGCCCCCACCTGTTGGTCGGCATCGCCATGACCTGCCTGATCGCCTTGGCGGTATCGCTCTCTCCCTTGATGCAGCAGGGCAATCTGATCGCCCGCAAGGCCCATGTGGGCCTGAACATGGCCATGATGACCCTGTTCCTCTGGCAGGCCTTCAGTGGTCTGCAGATCCTGGCCAAGATCTGGGAGAACCGTCCAGCCTGAGGCCTTCAGGCTTCTCCTCAGAACTGGGCGCGCCGGCGGGGCGGGCACTCGAGGTTGTGGCTGGCATGGAAATCTTCCTGGACCTTCCAGGTGAGTTTTCGCGAGATCTGCCGCACGATCTGCTTGAGCAGGTGGTCGCCGCTGGATTGCACCAAGCCCTCCGGCAGCAGGGTGATCACCCCGGGAAGGCGGATCCAGACACTGAGATCGAGTTGCCAGCGCACCAGCGTCAGGGTGCTGGTTTCATCGAGTTGCAGGGAGGCATTGAACTCCACGTCGTACAGCCCATCGAGATGGGGGTCGCTGCAAGGCTGCGGCACCGTGATGATCCGATAGAGCCCCTGGTCTTGCGGTAACAGTTCCAGGCCGATGGTGGGTTCCACTTCGAAGCCGAAGTTGCCGAAGGTGCCCAGAGTCAGGGAATACCCCCGATGGCCGATGGGGTCCACGGTCATCGGTGCGGCACAGCGCCGAAACCAGCCCTCGTGGTGGTCCAGGTAGTCGGCCACCACTGACGAGGCCGCCCGCATTTCCATCACGTCGGCGAAGGCGCTCGCGTAGCGCCGCACTCGTGCGTCTTCGCTGTGGCGGAGGCCCTGGGGGTCGGCCTTGGCGAGGCCTGGGTCCAGCGGTGCGGTCGACAACAGCAGAGACAACGGCTGAAACTCCTGGCGGGTGGCCAGATCGGAGACGGACAGACTCAATCTTTAATCAATGTAAAGCCAGTGCGGCATCCCTTCGGGTCCCGCTGTGACACCCGGACATCACCAGCCGGCTGCTGCTGGAAGCGGATCAGGCCTCGCAGAGCTCGATCAGGCGTTCGATCACGTCCTCCACCACCCGATCGGGAGTGGAGGCGCCGGAGGTGATGCCCACCCGGATCGGCCCCTCGGGCAGAAAGGGCCATTCGGTTTCCAGCGCCCCGCCCAGCGGCATGTGCTCGATGCGGTTGCCCGGGCCAATGCGCTCGGGGGTATCGATGTGGAAGGAGCGGATGCCCCGGCTCACGGCGATCTCCTGCAGGTGGGTGGTGTTGGAGGAGTTGTACCCACCGATCACGACCATCAGATCGAGGGGCTCATCCACCAGGGAGAACATGGCGTCCTGACGCTCCTGGGTGGCGTCGCAGATGGTGTTGAAGGCGAGGAAGTGTTCGTTGAGCTCGGCGGGGCCGAAGCGCTGCAACATGGTGCGCTCGAACAGCCGGCCGATGTCCTCGGTTTCGCTCTTGAGCATGGTGGTCTGGTTGGCCACGCCCACCCGCACGAGGTCCCGGTCGGGGTCGAACCCGGGAGAGCAGGCCTTGGCGAAGCGCGTCATGAACGCTTCCCGGTCGCCATGGCCAAGGATGTAATCGCACACCAGCTGGGCCTCTGCCAGATCCAGGACCACCAGATAAATGCCGGCGAAGGAGCTGGTGGCCAGGGTCTCCTCATGCTTCACCTTGCCGTGAATGATCGAGGTGAAGGCGTGTTTCTTGTGCTTCTCCACGGTGTTCCACACCTTGGAAACCCAGGGGCAAGTGGTGTCGACGATGTGGCAGCCGCGCTCGTTCAGCAACTGCATCTCCTGCACGGTGGCGCCGAACGCCGGCAGGATCACCACATCGCCGCTGGCCACGTCGGAGAAGTCCTTGCCGCCCTCATCCACCTGGATGAACTGCACGTCCATCTCCCGCAGATGGTCATTCACCGAAGGGTTGTGAATGATCTCGTTGGTGATCCAGATCCGCTCGGTGGGGTAGTGGCGCCTGGTCTCGTAGGCCATGGCCACGGCCCGCTCCACGCCCCAGCAGAAGCCGAAGGCCTCAGCCAGGCGCACAGTGAGGCGGCCGCGCTGGAGCGCGTAGCCGTTGCCGCGCAGCTTGGCGATCAGATCACTTTGATAGGCCTGCTCCAGGCTGCCGGCCACTTCTTCGCCCAGGCCGAAACCGCGGCGGTTGTAGCGCTCGGAGTGGTGCAGCGAGCGTTTGAAGGCGCGGGTATCCACAACGTCTGGAGCTTGGTGACCAGACTCTATGGGCCCTCGGAAGGGCCCCGTTGTTCAACGGCGGCCAGCCCCTGCCAGTGCACGGCCGTGGCCTCAAAGCTGTAGCGGCAGGGGAGCACCTCCACGCCGGCCGCCAGGGCCTGGCGGAACAGCTCGCCGTAGCGCGGGTCGGCCGCATCTCCTGGGGCGAAACGGTTCACGTCGCCGCGGCTGAGGCAGGGCACCAGCACGGCTCGGGAGTCCGGCAACAGCGCCATCAGTTCCACCAGGTGTTTCTGGCCCCGTTCGGTGACGGTGTCGGGGAACAGGGCCAGCTCCCCCTGGGTCCAGGTGGTGTTTTTGACTTCGAGATAGATGGGCCGGGGATCGGCTGCCCCTTCGGCTGGGGTGAGCAGCAGATCGATGCGGCTGCGACGCCCCTCGCCGTAGGGCACCTCCGCGCGGATGGCGGCGATGGGGCCGAGCCACGGCTCCAGGCAGCCGGCCTCGATCGTGGCCCGCACCAGATGGTTGGGCAGGGCCGTGTTGATGCCCACCCAGATGGGGGTGCCGCCTGCGCCGATGACCTCGGCCTGCTCCCAGGTCCAGCCCAGCTTGCGGCTGGGGGAGGGGGCATGGCGCAGTCGTACCCGACCGCCCGGATGCAGCACGCCGGTCATGGGACCGGTGTTCGGGCAATGGGCCGTGACCACGTCCCCGTCCTCCAGTTCCACATCGGCCAGGAAGCGCTTGTAGCGCTTCACCAGGGTGCCCTCCACCAGGGGGCCAAGGCTGAGCACAGGGGTGGCCATGGCGGCGCGGCTGGGTTGGCTGGGTGTGTGCCAGCCATACTGCCGCTCAACTCCCAGGGTCCAGGTTCCCACCGGATGGCGAAGTCCCTCAGGCGCATTGCCCTGGTCGTGGCGCTCGCCACGGCCCTCAGCAAGGTGGCCGGCCTGGTGCGGCAGCAGGCCATTGCTGCGGCCTTTGGGGTCGGTGCGGCCTACGACGCCTACAACTACGCCTATGTACTGCCGGGTTTTCTGCTGATCCTGCTGGGCGGCATCAATGGCCCCTTCCACAGCGCGATGGTGAGCGTGCTGGCCCGCCGGCCCCGCCAGGAGGGCGCCCATGTGCTGGCGGCGATCAACACCCTGGTGGGGGCTGGTCTGCTCGGGGTCACCGTGCTCCTGCTCATTTTTGCGGACCCCCTCATCACCCTGGTGGGGCCGGGCCTTGATGGGGTCCGACACGACATCGCCGTCCTGCAGTTGCGCTGGATGGCACCCATGGCCCTGTTCGCTGGCCTGATCGGACTTGGCTTCGGTGCCCTCAATGCGGCCGATGAGTTTTGGCTGCCGTCGGTGAGCCCCCTGCTCTCCAGCGTGGCGGTGATTGCCGGTATCGGCGTGCTCTGGTGGCAGCTCGGTGCCTCCATCACCCTGCCCGCCACGGCGGTGCTTGGTGGGGTCGTGCTAGCAGGCTCCACCACCCTGGGGGCGGTGTTGCAGTGGCTGATTCAGCTGCCGGCCCTGGCCCGCCAGGGGCTGAACCGCTTCCAGCTGGTGTGGGACTGGAGGGACCCCGGAGTGCGGGAGGTGTTGCAGGTGATGGGGCCCGCCACCCTCTCCTCGGGGATGCTGCAGATCAATGTGTTCGTCTCGCTGTTCTTCGCCTCCGGCATTCCGGCTGCGGCTGCGGGACTCGGCTACGCCAACCTCCTGGTGCAGACCCCCCTGGGGCTGCTGTCCAATGCCCTCTTGGTGCCTCTCCTGCCGGTGTACGCCCGGCTCACGGCCCCGGAGGACCGGCCGGAGCTGATCGGCCGCATCCGCCAGGGCTTGATGCTCTCCAACGCCAGCATGCTGCCGCTGGGCGCCCTGATGGTGGGCCTGGCGGTGCCGATCGTGGCCCTGATCTACGAGCGGGGAGCGTTCAATGCCGGTGCGGCCGAGCTGGTGGGCACCCTGCTGATGGCTTACGGCATCGGCATGCCCGCCTATCTCGCCCGCGACGTCCTGGTGCGTGTGTTTTACGCCCTGGGGGATGGGGTCACCCCGTTCCGATGGTCGATGGCGGGCATTGGTCTGAACGCCGTGTTCTGCTGGGCCTTCGTTGGCGGCCCGGTACCGGTCCAGGGCCTGCTGCTTCCCCGGCTGTACTGCGGTGCGGCGGGTCTGGTGTTGGCCACGGTGGCGGTGAACCTGATCACGTGCGTGGGCTTGCTGCTGGCGCTCCAGACCCGCCTGGGCGGGCTGCCCCTGCGGCTGTGGTTGCGCGACACCCTGCTGTTGTTCGGCGCGGCGGTACTGGGCGGCCTGGCGGCCTGGGG
>Ga0310330_100539_pt1 | contig 10523 bp, 15 predicted proteins | sample LakMicDCLTotalB5_FD_195544 | JGI IMG/M metagenome (GOLD analysis project Ga0310330, IMG submission 195544) | Enriched freshwater cyanobacterial communities from Lake Michigan, Michigan, United States - MI23.DCL.Total.B5 (v2) (version 2) | ecosystem: Environmental > Aquatic > Freshwater > Lake... | reverse complement strand
CCCCTGATGGCCGCCGCCGGCCTCAGTGCCGCCCTGGTGGAGCGCTGGCAGGGGCTGGCGGATCCGGGCCTGCTGGGCCCCGATCCCCTCGAAGAGAAGCGCCGACGCCAACTGGGGGCCCTACCGGTGGCCGACGCCTTCGAACCCGAGGCCCCCCTGGTGCTGCCAGCAGGCCTACCGGCCGACCAGGCCCTGCGCCAGCTGGTGGAGGCCCACAGCCACTGCCTGGTGGTGGCCGACGGCAGCTGGGTGGTGGGGCTCGTCACCCTGCCCGATCTGCAGCGGGCCCTCAGTGCCGAACCGCGACGCAACGAGGGTGGAAAGGCCTTGATGCCCAGCCTGATTGCCTGTCGCCGCAGCGATCTGGTGTGGCTGCCGCTCAGCGCCCATCTCGCCCAACTGGAAGATCAACTCACCCCCAACGGCCTGCGCCAGGTGCCCGTGTTCGACGTGCCGGCAGCCACGGCGGCCGCCCTTCCCCACGGCCTCCCAAATCCCGGACTACCGGTGGCTTCGCTGCAGGGCCTGGCCACGCGCGACGGCATGGCCCGGGCCTTGGCCCGCCAGCTTCACCGCTTGGGCTGAAGCGGACCTGACAGGGCCTCAGCCGCGGGATCGACCGCACTCAAGCGGGCCAGAATTCGCTCCAGGTCAAGGGCCGACAGTTCCCCATCACTCGCCCACTTCAGCGTTGTACTGAACTGGGATTCGGCAGGTTGGCGGGATGGGGAAACCGGAGCCATGAACGGGGACCTTGGGAGGCCCGCGGGCCCAGCGAAGCTCAACAAAGTACCGGTGAACCGGCCCGTTTCCGCCGTTGCCACACCGATCTCCTGAATGTTTTCAGGTGGAACCACAGCCCCATGGGGCCGGCCTCAAGGCTGCACGATCACCGGAGTGCCGACGTCGACCAAGTCAAACAACTGATGGATGTGTTCGTTGAGCATGCGCACGCAGCCATTGGTGATCGCAGCGCGGGAGGTGACCGCCGAGGCCCAGGCCAAAGGGGTGCCATGGATGCCGTACTGGTTCAGACCGCTCTGCCGGAAGCCCATCCAGCGGTCCCCGAGGGGGGCACTGGGACCCACCGTGGCATTGATCTTGCCGCTCTTGGTGCTCTGGTACTTGGGATTGACCACCTTGTTCTGGAGCGTGAAGCGACCCAAGGGGGTGGGGGTACTCGGATCGCCGATCGCCACGGGCCAGCTGCCGATCACCTTGCCATTCTCCCGCAGGCTGATGGTGCGCTTGCCCAGCTGCAGCAGGATCTCCCGGGTGTTCCCCTGGGCAGCCGACGTGGCCGGTGCCGGCACACCGGACCGGAGAGGGGCTGACTGGGCAGGTGCTGACTGGGCAGCCGTCGGCGGCTCAAGAGCCTTCTGGCCCAGGGCGGAAGAGCCCTGGGCCAGAACAGGACCGGTGGCCAGGGCTACGGCAGCCAGCCAGAGGGGCAGACAAGCGGCGTTGATGGCTGACTCCGGTCTCAGTTGACCAGTTTGGTGTCAATGACGTGGAGATAGCGTCGTTCGCACTCCTTGATGATGCGCACGGCTTCGGAGGGCTCCAAGAAGCCGTTCACCTTGCAGGTGCCGGGCTTCTTGAGGTCCTTGTAGTGCTCCCAGTAGTACTGGGTTTCCTTCACCCACTGGGGGCCGAGGTCGGTGTAGCTGGTGATGTGGTCCATGCGCTTGTCGTCCGCCAGCACGGCGATCACCTTGTCGTCCACCTCACCGCCATCGTCGAAGGTCATGATGCCGATGATGCGGGCCTCCACCAGGGAGCCGGGCACCAGGGGTTCGGTGACGCCCACGATCTCGATGTCGAGGGGATCGCCGTCTTCGTCCCAGGTGCGGGGAATGCAGCCGTAGGCGAAGGGGTAGGCCAGGGAGGAATAGCCGACGCGGTCGAGCTTGAGGTGGCCGGTCTCGGTGATCAGCTCGTATTTGTTGATCGTCATGGAGTTGAGCTCCACGATGGCGTTCAGACGCAGCTCGGCTTCATCGGCAAAGGCCGGCAGCACGTGCAGCAGGTTGAGCATCGTGCGGCTCGGGGCGTGGTCGATGTTCGCCATACAGCGGGATCCAAACGGCAGGGGCGCATCTTACGGAGCGCCATCCCGGCCCCCGTCACGACTGCTCCAGCAGCAGCTCCAGCTTGGTTCGCAGGTAGCGCAGGAAGGGGTCTGCGCTCAGGGGGCTACCGCTCACCCGCTGCACCAGCTCCTCGCCATTCACGCCGCGGCCCAGCGGCCACACCCGTTCGGCCAGCCAGTGGCGCAGGCTGGCCTCATCACCGGCCGCCACTCTGCCGGCGATGGGTCCCAAGTCCCCCTCCATGGCCTCGGCCAGCTGGGCGCTGATCAGGTGACCGAGGGAATAGGAGGGGAAGTAGCCAAACAGGCCCTCCGCCCAGTGGATGTCCTGCAGGCAGCCTTCGGCGTCGTTGGCGGGCTGAACGCCCAGCAGCTCCTGCATGCGCCGGTTCCACTGCTCGGGCAACTCCTCCACCGGCAGGTCCTGCTCCAGCAGGGCCAGCTCCAGCTCAAAGCGCAGCACGATGTGCAGGCCGTAGCTCAGCTCATCGGCCTCCACGCGGATCAAGCCGGGACTCAGGGGGTTGAGGGCGCGCCAGAAGCCGCGGCTGCCGCCCCAGGGATCGTGGCCCAGGCCGGCACAGAAGCGGGGATGCCAGCGCTCGGCGAAGGCGCGGCTGCGGGCCACGCGACATTCCCAGAACAGCGACTGCGACTCATGCACCCCCATGGAGGTGGCCTCCCCCAGCGGCCAGGGGAAGTAGTGGTCGCCGCTGCGGGGTAAGCCCTGCTCATAGAGCGAATGGCCCCACTCGTGGGCCGTGGCCAGAAAGGCGGAGAGCGGCTGGCCCGGCACCACCCGGGTGGTGATGCGGAAATCGGCCGGCCCCACGGTGCAGGAGAAGGGATGGGCGGAGCGGGACCGCTGGCAGCGGTTTGAGTCATACCCCCAGCTGTCGAGCAGGTCGGAGCAGAGCTGCTCCTGCAGGGGCTCAGGTAGATCGGCGGCGGAGGGCTTGGCGGAGCCGCTGGCGGCCACCTGCTCCAGAAGCGCCGGCAGCTCGGTTTTAAGAGGTGCAAACAGCCCGTCCAGGCGCGCCTTGCTCACATCAGGTTCAAAAGGCTGGGCCAAGATTTCCCAGGGACTGCGGGCAACCGGTTCGGCGGTGGCCAGCTGGCTGGCCTGCTGGCGGCGCAGGGCGATCAGCTCCGAGAGGGCCGGGGCGAAGGCGGCAAAGTCGTTGCGGGCGCGAGCGTCCTGCCAAACGGCGTTGCCGCGGGACTGGGCCTGAGCCAGGGCGCTCACCAGTGCCGGATCAAGGCAGCGCTGGCGCTCCAGCTCCAGCCGCAGCAGCTGCAGGTTGCGGCGGTGCGGGGCTGGGGCGTCGGTGGGGAGCTCGGCCTCCGCCTGAGCCACCAGCGCGGCGTAGGCATCACTGCTCTGGTGCGCATGCAGTTGTCCGGCCACCAGGGCCAGCTGCTCCCCACGCCAGGCGGCACCAGCGGCGGGCATCACGGTGTTCTGGTCGTAGTAGAGGGCACTGCTGATCGAGCCCAACAGGCGCGTCTGGTGCAGGTGCTGACGAAGCTGAGCGAAGGCGGTACCCGAGGCAGGCATGGGGGCGTCAGGGCCGGAGAGGCCAGCATGGCGCGTGGGACCAACCGAGCAGGGTGGTTCGGGAACAGGCCCCATCCAGCGGTCTCCCACCAGCCGTAAAGGGGCCTACTTTGAGATTGAGGGGAGGGCTGGCGCCAACCCGAACCTCCCCCCCAGAGAGTCCGGCCAGGGATGTCCCCGAGCCGGTGCGCAGAGCGGAGGTGTGCCCAAGATGCGTCAACCCGATCGCGCCCCAGACCAAGGCCATGATCCGCAACCGGTGCTAAGGCGCCCCCCACGGGGCGCCTTTTAAACCCGGAGTGTTGGCACGCTCAAGTCGACTGGAGCTGGGCGAGCTGGCTCTGGAGTCGCTGGCGAAACCTGGTTTGTACCAGGGCACAGAGGTCGTCGACCAGCGCCCCCTCGGCACTCCAGATCGTGCGAACGCCATCGCGCTCGCAACACACCAAACCCGCCCGCTGCAGCTGGCCTAGCTGGCGACTGATGTGCGACTGGGAAAAACCGGTGGCCGCGATCAGGGCAGCCACATCCATCGGCCCCTGCCTTAGCTGGCAGAGCAGCTGGAGCCGGGCCGGCTCACTCAGCAAACGGAAGAACTGGCTGTACTCCTCCAGCAACTGGGGAGACGGGAAGGAGCCGGTGGCAGCCACGGCAACAGCATATGACGCTAAACGCATTATGCTGCCAGCCACCTGGATGCCGCGAGTCCCGCTTTTATGCGGCTATCGTCATAACAACGCCATCCCTTGGATCCTCGCCGGTGGGTTCGCCGCCATGACGCTCCCCGCTTCCGCCGCCCCTGCCCTCGACCTCCGCGCCGCCGCCGGTGGCGGCACGCTGCTGTTCCGCCAACTCTTTGACGCCGACACCGGCACCTTTACCTACCTGCTGGTGGACGTGCCCAGCCGCAAAGGGGTGTTGATCGATCCGGTGTACGAGCAGCACGGCCGCGACCTCGCCCTGATCCGAGAACTAGGCGTCGACGTGGTAGCAGCCATCGACACCCACGCCCATGCCGACCACGTCACCGGCAGTTGGCGAATGCACCAGGCCACCGACTGCGCCATCGGCCTGGCGGCGGCGGTGGGGGCAGAGAACGTGAGCCTGCCGCTGCATCACGGCGACAGGGTGGCCTTCGGCGGGCACCACCTGGAGGTGCGCAGTACCCCAGGGCACACCGATGGCTGCATCAGCGTCGTGCTGGATGACCACTCCATGGCCTTCACCGGTGATGCCCTGCTGGTGCGGGGCTGCGGCCGCTGCGACTTCCAGCAGGGCGACGCCCACACCCTCTACCGCTCGATCACCGAGCAAATCCTGTCGTTGCCCGCAGCCTGCCTGCTCTATCCCGGCCACGACTACACCGGCCGCACCGTCACCTCCGTGGCCGAAGAACGGGCTTTCAACGCCCGGCTCGGCGGCGCCGCCACCGAGCGGGATTTCGTCGGCCACATGGAGAACATGAAGCTGCCCCACCCCCACCGGATCGCCGAGGCCCTTCCCGGCAACATGCGCTCGGGCAAACCCCGCCAGAGCGGGACCGGTGCGGGCTCCCTCGCCCAAGACGAGGTCTGGGCACCGCTGGGCCGCAGCTATGCCGGACTGCCCGAAGTCAGCCCGGACTGGGTAGCCAGCCACCGCGACCAACTCACCATCCTCGATGTGCGCTCCGCGGAGGAATTCAGCGGCCCGGATGGACGCATCAGCGGCAGCCTGCTGATCCCGCTGCCGGAGCTGGAGGCCCGCTCCGGGGAGCTCCCCGCCGGAGCTCCCGTGGTGGTGGCCTGCCATTCCGGCAGCCGCTCCGCCCTGGCCACCCAGCAACTGCTCAAAGCCGGCCACCTCCAGGTGGCCAATCTCCACGGCGGCCTGGCCCGCTGGGCCGATGGGGGTTACCCCCTGGAAGGCGTGATCGCCACCGGATCCCCACCACACTGATGGGAAGTTCTTCCACAGATGGCATGCGCTCGACCACGAACCATGCCCAGCGGCTGATCACCCTCTGGATCGCCTGGCTGTTGGCCATGCTCTTTCACGTGGACCTGGGCCTGATGCCCCTGTTCCATGGCCAGTCGCCCGACATCCATAGCCAGATCGATGTGGGGGCTCTGCCGCTGCTGTTCGGGGCCATGCTCGGGTACTTCCTGCTGCCGTTGGTCGCGATCGTGCTGATCGCCTACGCCGACACAGCCGCCGCCCCGGCCACGCGCTGGCGCCCCTGGCGACGCCTCCACTTCTGGTTCAGCGTCGTCTACTCCGTGACGAACCTGCCCCATCTGGTGGCCGACATTCTCGTGCCCGATGCCCGGATGGATCAGATCGTGCTGATGCTGGCGCTCACGGTGTTCGGGCTCTTGATCAACGTGGAGGGCTGGCGCTGGTGGCACCAGGCCACGCTCTGAAGCCACCAGCGCCAGCTCTCCCAAACCGGTCGACCTGAACAACACACTGTCCGCAGAGATGGGCACAACGGCAAAAGTTCGGCTAGGACAGTTCCAACCGTTCTGATGGGCCATGCGCCTTCCCGTGCCCTCTCCCCGGTTGCTTGCGCTCAGCGCCGCCGCTGCCCTGCTCGTTCCCGGCATGGCCCTGGCCGAACCTGCCGGAACCACGGTGACCCCTGCCAACGGCACCTCGGAATACAGTTCGCCCGTCTCCGAAGTGGATGCCTGCAACCAGGCCCAATACCGCATGCCCCCGTCGGCCAACGTCAAGGCCATGCGCGTGTCCACCGCGGTCAGCGGCGAATACGCCACCTTCACTTGCCGGGTGAAGTGGAGCCTTGCGCCCGCTACCCCGCCCACCTATCGGCCGATCCTGTTCTCTCCTTCTGCCTGATCTCCCTGCTGCTGCCATGACCCGTCACCAATCCCCCCACTTCGTTCTGGAACAGACGGAGGACGGCTGGATGCTGGAAGCCCAGCACATCACCAAGGATGGCCAGGGGGACTGGATGCTGAACCACGACCAATTGGAGGAACTCACCGCCCTCCTCCAACAGTCCCTCGCCTAGGGCCCTGCCCATGCCGCCCCGGAACCAACAGCCCTCCCCCCGCACGATCAAGCTCCAGATCCTGGGTGCCGTGTTCGTTCCCATGGGATTGCTGGGCCTATGGCTGTACTCCCAGGGCTTCTGGTGAGAGGCGGCTGACGTCACCGCGCCGCCGGGATCGGGATAAGGGGGCGCAGAGGTGGTGCACCGCATGCATCACCACCCCCCAGATCAGTAGATCGGGATCCTCCCCGCACAACGCAATCGCAGGGATGTGGGGATCGCTCGCTTCCAGGCGCCATCGGCAGGGACGTCCCTCCAGCCGGCGCAGCACGAATCGGCCTTCATGCACCGCTACCACAGTGGCCCCTGGGCGCGGCGCCACGCTGCGGTCGACCACCAGCAGATCACCGTGGTGGATTCCCTCCCCGCGCATGGCCTCACCATCCACCCGCATCAGAAAGGTGGAACTGGGACGGGGAATCAGGACGGTATTGAGATCGATCGCCGCCTCGACGTAGTCGTCGGCCGGACTGGGGAAGCCGGCCGCCACCGCTTCCAGGGCGAGGGGCAGCAGCAGGGGTTCCTGGTGCTGGTCCTGGTGCTGGCCTGTGTCTTTGCCTTTTCCTTTGTCTTTGTCCTGGCCCTGGCGGAGAGGGCCAAGCCAGATCAGATCGGTCACGGGAGGAGGGGCGAAATCAAGCGCCTGGGCGCCGCCAGCCCACCGGCAAGCTAGCGCATCAATAGTACACATGTATTGACTAGTCGCCGCAGCCCCGGCGCACCACCTCAGCCCTGAGGGCCGCGAGATCGGGGGATTCCGGCAGGGCCGGAGCGAACAGCAGGGCCCAGGCCAGGGATACATCGCCAGCCTCCAGAGCCGCCTCGATGGCGGCCAGCCAGACCAAGGGGCGCTGACCGAGGGACCGGATCAAGGCCTCGGTGCTGGCCATCCGTTCGGCGGAGGCACCCACCAGCTGCACATGGGCAAAGGCGCCTTCAGCCGCCTGCTCGGGCCGCACGCGCAGCAGCACCACCTCCCCAGGGGCAATCGGTTCAACCGGCCAAGCCAGGGGAGCCCGGAAGGGTTGGCCCATGGGAGCCTGCTGGCTCCACACGAGGCGGCCATGGCGCTCGATGCGGAGTTCCCGCAAGGGCTCGACCACCACCAGCTGCGGCGCCGGCGTGGGCACCAATCCCACCGCATCGCCCTCCGCCACGGGCTCCACCCGAGGAGCCACCACACAGACCGCCACGGGGTCGGCCGATCGCTGCAGGGCCTGGGCCGCCATGGTGAAGCTGAGGCCCAGGGGCACCCACAGCACCATCAGGAGAGCGCCGCGCCTCAACCGAACCCGCCGAACGCGTGCCCAAAATCGATGTTCTCGAGGACGCGAACCCAGACAGAGGACGACGACGGGAGCCGCTCGCTCCCCAGGGAACTGGCCCGCAGCCGGATGGGGCCGTCGAAGGTGGGGTGGCGAATGGAGAGGGAGCCGAAAAGTGCAGGCACCACGGGCTCCCGCAGGGGAAACAACAGACAGGCGCCCAAAGCACTCAGGTCGCAGAGACGGCGAACAAACGACCCAGGATCGGCGTGAAACTCAATCCGAATCGTCATGCTGATTGATGGCACGACGTGTCGCTCTTCATTCCTGGGGGAGGGATCCGGCATCAGGACAGGGGACTGCAGACAGGGGAGTGCAGACAGGAGAATGTGTCTGCACCGATCAGCGATTTCTTTCAAAAAAAGTTTAGAGAACCGACCATGAACGCGACAAAGTCGCGCCAGATGGCCACGTTCAACGCTTCCCAAGGTCCCAGGGTGGAAACCAGGACTTGGACGGACGGACTGGCGAAAGGACGGACACTCAGCTCGATCCCAGCGCACCGCCGCAGCTGGAACCACCGCCAGCGGTGCAGCCGAAGCAATGGTCGGCCACCACCACCGGATCGCCCACGGGATCCCACTCCAACAGGGAGCGCAGATGGGGGCGCGGCCGGCCCCCGCCCCCCAGCGCCGGCAAGCCCAACTGCTGGTTGAAATCGCAGTCGAACAGCCAGCCCTGCCAGTCGACGCTGATCAGGGAGCGACACATGACTTGGGCCAGGTTCTCGGGGCGATGCTGGGCCTGCAGCAGGGCCTGATAGGGGGCCAGCTGTCCCTGGGCCTCGAGCCAGTGAGCAAAGCGCTGGATCGGCATGTTGGCCAGGGCGTAGAGGCTGGTGAACACCACGCCGAACTCAGCGGCGAGCACGCGCCGGTACTCCGCTTCCAACTGGGCCTGGGGGGGCGGCAGCGTTGGGCCTTGAGGGTTGTAGACGAGATGCAGGAGCAGGCCACCGCCAGGTTTGCCATAGCCCAGAGCGTTGAGCTGGCGCAGGGCTGCAATGCTGCGGGCAAACACGCCCGATCCCCGCTGACGATCGACGTTGTCGGCCGAGTAGCAGGGGAGTGAGGCCACCACCGTGACGCCCTGATCCGCCAAAAAGCGGCCCAGATCCTCCTGACCCGGTTCCGACAGGATCGTGAGATTGCAGCGGTCGATCACCTCCACCCCAAGCCGCCGAGCCGCCAGCACCAGCTCCCGGAACTGGGGATGGAGCTCCGGGGCCCCACCGGTGAGATCGAGGCAGTGGAGACCCCGGGCCGCCAGCACCGGCGGGATCAGGGCCACCGTGGCCGCATCCATCTGTTCGGTGCGGGTTGGCCCCGCATTCACGTGGCAGTGACTGCAGGCCTGGTTGCAGCGGTAGCCCAGGTTCACCTGCAAGGTGGTGAGGGGGCCGCGGCGGAGCGGCGGGAACGCCGGAGCCTCAAGGAGGGGGCAACCCTGGGGCAGAGGACGGGCGGGCACCGGCTGGTGCGTCTGCAACCTGCCCATCCTGCCGCGTCCCCATGACCGACGATGGTGAGTCGCCTGCCAGGAGTTCGCGATGTTGGAGCAGCCCCCCCGCGGCTACGTCACCCTGGCCCGCCTGGGGCTGGTGGCCAATGGGCTGGCCATTCCCCTGGGCCTGGCCGTGATCCTGCTGGATCCCACCTGGCGCACCACCAATATCGTGGTGGGCGCCAGCGCCGTCTTGCCCACCGCCGTGGTGGGCCTCGTGGCCTCCATCGCCCTGCTCAAGTGGCGCGCCTGGGGACAGATCCTGGCCATCGTGGCCCTGGCCATGGCCCTGGCAGTGGGCCTGCCCTACGGCATCGTGCGCCTGACGCTGCTGAGCGAGGGTCGCCCCCTGACCGCGGTGCTCTCCGGCCTGCTCTGGGCGGCGACCACCGCCGCGCTCGTGTACTGGAGCCGCCCCAGCATCCGGCGCTATCTGATCTGAACCGGGATCCGGGCCATGCCGGCAGCGGTGGATGATGGATTTCTCCGTGGTGCATCCCATGCCCAGCCCCCAGCGCTTTGCCGCCCTGCAGACAATTCAGCGGCGACGCCCGGTGGCCACGGCAGCGATCGCGCCGTTCGAGGAGCTCTGGGCCAGCGATGTGTTCAGCCTGGCCACGATGAAAGAGGCGCTGCCCGGACGCATCTTTAAGTCCGTGCAGCGCACCATCCGTGAGGGCGGCAAGCTCGATCTGTCGGTGGCCAATGCCGTGGCCGACGCGATGAAAACCTGGGCCACCAGCCGCGGCGCCCTCTATTACGCCCACGTTTTCTATCCACTCACCAACTCCACGGCCGAGAAGCACGACGGCTTCATTTCGCCCAAGAGCGATGGCCGGGTGATCACCGAATTCACCGGCAAGTTGCTGGTGCAGGGCGAGCCCGACGGCTCCTCCTTCCCCAACGGCGGCATCCGCTCCACCTTTGAGGCCCGCGGCTACACCGCCTGGGACATCACCAGCCCCGCCTACCTCATGCAGACCCCCAACG
>Ga0310330_100537_pt1 | contig 10554 bp, 5 predicted proteins | sample LakMicDCLTotalB5_FD_195544 | JGI IMG/M metagenome (GOLD analysis project Ga0310330, IMG submission 195544) | Enriched freshwater cyanobacterial communities from Lake Michigan, Michigan, United States - MI23.DCL.Total.B5 (v2) (version 2) | ecosystem: Environmental > Aquatic > Freshwater > Lake... | reverse complement strand
GGCGTCGTACTCCAAAATGCATCACTCAGACGGTTCAAGGTGTAGTTGTCGACCCCGCTTGTCCCGGTGAGGATGTCGGTCTGATTGGTGAACACCAGTGGAGCGGCACTGGAATCGTCGTTGCTGATCGTGCCTGTTACGGTATTGGTTGTCCCGATGGTGTAGCCCGTGCCAGGAGCCAGTGCCAACCCGACTGTTTCATCGGACTCTACAGTTGTATCGGGCATCGGATTAATCACAACACTCGCTGTAGCAGCATTTCCGGCAAAGGTTACGCTTTGGCTAATCCCCGCCAGTAGCCCGGTGTAGTCGCTTCCATTGCTGGCGGTTCCCGATACTGTGAAATTCACGCTTAGAGAATCAGCTGTGACCAGTGACCGGGTGAACGTGTACACAAGGTTTCCGCTTCCGTCCTCGTTCACAACGCTGGGGGAGAGGCTCAGCGTGATTATGGGGCTGGTCGCGACTGCTGCCGCCGCTGTGATCGTGCCGCTGATCCAGTAATCGCCAATGCTGGCGTAGTCGGTATAGCCGGTCGGCGTGCTGGCCGTTGGATCGCCAAAGCCCACGCCATCCAGCTTTAGGAAGTAATTTCCCGCTGAGAGACCCTGTAGAGAAATGGAAGAGGCCAGTCCGGGTCCATTGAAGGTGTAGAGAAGTTTGTTGTAGCCGTCAAATAGCTGTACCTCGAGATCGAGGTTGGCTGCATTGTCTGCATAGGGAGTTGTGGAACGGATGTCAGATATGTTGGCGAGATAGGACGTATAACTGGCTCCCCAGATACCATCGTCATCTACATAAGCTTGATACCAGTAGGGATCAAAGCTCAGGTTGACATTTCCCAGCTCGATGATTGTAAACGAGAAGTAGTCGACGTCCAGTCGAGTTTCAATGGTGCCGAACTGTCCGACCGTTTCACCCGTGATGGCTAGTGGGGTGGCACTGAAGACGTCATTGCCAACGAGGTCGGGCTGATAGGAAAATCCGTTGCTCCCAACGATTACAGCTAAATCACCTCCACCCTTTCCGTAATTACCAGTGCTACCACCATTGTTGCTGCCCGTATAGGTTCCATCGTCCCAGGTGCTGACGTTGCGGTTGTAGCTGCCGCCCATTATGGGAGCCCAGCTGGTCTCGCCTGTTCCATGGCCCGTGTAGTAAGCGGTTGTGCCAGTTCCATCATGGCTTAGGCCTAGCGAGTGTCCTACTTCATGGCTGATCGCTTCGCAGGCACCTGTGATTGATGTGTTGTACACGAAGACCGGTGTGTCGCTACTGGATGTAAAGCTATCGATAAATGCTGTGCCGCCAGCGATCGACGAGCTTGGTCCATAACTGCTGATGACGACACGGACCCCATAGTTCGAATCCGTATTTCCTGTTTTGTAAAGCCAGTCATCAGGTGGTGCCAGGGTTGTGACATTGACGTTAAATGGAGCAAAGTCTGCAGCAACTCGCTGCCAGATCTGCTGGATACGTATTAATTCGGCATCAGTAAATGTTGACGCATCGCCTTCGACATTATATGCGGGTGAGTAGAATGAGCTTCCCATCGTGGCGTCGTTCCATGATGTGCCGCTTGTGGTGTGGCCATTGAAGTCCAGATAGATTGTCTTTGTGGCGCTTGGATTTGAACTCAAGCGAAACGTGAGGCTGAGATCGAGGAGTGGAGTAGATGACACCATCCCCTGGGTGGACACCAGTCCCAGCAGCGCTTCGGGAGCCAATTCACTGCAGCTGTTCTCGTGGGAGCCACGCTCATGCCTGTTCTCATGATCCCCCCCCCACTCTTGTTTGGATGCTTGCTGCCCTGCCGCTGAACCCGCATCGGCTACCAGGTCTGTTGTGATCACTGCAGGATTTGGGCTGTTGAGGTTCTGCTGCCCCAGCTGCCCGCCATCGCGCTCAGGCTCCTGATGATCCCCCCCCTCACGCTTTCGGCTGTTTGCTTGCTCAAGGGCCCCGAGCTTGCCAAGGTGCAGACGCTGGGTACGGCGGGCCATCGGGAGTCTCCGCCTTGAGGCGGGTGGATCAGATGGGATCAGCCTCCGAGACAGCGCTGATGTGCGTCAAACCTGCAGACCATCTGCTGCAGATGACCGAGTTCAACCTCAGCTGAGAAGCCTTGCGCTGCAGCCATTTCCTGTTGCCTTTGAGCTTCTGCAGCAGCACGCGGATGCGTAAACCTATTTACAAATCCCCAGGTTCCGCCACCGCCCGAGGCTCAGCTGCAGCGGGGCTTCGGACTCGGTGGAGAGGTGAGCGGCTAGCCGCCTGGTGATGCTGGGCAGGAGCTGCTGTTGATGGCACAGCCCCAGGGCACGCCTGAGATGCCGCAGGGTGCGTTGACCGCTCCCTAGGGCGACCGCTCGGCTTCATGGGCCGGTTAGGCCAGCGTGAACCGTCGTTCAGGTGCCCGAATACCACTCAACAGTGCCCCTTTTTTGCATGCGGTCAACCGTTGTGGATGCAGGGGATGCGTGGTCTCGGTTGGTCGGTGCCACTGTGCCGGTAGCGATTACATGCACCATCGGCTACTGGTAGCCCTGCTGCTAGAGGACATCGAATCACGGCAACCATCGTTCAATGTTGCCATTGCTTTCTGCCGGTCAAGGACCGTTCATATGAGATCCCGATTAATCCAGCCGGGCATTTCCAGCGTGGCCTGCAGAGTTTTTGTCTTTTCTTGATTGCTCCTGTCGTGTCTTCCCTCCTGTTCGTTTCTGTCTGCTGATTGGTCATACTTGGAAAGCAGGATTTGTATTATTGGCATTGCTCATTGGCTTGGCTGTTTCGCCGGCTGTGTCGTTTTTAGATTCGTCTTTAGCTTCTAGAGCGTTTGTCTACTGGCACGCCTGTTTCCACGTCTATTGGCGTTCCAGCCGACTGTGCTGCAACCCATGCCGAAGCTGCTGCAGCTGAATTCTGCTGCCCTTTGTCATGCTCCGCTGCATTTCTGCGGCAAATGACAGTTCATTCATGCTCCACTGGTCCCTACGCCATCACCATCATGAGATGTTGTGTCTTCGATCCATCGAGACTGGTCGATGACGTGTGTCTGGATCTTGTGCCTACCAGTTCAGTCCGCTCCGAGAGGAGCGTTGGGGCTTAGCGGCCCTGCCAACGACATCGATCTTGTGTTGTGTCTGCATCTGTTTGCATCGAGCCTGCATTTGCAGGTTGCCGCCTGTATCGGGAGGGTCGGTGCCTCTTTGACTTCTGTTCATTGCCAGTCCTCGTTAGGCTCTTGTTGTTTGTCTTGGGCCAATGACTGTCAATAAACATGTGAGGCATCGCTTCCCGTTCTTGCGTTTGTGTCTCTCCATACAGATGCTTGCAAGTCGGTGGATTTATGGACTCTGAGTTTCATGGAGAACTGACCATTTCCCTTGGAGACCTGGCCCGTCTTGGCGTGCTTGAGGTCTACTTGCGAGCCGATTGTTTGGCCTTGGCGGCCAGCGCTATTGCTCTCAGCGATGACCAATGTGATCTGGCTCGTCAGGCTTTTTGTCACCAGCACCAGATATCAACTGCTGAGGCGCTCGAGGTTTTCGCCCGTGCTCGGCTGCTGACACCCGCAGCCCTGGATGCGCAGATGCGTCAGCCCCTGCAGCTGCAACTCCTCTGCCAGCGCGATTTCGCTCCCCATGCTGAGGCTCGCTTTCTGCTGCGCAAGAGCCAACTTGATTGTGTTGTCTATAGCCTGCTGCGTTTGCGGGATCCCGGCCTGGCCCGGGAGCTCTACCTTCGCATCGACGAAGGCGATGCCAACTTCGCCGACCTGGCCGCCGCCTATGCCGAAGGCCCCGAGAAGGCCACCCGCGGCATCGTTGGTCCCGTGCCGCTTACCCAGGCCCATCCCGCGCTCGCCGACCGTCTCCGTACGGCGCCAGCGGGCGTGGTGCTCGAGCCTTTCCGGATCGATTCCTGGTGGTTAGTCGTGCGTCTTGAACGGCTGACCCCGGCCACCTTTGACGAGTCCACAGCCGCTCTCATGGCCCAAGAGCTGTTTGATCAGTGGATCTCACAGCAAGTGGAACGGCGTCTCAGCGACCTACGCCCTCTTCTTGCGGTCGGAACGCCCGGCGATCTCGCTCAGTCGCTGACGCGTGCTTGAGAGCCGCTGGAATGGATAGACCCGCCCCCTTGCCGTTCCCGTCCCATTCCGCCTTCGCCGCTCTGTCGCCTGCTAGCCGGAGCCGGCTGCAACAGCAGCTCCGCCTCCGGATGTTCGCCATCGGTGCTCCCCTCTGCCAAGCCGAGATCATTCCAGCGGAGATCCTGTTGATCGACTCCGGTACCGCCCGTCTACTGGTTCGGGATCAGGGCCGGTTGCGCACTGTCGAGACACTCGGCCCCGGCAGCTTTGTCGGTCTCGCCTCCCTGCTGCGCGCTGCGCCCTGCGAGGAGGTGAGTGCCGGCACCGAGGTGCAGGCCTGGGTGTTTGCTGATGCCTTGGTGCTGGATCTGCTGGCTACCGAGCCCTCCTTCGCGACGTGGTGTGCGGCCGAGCTGTTCACCGCTGAGCTGGCTTCCCTGCTCACCCTGCAGTTGAAGCGGCATCCCCAGACCCGCACCTCCTTGCTCGAGCTGCTGCAACAGGCCCGTTCCCAAGCGCGCTTGGTGCCCCCTGAAGCCGCGGCTCTCGCGGCGCTCCCCGCCGATCTCTGCCTGCTGGCCGCCAGTCACAACCTGCCCAACCATCCCCTCGGCGCAGCGATCCATCCGAGCCGGGGCGTGCCTGCGGCCACCCCGCCGATGCCGCCGCGATTGATCGCCCTGCCCGTAGCCCTGCTGGAGCCTGTCGGTCCGGTGCTCGAGGCCGACCTGATGCCCGAACGCCCCGGATTCCCGTCCGGCCAACCCGCTGGAGCCTCCGTTGCGCCGCTGGCCTCCGCCCTGGATTTAGGGCAGCGGGATCGCACGCAGCTTCACCTGCTGCGCGGCAACGGCCCCCTCGAGGAAACCCTCGCCTGTTTCCAGATGCTCGCAGCCGAGCTCAAGCTCCCCTTCCGGCGCGATGCGATCGAGAAGATCCTGCACGATGTGCTGCGCCGCGGCCAGACGCCCGACCTGCAGCTCTGCGGCAACATCGCCGCGATGATCGGCCTGCATGTGAGTGGCGTGCGGGTGCTGGCTAGCCAGGGAACCCGGCTGCAGCCCCCGGCCCTGATCCCCTGGCATGGCGGCTTTGCGGTGGTGCGCGGCGCCAATGCCCGCGGTCTGCAGTTGGCCTCCCCGCGTGAAGGCTGGGTGGAGCTCACGGCCGACCAGCTCTCCGAGTCCTTCCCCGATGGCATCGACGTGCTCCTGCTGGAGCGGAGTTCCTTCACCCCTGAGCAGCGCTTCGGCTTGGGCTGGTTTTGGCCGGCCCTGCGGCGCTACCGCGGCATCCTCACCCAGGTGCTGATCGCATCCTTTGTGGTGCAGCTGTTCAGCCTCGCCAACCCACTGTTGATCCAGGTGATCATCGACAAGGTGATCAATCAACGCAGCCTCGACACCCTGCAGGTGTTGGGCTTTGCCCTGGTGGTGGTGACCTTGATGGAGGGTCTGATCGGCACCCTCCGCACCTTCCTGTTCAGTGAAACCACCAACCGCATCGATCTGCGCCTCGGCGCCGAGGTGATTGACCACCTGTTGCGGTTGCCCCTCAACTACTTCGATTGTCGCCCTGTGGGCGAACTCGGCACCCGCATTGCTGAGCTCGAGAAAATCCGCAACTTCCTCACCGGCCAGGCGCTCACCACTCTGCTGGATACGGCCTTCGCGGTGATTTATATCGCCGTGATGCTGCTTTACAGCTGGCTACTCACCCTGATTGCCCTGAGTGTGTTGCCGCTCCAGATCGGCCTCACTGTGCTCGGTGCACCCCTGTTCCGCCGCCAGTACCGCGACGCGGCTCAGGAAAACGCCCGCACCCAGAGCCACCTGGTGGAGGTGCTCAGCGGCATCCAAACCGTGAAGGCCCAAAACGTGGAGCTGATCAGTCGCTGGAAATGGCAGGACCTCTACGCCAAGTACATCTCTCGCAGCTTCGAGACAACGATCACTGGCACAGCCCTCACCGAAACATCCCAGGTTCTGCAGAAGCTCTCCCAGCTGTTGGTGCTTTGGGTGGGGGCCTCCCTGGTGCTCTCCGGCGACATGACCCTGGGCCAGTTGATCGCCTTCCGGATCATCTCCGGTTATGTGACCCAGCCCCTGCTGCGACTCTCCTCGATCTGGCAGAGCATCCAGGAGCTCAAGGTGTCGTTCGAACGTCTCGCCGACGTGGTGGATACTCCCGAGGAGTCTGACGAGGCCGATCAGCAGAAGATCCCCCTCCCCCCCATCGCCGGTGAGGTGCGCTTTGACGACCTCTGTTTCTCCTTCACCCCCGGCGGGCCCCAGGTGCTGCGTCACATCGACCTCACCATCCCCGCCGGCACCTTCGTGGGGGTGGTGGGACAGAGCGGCAGCGGCAAGAGCACCCTCACCAAGATGTTGGCGCGCCTCTATTCACCCAACAGCGGCCGCATCCTGATCGACCACTACGACATCGACAAGGTCGAGCTCTATTCCTTGCGTCGCCAGATCGGCATCGTGCCTCAGGAGCCCCTGCTGTTCAGCGGAACGGTGGCCGACAACATCGCCCTCACCGATCCCGATGCCAGCAGCGACGCCATCGTGCATGCGGCCCGTCTGGCCTGCGCCCATGACTTCATCATGGAGCTACCGGCCGGCTACAGCAGCATGGTGGGCGAGCGCGGCGCCGGTCTCTCTGGCGGGCAACGCCAGCGCCTGGCCTTGGCCCGCACCCTGCTCTGCCAGCCGCGGCTGCTGGTGCTCGACGAGGCCACGAGCGCCCTCGATTACGACACCGAGCGCCGCGTCTGCGACAACCTGCTCGACAACCTCCAGCACTGCACCGTCTTCTTCATCACCCACCGGCTTTCCACGATCCGCCGGGCCGCTCTGATCGTGATGCTGCACGAGGGCGCGGTTGTGGAAACGGGCACCCACGACGAGCTGATGCAGCGCCGCGGCCGCTACTTCGCCCTTTACCGCCAGCAGGAGGCGAGCTGATGTCGCTTGTGCGCCGCGCTCAGAACGCCCTGGAGCGGCGGGTGCAGACCAGCCATGAGGAGATGGCTTTGCAGCAATCTCGCTTTCTCGCCCGCACCATCACCTGGGCCCTGCTCGGCACGGCTGCAGCGGGCCTGGCCTGGCTGGCCATCGCCAAAACCGATGAGGTGGTGGTAGCCCCTGGCAAGCTCCAGCCGATTGGCGATGTCAAAACCATTCAGATGCCTGTTGGTGGTGTGCTGCAGACGATGCTCGTCAAGGACGGACAGCGGGTGACCAAAGGGCAGGTGCTGCTGCGTCTCGATAACGAGGCCACCTTGGACCGCCAGCAGAGTCTGCGCACCACGATTACGGCGAAGCAGGCCCAGTTGAGGCTCAAGAAGGTGGAGCTAGACCGCTACCTCAACCTCAACGACACTGAGCAAACGGTGACCCGTCAGAACCTGATGCTGGAGCGGGAGATCCTCGATCGCCTGGCGGACCTCAAGGCGGTGGGCGCCACGGCCGAGCTGCAATACCTCCAGCAGCGCAACACAGTGCGCGAGGTGGAGGGGGAGCTCGCCAAGCTCAAAGTGGATCGACTGCGCCAGATCGCGATCCTCGAGCAGGCGGTGGAGCAGCTCAAGGGGGAGCTGGCCGATCTGGGCAGCAAGCTCACCGAGTTGCAGGTCAACATCCGTTACCAGGATGTGCGCTCCCCGGAGGATGGAGTGGTGTTTGATCTCAAGCCCACTGGCCCTGGCTTTGTGGCTCAGGGCAGTGAGCCAGTGATGAAAATCGTGCCCTACGATGCCCTCCAGGCCAAGGTAGAGATCGACAGCAGTGACATCGGCTTCGTGCGGGTTGGCCGCTCTGTCGATCTCAGCATCGATTCCTTTCCGGCTACCGATTTCGGCGTGCTGCTCGGCACCGTCAAGGGGATTGGCTCTGATGCCCTGCCCCCCGATGAGCGACACCAGACGTACCGCTTCCCGGCCACCATCAGCCTCGATAGCCAGCAGCTCAAGTTGAAATCGGGCAAGAACCTGCCGCTGCAGGTGGGCATGTCACTGACTGCCAATATTAAGCTGCGCAAGGTGACTTACCTACAGCTGCTGCTAGGCGAGTTCAAGCACAAGACCGATTCCCTTAAAGAGCTTTGAATGAGAACGGAGGTTGTGCCTTCCCCTGCCGCGAAAGACAACGCTTCCCTCTGTGGCCATCAAAAAGCCGGGGTTTAGCCCCGGCAGACATCGTTCCGTCGGCTCGGTCAGCTTGAACTGATCACCATTCCTTCACTCGTGATGGCCACCATCTTCATCGGGGCCATCTCCATTGTTGCCTACAGAGAATTCAGCTGCCTGTTCCTCACTCATGGCCTGGCGCAGGCTCGCCCCATAGGTATGCTTTGCTGCCTGCAGATAGCGCAGTTCAACCTGCTGCTCAGTGATTTTCTGCTCCAATCGCATCATGTCTTTGAGCAATATCTGAGCAGTGCGCGGCAACTCTGAAAATTCATAATCGCGATCGTTAAAGTTCAGCTTTAGATTGGGCTGCGGTGCCGTCGTTGTGGTCATTTGGAAGTGTTCAGGGGTCCTATCGGTGTTCGTAGCTGGCCGAGCTGCAAGCCACGCCGATGCTGCTGTATACGCCCGCTGAGCCGACTGGGCCGGCTTGGCAGCATGTCTGCTGCAACTTCGGGCCTATTCACACTCTCTTGGCTCGTGCGCCATCAAGGTCATTAGCGAGGGCTCTGCAGCCTCAGTGATCGCTTGCAGATCGAATGTCATGGCTGGTGACTCACCGTTTGCAGCCGACAGCATTCTCAAGTCGTCATTGGCGGCAGAGCTGACGACTGCACGACCTGGTGCTCATATCTGGTGGTTGGAAGATGACCGCCACCTCTGCCGTCTGCTCGATGCTCAGCTGCGAGCCTGCGGCTGGCGCCTGACCCTGTTCCACAGGAGCCAGGACCTGTTGGATGCCCTCCAAGGAGATCAGCCGAATCTCCTGATCCTCGATCGGCTCCTGCCGGGGATCGACGGCATGGCACTGCTTCAACGCCTGCGCCGAAGCCACCATGCATTCCCCGTGCTGATCCTCTCGGCCATGGGTTCGCCGGGCGAACGGATTGAAGGCCTGGCGCTCGGAGCCAACGACTACCTGGCCAAGCCGTTTCACTCCCGAGAATTCATTTGGCGTATTGAGCGGTTGTTGCAGGGGGCTCCGCCGCCACTGATCCAAGGCTCCTCACGGGACGAAGGCGTACCACTCGGCCCCCTGGCCTTGGACCGGGGGCAGTGTTGTCTGCGCGATGCCACGGGGGTGGAGTTTCCCCTCAGCCGCGGCGACATCGCCCTGCTCCTGGTGCTGTTGGAACTTCCAGGAACGGTGCACAGCCGTGAGCAGCTCGCGCGGGCCAGTGGCTCCATGGTGAATGTCACTCAGAGCCGCTCGCTCGATGTGCGGCTCTCGCGGCTGCGGCGCCTGCTGCAGCGCGTCTCAGCGGGAGACGTGAGCATCGAAGCCGTGCGCGGGATTGGCTACCGCCTCAAGGTCCCCAGTGTTGGCACGTATCAAAAGGTTCTGGCCTCGAGCCTGATCCCGGGCATCGGTTTGAGTCTCTTCGCCGTGCAGATGCTGCTGGCTTTGCCCCCCGCACTGGTCTGGGCCGTTGGGGTGGCTGGACTCCTGATCACGATGTTGTTTCAGCAGCGCCACATCCTGCGCTTGCAGGCCCAGAACGCAGATCTAGCGATGCAGGCTGTCGACCAGCGGGCCCACTGGCAGACCCTGCTGCACGACCAAGCGGCTCCGCTGACACGGCTGCTGTTGCGCCTGGAGCACCTGCATCCAGATCAACCCGCTGGCCAGGAACTTCTGGATGGTCTGGGCTTGGATCTGCACCTCTTGCAGGACCTGCAGCAACAGATGGGGGCATGGCGGGGCGAACTCAGCTCCCTCGCACGCAACCAGACCGTGGAGCTGGCGGGGCTCTGCCAGCGGATCGCCCGCCACTACCGCCGCGATTCTGTTCAGCTGGCGATACCCCAGCTGACGCTCCGGCTGGACGTGCAGCAGCTGCAGCGTGTGTTGCACAACCTGATCGACAACGCCCTGGAGCACGGCAGCCCGCCCGTTCATATCCGTGCCTATCCCGTATCGGAAGGCCTTGTCCTGGAGGTGGAAGACCGTGGACCAGCGCCGGTCAGTGTGGCCACCGATCTGGAGGGGGGGTGGCCCCATGGCGGGCTGGGCCTGGCCTTGGCCATTGACTTCTGCGGTCGCCATGGCGGCCGCCTGGAGCTGGAGCCGCAATCCCGGAGCGGACTGCTCGTGCGGTTGCGACTTGGTCAGGACTGCGTGCAGAGCTGACACCTGCTGAGACAGAACATTGGGTTGTGCTGCGCCTTTGCCTCACTCCAGCCGGCGGCGGCCTTCCAGGGCCCGGGCCAGGGTCACTTCGTCGGCGTATTCCAGTTCACTGCCCACCGGCAGGCCGTAGGC
>Ga0310330_100536_pt1 | contig 10560 bp, 9 predicted proteins | sample LakMicDCLTotalB5_FD_195544 | JGI IMG/M metagenome (GOLD analysis project Ga0310330, IMG submission 195544) | Enriched freshwater cyanobacterial communities from Lake Michigan, Michigan, United States - MI23.DCL.Total.B5 (v2) (version 2) | ecosystem: Environmental > Aquatic > Freshwater > Lake... | reverse complement strand
GGTGCCCGGTTTGGCTTGTTGGCTTTGGAGCTGGTGGTTGGGCTGGCTTCGAGCTTGGTGGCGAGGATGCCGCGCCGGCGCAGTTGGCGTTTGGCATCCAGCAGGTCGGTGGCATCCACGCGCATCTGGCGGGCTTTGCCACCGCTGACTTGGTAGGTGGCAACGAAGCTGGCCATCCCTAAATCTGGCCGAGCAGGCGCAGCAGTTCGTCGGGTTTACCGGTTTTGCTGAGGGCTTCGGCCTGGCTCACGCTTCCCCCTTCCACCAGGTTGGCCAGGGCCCGCTCCAGGGTCTGCATGCCAAAGGAGCCACCGGTTTGGATCTGGGAATAGAGCTGGGCTGTTTTGCCCTCCCGGATCAGGTTGGCGGTGGCTGGGGTGTTGATCAGAATTTCCTGGGCCATCACCCGCCCGAATTGGCCGGGGGCTGGGTTGGTGCGTTGACACAGGGTTTGGGAGAACACGGCCAGCAGGCTGTTGCTCAGTTGTACCCGGATCTGGGTCTGTTGGCCGGCGGGGAACACATCCACCATCCGATCCACGGTTTGGGCGGCAGAGCTGGTGTGCAGGGTGCCAAGCACCAGGTGCCCGGTTTCGGCTGCGCTGATGGCCAGCTGGATGGTTTCGAGATCGCGCATTTCGCCCACCAGGATCACGTCCGGGTCCTCGCGTAGGGCTGCGCGCAGGGCATTGGCAAAGCTGCGGGTGTCCTCATTCACCTCCCGCTGATGGATCAGGCTGCGGGCGCTCGTGTACACAAATTCGATCGGATCCTCGATGGTGAGGATGTGTTCGGAGCGGGTTTGGTTGATGTGCTCCAGCAGCGCCGCCAGGGTGGTGGTTTTGCCGGAACCGGTGGGTCCGGTCACGAGCAGCAGACCCCGGGGTTTGCGCCCCATGGCCTCCACCACCGGGGGCATGCCCAGGCTGTCGAGCGGGGGAATGCGGCTGCCCAGGGCCCGCAGACAGGCGGCATAGGTGCCCCGTTGGCGGTACACGTTGACCCGAAAGCGGGAAACCCCCTTGAGCCCATAGGAGCAGTCCAGTTCCCAGGTCTGCTCCAGCTGCTTGCGCTGGGCGTTGTTCAGCAAGGCAAAGATCAGCCGGTTGCACTGCTCCTCATCGAGCACCTGCTCCCGGATGGGCCGCAGGTGGCCGTTGAAGCGGCCGTAGGGCGCTTGACCGGCTGCCAGGTGGAGGTCGCTGCCGCCACCCTCCACCAGCTCTTGCATCAGGTCTTCGATCTGGAGCTCCATTCCGCTAGCTCCGCCGGTGATTCCGCACCGTTCAACGTTAATTCCGAACCGTTCAGTTAATTCCGAATGGTTAAACAGTACGGACATTCCAGCCACTCGTCCCGCAATCCCGCCCCACAGCTGCGGCAGGTGAGGGCGCTGAGGGACCGGGCCCGGCGCTCCGATTCCAGTCCGGCATCGGTGAGCAGCATCCGCTCCACCTCGTCGAGGGTGGTGTGCCCCTGGCGCACCAGTTCCAGGCCGTAGCCCAAGAGGGTTTTCATGCCGCTTTCCAGGGCCAGGCGCCGCAGCACATCGGTGCTGGCCCGCTTGGCCACTGCTGCGGCGATGGTTTCGGTCATGTTGAGGATCTCGTAGACCCCCACCCGGCCCCTGTAGCCGTTGCCTTGGCAGTGGGGACAGGCCCCTGGGCCGTGGTCGGGCGGATGGGCCTTGTAGAAGGTGACCGCCGTTTCATGGCTGGCCAGGAGGCCAAAGCGGCCCAGGTCCTCGCTGCTGGGTTGGTAGGCGATGCGGCAATGGCTGCACACCCGCCGCAGCAAGCGCTGGGAGACGATTCCGATCAGGGAGGCACTCACCATGAAGGGTTCCACGCCCATCTCATCGAGGCGGGCAATGGCGCTGGCCGCGTCGTTGCAGTGCAGGGTGGTGAGCACCAGGTGGCCGGTGAGGGCAGCTTCGGTGGCGGTTTTGGCGGTTTCGATGTCGCGGGTTTCCCCCACCAACAGCACGTCCGGGTCCTGGCGCATAAAGGCCCGCAGGGCGGTGCTGAAGTCGAGACCCTTGTCGCGGTTCACCTGGGTTTGGGTGATGCCCCGCAGGGTGTATTCGATCGGGTCTTCCACCGTGGAGATATTGATGCCCGGGTCGTTGCGCTCCGAGAGCAGGGCATAGAGGGTGGTGGATTTGCCAGAGCCGGTGGGCCCGGTCACCAGAATCATCCCGAAGGGTTTGGACCCCAGGGCCCGCAGGGCGGCCCGGGCGCCGCTGTCGGTGATCAAGGTGTCGAGGCCCAGCTGGGTGGCGCCGCTATCCAGCAGCCGTAGGCACACCTTTTCGCCGTGGCGGCTGGGCAGGGTGCTGACCCGGAAATCCATGGTGCGGCCGCGGTAGTTGCGCCGAATCCGGCCGTCCTGGGGAAGGCGCCGCTCGGCGATGTCCAGGTCGGCCATGATCTTGAAGCGGGAGGTGATGGCCGGCACCAGGGTCTTGGGCAGGTCCTCGAGCTGCTTGTGCAGCACCCCATCGATCCGGAAGCGGATTTCCAAGCCCGATTCCTGGGGCTCCACATGGATGTCGCTGGCGCCGGCCTCGAGGGCTCCCACCAGGATCCGGTCCACCAGGCTCACCACCGGCGAGGACTGGGCGGCGCCCGAGGACACCTCTAGATCGTCGGGATCTTGCTGGGTTGTGAGCGCGCCATCGGCCACGGGTAAGGCCAGGCCCTCGATCCAGGAGCGCGGCAGCACGGGAGTGGGGGGCGAAGCCTCGCTAGGGATCGACGCCTGAGCAGGGGGCGAAGCCTCACGAAGGTTTTGAAGGGCTCCCAGCGCGTCGCTCAGATCGTCGGCCAGGGCAAGGCCAAAACTGGCTTGATCCTCGCCAAGCTCCAGGGCTTGGAGCAGGTGCTGGCGTTGCTCGGCTCCCCAATGGGTGGGAACGGCCAAGCGCAGCACGCCATTCAGGTGGCTGAGGGGCATGGCTCCCCACTCCATCCACTGCTGGGGGGACCGGGGCCCTTCCGCTTGGATCAGCTGGCGGTCGGCCTTGCCCAGGTCGTTCGGTGCGAGGACGGGTTGCTGCAGCAGCAATTCCACCTCAAACCTCTGCTGCTCCCGGCTGATGGCGTCTGGAACCGGTCGCGATTGGGAAAGGGTCATGGGCAAAAGGTGCGGGCTTCCGCCGCTTGTGGGAGGTGCGCATTGCCCTCCAACATGTCTAAATCTGAATTGTGCCTCCGTCAGCCATGAGCGGTGACTTCTCCATGAGCGGTGACAGCAACGGCGAGACCAATCTCGAGCCGACCACCCAGAGCGTCTTCGATCCCAATGCCGAGGCCTCGGGCGAGAGCCCGTCTGAAGGGGCCCCAGCCGATAACGCTGGCGACTCCGGCCTCCCCCCAGCAGACGAGGCTGGATCTGGAGATCGGGCCTCCCAGCTCGAGGGCCAGCTCGCTGCCTTGCGGGCAGAGCACGAAGCCCTCAACGGCCAGTACATGCGTCTGGCTGCCGATTTCGACAACTTTCGCAAGCGCCAGAGTCGCGATAGCGACGACCAGCGGCTGCAGATCACCTGCACCACCTTGGGAGAAATTCTGCCGGTGGTCGACAACTTCGATCGGGCCCGTCAGCAGCTCAATCCCCAGCACGAGGAGGCCCAGGCGTTGCACCGCAGCTACCAGGGCCTCTACAAGCAGCTGGTGGATGTGTTCAAGCAGCTGGGGGTTTCACCGATGCGGGTGGAGGGTGAGGCCTTTGATCCCAGCCTCCATGAGGCCGTGCTGCGCGAGCCCAGTGATGACCATCTCGATGGGGTGGTGATGGAGGAGCTGCAACGGGGTTACCACCTCAACGGCCGGGTGCTGCGCCATGCCCTGGTGAAGGTTTCGATGGGTCCTGGTCCCGCTGGCGGTGCAGCGCCTGAGGCCCAAGCCGACGCCCCTGGGGAGCAGGTCGGCTGATGGCCGATTACTACGACCTGCTTGGGGTGAGCCGTGATGCTGATCCCGAAACCCTGAAGCGCTCCTACCGGCGGCTGGCGCGCCAGTACCACCCTGATGTCAACAAGGATCCGGGTGCCGAAGACAAGTTCAAGGAGGTCGGCCAGGCCTACGAGGTGCTCAGCGATCCCCAAACCAGGGCCCGCTACGACCAGTTCGGCGAGGCGGGTCTCGGCGGTGGCGGCGGCATGCCCGACATGGGCGACATGGGCGGCTTTGCCGACCTGTTTGAAACTTTTTTCAGTGGCTTTGGTGGGGCCCAGCAGGGCGGTGGCGGGCAGCGGCGGCGGGGGCCGCGCCAGGGCGATGACCTGCGACTCGATTTAACGATCAGCTTCCAGGAGGCCGTTTTCGGCATCGAAAAGGAGGTGCAGATCCGTCACTTGGAAACCTGCAGCACCTGCAAGGGATCGGGGGCCAAGGCCGGCAGTGGACCCACCACCTGCAGCACCTGCAGTGGGCAGGGTCAGGTGCGCCGGGCCACGCGCACGCCCTTTGGCAGCTTCACCCAGGTGGCGCCATGCCCGAGCTGTGAGGGCTCAGGTCAAGTGATTGCTGATCCCTGTAATGCCTGTGGTGGCCAGGGTTTGCAGCAGGTGCGCAAAAAGCTTCGGATCAATATTCCCGCCGGTGTCGACACCGGCACCCGCCTACGGGTGGCCAACGAGGGCAACGCGGGCCAGAGGGGTGGTCCGTCGGGGGATCTGTATGTGTTCCTCAGTGTTCAATCCCACGGCCAACTCAGGCGGGAAGGGATCAATATCGCTTCAGAAATCAGCCTGAATTATCTCCAGGCGATTCTCGGCGACACCATTGAGGTGGAAACGGTGGATGGGCTCGAGGAGCTCAAAATCCCCCCGGGAACCCAACCGGGGACCGTGCTGACCCTCACCGGCAAGGGGGTGCCAAAGCTTGGCAACCCTGTGGCCCGGGGCAACCATCTCTTCAGTGTGAAAGTGCTGTTGCCCACCAAGCTCAATGCAGAAGAAAAGGAGCTTCTGCAGCAGTTGGCCTCCCATCACACCACCAAAGGTCAGAAGCACCCCCACAAGAGCGGCCTGTTTGGCGGTCTGTTCGGTTAGGGGTGGCGGATCCCCAGGCGGATCTGGATTTGCGGGGCACCCCTTGTCCGCTCAACTTCATTCGCACCCGCCTGGCCCTCGAGAAGATTCCCCTGGGAGCTGGGCTGGTGGTGGATTTGGATCGGGGTGAACCGGAGCAGATGGTGGTTGAGGGGCTGCGGGGTGAGGGCCATCGCGTCAGCGTGGGACCCCATCCCGGCTGTGTTGATGCGGTCCGGCTTGGGATTACGCGCCTGGGGACCCCAGGCGATGCAATCACAGGTCATGCATCCCCGGCCATGGCGGTTGAGGCCCTGCCGGGCTTGGTGGTGGCCATGGTGGCCAACTTTTGTTGGGTGGCCTTGGATCAAGCCGGTCCCGCAGGGGTGGAGCGCCTGTTGTGCACCCGGCGAACCCGCCTGGGCAAAAGTGGCCAGACCATTTGCGTGGGGGATCGGGTCCGGGTGGATGGGGTCGACTGGGCCCAGGCCCGGGGGGCCGTGGCGGTCCTGGAGCCACGCCAGAGCCTGTTGAATCGCCCGGCTGTGGCGAACGTGAGCCTGGTGGTGGTGGTGGTGGCGTTGGCCGAGCCAACCCTCGATCCGCTGCAGCTCACCCGGTTTTTGATCACGGCTGAGAGCACCGGCCAACCGGTGCTGTTGGTGTTCTCCAAGGCGGATTGCCTGCCGGTAGAAGAGGTGGAAGCCTGGCGAACCCGTGCCGCCGCCTGGGGCTATCCAGCCCTGGTGATCTCATCCCAGAGCGGGATCGGCCTCGGCGCCCTCAGCGAGCGCTTGGCAGAACCGGGGATTGCGGTGCTGTGTGGCCCCTCCGGGGTCGGCAAAAGCAGCCTGCTCAATGGCTTGCGTCCTGAGTTGACGTTGCGGGTTGGGGCGGTCTCTGGCCGACTGCAGCGCGGGCGCCACACCACCCGGCACGTGGAGCTGTTTTCCATGGCGCCCGGGGCCCTGGTGGCCGATACCCCCGGTTTCAATCGACCCCAACTGCCCGCAGATCCAGCCGAGTTATCGGCCCTCTTTCCGGAGCTCCGCCAATGTTTATCCCAGGGCAGCTGTCGCTTTAGCAATTGCCTGCACCAGGGTGACCCGGGCTGCGCTGCGGGCACAGCCTGGGACCGCTATGGCCTCTACAGCCAGTGCCTGGCCGATGTGATCGCGGAAGCGGAACGGCAGTCCCGCTCCCCAGGTCGACCGGACTTGCCGGGCCTGCGCCAAAGGGGTGGTCGGCTTGAGCCGCGCCTGGATCCATCCCTGCGCCAAGGCTCCCGCAAGCGCCAGCGCCAGGAGGAGATGTCCGAAGACAATTAGCCGCCGAAGCCGGGCAGGTTGAGATTGAGGCCGCCGGTGAGCTCTTCCATCCGGCCTTTCATGGTGCCGGTGGAGAGTTCATACGCCGCCTTAAGGGCTTCGAGAACCGCCAGTTCACTGGCTTCCTGTCCTTCGGCCAGGAGCTCGGGCGCTAGACGCACCTTGAGCGGTTGCTGGTTGCCAGAGAGCCAGACCGTGGCCCTGCCGTCGCTGCTGCTGGCTTCCAGCTCCATGGCATCGAGTTCTTCTTGCAGCTTTTGGGCGTTTTGCTGCAGCTCTTGGGCCTTTTTGAAGGCTTCGGTGAGCTGGCCAAAGTTGGGGAGTCCGAAGCCAGCCATGCCGGGGGTTCTTGCTGGTTGCAGGCTAAGGGTCGGCGCGCAATCAGGGGTGGGTTAGATCCAGGGATTGTCTTGGCCCAGGCGCTTCACTTCCGGATGCAGGGTGATGCCATGGGCTGCTTCGACGCGCCGTTGCACGTCTGCGATCAGGGCAGCGATGTCGGCGGCAGTGGCTCCGCCTGTGTTGACAATGAAATTGGCATGAATGGGGGAAACCTGGGCTCCGCCGATTTGCAGGCCTTTGAGTCCGAGGGCTTCGATCAGCTGGCCGGCTTTGTGGGGTTCGGGATTGCGAAATACGCTGCCGCAGCTGGGTTGTTGATAGGGCTGGGTGCTGGTGCGACTGTGCAGATTGGCGCTGGTGCGGGCTGTGACAGCGGCGGGATCATGGCCGTGATCCAGGCGAAACCGAGCCGACAGCACGATCAGGGGTTCGTGCTGCAGTCGGCTTTGCCGGTAGCCAAAGGTCAGGTCGCTGGCGCTCCAGGTCACGGGCTGATCGGGGTTTTTGGGGTCGAGCAGTTGGACCGAATGCAGCCATTCGGCGATGCAGCCCCCCTGGGCCCCGGCATTCATCACCACAGCGCCCCCCACGGTGCCTGGGATCCCTACGGCCCATTCCAGCCCGCCCAGCCCAGCGCGGGCCGCTTTTCTGGCCAACGTCGGGAGCGGTTCGCCCGCCTCGGCTTCAATCCAGCCGCCCGTGGCATCCAGGCAGCTGCCCTGGAGTCGTCGATTGCAGAGGGTGAGGCCGTCGAGGCCCCCATCGGCAATGAGCAGGTTGGAGCCCGCCCCAATCCAGTGAAGGGGGAGGCGGTGGTGCCCACTCCAGCCCACCAGGGCCCTGATGTCGTCTTGATGGGTCGGTTCTGCGAACCACTCCGCGGTGCCGCCCACCTTCCAGGTGGTGAACTCAGCGAGGCCAACGCCCTGGCGCAGGCTGGGGTGATGGCTAGGGGAGGCCACCATGGCCCTTAGGCCGCCAGGGGTAAGTAGGCATCGCCGAAGACGGGAAGCCGATTGAGCCGCTCCCAGAGGCTGTTCACATCGCCAGCCCCCATGGCCAACACCAAATCCCCCTCAATCGAAGCGTCTGCCACCTGCCGGGCCAGTTCATCCAGGCTGGTGGCCACCTCCACCCGACTCAGGGGCGCCAGGTCTTGCACGGCCTTTGCCAGAGCCGCACTACTCACGCCCTGGATGGGTGCTTCCCCTGCGGCGTAGAGGGGTGCGATCAGCACCAGGTCGGCCTGGCTGAGGGCTTGGGCAAAACCATCGAGGAATTGGGCCGTGCGGGTGTAGCGATGGGGTTGAAAGACCGCTACGAGCCGTTTGGGATTGATCGGCAGGGGGCTGCGGCCACTGGTGAGCATCAGCTGGGCCATGGCCAGGGTGGCGGCCACCTCGCTGGGGTGGTGGGCGTAGTCGTCGACCACCAGGCGGCCCTGCCAATCACCCCGGAAATCGAACCGCCGCCCAGGCGGTTTGAGGGCTGCCACGGCCTGGCGCAATTCGGCGAAGGCCACGCCTTCGATCCGGCAGGCCGCCATGGCGGCCGTGGCATTGCTGAGGTTGTGGCGGCCGGGTAATGGAAGGTCAAACGAACCCACCTTCTGGCCTTGCTCGTAGAAATCCGCCCTGGTGCCATCACCCCGCTCTTGGGTGGCTATCGCCGCAAAGGCCACGCCCTTGGGGCTCTGGTTGGACCACCAGTACTTGGCTTTGAAATGGTGCTTGAGAACGGGGCAATCCCAGTTGGCTAAGAGGGATTTGGATCGACTGCTGAAACGCTGCAGGGTGCTGATCAGGGCCTCCAGGTTGGGGTAGTGGTCGGTGTGGTCGAGCTCCACGTTGGTGAGGATCCCGAGCTGGGCCTGAAATTTCACCAGGGAGCCATCGGATTCATCGGCCTCTGCCACCAGCAGCCGTCCCTCGCCCTGGCGACCGTTGCTGCCAAAGGCAGGCACGATGCCGCCGATTACGGCGGTGGGGTCGTGGTTGGTGGCGGCTAGGAGCGTGGCAATCAGGGAGCTGGTGGTGGTTTTGCCATGGCTGCCAGCCACGGCAATTGAGGGCTGGGCATTGATCAGGGCTGCCAACACATCGGAGCGGTGGCAAATGCTCAGGCCCACCCGCTGGGCTTCCAGCAATTCGGGGTTCGATGGGGGCACCGCCGAGCTGATGACCACCAAGGGTGCTTGATCGGTGCCGCTGCGAATGGCGGCCACCGTGGAGGAGCTTTGCTGGCGGAAGACCCGCACGCCCTGGCGACGGAGTTGGTCGAGCACGGCGTTGTCGCGGGTGTCGGATCCGCTCACCACAAAGCCCCTCTGGGCAAGAATTCCTGCGATGGCAGACATGCCGATGCCTCCAACCCCAATGAAGTGGATGGGTTGATGGCGATCAAGCAACGGGGCCAAGGGCAACTCCAAGCCAGGGATTCAGCCGAGCTCAAATTAGGCCGGCAACGCCCAGGGCACCTTTACGAGATGCTGCGCGTTCCGGCATGGTCCGGCTTGAAGCCCCGGGCCGCAAGAGGGTTCGCCAAATCAGTTTCTGTATGATCGGCAGCCAAATCCCCCTTTGCTAGCGGCTTTTGCCGCGCTTTGCCATGACCATGCGCGTTGCGATCAATGGATTCGGCCGAATTGGTCGCAACTTCATGCGTTGCTGGTTGAGCCGAGGTGCCAATACGGGCATCGAGGTGGTGGGTCTCAATGACACCTCCGATCCCCGGACCAATTCCCACCTGCTCCAGTACGACTCGATGCTCGGCCGCATTCGCGACGCCGAAGTCAGCTACACGGACAACACGATCGTCGTGAATGGCAGGGAGATCAAGTGCTTCTCCGACCGCAACCCCCTCAACCTGCCCTGGAAGGAATGGGGCGTTGATCTGGTGATCGAGTCCACCGGTGTCTTCAACGATGACGTGGGCGCCAGCAAGCACCTCGAAGCAGGGGCCAAGAAAGTGATCCTCACGGCCCCTGGCAAGGGTCCCGGTGTGGGCACCTTCGTGGTTGGCGTCAACGCCGATCAATACCGCAACGAAGATTTCAACATCCTCAGCAACGCCAGCTGCACCACCAACTGCATGGCGCCGATCATCAAGGTGTTGGATCAAACCTTCGGCATCGTCAAAGGCACGATGACCACCACCCACAGCTACACGGGTGACCAGCGAATTCTCGACGCCAGCCACCGCGACCTGCGTCGGGCCCGGGCGGCCGCCGTCAACATCGTGCCCACCTCCACCGGCGCGGCCCAGGCCGTTGCCCTGGTTTACCCCCCGATGAAGGGCAAGTTGAACGGCATCGCCATGCGCGTTCCGACCCCCAACGTGTCGGTGGTGGACATGGTGCTGGAAGTGAGCCGCGGCACCACCCGCGAAGAAGTGAATGCCATCCTCAAGGAGGCCTCTGAAGGGGCCATGAAGGGCATCATCAAGTACTGCGATCTGCCCCTGGTGTCCAGCGACCACGCCGGCACGAACGAGTCCACCATTGTCGATGCCGATCTCACCCTGGTGATGGGCGACAACATGGTCAAGGTGATTGCCTGGTACGACAACGAGTGGGGCTACAGCCAGCGCGTTGTTGACCTGGCTGAAATCGTGGCTAAGAACTACAAGTAGTTGCCCAGGGTCTTTGGCCCTCTCGCCTTACAACCGCCCTCCATCAAGGGCGGTTTTTTTGTGCGTGATCACCCGTGGGGCTGGAGGTTGCTCGCCCCTTCGATCACCTTCGCTCTCACGATGCCGTCATCGGCGGTGAGCTCTTCGAGCACATCGAAGCCATCCACCACGTAGCCGAAGGCGGCGTAGCGGCCATCAATCAGGTTCAGACCCGCCGGGGTGAGC
>Ga0310330_100532_pt1 | contig 10577 bp, 7 predicted proteins | sample LakMicDCLTotalB5_FD_195544 | JGI IMG/M metagenome (GOLD analysis project Ga0310330, IMG submission 195544) | Enriched freshwater cyanobacterial communities from Lake Michigan, Michigan, United States - MI23.DCL.Total.B5 (v2) (version 2) | ecosystem: Environmental > Aquatic > Freshwater > Lake... | reverse complement strand
CTCCACCTGGGCTTCGGCATCAACAACCTTGCCGATCAGGCGGCTTCCCAGGCGGCCAATCCGCTGACGCATCACCTCGCGGGCGTTGGTGACCTCGATAACCAGCACTGGGCCACGGCAGCAGGGCAAACCCTATCGGCCTGAACAAGCCCCGGCTTCGAGCTGTCATGACCTCGGCGCTTAGGCGGCTGGGCTGGTGGGCTGGTTGGGCCCTTGGGGCCAGGGCTGGAGAGGTCCGTTAGCAGGGGGGCGGCCTGGGTGCAAGCCTTCGAGCGCCCCAAGCCGGCTCAGCGGCTATAGGGCTCCAGCAGATCCTCCAGATCCTGAAGTTGGCCTGGGGGGATCAGGCGGGCCAGGGGCAGGCGGCTGCTGCCGCCGCCGATCGGCACCTGCAGGGCTTCGAGGGCCTGGCGGGCACAGACCGCCGCGCCCTGGTCGAGCCGGGCGGCACATTCGATCGCCAGGGCCTCGGCCAGGGCCGCATCACCGAGATAGAGATGCCAGCTACCGATCTGGATGTAGAGCCGATCGGCCAGTTCGGCGGTCAGTTCGCGGATGGCTTGGGGGCTCAGGGCCATGGGATCATCTGCCGCAGGGTTGTGCTCAGGATGGATCCTGGGGCTCGGGATTAGGGCGCTGCTGCAACACAAGCAGCAGCTGCACCAGCCAGACCAGGGCCCAGGTGCCCGTGAGCCAGCCCAGTTGGGGCCAGGGATGGCGCATTCCCTGCACAAACCACAGCCCGCTGTTCACCGCGGCAAACAGGCCGCCATGCAGGCAGAGATTGACGATGCGCTCGAAATGCCGGTAGGTGGGGTCGGTGGGATCGGCGGGGCCGTACCAGCGGATTGGCATGGGTGGGTTCCCCAGACGGACATGGGTGTGGCCCGATTGTGGCCGTCCCCCGGGCGGGCTGGTCCAGCCCCGGTGGCGGCAGGTTGACGGATGGGCCCCCCGTGAGCCAAGAATGGCTAGGTAAGCGCTTGTAGCTCAGCGGATTAGAGCATCTGACTACGGATCAGAGGGTCGGGAGTTCGAATCTCTCCAGGCGCGTTTTCAGTCAAAACCGTCCCTAGGGGCGGTTTTTTTTGGCTTCTCGAACAGGCAGCCGCCGCTTGCTGCCCCGTTTCTTACGATCCAACCAACCCAGCAGGCCTCCCATGGCGGACTCCAACGGCGTAACCCCCCAGGGGGCCCTGGCCAGCACCGACCCGGCCATCGCGGCCCTGATCTCGCGGGAATTGCTGCGGCAGCAGACCCACCTGGAGCTGATTGCCAGCGAGAACTTCACCTCCCCGGCCGTGATGGAGGCCCAGGGTTCGGTGCTCACCAACAAGTACGCCGAGGGCCTGCCCCACAAGCGCTACTACGGCGGCTGCGAACACGTCGATGCGATCGAGGAGTTGGCGATCGAGCGGGCCAAGCGCCTCTTTGGCGCCGCCTGGGCCAACGTGCAGCCCCACAGCGGCGCCCAGGCCAACTTCGCCGTGTTCTTGGCCCTGCTCCAGCCCGGCGACACGATCCTGGGCATGGACCTCTCCCATGGCGGCCACCTCACCCATGGCTCGCCCGTGAATGTGTCGGGTAAGTGGTTTAAGGCCGTCCACTACGGCGTCGATCCCGAGACCCAGCAGCTGAACTTCGATCGGATCCGGGAGCTGGCCCTTGAGCACCGCCCCAAGCTGATCATCTGCGGCTACTCGGCCTACCCCCGCACGATTGATTTCGCCGCCTTCCGGGCCATTGCCGATGAGGTGGGCGCCTACCTCCTGGCAGACATGGCCCACATCGCCGGCCTGGTGGCGGCGGGCGTCCATCCGAGCCCCTTACCCCATTGTCATGTGGTCACCACCACCACCCACAAGACCCTGCGCGGGCCCCGTGGCGGCCTGATCCTCTGCAATGACGCCGAGTTCGGCCGCCAGTTCGACAAGGCCGTGTTCCCCGGCAACCAGGGCGGTCCCCTGGAGCATGTGATCGCCGCCAAGGCGGTGGCCTTCGGTGAAGCCCTGCAGCCCGCCTTCATCACCTACAGCCAGCAGGTAGTGGCCAATGCCCAGGCCCTGTCCAGCCGCATCCAGGAGCGGGGCATCGCCGTGGTGTCCGGCGGCACGGACAACCACATCGTGTTGCTGGATCTCCGTTCGATCGGCCTCACCGGCAAGGCGGCGGACCTGCTCGTCAGTGGCGTCAACATCACGGCCAACAAGAACACCGTGCCGTTCGACCCCGAGTCGCCCTTCGTGACCAGTGGTTTACGTCTCGGCAGCGCCGCGATGACCACCCGCGGATTTGACGAGGACGCCTTCAAAGAGGTGGCCGATGTGATCGCTGATCGCCTGCTCAACCCCAGTGATGATGCGATCGAGCTGCGCTGCCGCCAGCGGGTGGCGGCCCTGTGCGAGCGCTTCCCCCTCTATGGCGGTCAACGCCAGTTGCAACCGGCTTGAGCCTGGCCCTTGCAGCAGGGCTCGGCTGATTAAGCTGATCACCAAAATCCGTCTCCAGCTGGCAGTTCTCCCCATGGAGCGACCGTGACGATCACCAGCAGTCCGGTCATTGCTGCCCTGGTCACCTTTGCCAGCTCGGCCCTGGTCACCACTGGGGTTGTGCCGATGGTGCGGCGGGCCGGTCTCCGTTGGGGCCTGATTGATCGGCCCGATTCCCGCAAGCAGCACACCACCCCGATGGTGCGCCTCGGCGGCATCGGCATCGTGGCTGGCTTTGCTTTCACCCTGGCCCTGGTGTGGGGCCTGGGCTGGTTTGGCAGCCTCGAACCCGCCAAGGACCGGCTGATCTGGACGACCCTTGAAGGTGCCCTTTTCTTTTTCCTGATCGGCCTGGCCGATGACCTTCTGGCCCTGCCGCCCCTGCCGCGGCTGGCGGGTCAGGTGGCGGTGGCGGTGTGGGCCTGGAGCCAGGGCGTGCGGATCGGCGCCATTGATCTGCCGCTCGAATTTCTGCAGATCAGTCCGGATGCGCCCCTGGTGTTGCCCGAGCCGCTCAGTCTGCTGGCCACGGTGATTTGGCTGGTGGGCATTACCAATGCCATCAACTGGCTCGATGGCCTCGATGGCTTGGCGGCCGGGGTGGCGGGCATCGCCGCCGTGGGGCTGGTTTCGGTGAGCTTCAGCCTGCACCAACCGGCCGCCGGCATCCTGGCGGCGGCCCTGGCGGGCTCCTGCTTCGGCTTCCTGCGCCACAACTTCAACCCGGCCCTGATCTTCATGGGTGACGGGGGCTCCTATTTCCTCGGTTTTGCCCTGGCGGCGATCAGCATCGTGGGGCCGGCCAAGGGCCTCACCACGGTGAGTTTGGTGCTGCCTTTGCTGATCCTTTCGTTGCCCCTGGCCGACATGTCGGCCGTGATCATGGGGCGCCTCAGCGCCGGCCGCTCCCCCTTTCATCCCGATCGTCGCCACCTGCACCACCGCCTGCTGCGGGCCGGCTTTAGCCATCGCCGCACGGTGGTGCTGATCTACGCCTTCACCCAGTGGCTCGCCTCTTTGGCCCTGGTGGTGGCCAATGCCGAAATGCGGTTCCTCTGGCTGGGGCTTGCCACCTCGGTGCTGATTGCGGTGGTGGTGGCCTGTCACCGCAGCCTGGAGCGGGACCGGGCCAGCGAGCTTGAGGCTGGGGCTTCACCAGCCCAGGTTGAACCTGACACCGGCGCGGCCCTGGAGACAAGCAAGGCCACAGCCACCCGCGGGGATGGCCCCCTTGGCTGAGCCATTGCCCGAACCTTGGCCTGCAGCGCCAGCCCCCTCCTTGGGCGCCGGGGCGGAAATCCTCTGCATCGGCACCGAGTTGTTGCTGGGCACGATCACTAACGGCAATGCCCGCTGGCTAGCCGAAGAACTGGCGGCCCTGGGGGTGCCCCATTTCCGTCAGGGCGTGGTGGGCGACAACCGGGAGCGGCTGATCGGCCAGCTGCGCGAGGCGGCGGGTCGCTGCCAGCTGTTGATCACCACCGGCGGCCTCGGTCCCACCCCCGATGACCTGACCACCGAAGCGATCGCCGCGGCCTTTGGTGCCCCCCTGGTGGAGCAGGCCGAGGTCTGGGCCGATATCCAGGCAAAAATGGCAGCCCGCGGGCGGGTGGCATCACCGAGCAACCGCAAACAGGCCCTGCTGCCGCAAGGGGCTGGGCTGTTGCCCAATCCCACCGGCACCGCTCCCGGCATGATCTGGAGCCCCACGCCGCTTGAGCCGGGATTCCCGATCTGCCCAGGCTTCACCGTGATCACCTTCCCGGGGGTGCCCAGCGAACTGCGGACCATGTGGGCAGCCACGGCCGTGCCCTGGTTGCGCCAGGCGGGCCTGGCCCAGGGTGTGTTTGCCAGCCGCCTGTTGCGCTTTTGGGGGGTGGCCGAATCGAGCTTGGCCGAATCGGTAGCCGATCTCCTGGCCTTGGAGAACCCCACGGTGGCGCCCTATGCCGGCGCCGGCGAGGTCAAGCTGCGCATCACCGCCCGGGCCGATACGCCAGTCGCTGCCCAGGCCTTGCTGGTGCCGGTGGAGGCGGAGCTGCGCCAGCGCACCGGCTGCCATTGCTACGGCGCCGATGCGGATTCGCTTGCCTCGGTGGTGATCGATCGCCTGCGCCAACGGGGCGAAACCCTGGCGGTGGCGGAGTCGTGCACTGGCGGTGGCCTCGGTGCGGCCCTGGCGGCCGTGCCGGGGGCGTCCGATGTGTTTTTGGGGGGCGTGATTGCCTATGCCAACGCAGTGAAACAGCATCTGCTTGGGGTGCCGGCCGACCTGCTGGACAGCCATGGAGCCGTGAGTGAGCCCGTGGCCCGTGCCATGGCCGCAGGGGTTCAGCGCCTGACCGGCGCCACCTGGACGATCGCCGTGACCGGGATTGCGGGTCCGGCCGGGGGCAGTGCCGAAAAGCCGGTGGGAACGGTTTACATGGCCGTGGTTGGGCCTGCAGCCCCTGCCACCGCTGGTGAATGTCAGTCGGGACTGTGGCAAGCCGGTGCCACGCGGGGGCGGGCCTGGACCCAGGCGGTGGGCGCCGGCGAGGCCCTCAATCGCCTGCGCCTGCGGCTCGACGCCCTGGCGGCGGATTCCTCGCCAGACGGCCAGCAGGCTCAGTTTTAGGCTCTTTTCCAGATTGGGGAACGTTCTTGAGCGCCGGCACCCTTTACGACAAGGTCTGGGATCTGCACCGGGTCGCCGAGCTTCCCGGTGGCTCCACCCAGCTGTTTATCGGCCTGCATCTCATCCATGAGGTGACCACGCCCCAGGCCTTTGCTGGCCTGCGCGACCTGGGCCTGAGCGTGCTCCATCCCGAGCGCACCGTGGCCACGGTGGACCACATCGTGCCTACCACCTCCCAGGCCCGGCCCTTCGCCGACCCCCTGGCCGAAGCGATGCTCGAGACCCTCGAGCGCAATTGCGCCGACTACGGCATCACTCTCCATGGCCTCGGTAGTGGCCGCCAGGGGATCGTGCATGTGATCGCCCCCGAACTGGGCCTGACCCAGCCCGGCATGACGGTGGCCTGCGGCGATTCCCACACCTCCACCCACGGCGCCTTTGGTGCGATCGCCTTTGGCATCGGCACCAGCCAGGTGCGCGATGTGTTGGCCAGCCAGAGCCTGGCCATGACCAAGCTCAAGGTGCGCCGCATCTGGGTGGACGGCCAGCTGCAGCGCGGGGTCTACGCCAAGGACCTGGTGCTGCATGTGATTCGCAGCCTCGGCGTGAAGGCTGGTGTGGGCTACGCCTACGAATTTGCCGGCCCCGCCATCGCTGCCCTCTCGATGGAGGAGCGCATGACCCTCTGCAACATGGCGATCGAGGGCGGCGCCCGCTGTGGCTACGTCAACCCCGATGCCACCACCTTTGCCTACTTGGAGGGTCGCCCCTATGCGCCCGCCGGAGCGGCCTGGGAGCGGGCGGTGGCCTGGTGGCAAAGCCTGGCCAGCGGCGCCGATGCGGTGTTTGACGACCAGGTGGACTTTGATGCCACCACGATTGCGCCCACCATCACCTGGGGCATCACCCCAGGCCAGGGCATCGGTGTGGATGAGGCCGTGCCCAGCCTCGAGCAGACCGAGCCCGATGAGCGGCCGATCGCCGAAGAGGCCTACCGCTACATGGACCTGGCCCCGGGCACGCCGATCGCCGGGCTGGCCGTGGATGTCTGCTTCATCGGCAGCTGCACCAACGGCCGCCTGAGCGACCTCCAGGCCGCGGCGGCCGTGGCCAAGGGCCGCCAGGTGGCAGCAGGGATCACGGCCTTTGTGGTGCCGGGGTCGGAGCAGGTGGCCGCCGCCGCCGAGGCCGAGGGGCTGGATGTGGTGTTCCGGGAGGCTGGCTTCCAGTGGCGTGAACCGGGCTGCTCGATGTGCCTGGCGATGAACCCGGACCGGCTCGAAGGCCGCCAGATCAGCGCCAGCTCCAGCAACCGCAACTTCAAGGGTCGCCAGGGCTCCGCCACGGGCCGCACCCTGTTAATGAGTCCGGCGATGGTGGCGGCTGCCGCCGTGTCGGGCCATGTGGCCGATGTGCGCCTGCTGCTCAACCCCTGACTGACCTGCCCCCTTTGTCCTGACTGCTTGAGCTGACCGCCGCAGAGCTTTGCCTGTCTGGTCCTCAAGCAAGCCCCCCTCCCAGCCCGTCCGATCCCCGATCCCGCCATGACCAGCGCTGCCCTTGCGTCCGCCCTGCCCGCTGGGCCAATCACCCAGGTCAAAGGCCGCGCGCTGGTGCTGCGCGGCGATGACATCGACACCGATCGGATCATCCCGGCCCGCTTCCTCAAGTGCGTCACCTTTGATGGCCTCGGCCAACAGGTGTTTGCCGATGACCGGATCGAGCTCCAGGGCGCCCATCCCTTTGACCGGCCCGACCACCAGGGGGCGCGCCTGCTGCTGGTGAACCGCAATTTCGGCTGCGGCTCCAGCCGCGAACACGCTCCCCAGGCGTTGATGCGCTGGGGGATTCGCGCCGTAGTCGGAGAGAGTTTCGCCGAAATCTTCTATGGCAACTGCCTGGCCCTGGGCATCCCCTGCCTCACCGCCTCCCACGACCTGATGCTGGCGATTCAGGCGGCGGCCGCGGCCGACCCTGCCGCCGAGTTTGCGTTGGAGGTGGCATCCGCGCGCCTGTGCTCCAGCCAGCCAGAGACCAGCTGGGAGCTTGCGTTGCCCGCGGGGCCGCGCCAGATGCTCAGCACCGGCCAGTGGGATGGCACCGGCCAGCTGGTCGCCAATGGCGCGGCCCTGGCGGCCACGGCCGCCCGCCTGCCCTACATGACCAGTTTTGCGGGCTGATTCGCTAACTCACCCACAAGCTGGCTCCCGATTGCGCGAACTGCTTGTTGGACAAATGGGCCAATGATCAATGGGGTCGAGTCTTAATCCCATCCCTCTGCTTGCTCCTCGATGCCCTTAGAAGGGCCTGTCGCGGGCACTTTGGGCCGTGCTGGGTTGGTAGGGCACAAAGGGCACGCCGGTGCCGTCGAAGTTGAAATCGTGCAGCTTCACGCGGATGCCCCCCAGCTGTTCGTAGGGGCTGTAATAAATGCCCAGCTCATAGGAGCGCCGCTGCCAGCGCAGCTCCACATAGGAGCCGGTGACATTGCCGTAGTAGGGGGAGTTGGGGTCGATGTTCAAGCCGATGCCGCCGTTGAACACGAGCGGTCCAGCAATCTGCTGGGTGAGGCCCACGCCGATCGTGCCCAGATCCACCAACTGATCAAAACTTAAGGGGCTTTGACCCGTGCGCCGACTGCCGCCGCCGGTGATCGTGATCTGGGTGTAATCGAGGAAGGGCTTGGTGAAGTGTCCCAGGGTCAGGGTGGGGCCACCGGAGATGCTGTAGGAGTTCTGCACACTGCCATTGCTGTAGTTAAACAGGCTCATCGACAGGTTGGTGTTCAAGCTCAGGCCAGGGACCGACGGCACCGGAGAGTAGGGAAAGGTACTGGCTAGGCTGGGGTCAAGCGGTTTGCCAGTCCAGATCGGGAGTGAACTGTTGAGCGAGGCGAATAGACTACTGCGTGAGAAACTGCCGGTGATAGTGCTCTGATACAGATTTCCCTGGAAGGTGCCATAGCCGATGCGGGCGTAGTAGTTGTTGCGAATCGCGCCCAGGTTGGGGAGATTTTTGGTTTGCTCTAGGGAAACGCCAATCGCCGAATAGATGTCCTGTTCGCCCAGGGAGCCGTTCCAGATGCGGTAGCGATAGGCGCCAAAGAAGCGCGAGGTGATCTCGCCTAGCAGGGGCAGGCTGATGGGGCGGGTCAGTTCGCCCCAGCTGCGGGCGCCGTTGGCGAAGTTGCTGGGATCGAGGGTGGAGGCATTGAGGGTGATATCGCTGTTGAAACCCAGTAGGGGGCCCCGCAGCCGGGCCACCACGCCAAACAAATCGCCAATGCGGGTGGGCTGGCTACTGGGGGTATCGCCGGCTGGCTGGCCTGGCAGCACATAACTGTTGGTGGTGCCATTGAGGGCCCGTTGCGCCATGAACTGGGGCTGCAGTTCCAGCTGGGTGCGGGATCCCAGCTTGATTGGTTTGAAGTTATGGCCGATGTAGAAGCCATTGCGATCGGTGCCATCGCTGGCGAGCACCCAGCGGTTGTCCACATCCTTTTTCTTCCTGAAGACCAGGTTGTTTTGGAGGGGAATGGGCAAGCGATCCTCCAGGATCAGCCGGTTGCGCTTCGCCTGGATCACCGTGTCGCCATTGGCGCGCAGACGCGCCTCGACGCCTTCGGCATCCACCCAGGACTGGGCTGGCGTGAACGGATCGTTGCTGAAGGCGACCCGATCGCCACGCCAGCCTTCCGGGCTAAGGGTCAAGGTGGCGGCCTGGAAGCGCCAGCGGCTTACCGTGCCGGCCACGAGCTGGCTGTTGGCCGTGGTGCGGATCGATTGGATCTGGGCTGGCCTGGCCCCGCCGTAGGTGTTGACCTCGGTGGGGGTGGAGAAACTGCCAGTGACTCCGGCCCGTTGCTGGGCCGAGAGGCTGCCGCGGTAATTCAGGGCCGTGATGCGTTGATCAACGCTGGCATCGATGGCCTGCTGGCGCAGGGCTTCGGCCTGGGCCGGGGCCACGGGCGGGGCCGCAAGGCCGCTGGATTGGGCCGCAGGGGTGGGGGCCAGGCCCTGGCCGGGTGGCCCCATGGCCACATCATTGAGGATCTCGCCAAGGGGCTTGGGCCGGACCCGGTTGCCCCGGCCTGGATCGTCGCAGCCCAGGGGTGGCGCCATCGCCAGCTTTTGGCGGGGAGCAGGGGAAGAGCCGAAGCGATAGCGCAGGCCGATGAGATAGGCGTTGCTGCCCTCCGACACGCCGCTGTAGGTGCCGTAGGCGCCGGAGCGGTGGTGCACCCGGCCCACCAAAGACCATTGGGGCGCCACCAGGGCCTCGATTTCAAAGCCCAGGTAGTTGAGGAACTGGGTGTAGTTCTGGCGGAAGGTTTTTTCGTAGTTGCTCGGCGCGCTCAGCCAGCTCACACCCTGGACAAACCCCAGGCTCAGCCAGGGTTGCACCCAGAGGCGCACCCCCAGGCCGGTGGTGAGTTCGCCGAAGGTCTGGGCAGGGGAATTGGCGTATTTGACGCTCTGGTTGAACTCACCGCCCGCCTGCTCCAGGGCGGCATGGCCCAATAGGTTGCTGTCCCATTCCAGGGCCACGGGGCCGGCATCAATCAGGCGCTTGTTAAAGCCGATGCCCAGTTCGTATTCGGGCCGCAGTCTCCCCTTGAATTGGAACGTTTCACCGAAGTTGGAATCGATGCTCTTGCCGCCCCAGAGGGTCACGGCCAGGGGGTAAGGGTGCCAGTTGGGGATCGGCGGCAGCAGCAGCGGGCAGGCCATGGACTGGGCCTGGGGCGCCAGGGCCACGGGCGGCATGCGCCAGTCGCTGATCGCCAGGGGGCGGATCGTGGCGGCCACGCTGCGGTAGCTCTCCACTCCGGCCCCGGGGTTTTGCCAAGCTGGGGCCAGGGGTTGGCGGTCTAGGGCCTGCAGCGCCTGGGCACCGGGCAGGGGTTTGGGGTTGGCGGGTTGGGGCGCGGTGACGCTGGCCCCAGGGGCCGGGCTGCCATCGGCCACGGCAAAGCTGGCCTGGCGAATCAGCAGCGGATCCGGGGTCTCCCAGTAGCTGAGTGGCAGCAGGGCGCCACTGGGTTGGCGGGCTAGGTCGAAGTCGGATTCGGCGGTCTCTAGGTCGATAACGCCGTAAACGTCCTCCAGCTCCCCTTCGGCCTGGATCAGGTTGAAGCGCAGGCGGCTGGCCTGCAGATACTCATGGCCCCGCTGGAAGCGCACGCTGCCGCTGGCATAGACCGTGCGGCTTGTGGGGTCGAATTCGAGCCGGTCGGCCAGCAGGCGGCCGCCATTGAGCAGGGCCTTGACCTGGCCCGTGGCAACGAACCGGTTGATCAGGAGGTCGAAGCCCTGCTGATCGGCCTGCAACTCCAGCTCTAGGGGCGGGGATTGCTCGGATGTCGCCGCCGTGAGCGGTCGGGAAGGCGCAGCCAAGGGCTGGGCGGCCGGCTTGGCCTGACGTGCTGCTGGGGTTTGGACCGGGGCCGCCGGGGTCTGGGCCTGGGGGGC
>Ga0310330_100526_pt1 | contig 10679 bp, 9 predicted proteins | sample LakMicDCLTotalB5_FD_195544 | JGI IMG/M metagenome (GOLD analysis project Ga0310330, IMG submission 195544) | Enriched freshwater cyanobacterial communities from Lake Michigan, Michigan, United States - MI23.DCL.Total.B5 (v2) (version 2) | ecosystem: Environmental > Aquatic > Freshwater > Lake... | reverse complement strand
GGCTACCCCGGCGCTGCATGCGGTGCACGGTGGCCTGCACCACCTGCACATCCCGGGCCTGCAGATGGCCGAGGGTATCGGTGGCATCCACCAGGCCCTCCAGGCTGGCGGTGCTGATCACCAGGCGCCCCTGGGGCACCAGGGCCTGCCACACCGCCAGCAGCACATCCCCCAGGGGACGGCCCACCTCCAGCAACACCCGGTCGGGGTGGGGGGGAAGCTGGGCGAGGTCGGCCGGGGCGGCGCCGGCATGGATGTGCAGGTTGGCGATGCCGAAGCGGCGCCGGTTCTGTTCGAGCAGCTCGATGGCATCGGGATCGCGCTCGAGGGTGTGCACCGCACCCCTGGGCATCAGCCGGGCAATCTCCAGGGCCAGGGCTCCCGTGCCACCCCCCACATCCCACACCAGGGAGTCGGAGCGGGGACGCAGATGGGCCAGCAGCATTACCCGCAGCTCCATGGGCGTGGGGCTGAAGCCCGGGGCATCCTCAAAGGCACTGTCGGGCAGTCCAGGGGTGACGAAATCCCACTGGTAGGGCGCCTGGGACGAGGCCTGGTCAGGAGCCACCGATGCGTGCGAATCCATCGGCCCCCGATCCGGCCACAACCCTCACCGTATCAGCGATCTGGCCGGGCCAAAGCCGGGCCTGCTGCTGCAGCCAAACGGCCCGGGGCGGATCGATCCGCTCGCCTGGCACCAGCAGGGGGATCCCGGGGGGGTAAGGACAGAGCGGTTCAGCCGCGATCCGGCCGACCGCCGCGGCCAGCGGCACCGCTTCGGCAGGTGCCCGCCAGGCCGCTCCGATCGGGAGCTCGGGTTCCGCCACCAGGGGCAGGGGCGGGGGACTGAAAGGCGGCAGGGGATCGCCCCCCAGTTCATGCCGCAGACGCTGCAATTGGCGGGGCAGCCGCCACACCACGCCGATCGGCGGCCCCAGTCCCAGGCAAAAGGTGAGCACACCCGGCTCGGGCAACTCGGCGATCACGCCCCGCTCCAGCAGCCAGGCATCGGCATCCAGACCATTGATGCCGAGGGCCGCCGTGTGCAGCACCAGCCGCAGGGGGTCGTCACTGGCCCGCAGGGGTAGCCCCGCCAGCTCGCAGCGGCGGCGCAGGCGCGCACCGATCCGCTCCGCCCGGCGGCGGCGGCGGCGGCCCCCCGGGCTGGTGAGCTCATCGAGGGTCGCCTCGGCCGAGGCCAGCAACAGGGCACTGGGGCTGGAGGTCTGCAGCCACAACAGGGCACGAGCCACGGCGCCAGGATCCACCCGCTGCCCCTGGAGCAACAGGGCCGCGCTCTGGGCCAGGCCGCCGCCGGCCTTCTGGCCGGAGAGCACGACCAGGTCGGCCCCAGCCCCCAGCGCCTCCCCATGGCCATGGGCCTGGTCGACCAGCACCGGCACCCCATGGCCGTGGGCCAGAGCCACCAATGCCGGCAAATCGGCCCGCTGGCCCTGATAGCTGGGCGACACCAGCACCAGCGCCGCCACGGGACCGGCCGCCTGAAGGACGGCCGCCAGATGGGCCGCGCTGGGCGGCAGCCAGAGGCCGGTGGCCGGATCGAAGGGCAGGTCGTACAGCAACGGCCGCAACTGACCGAGCACGCAGGCGTGCAGCAGGGAACGGTGCAGATTGCGGGGCAGGAGCACCCGGCTGCCGGGGGGGGCCAGGGCCAGCAGGGCCGCCTGCAGCAGGCCACTGGCGCCATTGACGCCAAACCACGCCGCCTCAGCGCCGAGCTGGTGGGCGCAACGCCGCTGGGCCTCGGCCACGGCGCCGCTGTCGATCAGGGGGCCACCAAACTGGGGCAGTTCCGGCAGGTCCCAGCTGCCCGGGGGCTGGCGCAGCAGGCGTTGCAGGGCGGGCGACAGGCCCCTTCCGCGCCCATGGGCCGGCAGATGCAGCGGCAGACCCATGGGGGAGCAGATCGCGTGACTTGAGTCTGCCCATCGACCCGCCGCCGTGACCAGGCCCCGCGCCCCAGGCACCTGAAGGCTGCTCAGGCTCCGGGCGGAATCGTGAACCAGGCGACCGCAATCGCCAGGCTGCTGAAGAGCACCATCACCACGGGCCAGCTGCTATCGAGATGCTCGAGCCGCCCCTTCAGCGCTGCTTGCGCTTCGGGATCCTCGAGAGCCTCCATGTCCGCATAGCGACGACCAATCCAGATCACCAGCACAAAAGCCACGAGGGTGACCACGTAGGCCACCACATACACCTGATCGAGAAAGGTGAGGAAGGGAAGAACGGGCAGATCAGTGCGGTAGGTCTGCTGCAGGAACACCAGGGTCAGCAACACCGTGACCGGGATGCTGGCGCGGGCATCCTGTTCATCAGGGCGCACTTTGAACACCAACAGCACCATCGCCATCAGCACAGCCAGGGGCAGCAACAACCGCCACACCGCAGCCCAGGCGGAGGTGCCGAACGAAATCTCATACAACACCAGGCTGTAATCACTTTCGCCGCCACCTTGACCAAAACTGGTGGCGTACTGGTGGCGGTATTCAGCAATCGACCAGCCCTGGTTCAACCAGCCCAGGATGCGGGCATTGAAACCCATGCCACTGTCGCGAATGTCGGGCTCGAGCCGCAGCTGGTCGTAGCTGAGGCTGCCGTCCACATCATCGGCCTCGAGGAACAACGGCAGGCTGATGCTCATGAAGGGGTAGTGGCGAAAGCTCGCCCGATCGAGCAGGTAGCGACCGCGGTACGTGAACAGCTCGTAATACCCTCCATCGGCACGCCGCTCGGGGCCTTCACCCACCGGAGTGAGCTCCGGTGGGGCATCGGTGATCAGGGTGTTGAGCAGGGTGAGGCGCTGATCAATCGAGATGTCCGCCGCGTCGAGATAGCGCTGCAGAGGCTCATCCCAGATCAACCAGATGTAGCCACTGGACGCAAAACTGGGCACGCTCAGATCGAGCTCAGAAGCGGTATTGGCATACACCCCAACCTGGGCCCGATAGGGAGCCGTGGCCAACCCCTCCTGATCCACCCTGGCCTCGCCGGAATTGAGCAAACCACCCCGCAGGGTGGTCCAACCACTGGCGGGCAAGTGGTCCGGATCAATGCTGAGGGCTCGGGCTGCGCTGGAGAGCCGCAGGGTATCCCTGGTCTGAACCGGCTTGATGTCGATGCGCGTGATCGCGATCAAGGCCAGAATCACCGCCAGCAGGAGCGACAGCGTGGCGAGCAAATTCCAGCGCCGCTGCTTTCGCACTGGTTTCAGGAGACCGGTGGTGTCGACACTACGTGCCAGACGCAGACTGGCCCTGCTGCTTCTACCCCTGCTGGCACCGTTGTTGGTGCGCTCAGCACCGGCGGCGCGCCAACCACCCCAGGCCCCCCTCGAGCTGGTGATCGGCCAGTCGGCCCCGTTGAGTGGACCTTCCGCCCAAACGGCCAGGGACTACCAGGAAGGCCTGCTCGCCTGGTTTGCCGACGTCAACAGGCGCGGAGGGATCCATGGCCGACAGTTGCGCCTGGAGAGCCTGGATGACCGCTACGACCCGAAGCTCACCCTGCACAACACACGCCAGCTGGTGGAGCAGCAGCAGGCCATTGCCCTGATCGGCTATTTCGGCACGGCCAACTCCAAGGCCGTTCTTCCCTTGGTGGAGAAGGTGGGCATCCCCTACGTGGCACCGCGAACCGGGGCACGAGCCGTGTTGACTCCCTTTCGCCCCATGGTGTTCCACCTACGGGCCAGCTATCAGGCCGAAATCGATCGGGTGATCGACCAACTGGTTCGCGACGGTCGCCACCAGGTGGCGGTGGTGCACCTCACCGATGCCTACGGCGAAGACGGGCTGCGCTCCAGCCAGGTCGCCCTGGCCCGCCATGGCCTGAGGCCGGTGGCGATCGCCGGGGTCCAACGCAACTCCACCAACACCGCCGCCGCGGCCAGGGAGGTGCTGGCCGCCCAGGCCAATGCGGTGCTGGTGATCGCCACCTTCACCACCTCCGCCGCCCTAACCAGCGACCTGTCCCGCCTGGGCAGCAGGGCCCAACTGATGAACCTGTCGCCGGTGGGCATCGAGGGCTTGCAGGATGCGTTGCCCGGTGGGCAGGCCAATGGCATCGGCATCTCCCAGGTGGTTCCGTTCCCCTGGAACCGGAGGGTTCCGGTGGTGGCGCAGTACCAGCAGTTGATGCAGCGACAGCAAGCGGAGGCCAGCTATGGCCACACCAGCCTGGAGGGGTTCCTGGCAGCCCGCTGGCTCACGGCAGCGCTGGAGAAGGCTGGTCCCAACCCAAGCCGCGCCCAGGTGGTGGGCGCCTTCCGAAGCCTCACCTCCCTCGACCTGGGCGGCTTCAAGGTGAAGCTCGGGCCAGCCGACAACCAGGCCAGTGATCTGGTGGAGCTCACCTTCCTCGGCTCCCAACGCTGGGGGCCCTGAGCGCACACTCTTGGGTAGGCAGATCGCGTTTCTAGAGTCTGCCGATCGACCGGCTGCCGTGCCCGTGACCCTCGCCGAAGCCGCCCGCGAACCGCGCTACGACCCTGGGAGGGATCTGCGCTGGCTGCTGCTGCGTCCCTGGGTGCTGGTGAGTCGCCTGCTGGTGGTGCTCTGGCAACTCGGCAGCCTGGCCCTGGTGCTGGTAGTGCAGGGCAACAGCAGCGATACCGCCGTTCAGCAGCAACTGGGGCGGCGCATCCTCAACACCCTCACCGCCCTCGGCCCCTGCTTCATCAAGGTGGGCCAGGCCCTCTCCACCCGCCCCGACCTGGTGCGGCGCGACTGGCTCGAACAGCTCACCCAGCTGCAGGACAACCTGCCCCCCTTCCCCCACGCCATCGCCCTGGCCACGATCGAGCGGGAGTTGGGCGCTCCGGCCGATCAGCTCTTCGAGCAGTTCCCCGACTACCCGGTGGCCGCCGCCAGCCTGGGGCAGGTGTACAAGACCCAGCTTGCCGATGGCCACTGGGTGGCCGTGAAGGTGCAGCGCCCCAACCTGCCCACGATTCTGCGGCGGGATCTGGTGATCATCCGGCTGCTGGGGGTGCTCACCGCCCCGTTCCTGCCGCTCAACCTGGGCTTCGGGCTGGGCGACATCATCGATGAGTTCGGCTCCACCCTGTTTGAGGAGATCGACTACCGACTCGAGGCCAACAACGCCGAGCGGTTCGCCGGGCTGTTTGCGGGCCAGCCGGAGGTGACGGTGCCCCGGGTAGAGCGGCTGCTCTCCAGCGAGCACGTGCTCACCACCCAGTGGATCAATGGCACGAAGCTGCAGGAACGCCAGGCCCTGGAGGCCCGCAACCTGGATCCGGCAGCCTTGATCCGTACGGGCGTGATCGCGGGCCTGCAGCAACTGCTGGAGTTCGGCTACTTCCACGCCGATCCCCACCCGGGCAACCTGTTTGCCCTCTCCGGCAAAACCGGCGCCCTGGGCCACGTGGCCTACGTGGATTTCGGCATGATGGATTCGATCAGCGACAGCGATCGCCTCACCCTCACCGGGGCGGTGGTGCACCTGATCAACCGAGATTTCCACTCCCTGGCAGGCGATTTCATCAGCCTGGGCTTCCTCAACCCCAAGGCCGATCTCGAACCGATCGTGCCGGCCCTGGAGGAGGTGCTCGGCGGTGCCCTGGGGGACAACGTGGGGTCTTTCAACTTCAAGGCGATCACGGATCGCTTTTCTGAGCTGATGTACGCCTACCCCTTCCGCGTACCGGCCCGCTTCGCCCTGATCATCCGGGCCGTGGTGAGCCAGGAGGGGCTAGCCCTGCGGCTAGATCCCAGCTTCAAGATCATCAACGTGGCCTATCCCTATGTAGCCCGGCGGTTGCTGGCGGGCGACACCAGTGAGATGCGCGAAAAGCTGCTCGAGGTGCTGTTCGATCGTGAGGGTCGGCTGCGGATCGAACGGCTAGAAAACCTGCTGGCCGTGGTGGAGAACGACAGCACCAGTCCGAACCTGCTGCCGGTGGCTGGCGCGGGGCTGAAATTGCTGTTGGGCCCAGGGGGCAGCAGCCTCCGACAACGGCTACTGCTCACCTTGGTGCAGGGCGATCGCCTCCACACGGACGACCTGCGTGCCCTAGTCACCCTGATGGGTCGCACCTTCAGCCCTAGTAAACTGGTGGGTGGCATGCTCTCCCGGCTGTCGCCGCTGGCGGCCTGAGGCACCCAACGATTCGATCGCTCAGATCACCTGGGGAATGGTGATCCAGCAGAAGGTAATGGCGACTCCCCCAACCAACACCACCACCAGGGGCCAGGTGTCATCGAGGCGATGCAAGTGGCGCAGGAGCACCTCCTTGGCCACAGGATCCTCCAGCGATTCCATGACGGCGTAGCGGCGGCCAATCCAAAGCACCAACACAAAGGCCGCCAGGGTGACCACATAGGCCACCACATACACCTGATCGAGGAAGGTGAGGAAGGGGAGATTCGGCAGTTGGTCGCGGTAGGTCTGCTGCAGGAAGACCAAGGTCAACAGCACGGTGACCGGGATACTCGCTCGGGCATCCTGTTCATCGGGACGCACTTTGAACACCAGCAGCACCATCGTCATCAGCACGGCCAAAGGCAGCAGCAGCCGCCAGAAGGACGACCAGGAGGAGGTGCCATAGGAAATCTCAAACAGAATCTGGCTGTAGTCATTTTCCTCCCCACCGAGCCCAAAGTTGGTGGCGTAGTGATGGCGGTATTCGGCGATCGACCACCCGGTGTTGAGCCACCCGATGATGCGGGCATAGAGACCCATGCCGCTGTTGCGGATCTCTGGAATCAGGCGCAGGTTGCGGTAGCCCAGCTGACCATCGACATCATTGGCTTCAATCACCAGCGGCAAGCTGATCGTCATGAAGGGATAGTGACGAAAACTGGCCCGATCAACGTAATAACGACCGACATAGGTGAAGAGCTGGTAATAACTGCCATCAGCCAACTTGATCGGGGCCTGGCCCACCGGAACCAGACTGGAACCCTTGTCGGAAAGCAGGGTGTTCAAGACAATAAAAAAACTAGAGATATCACCACCACGACTCTCTACATAGCGCTGCATGGGCTCCTCCCAGCGCAGCCACACATAGCCGTTGCTGGAATAGCTGGGCACCGTGAGATCCAGCTCGTACGTGCTAGTGGAGTACACCCCCACCTGCACCTTGTAGGGGGCCTGCTCCAGTTCGGCACGATCGACGCGCTCCTCCCCGGTGCTGAGTTGATCACCCCGCATGGCGCTCCACACGCCGATGGGGGGCTTCTCGCCAAGGGGCAGGCTGGTGAGGGTGCGAGAGGCCGAAGACAGGCGCAGGGCGTCGCGGCTCTGCACCGGACTGACGTCGATGCGCCCGATCCCGAGAATGGCCAGGATGGCAGCCAGAACAACGGCCACCATCGCCAGCACGTTCCACGGTCTTTGCCTCCGCTGCCCCATGCCCACCCGCTGCTGTTCACCGAAGTTAAAGCTGATCAGCGGGCATCAGCCAGTGGCGGTGATGGGCGTGCTCGGACTCACCCTGGCCCTGGCACTCCCGGGTCTCACCGCCCCGGGCGGCCCAGCCCCCAGCCCCAAACCAGCAACGGCGGAGCTCGTGCTGGGGCAGTCAGCCGCCCTCAGCGGACCCTCCGGGATGTTGGGAAGGGAGTACCGGGAAGGGGCCCTGGCCTACTTCAGCGAGGTGAATCGCCAGGGCGGCATCCATGGCAAACGGCTGAAGCTGCTCAGCCTCGATGACCGCTACGAGCCCCCCCTCACCCTGCGCAACACCCGGCAGTTGATTGAGCGCGACAAGGTGTTCGCCCTGTTCGGCTACGTGGGAACCCCCACCGTGAAAACGGTGCTGCCCCTGGTGGAGAGCTCCAAGATCCCGTTGATCGCCCCCCTGACCGGGGCCCAGCTGCTGCGCCAGCCCCATCGGCCCATGGTGTTCAACCTGCGCGCCAGTTATCACCTGGAAATGGACCGGATGGTCAATCACCTGGTGCGCAGCGGTCGCCATCGCATCGCCGTGGTGGTTCAGAACGATGCCTTCGGCCAAGATGGGCTCAAAGGCGCCCTCAAGGCCCTCAAGCGCCACGGCCTCAAGCCCGTGGCCACGGCCAGCGTGGAGCGCAACTCCACCCAGACGGGGGGAGCAGCCCGCACGGTGCAGCAGGCGAACGCCAACGCGGTGTTGATTGTGGCTGCCTACCCCAGCTCCGCCTCCTTCAGCCGCGACATGCACCGACAGGGCAGCACGGCCCAACTGATGAATGTGTCCTTTGTGGGCACGAGCGCCCTGCGGGCCTCCCTGCAGAGCCACGAAGCCAGCGGCATCGGCGTGGCCCAGGTGGTGCCCTTCCCCTGGAACGAGCGGGTGCCGGTGGTGCGCGAATACCAGCGCCTGATGCGGCGCCAACAGACCAGACCCCACTTCGGCTTCTCAAGCCTGGAGGGATTTCTGGCCGCGAAGATGACGGTGGAGGGTCTGCGCCGGGCGGGGCCGGCCCCCACCCGCCAGCGCTTTGTGACGGCCCTCGAAACGATGCGGAACGTCGACCTCGGCGGTTACCGGGTGCAACTGAGCCCGAAGGACCACAACGGCAGCCATTACGTGGACCTCACCTTCCTGGGCTCGCAGCGCTGGGAGCCCTGAGGGCCTAGGGTCTCGGCCACCGCACCCCATGCTGCCGATGGCCAGCCTGCCCCTCGACCTGCCACCCGACCTGGCCGAGGGCTGGATGTTCGGTGACCTTGATTCCAGTGACATCCTGCTGGAGTACGCCCAGATCCTGCAGCCGCCCTATCTGGTGGCCGGCGTGGGCCTGGCGATCGGCGTGCTCTGCGGCCTCACCTTCGCCAAACTCGTTCAGGACCGCCTGGAGGGCTGGAAACAGGACCGCCTCGCTTTGCTGCCGCTGGGCAATGTCTCCATTACCCTGCCTTATATAGGAGTGGTCATCGGGATCACCCTGTTCATCGGTGGCAGCCTGCAGGTGTTCGGCTTCTCCGCCGGCGTGGCCCTGCTGGTGTCCTTTGTGCTCTCCATCGCGACCGCCGGAGCCCTTTGGGTGCAGCTGGAACGGCTGATGGGACAGGTGGAAGACGGCACCTTCAGTGCCGTTGATTTTGACAATTTCGACCAATTCTTCTGAACCCATGCCCAGATTCTTCCGGATCGGCATTTTCACTGGTGTGGTGGGACTGATTATTTCCACCCTACTTGTCTTTTCTCTGGCCGCCCTGCGACTCGCTAAGGTAGGCGGAGCGATCCTCAAGGGGAAAGCAGATTTTTCCGAAGAGCTTGAAATGATCGGAACCGTCGATCTGTTGCTTCTGGGGATCGGCATTCTGATCATTGCCGCTGGCATGATCAGTTTGACCATGCGGAACATTCCGATGCCGCGGGGCCTGCGGTTTCACGACCTCCATCAACTGAAAAGCACCTTTTCCAGCTTTTTGATCTTGATCATGGCCATCCTCTACTTGGAGAGCATGGCCTCCCTCAAGCAGATGGAAATGAGCACCCAAAGCAAACCCGAAGCCCTGCTGTACGGGGGGCTTGGCTTTTTGGCGGTCACCATTGGTCTGGTGATCTTTCAGCGGGGTGGCCCCCATCACCGCCAGGAATCGGATCATCCGCCCACCCACAATCAGGGCTAACCACATTCAGGGCTAAGCACATTCAGGACTCAACGATGTCCCCATCCACTTCCCCCACAACCAATCAAGGCCCCGCCGATTTACTCCGCGATCGCCTCACCCGTGGTCGGGGCAGGCTGGCGGTGATCGCCGCCACCACAGGGGTGTGGGTGATGGATTTGTCGCTGGTGCACCATCTCAGAAGCCGAGAGGTGATTACCCCCAATCTCGGCACAGTGGTGCACACCATCGATGTCATCGGCACGATTGCCTTCATCGCCGTGACCCTGGGACTGACGATCAGCCTGTTCCGCGGCCACACGCGCGAGTTGTTTCGCTGGGCCTTGGCTTACCTGCTGTTCTCGATGGCGCAGGTGATCACCAACGTGCTCTCGATGGTGGCCAGTGCAGGCAGCCAGAGGGGAGGGGGGCTTGGTGGATTGTGGGACGTGGCCGCCGTTTACATGGAAAGTGTGCTGGTGTTCATGTTCGTCTACATCTTTCTGGATGTGAGCACGCCAGGTGGGGCTTTTGTGTGGCCCAGCCGTGAGGGCGAAGAGCCGCCCGAACCCCACATCATCGATTACCTGTTCATTTCGATGAACGTCAACTCCACCTATGGCCCCACCTCGGAAGCGGTGATGTCTCGGCGGGCCAAGTTGGTGATGGCCTTGCAAGTGTTGCTGGCCATCTTGATGCTCACCGTGCTGATCGCCCGATCCGTGAGCTCCACCAGCTGATTCCAGCGTTTTGAGGTGGCTGGATTGCAGGCTCAGGCCGCCAGATAACCCTCGAGCATGGCTGCCTGGGACCGCACCCCTTCCAGGGCCTTGCGCTCCAGGTTGCGCGTCTTGTCGCGGCTCATGCCCAGGTGCTTGGCGATCGCACTGAGGCTCATGGGTTCCGACTGGCCCAACGTCTGATCACAGGGAATGCCGTAGCGCATCTTCAGCACCCGGCCCTGCAGCTCCGGCAGCTGCTCCAGCAGCGCACGCAGGTCCCCCTTCAGGCATTCACCATCCACACGGTCATCCGGCAGCTCTCCATCCCCTGCCAGCAGGTCCAGCAGCTCGGTGTCATCCCCGTCTCCCACCTTCGTC
>Ga0310330_100521_pt1 | contig 10725 bp, 10 predicted proteins | sample LakMicDCLTotalB5_FD_195544 | JGI IMG/M metagenome (GOLD analysis project Ga0310330, IMG submission 195544) | Enriched freshwater cyanobacterial communities from Lake Michigan, Michigan, United States - MI23.DCL.Total.B5 (v2) (version 2) | ecosystem: Environmental > Aquatic > Freshwater > Lake... | reverse complement strand
CCCCATTTGCCCCCGAGGCCAGACAGGGCCGCGCACACGAAGCAATTTCTCGTACCACGAGGCTGGAAGCGAGCTTCACGCGCTTAACAGATTTTCACACTAGGCTGATTCCATCGAGGAATCCCATGCTTGAAGCCCTGTTCCCTTTCGTTTACATGGTTTGTTTTGCGCTCATCGCAGGTGGGGCCTTTGCCCTGATGACTCAGACGATGAGAAACCCATCAGCCCAATCGTCTCCCCGCAATCGCCATCCAGAAGCTCCTGCTCCAGGCGATGAAGTGCTTTACGTGGACTTAAGCCGTGAGCGGCTTGAATACCTGTACGAACAAGCTTCCTAGGGTCAAAGTTCTTGATCCGAGAACACCGTTATTCTTGAAATTTCCGAATAGGAATTTTCCACCAAGGAATCAGCCCGAAAAGAGGTCCAGTTAGCAGATCTTTTCTTGTCTGTTATTTGCATGGGCCATTCAATCCTGCGATTCTTATAGGTTAGTCCAACACAGGTTAAATCCTTGTCTTTAGCCATGAGGGACCAAAGCAAATTGAGGTGACCCCTCTCGTATTGATCCTGATCATCAAGAAGGCTGCCATCCGCGAGATGGCCGGGCTCCATCGCAATGGAATGCTGACTCTCCCAACTTAAGTACTCACCGTCTTCGGTGGGGTAAAACCAGCACGTGTCGTTATTGACATCCATCAAAGAAAGCTTGTCTAAGCAGATGATTTGCTCAATGTACAATTGTTGAGCGGGATGGGTAAAACTGTCTATATCTTCTCTTTTTGTGCCGCTCACCTGATAGACGCCAAGCCAGAGGCATTCTGGCTCAAAGCTGGGGATCAGTGTGTCGCAAATCCGAGGGGAAGAAGGTCTGGAGACTGTTGGAAGATCAACGCCAACAATTTCACGAGAGACATCGCGAGCGGATGCAAAGGGATCATCTCCGCTGATTTCCGCCTTGCCCGATTCCACAAGATGTTCGAGGGATACGGTGCTGCCCTCGGGTACATGAAAAATCCTCAGAGCCCTACCACTTTTGACGCCTAAACGGTGGGCGGCTAGAAGTGCTTCCCAGGAGATGTGCTCAATCGGCAATACGTCCTTGGGTGCGATAACAAAAAGGAGCGCGGTCTCGATATAACTCTTTTGGGAAGGGTATCAATTCCAAAGCCGCATGGCCGGCCCTTTGGGTCGGCCGTGCGGAAGCGAGTCGCTGATCAGCCCAGGCCGATTTGGCCGAGGATGCCCTGACCGGTGAGCAGCTCGGTGCCGAGGCCGATCACAAAGCCGAGCATGGCCAAGCGGCCATTCCAGGTTTCGGCGAAGGCGACGAATCCGAACTTGGTTGTGGAGTCAGCCATGGGTGCAACGAAATGTCTCGACAATCTTAACAGATTATTAAGCGCTTTTGGCGATGGCCGCTGCTCAGTCCAGGACGGCGCTGATCCAGGTAGCCGAGATCCATGCGCCGCTCGTGTCATAGCGACGGATCAACCGCTCCATCCTCCCCGGGTAGGGCAACCAGCCGGCTTCCACCCTGAACGCTTCTCGGTGACTCACCTGCAGGGGCACCAGGCAATAGCCGCTGTCAGGTAGCAACATCAGGCGTTCAGACTGCCCGCCGCCGGTCTCTTCCAAGGCGCCGATCCTGGTGCGAAGGGTGAGGGTCCCGTCGCCACCGCGATGGACCTCTAGGTCACAGGGGGAAAGATCCGGCTCAGGCCACTCGGCACCGATCGTGGCGGCCTGACCCTTCCACCGGCCCAGCAGGTGATCGGCTTGTAAGGGTGGCCGTTCGCTGGAGCCGCTGCCAGCTCGGAACTCCCGGATCAACACCAGGCTCTCAAAAGCCCCCTCCGGGCTGTGGAGCTGCACCAACCGGTGGCGGCGATCACCCGCCACGAAGCCGAACTCGGCGCCGAAAACCGTTCCCGGAGCCAATTGCAGCGAACCCTTGCAGAAGGTGCCGGATTCGAAGAACACCACCTGCTTCCCCAGGGAGCGGTACTCCTGGCTGATGTCCCTGGTGGGTGCGCTGTCGAGCCCGTTCCCGAAGCGGCGCAGCTTGAAATGGACCAACTGATGCTCTTCACCCTGCTCCAGGCTGAGGATTGAGGGTGTGCTGTCCAGGATCGTGCCGCTGGGATCGAGGGAGGCAAAGGAGCCATGCCACTCGCCGAGGTTCTGTAGGAAGTTCTCCCATTGACTTCCCATTGGGGTTGGCCATCAACTGAAACAGCAAAAATCCTAGGGAGCAGAAATGATCTCTATGGAGAAGCCCGTTCAGCTCCAGGGCGTCGATGTTCGGGTGGGTCGTGGGGATGGGCTGGTAAGCCGCCGTCGTCGTGGTGGCGGCGGTCAGGAGCGTCCTGCAAGAGAAGCAAGGGTGGGATTAAGAACACTTCTAGTGCTTGGATGTTCCTCTTGAGATCAACATTGATAAACCCTGGACAAAGGCAATCACCCCTTAATCGCGTCCACGGATAAACTCTCAATGACCAAGTCGCAGGAAATGACCATGCTTGATATTGGGCTTACCCACATCGCCTTACCTGCTTCAGATATTGGACGTAGTGTTGAATTCTACGCGGCCTACGCTGAGATGCAAGTTGTGCATCGGCGCATTGATAGAGAAACAGGGGCTGAAGTTGTCTGGCTGTCTGACCATACGCGACCGTTTGTGATTGTTCTGATTCAAACCCCTTCCGTGCGGCCAGTTCTCTCTCCCCTAGCCCATCTTGGTATTGACTGTAAGAGCCGCGAAGCCGTGGACAAGTTGTGCGATAAGGCTCGCCAGGCTGGGCTATTGGTTGAAGAACCTAAGGACTCCGGCTATCCCATTGGCTATTGGGCCTTTTTACGAGATCCCGACGGCCATACGCTGGAACTGTCCTACGGCCAAGAGATTGGCCTAACAGTCACGGAGGAAAGTTAGTTAGGGATTTAGCTTCCTTCCTGGGGGGGGTGACCAGTCCACTCCGCGCCTGCTGCTGCAACCGCAAACGGTTCAAGTCGATCCAGCAGCGCCTGGAAGCTTGGGCCCATGGGCTTCGCCCCCGTGTCCTGCGATCACAAATCTAGATTTGAGCTGACTACTCGCCGACGACGTGGCAGGCGATTTGCCGCCGCTGGGGCATCGCCCTGTGTTCCCAGAGGTAAACCCCCTGCCAAACCCCTAGGAGCAGTTGCCCGCCATCCAGACTCAGCGTCAGGGTCTGGGCGGTGAGGGCCGTACGGATGTGGGCCGGCATGTCGTCGTCACCCTCGTCATCGTGTCGATAGCGGGTGCGCTGGCCGTTGCCGTTGAGGGGACCACGACCATCCTGCGGGACCACCGCATCCATCCAGGCCTGCAGATCCGTCAGAACCCGGGGATCGGCGTTCTCATTGATGGTCAGGCTGCAGCTGGTGTGCAAGCAGCTCAGGTGCAGCACGCCTCGCAGCATGCCAGTGGAACGAATCCAGTGGTTGAGTTCCCCGTCCAGACGGGTGAAGCCTGGGCCGTTGGTCGAAACCTCGATTGCGTGCAGGTGCTGTTGCATGGTCCAGCCTTAGCAGGTCTGACATCAGTCGCATGGTCATAAAAAAGCCGGTTCCGCCAAACCGGAACCGGCTGAATCGACCACTTCCTTACCTCGAGATAAAACTGAAGCTGTCATCAATGGCCCCCTGGGCACCGATGGGGCAGTGCATTGGAGTGCCGACTGCGTTGACGGATTCATGCAGTGTCGCGTCAGTCGGCTAGACCACGGTTAGGTGGAGACTGTTGCAGCAGGGGCCAAGGGACAGCTGGCTAAAGAAGCTGATTGGGTGGCGTGTCGTCCATCCGGACACCTCCGCTTTGGTTAAGGCCATCTTGATTTTGCCCAGGGCCGAAGGCAATCAGCACTTGCACCTATGGCTGCAGATGGCTGAGGTCTCCAGAATTCAAAATCGACCCTGCTACCCCATGGTGCTGCTAGAGCTGGAGCAGAAGGCTATGAGGAGATCTCATTAACTTCTGATCCTCAAGGGTCTGATTTCTCGCGGTGAGCATCTGACACGGAATTCTTGTCAGTGGGGTGATGCGTTTTGCGAAGGCACCGATGAAGAAATACGAAGGTCCACTCTGAAGTGTGTATCGCTACGGCGTGCTCTTAAGATTCTCTTTAGAAAGGGGTTTCGTTGATGCTCCCCTGTGGTCGTCTCTGGTTTGCCTGCCCTGCTAGCCCTTTCCGCTCTGGTGGGGTTGGTGGTGGTTCAGGTCGTGCTTGACCTCGTTGCCAGCTGATTGGACCAATCGCGCGCCGTCTTGCGTGCTGAAGTTTGGTCGTGTGTTTGCTGGCTGACATCTTGTGCTTGGAGGCGAACTAGCAGGTGTTCGAGATCCTCTGAGCACAGTTCTCCATCCCGATCCCAGCGCATCAGTGATGTCAGGGGTGTCCCTTGGTTCTGCTCCTGGTCCATGGCGTCGCCTACTGCTTGGCTCAACGATGGCCTGTCAGTCCTGCCGTTTGTTGGCTGAAGTAGCACTTTGGGGGGGAAGACTTGCTAAAGACCTTCAGGAGCGCTGCAGTTGCCCGCATGGGGTGGTGGGCGATCCACGGGCTGTCCCCTTCCTTGTAAACGCTTTCAATCCTTGCCTTCGGCCGTGGGGCCAGGGATATGGGCTGCTTGGCTGCCGCGCTAGGCCTATCAGGGCCGGTGCATTGCGTTGGCAATCACTAACGGCGGGGATCGCCAGGGGTTACCTGGGCTGCACACTTTCGCCACGATGCGTGAAATGATGCCATGGCTGGTTCCGGTTCCTCTCCTGAAGGCCAGCCCCTGCAGCGCTTAGAAGCCGAGATGGGTGCTGCCCCTCGCCCGAACCTGGAAACCAAGGTGGTGTTTCTGCCCCGGGATCCCCAATGGGCTTTCGTGCACTGGGAGATCAGTGCTCAGGATCAACAGAACGTTCAGGCTGCGAAGGCAGAGCAACTGGTGCTGCGGGTGTGGGATGTCACCGGGTTGCCAGCCGGGTCGGTGCACCTGCACACCCTGCAGGAATTGTTGGTGAATGCCCTGGCGCGGGAATGGTTTGTCCCCGTGCCCATGAGTGATCGCGACTATCAAGTGGAGCTTGGCTACCGCATGGCTGGCGGTGGCTGGCTATCGGTGGCTGTCTCGGCGCCTGCACGCATGCCAGCGACTGGACCAAGCAGGGAGATCGCCGATCATTTCGTTCCCTTTGTGCTGGACCCGCCCGCAAGCCAAAACGCTGAGACCCTGCCCGTCACGCCTCCCCCGGCGCTGGCGGCGGGTTTGCATGAGCGTCTCTATCTCCAGGCCAGCGGTGGTCGCCAGGTATTAGGGCGGGGATCCGAGGCCTTCCATGACCTCCACGCAGACCAGGCTTCCGCGGCTGGCAACCAGGCCTCGGGAGTCGGTCTCTGGGCCAGTGGCCGCAACGACTCCGGTGCTGGCTTGATGGCCCGCCAACGCAGCTTCTGGCTGGTGGCCGACGCCGAGTTGATTGTCTATGGGGCTACCGATCCCTCGGCAACGTTGCGGATTGGCGAGGAGATCGTGTCCTTGGCCGCCGATGGCACCTTCCGGTTGCAGGTGCCCTTCCGCGATGGTCAGCAGGTGTATCCGATCACGGCCGTTGCCGCCGACGGCGAGCAACGCCGCTCCATCACCCTGGAGTTTGCCCGCAGCACCCCGGATGCAGCGGTCAACAGCCAGGATGACGCCGTGGCCGAGTGGTTTTGAGGCCCTGCGGCCTCTGGTGTTCAGATAACGCTTAATCAAATCCCAGGAGGTCAAAGATCTCGCGATCCTTGAGGGATTCGGCTTCCAGGGGCTCCACGTTGTCCAACATGCGCTGGGCCAGGTTGAGGTATTCCTGCTGAACAGCCTCTACCTCAGGGGTGGCTTCCATCTCGAAGATGGTGCATTTCTTGAGCCTGGAGCGGCGGATGGCATCGAGGTCGGGGAAGTGGGCCATCGTTTTCATGCCCACCCGATCGTTAAAGCGATCGATTTGGTCGGTGTCCTTGCTGCGGTTGGCCACCACACCGCCGAGACGAACCTTGTAGTTCTTGGCCTTGGCTTGGATCGCCGCAATGATCCGATTCATCGCAAAGATGGAATCGAAATCGTTGGCGGTCACGATCAGGCAGTAATCGGCATGCTGCAAGGGGGCGGCAAAGCCACCACACACCACATCACCCAGCACATCAAAAATCACCACGTCGGTGTCTTCGAGCAGGTGGTGCTCCTTGAGCAACTTCACGGTTTGGCCCGTGACATAGCCGCCACAGCCCGTACCCGCCGGCGGACCACCGGATTCGACACACATCACCCCATTGAAGCCCTTAAAGACAAAGTCCTCGGGGCGTAATTCTTCGGTGTGAAAGTCCACGGTTTCGAGAATATCGATCACCGTGGGCACCATTGTTTTGGTGAGAGTGAAGGTGGAATCGTGCTTTGGATCGCAGCCGATCTGCAGGACTCTCTTGCCCAGCTTGGAGAAGGCGGCCGACAGATTCGAGGATGTGGTGGATTTGCCGATGCCACCTTTGCCGTAGACGGCAATCACCAACGCACCTTCCTCAATCGCCATGGAGGGGTCTTGATGAACCTGGAGGCTCCCCTCCCCATCAGGCCTGGTCAGAGTTGTTGTCATAACCGATCAAACAGGCCAGCCCCTTGGAAGCATGGGTTGGTCTTGGTTCTATCAAAGGCCTTCGGATGTACTCCGGTGGGACCTCCATGCAAACCGATACATCTCCCCTTCTCTATGTGAGCAGTTCAAAACTTGCGCCCAAACGCAAGCGGTCGTTAGCGGCTCAGGTGTGCCTTTGCCTCGTAAAGGGTTTCCGAGTCAATCACTTGCAATTGCCGTTCCCGCGCATAGGTTTCCGTGTTGCGCCGCACCTTGCTGCGCACAAAGAAGGGGATCTTGGCCAGTTCCGCCTCACCATCGGCGCTCCACACGAGGCCTTCCAGGGTTGCCGTTGGAGCGGCCGGTGGGGCCTGAGCCGGTGTGGCTTGGGCCTGGGGTTCAGAGGTCTGGGTTGGAGCTCCTTCGCCGAGGTGGCTGCGGTGGCCATCCACGAACTCAAAATCGTGGCGGAACATGCCAATCAGGTGTTCCTCTAGGCCCATCATCAGGGGATGCACCCAGGAATCAAAGATCACATTCGCCCCTTCCCAGCCCATTTGGGGTGAATAGCGGGCAGGCACATCCTGGACATGCAGCGGCGAGCTGATCACGGCACAGGGCACCCCCAGCCGTTTGGCACTGTGGCGTTCCATTTGGGTGCCCAACACAAGTTCCGGGCTGGCCTCAGCCATGGCTTTTTCAACGGCCAAGTAGTCGTCGGTAATGATCGCCTCCAAACCCAGCTCCTTGGCCGCTGCGCGCACCTCCCGGGCCAGCTCCCGGCTGTAGCTACCCAGACCCACCACCTGAAAGCCCAATTCCTGGCTGGCAATCTTGGCGGCGGCGATGGCATGGGTGGCATCACCAAAAATGAACACCCGCTTGCCCGTGAGGTAGGTGGAATCCACCGAGCGGGAATACCAGGGCAACCGGGATGGCTCGTCAAAGTGAGGGGGTTCAAGCCCCACCAGGCCACAGAGCTCCTCGATAAAGGCAATGGTCGCACCGATCCCGATCGGAACGGTGCGCACGGTGGCCATGCCAAAGCTGCGCTCCAGCCAACTGCAGACCGGAGCTGCGATTTCGGGATAGAGGCAGACATTGGCATCGGCTGTGGGGATCCGCTGCAGATCCGCAGGACGGGCCCCCATGGGGGCCACCACGGCCACGTCGATGCCGCAGCGATCCAACAGGCCCGTGATCTCGCGGATGTCGTCGCGGCAGCGGAAGCCGAGCAGGCTTGGGCCCAGCAGATTCACCCGGGGCCTGCGGCCCTCCTGTTGCCAGCGCTGGGCTGAGGGCGCTGGGGTGCCTGGGGGCGGAATCTGGTCCTTGAGCAGACCACGCACCAGTTGATACAGGGTTTCCGCCGCCCCCCAGTTTTCCTTTTTGGAGTAGGCCGGCAGATCCAGGCTCACCACGGGGATCCCCCCCAAAGCCATGCCAGCGGCGAGGGCACCGGGTTGGTCTTGGATCAGTTCGGCGGTGCAGCTTTCTCCCACCAACAGGGCTTCAGGTTGGAAGCGCTCCACGGCCTGGTTGATGGAGCGTTTGACGAGCTCGGCGGTGTCGCCGCCCAGGTCCCTGGCTTGGAAGGTGGTGTAGGTGACCGGCGGGCGTTTATCCCGCCGTTCGATCATGGTGAACAGCAGATCGGCGTAGGTGTCTCCCTGGGGGGCATGCAGCACGTAGTGCACGCCCTCCATGGAGGTGGCAATCCTCAGCGCACCCACATGGGGCGGGCCTTCGTATGTCCAGAGGGTGAGTTCCATGGGGGTTAGGCGGTAAAGCTGAGCAGGGAGCGGCGGCGGAGGGGGCGGGCAAAGAGTTCGGCCAGATCTCCGGCCTGGTCGCAGCCATGGATGGGGCTGAACACCAGCTCAATCGACCACTTGGTGGCGATCCCTTCGGCCTCCAGGGGGTTGGCCAAGCCCAGGCCGCAAACCACGAGATCGGGCTTGGCCCTGCGCACCCGATCCAATTGCCGCTCCACGTCTTGGCCCTCACTGATTTGGGTGCCTGCCGGCAGGAGATCCAATTCAGAGGCCAGCAGTTGGCGATCGAGATAGGGCGTGCCCACTTCCACCAACTCCATGCCGCATTCCCGGCTCAAAAAGCGAGCCAAAGAGAGCTCAAGTTGGGAATCGGGCAAGAGGAAAAGCCGTTTGCCCGCCAACGTCTCCCGGTGGGGAGCGATGGCATGGCGTCCCCGCTCCACCAGGGGATCCAGTACCGCTGCCACCTGGGCCGGGGCCACGCCGCAGGCGGCAGCGCCGGCGGCCATCCAGTCCCGGCTGCCCTCGACTCCGAGGGGATAGGGAGCTGGAATCAACTCGGCGCCGCGGGCGATTAGCGCCCGGGCGGTGGCACTCAAAAAGGGCTGGGCCAGAAGCACCTTGGTGCCCTTGCCCACAGGAGGCAGCTCGGTTGAGCGCCGCGGCGGCAGGCTCCGCACTGCGCCGACCCCCATGCGGCCAAACAGATCGACCAGCCGATCTTCCACCGCATCGGCCAAGGTGCCGGCAATCAACAGCTGGGGTTCATCGCTCGTGGGCATGAGGGGCGTCATGGCCACCAGGGCCTGGTCTTCCCCCTGGGTGAAGGTGGTTTCAATCCCACTGCCGCTGTAATTCAGCACGGTTACTTGGCCCAAAAGCTGGCGGTTGAGCCGCTCCGCTGCCTTGGCCAGATCCAGCTTGATCACCTCGCTCGGGCAGGAACCCACCAAAAAGAGGGTGCGGATTTCCGGGCGGCGGGCCAGCAACTCCTTCACGAGCCGATCGAGCTCCTCATTGGCATCGGCCAGACCCGCCAAATCCCGCTCGCCCAGGATCGCTGTCCCGAAGCGGGGTTCCGCAAAGATCATGACGCCCGCCGCGCTTTGCACCAGGTGGGCACAGGTGCGGGATCCCACCACCAGGAAGAAGGCGTCGGGCATGCGCCGATGCAGCCAAACAATCGAGGTGAGGCCGCAGAACACCTCCCTCTGACCGCTTTCCTTCAAAATCTCCAAAGGGGGGGCCACCTTCGGCCCAGCGTCGAGCACCCCATCAAGCATTGGATTAGCCATGGCTTCAGCCAGCGTCGATGCGCCCATCGCGTCGAAGCGACGCGCGTACCCATAACAGTTACTGGCAAGGAGACGCAAAAGGGGCAGATCGCCTACAAATGTTCGGGATTAGGGTCGCGCCGGGTGTGTATCAGCTCACCAACGGCTGGAAACAGCGCAGCCTTGGTTGATTGACCTACCATCACGCTCCATTGTTGGTGGCCTTCGAGGCTCCCAGCCAGCTGCCTCACGGCACGGCAGCAAGGGCGGGACTTAAGGATCCGGCTGAAGCTGTCAGGTGACCATCACCCCAGTTGATTGCGTGCGGCTTAAGAGGGAAAGTCGCCAACTGAGTTTTGTCCGTCAGGGTGAAATTGCAATGTCATCGCCCGCTGCACAATAAAGATCAACTGGGCTGTGCTCCAGCCGGCCATGAGTACCCCGTTAATGGCTTCACCAACACTCAATAGTCGCCAGCATTTCATCAGCAAAACGTCTCCATAGCCAACCGTGGTGAACGTAATGCCTGAGAAATACAGGCTTTCTTCAAGGCCATGAATGGCGCCAACGTGGCGATAGGCCCATGCCCATAGGACAATGTCCAGCAACAAGGTTGCTGCCGTCATGAGGGCTCCGAGTGCAATGACCAAGAGGTGGCGGCCACGATGGGTTGAGCACCAGGCGCTGAGCCGTCCTGATTGATTCCAATCGACCTGCATGGATGTGACCAGGGTGTGAAGCGTCGTTGTGGCAACGAGCATCCCCACGACAATGACTGCAACGGTCCCGATCTCAGGGCAACGAGAGGGTTGAGATGTTGCTTGATAGGCGCTCAACACGGTCCCTGCTGCAGCTGCGCCGGCCAACAGGAGCCACCTCATCTGTTTCCAGCTCATCCTCTGAATAACCAACCCTGGAAGCGACGCGTCAGGAAGGGCATCACCACATAGTTGAGCAGCCCCACCATGATCGTCAATTTGACCAACATGACAAGAATCCCCGGCCACGAGCTCAGCAGGGAGGCCACAAGGGGGCTAACCACAAGGAAAC
>Ga0310330_100520_pt1 | contig 10732 bp, 10 predicted proteins | sample LakMicDCLTotalB5_FD_195544 | JGI IMG/M metagenome (GOLD analysis project Ga0310330, IMG submission 195544) | Enriched freshwater cyanobacterial communities from Lake Michigan, Michigan, United States - MI23.DCL.Total.B5 (v2) (version 2) | ecosystem: Environmental > Aquatic > Freshwater > Lake... | reverse complement strand
ATGGTCCAGCGCTTCTGGGCGTTGAGCTGGTTGCGCAGACGTTCGAGGTTGCGGGTGGACAGCAGCTCCGGTTGGAGCAGGTAACGGCGCAGCTCCGGCCAACTGCCGCAGCTGGCCAGCACTTCGGCGCTCACCAGTTCGGCGTTGCGCACCAGCCAGTTGCTGAGCAGCAGTTCTAGGTGCAGCACGGCCCGTGGCTCATCGGCGGCCACCAACTGGCCCTCCACCAGCAGGGGCTGGGCCCGCACCAGGGCGGCCAGCATCGGCTGGGGATCGGGTAGTTCCGGGTCTCCTCCCACCAGCTCACTGCTGTGGATGAGCGTCTCGGCCACGGGCAGGAGCTGGCCCTCCCGGGGCAGCTGCACGTAGGGGTTCACCAGGCTGCGCAGGGCCTGCTGGCGGAGTTCCGGTTGCCAGGTGAGCCAGCGCTCCTGCAACGGCTGCGTGGGGCACTCCTCAGCCAGCAGCCGTTGGCGCAGGCTGTCCACCTGGCTCAGCAGGGCCCGCAGTAGGTCGCGGCGGCGCTCCGGGCTGAGGCCCTCCAGGGCCAGCAGCTGGCCGCTGCGATTGCTCAGTCCGGCCTCGGCCCCGGCTTCCAACCGCTGGCGAATGGCACTCCAGATGCCATCGGCGCTGCGCTGCTGCAGGGTGATGGCGAGGACAGGCTCGCTTCTCTCCGGACCGGCGGCGCCACGGGCTGGTGGGGTTCGCGGTGCCTCGTCTCTGGGGCCCCAGGCCAGGCTCATCGGCCCCCAGAGCAGGAGCAGGAATTGCCGGGCCGCCGATAGCTCCCGCAGCCGCCCCTGCAGCACAAGCAGGAGCACCAGGTTGGTGGGTGGTGGCGTGAGCAGGCGTTGAATCGCCTGGCTGTCGGCGTCGATCTGCTGGAGTCCACTGATCAGAAGCCACTGGCCCAGTCCGAGGGTGGCGCTGGGATCGGGGCTGCCCGCCGCAGCGGCCGAGTCGCAGGACACCGCCAACACCCGGCCACCGGCGAGCAGGGTGGCCATGGCCTCGAGCAGCTCCTGGGGCGTCGGGGTCTCCAGCACCCCCGCGGCGGGTAGCTGGACCAGCGACCCATGGGCCAGCCCATGGCCGGCGGGCAGCAGCAGGAGCAACGGCGCCGGCTGCCACCGCTCCTGGAGCAGCTGGAGCTCGTGGTCCAGGCTCTCCAGCGAGGCCCCCCTGCTGCCCGGGCCAGCCACCTGCCAGAGCACCAACTGCGGCCGGCCTTTGAGCTCCTCGGGTGTCTGAGCCACCGTGTAGAGATCAGCCTGGGCAGTCAGCAGGCGGGTGAGTCCATCGCGCAGGAGTGGTTCGGCAAACAGCAGGAGCTGCGAACTCACGGGTCTGGCTGAGGAATGGAGCCACGTTAACGAGCCGAACCCGGTTTCTCCAGTGGCGACTTGACGGCAGCTCAGTCCAGGCGCCGCCGACCTGTGAGGTGCAGGGTGTAGCTCTCGATGGCGAAGCCGGTGTGGCGCTCGATTTGGTCGAGCAGGTCGCGGGGCAGCTCAACATCCAGATCCTGGATGGCGCCTGAATCGGCGCAGGTGAGGTGGCTATGTGGATCGCTGCGGTAGCCGTAGAGGCGGCCGCTGGCCCGATCGAGGCACTCGATCACCCCAGCGGATTGGAGGGCTTCGAGGTTCTGGTACACCGAGGTGTGGCCGATGTTGCGGCCCAGATTGTTCAGCTTTTCAAAGATGTCGCGGGCACTCAGGTGGCTTTTTTCCGCCCAGAGCAGATCCAGCACCATGCGGCGCTGGCGGCTGAGCCGCATGCCCAGCTCCCGGCAGCGCTGGTACACGTCGTCGACGTTTGCGGACTGCACGTTGGCGGACTGCACGTTGCGGGCCCGGTTGCTGGCTGGGATGGAAAGGGCGTCGGCGGGCACGCGACACACCTCGAATCGTGATTCATCTGTTATAGGCCAACCCGCAACCGATACGCTTACGGTGTGGGCATGGCCCCATCGGCCTCTAGCCCCATCAAGCGGCCGCATCCCTCTACGGGTGTGTGGAGCCCCAGGTGGTGGAGGGCGTGCCAATAGGTGGCGGTGTTGACCGCGATCACCGGTTTGCCCAGTTCCTGCTCCAGCTCCTCCACCAGGGAGGTGGCCACCAGGTTGGTGCCCACCTGCAGCAGCCCATCCACCCCGCTGTGGTTCACGGCCCGAAATGCGGCCCGAATCTGTTCGGCGCTGATCCGCGCTGAAAACACTTTGCCCTTCTGGGCGCTGGCCAGGCTTTCCATGGCCCCCACCTCAAAGCCTTCGCCCTGGAAGTGGCTCAGCACGGCGGCGTTTGCCTGCTCGGGGAAGGGGGTGACGATGCCGAGCCGCCGGCAGTTCAGGCCCCGCAGTGCCGCACTGACGGCGGCGGTGGCGGTGGTCACGCCCAGGCCGCTCGTGGCCTCGAGGGTTGCTCTGAGTCGCCTGGCCACGCCAGCGGCCTCCGGCATGTATTCGGGGGAGTAGGCCAGCACCAGGTGGTCCGGCTCGCAGGCCAGCATCTGGGCGATGGCCGGTTCCATCAGCTCCAGCAATCGATCTGGGTTGGCCGGTAGTTCCGGAAACGGAAAGCGGAACGTGTGGTTGGTCACCCCCGGGGGCTGGAGGGAGGCCAGGTCGGGCTCCACCATCGTGTTGGTGGCGGGCACCAGCACTGCCAGCACGGCCCTCGTGCCCAGGGCGTCGGTCATGGCGCGGCGAGGTGGGTCGCTGGATCAGGCCATCATCGACGCTGTGGCCGGATCTTGTATCCGGCCCTCATCGATGGCCTGAAGGGCTTCGGCCAGGTTGACTCGGCCGTCGTAGAGGGCTCGGCCCACGATCACTCCCTCCACCCCCAGGGGGGCCAGGGCCAGCAGGGAGAGCAGGTGCTCCAGGGTGCCGATGCCACCGGAGGCGATCACGGGCACGGCGCTGGCCTCGGCCATGGCCCGCAGGGCCTCCAGGTTGGGCCCCGCCAGGGTGCCGTCGGTGGCGATGTCGGTGCTGATGATTGCGGCGATGCCGCTGGCGGAGAAGCGCTGGGCCAGCTCGGTGGCTTCGGTGCTGGTCTCCTCGATCCAGCCGCGGGTGGCCACCTTGCCGTTTTTGGCATCAATGCCCACCACGATGCGGCCCGGATGGCGCGCGGCCAGTTTGTCCACCAGTTCGGGCTGTTCCAGGGCCACGGTGCCGAGGATCACCCGATCCAGACCGCAGGCCAGCAGTTCTTCGGCCCGTTCGGCGCTGCGCACGCCCCCGCCCAGCTGCACGGGGATGGTGAGGGCGGCGGTAATTGCCTTGATCGCGGTGTCGTTGGCCGGCTGGCCGCTCCGGGCGCCATCGAGATCCACCAGGTGCAGCCGCCGGGCACCCTGCTGCTGCCAGCTGAGGGCCTGGGCCACGGGGTCGTCGCTGAAGCGGGTTACCTGCTCGTAGTCACCCTGGTGCAGCCGCACGCACTGGCCGTCGAGCAGATCGATGGCGGGGATCACCTGCATGGAGGGGGCCGGGGGCAATGACTGCCAGCCAGGCTGCCAGAGCTGGCGGTTGCCCAGCTCACGCAGTGGCACCACCAGCCGCCAGCCGGGCTCGAGCACGGCCTGGAGTTCCGCCGCCCGGTCGGCGCCCTGGCCCCGCTCCCCCAGCAGGGCGAAGTGGCGGTAGCCCTGGGTTTGGCCCAGTAGCGATGGCTGGGCAGTCCAGGCGGTGGCTAGACGCATCGCGGCAGAGGCAAGACCAGCCGGATTGTGGTCCCTGTGGGGACCCGATGACTCTCTGTGACTCATCGTTTCGGCCTGGGCTGCGGCCCTGGAGCGCCGTCAGATTGATGGTCGGGTTGCCCTGCCGTTGATGACGTCGAATCCGTTCCGCACGCTTGGCCGAGGTGCAGGGGCTGCGCTGGTGAGCTGTGTGCTCAGCGCCCAGGCACTGGCGGCCGGGGCGGCACCGCCCAAACCAGCGCTCCACTTGGTCATGGTGCCCAAGGTGAGCCACCCGTGGTTTGAGGAGGTGCGCCAGGGGGCCCTGGAAGCAGGGCGGATGATCACCGCCGAGACGGGCCGGCCGGTGCGCGTCGACTACCAGCCCCCGGCCGAGGCCACCATCGAACAGCAGCAGCGGATTCTTCGCCGGGCCATCGCTTCAAAACCGGACGGGATCTTCATCGATCTGCTCGACACCACCCGACTGACGCCCCTGCTGAAAGAGGCCCGTGCGGCGGGGATCCGGTTGGCCGTGTTCGATTCAGAGGCGCCAGTGGATCTGGCCATCACCAGCGTGGGCAACGATTACTGCAGGCAGGCCACGCTGGCCTCGGAGCGGCTGGCGACCCTGCTAGGGGGCCGCGGCCAGGTGGCGATCATGCAGGGGGTGCCGACGGCACCAAACCATTCCATCCGCTTCCGCTGCCACGTGGAGGTGTTTCGTCGCTACCCGGGCATCCAGGTGGTGGCCACCCCCAGCGATCAGGATTCCATCCCTACCGCCGAGCGGCAGGCCCTGGCCACGATGAAGGCCCATCCCGCTCTGCGGGGCTGGGTGGCCAGCGACGCCAGCGGACCGATCGGGATTGGGCGTGCCATCCGCAGTCTGGGGGCCCAGGGGAGGGTGCAGGCCGTCGGTCTTGATGACCTGCCCGAACTGGTGGCTCTGATTCGCGACGGGGTTGTGCAATCCAGCGTGGCCACCAAGCCGAAGGCCCAGGGCTACTGGGCCGTGCTGGCCCTCTGGCAACAGCGGCTGGGTGCCCCGCTGATTGAGCGGATCGACACGGGGATCACGCTGGTGGAGTGAAGCCCCCCTTCTGGCCGGGGGCTTGAATGGCGCCCAGTTTCGTGGCCCCGTGGGCAGCAGCATGAACATCCTGGTGATGGGCGGCACTCGCTTTGTGGGCAAGCCGCTTGTCGAGAGGCTCCAGGCTGCCGGCCATGCCCTCACCCTGTTCACTCGGGGCAACAAGCCGGTGCCTGTCGGCGTGGAGCACCTGGTGGGCGACCGCAGCAGCGCGGAAGGGCTGGCGCCACTGCAGGGCCGTTCGTTTGATGTGATCGTCGACAGTTCCGGCCGCTCCCTGGAGGATTCCCGGGCTGTGGTGGACCGCACCGGGGCGCCCAGCCATCGCTTTGTGTATGTGAGCTCGGCTGGGGTGTACGCCGACAGCGAGCTGTGGCCCCTCGACGAAGACAGTCCGACTGATCCCGCCAGCCGCCATGCCGGCAAGGCGGAAACCGAAACCTGGCTCCGCGGCCAGGGCATCGCCTTCACCAGCTTTCGCCCCACCTACATCGTGGGCCCGGGGAACTACAACCCTGTGGAGAGCTGGTTCTTTGACCGGATCGTGCACGGCCGGCCGGTGCCCTTACCCGGCGATGGCAGCACGATCACCCAACTGGGTCACGTGCGCGATCTGGCCGCCGCCATGGCCCGCTGCATTGAAGTAGATGCAGCCGCCAATCGCATCTACAACTGCACGGGCCGGCAGGGCATCACCTTTCGCGGCCTGGTGCATGCCGCTGCCCGGGCCGCCGGCCAGGATCCTGCCGCCGTGGAGATCCGCAGCTTCGATCCCTCCGGTCTCGATAAAAAGGCCCGCAAGGCCTTCCCCCTGCGGCTGGCCCACTTCCTCACTGACATCACCCGGGTGCGGCGTGAACTGGCCTGGGAGCCCGAATTCGACCTTGAGGCCACCCTGGCTGACAGCTACACCCACGACTACGCCCTGCGGATGCCCACCCCCCCTGATTTCAGCGCCGATGCGGCCTTGATCGGCTGACGCAGCCATGAATGTGCTTGAGCGCGCCGAGTGTCTCCTGGATGCCGGCAGTTCCGGAAACATGAACTTCACGGTGATCGCCGGCTATCGCGGTTGTCTCGAAGTCGCGGCCCTGCGGCGGGCGCTGGTTGCCCTGCAGGAGCAGCATCTGCTGCTGCGCAGCACCCTGATCTGGGAGGGCGACCACTGCCACTTTGCGGAAACCGCTGCCGGCATCCCGATGAAGCTGCTGCCCTGGCCGGGGGATCGGGATCACCACGCAGCCTCCCAGGCCTGGAAGCCCGCCGCCATGGCAGACCTGCGCCAGCGTTTCAGCGGCGGCGGAGCGCCGCTTTGGCGGATCTCCTGGCTGGCGGGGGACGACCGCGGCCAGCTGCTGCTTACCTTCCACCACGCCATCGCTGATGGCCTCTCGGCCATGGCGCTGGTGCAGCAGCTGTTTGTATGGCTCGCGGCGGATGCCTCGGCCGCCAGCCCTGGATCCCTGGCCCACTGGGATGACCACACCCCGGAGTTGGACCGTACCTTCGCCAGCGCGTGTCATGGGGTTGGCGATGTGACCGCCCTGGTGGATCGGCAGGATGGGGGACTCAGCACCAGCTATGGGCTGGAGGAGCTCAGCGCGGAAGCCAGCGCGGGTGTGCTGGCGTGGACCCGGCAGCGGGGGCTGCGCCTCAATGCCACCCTCCATGCCGCCTTCCTGCAGGCCCTGGTGGCGGATGGGGTGCTGGCCGCGCAGACGACGGCCACCACCGTGGTGAACCTGCGCCAGCTGGCCGATCCGCCCCTGCCCTGGGACCTGATGCGCTTGCTGCGCGTCTGTGTGGACTCCCCGGTGACGGTGGATCCGGACGCCCCTCTCGATGCACTTGCCGCCGAACTCCATCGGGTGTTGCAGCAGCAGCTGGCGGCCGGCGCGCCCCTGGAGGCGTTGAACACGATTGCGGCTGCGGTGCAGGACGGACCATCGCCCCGCCAGCTCTGGCAGCGCAGCTGGCGGCGGGGCAGCCTGATCACCAACCTCGGCCGGGTGCCGGTGCAGGCCCACCACGGTCCGTTGGAGCTGGAGCGGTTGTTCTTTGTGGCCAATGTGGAGCCGATCGTGTTGCCGGATCAGCCCCTGGCGGTGCTGGGGGCCCTGAGCTTTCGCGAGCGGCTCAGCCTCACCTGCTTCCACATCGAACAGCAGCTCGACGATGGGCGAGCCGCCGCCGTGCTTGCCGACACCAAGCGCCGATTGGTGGCGCTTTGATTGAAGGGGAATGGAGCTGACCCTCGAGGGATTAAGGCGTGCGCAGGTAGCCCCAGGCCGAGCTCAGGGCCAGTAGCAGGGACGGCCAGAACAGCCAGAAGCCCGCGGCGTGAAAGACCGCCGCCAATCCGACCCCCCAGCCGTTGGGCCATAGCAAGAGCAACAGGGCCACGAACTGCAGGATCGTTTTGGCCTTACCGCCAAGCGAGGCGGGGCCCCCGCCCGTGGCGGCGCTGCGCCAGCCGGAAATCAACAGTTCCCGGGCGAGCAGCAGCCAGATTGCCCACAGCGGGAGCCGGCCCTCAGCGCCGATCCAGAGCAGGGGGGCGGCAATCAGGATCTTGTCGGTGAGGGGATCCAGCCTGGCCCCCCATTCCGAGCCCCCCCCGGCGCCACGGGCCAGCACGCCGTCGGCCCAGTCGCTCAGACCGCCCAGCAGCAGCAGGCCCCAGCCGAGGGCGTGCTGGCCGCTCGTGAGGGCCACGATCAGGGGCAGGCCCAGCAGGGCTCGGCCCACGGTGAGGCCATTGGCCAGTTGGCGCTGTCTCCGGGGCCCGATCCCCTGCCTCTCCATCGTGCTCGCCCTGCTCGGCCCCAGAATGGCTCCAGTCTTGAGTTCGCGCCCGTGGTCCAACAGCTGGTTTCTGCCGTGATGTCGGCCCCGGTGCTGAGCGTGACGGCGGATAGCCCCCTGCAGGAGGCCGTGAAGCTCATGAGCGACCACCACATCAGTGGTTTGCCGGTGCTGGATCAGGCGGGGGGGCTGGTGGGTGAACTCACCGAGCAGGACCTGATGGTGCGCGAGAGCGGTTTTCAGCCCGGTCCCTACGTGATGCTGCTCGATGCGGTGATCTACCTGCGCAATCCGCTCAACTGGGACAAGGAAGTGCACCAGGTGCTGGGCAGCACGGTGGCAGAGGTGATGAACACCAAGGTGCACACCTGCAGTGCCGGCCTGGCGCTGCCGGCGGCGGCCAGCCTGCTGCACGAGCGCAGCACCCAGCGCCTGTTCGTGCTCGATGACGCCAGGCGCCCTGTGGGCGTGCTCACCCGCGGCGATGTGGTGCGGGCCCTCGCGGCTGAGGGCTGAGTTCGATCAGCGGGGCATCAGGGCAGCGGCAAGGCCGGTGGCGGCGGCGCCCCGGGTAGGGGAGCCCCCGTGGTGATCGGCCGGGACGGGCCAGCGGGGCCATCTGCCGAATCCACCGGCGCTTCCGCTGGCTCGGCTGTCTTGATCTCGCCGGCACCTGGCGCTGCCGGATCCAATTCCGAGGGGTGGCGCTCCGTGGTTCCCTCCTCCGGCAGCATGTCGCCTTCCGGCAGCACCAGCGGCTGGGGCAGGTCGGATGGCAGCCCGAGGGTCTCCAGCTCGACACCCGTGATCGCCGGGCTGTGCAAGGCCTGCTCCTGGCGTTGACGTAGGGCGAGGGGGTCGGCGCTGATCGGCGGCTCCCGCAGGGGGGACTTGCGGCTAGCCCTCAGGGGATCCTTTGGCCCCCGCGGGCCCCAGATCAGCTGGGCGATCGGTTCAACGCCCTGTTCCATTAGCCGGTTGAAGCCGGCCAGGGCCCGATCCACCAGCTGTCCGCCCAGGGTCTGACCACACTGGAAGGGATTGCCGCAACCCTCCGCCGCCGTGCGTCCCGCCAGGCCGGCCAGCAGCGAGCCCTGCAGGGGCGTGCTGCGCCGGCTCAGCCGTAGCAGGTAGGGCACGTGCACGAAGCTGGTGGCCCCCCCGCTGATCCAGTTGGCGTCGGCGGCGCTGAAGCCCTTCTCCCCGGGAATGATGAAGCGGCTCTTTGAGGCGTGGTCGGGCAGGTAGGCGGCCCGCAAGCCTCGCTGCCGCGCCAGGGAGCGGGTCTGCTCGAGGGTGAGGCCATCGCGGCTCATCAGCACCTCCAGCCGGCCGTCGGGGCGCAGACCGATCACCATCCGGATTCGGGGCAGGAAATAGCGGATCTGCTGGCCCATCGAAATGCTGTACGCCCCCCGATAGGCGGCCGGGGGCCGTTCCAGGTCGTTGTAGACGCTGTGCAGTCCGCCGATGAAGCTGTCGTACTGGCGGGCGCGATCGGCGGTCAGCTCGCCGAAGCCGAAGTCGACGCCCCCATCGCGGCGAATGCCCACGTAGGCCCGCTGGCGGGCCGCGGTGCGGTTGCGGCCGCGCCAGATGCGATCGCCCAACTTGAGATCGCCCAGGGGCACGGTGATTTCCCGCCCATCCGCATCGACGTGGCGCTCATACATCGGTCCCGAGAAGAAGGCCAGGGCCTGGCGGTCGGTGTAGGCCTCCTGCTCCCGATCCCAGCCTTCGAGCAGGTCGACCTGCACAGCTCTGGGATCGAAGTCGAGGGCATAGGCGCTCTTGTCAGGGAAATAGCGGAACGGCTGGCCGTCGGCGCGGGTGAGCAGGGGGGCTCCTGCCCGGGTGGCGGACCCGGGCAGCGGCGGGGCAATGGCCACCAGGAAGGTAAGAACCCCGGCGGGCAGGGCCACCGTGAGCATCCGTTTGCGTCGCCACAACGGCCGTTTGGGCCGGGTGGTCAGGCGGCCCGATTGCAGCTGGGGGGTGCTTGCGTCCAATCCACGACGGCGCCGTCCGCCACCAGCCAGATCCGATCACGTTGGGAGCAGGGATGGCCTCCCGTCAAGCGGCCGAAGGCCGGCAAAGCCAGCCGCTCGCTGCGCGCGCAGTAGCTGAAGCAGGGCAGCCGCAGGCGATCGGCACCTCGGCCCACCACCGCCACCGGGTGGAGGTGGCCACAGAGATTCAGCAGGCCGTCTCGGGGTTCGGGTGCGTGGCTCAGCCACCAGGGCCCCAGGGCCTGGGAGGGTTCCTGGGGCAGGCCCTCCATCCAGCTGCCCAGCTCGTGGTTGCCGCCGATCAGACGCAGGCGGCAGCCCAGCAGTTCTGGCAGGGCCGCCAGCTTGGTGCGGAGCTCGCCGGTGAGGCCCAGACGGCTATGGATCAGGTCGCCCAGCACCACCACCTGCTGGGGCTGCCAGCGGTGGGCCAGGGCCAGCAGGTCGTTGAGGGTGGCGCCATCGCCGTCGCTGGGTAGGGGAATGCCATGGGCTTGGAAGGTTTCTGCCTTGCCCAGGTGCAGATCGGCCACCAGCAGGACCCGCCGCTCGGGGTCCCAGAGCCCCTTGGCACCGAGCAGCAGCAGGGGCTCGCCCTTCCACTGGAAGCGGATGCTTTCAGCCTCCATCGAGCCCCATCCCGCGGCGGTAGGCCGGCCTGGCCTGGGTGGCGGCGATGGTGGCCTGCACGTTCGGCCAGGGGCTGAGCTCGATCTGGGGGAAGAAGATCGGCAGGTAGGCCAGGTAGGCATTCACGGCGCAGTCGGCGACAGTCCAGTTCGGATTGCCCCAGGGGCCCGCCAGCAGGGAGCGCCCCTCCGCCAGCAGGCCATCGAGCACGCCCATCAACTTGGGAAATTCCCGCTCCCGATTGGCCGGTACAAACAGCGCTACCGCCAGGGTGGCATTGGCGAACAGGATCCACTGGGCGGCCAGGGCCCGCTGGGCAGCTACCTCCGCGGGCGTTCCCTGGAAGTCACGGCCGTGGTAGTCGGCCAGGTGCAGCAGGATCGCGCCGCTTTCAAACAGCTGTAGGGGCTCTCCTCCTGGCGCCCTCAAGCTGTCGTCCTCCAGGGCGGGCACCTTGGCGAAGGGGTTGATCGCCGTGAATGGGGGCTGCTGTTGTTCGCCC
>Ga0310330_100519_pt1 | contig 10741 bp, 8 predicted proteins | sample LakMicDCLTotalB5_FD_195544 | JGI IMG/M metagenome (GOLD analysis project Ga0310330, IMG submission 195544) | Enriched freshwater cyanobacterial communities from Lake Michigan, Michigan, United States - MI23.DCL.Total.B5 (v2) (version 2) | ecosystem: Environmental > Aquatic > Freshwater > Lake... | reverse complement strand
GCCCTGAGGGCCCTGGTGCGGGAAACCCTGCTCGCCCCCACCGACTTCATTTATCCGCTCTTTGTGCACGAAGGGGCGACCAATGAGCCGATCGGTGCCATGCCCGGCGCCAAGCGCTGGAGCCTCGAGGGGCTGGTGGAGGAGGTGGGTCGCGCCTGGGATCTGGGCATCCGCTGCGTGGTGCTCTTCCCCAAGGTGGCCGATGGCCTCAAGACCGAGGACGGCGCCGAGTGCTTCAACGAGCACGGCCTGATTCCCCGTGCCATCCGGCGCCTGAAGGAGGTGATCCCGGGGATGGCGATCATGACCGATGTGGCCCTCGATCCCTATTCCTGCGATGGCCACGACGGCATCGTGAGCAGCGAGGGGGTGGTGCTCAACGATGAAACGGTGTCGATCCTCTGCCAGCAGGCCGTGGCCCAGGCCCGCGCCGGCGCCGACCTGATCGGTCCGAGCGACATGATGGATGGCCGGGTGGGCGCCATCCGCGAGGCCCTCGATGAGGAGGGCTTCGAGCATGTGGGCATCATCAGCTATACCGCCAAGTACGCCTCCGCCTACTACGGCCCCTTCCGCGAGGCCCTCGATTCGGCCCCCCGCGCCAACGCCGGCAAGCCGATTCCCGGCGACAAGAGCACTTACCAGATGGATCCGGCCAATGGCCGCGAGGCGATCGTGGAGTGCCAGCTCGATGAGAGCGAAGGGGCCGACATCCTGATGGTGAAGCCTGGCCTGGCCTACCTCGACATCATCTACCGTCTCCGCCAGGAAACCCAGCAGCCGATCGCCGCTTACAACGTGAGCGGTGAATACGCGATGGTGAAGGCCGCCGCCGAGCGGGGCTGGATCGATGAACGGGCTGTGACCCTCGAAACCCTGCTGAGTTTCAAGCGGGCCGGGGCTGATCTGATCCTCACTTATCACGCCTGCGATGCCGCGGCCTGGTTGCGGCAGGGTTGAAAGGGTTCGCCCGGCGATTGACTTCGGCCGGGTTTCCGCGGTTGGAGCCTCGGCTATGGGTGGCCGGTCCCGTGCTGGCCACCGCTGCTTATCTGGCCCTGATCACCGCCTTGGCGAATGCCAGCGGCATCGCCTATTTGCTGTTTCCCGAACTGGGGGCCCTCGGTTCGGTGGTGTTCTCGGATCCGCGGGGGAGCTGGGCCCGCTCGCCCCTGTTGCTGGCCCTCACCCCCTTCCTCACGGCGCTGCCCGGGGTGCTGATCACCCGCTCTCTGCCCTACGGCCCCCTGGCCGTGTTCCTCGATGTGGTCGTCTGTCTGCTGGTGATCGGGGCCCTGCGCTCGCCGATCGTGCCGGCCCTCTCGGCGGGGGTGCTGCCGCTGGCCCTGGGCATCACCAGTTGGCAGTACCCCCTGGCGATCCTGGCCGGTACCGGTGGCCTGGCCCTGCTGGTGATCCTGCGCCCCAAGCTCGCGATGGGTTGGCGGGGGGCGTTGGGCCCGAAACCCCTGGGAGATCCCGCGGGTTTGATGTCTCCTGATGCACCGATCGCCTTCCCTGGTTCAACTCAGGCGCCTGGGGAACGATCCGGCCAGCCCTCCCTTGCGGCGCCCGCAGCTGGCCCTGGCCGGGTCCAAACCAGCGCTGGCACCAGCCTTCGAACCTGGCTGCCGCCCCTGGTGATCTTCCTCGCCGGCGGCCTGGTGTTGGTGGAGGTGCTGGGGTCCCATCTGGTGCTGTATCCCCCCCTGATGGTGATCGCCTACGAAATGCTGGCCCAGCCGGAACACTGCCCCTGGCATGGCCGTGTCGGCGGGGTGCTGACCGTGACCGGGGGCGCCGCCGTGGCGGGCCTGCTGCTGATGCAGACCCTGGGGGTGGTGCCGCTGGCCTGCCTGCTGGCGGTGCTCGCCACGGCCCTGCTCCTCCACCTCACCCGGCTGAAATGTCCGCCCGCCTATGGCCTGGCCCTGCTGCCCTTCGTGATCCCCGCGCCGCCCCAGGCCTACCCCCTACTCACCCTGGCCGGCACAGCCTGGCTGCTGCTGCTGGTGGAGCTGCATCGGGCCCGCGAGCGCCGGCGTGAAGCCAGGCAAAGGCACCCCTGAACTGACCCACTGGACCTCCCAGCCGGCAGGTCCTCAGCAGGCCGATCCATGCGCAGCGGCCGCTGATGCGGGCAGCCCTTCGCCGATCGATGGCTGTCAGATCGGCTGATTCCATACCAATAGGCTCAGCTGTTGCCGATGGGCGGCCTCTCCGCTCCCTCCAGCAGATTCTCTAGCTCTCGTCTCAGCTGGCGGATCCTGGTGAGCAGGTCCTCCCGGGAGCCCGAAAGCGGTGTTTCCTCCGGCGAGTAGCGCGCTTTCACAGCAAACTCCTTCAGGGCCAGCAGCTCCTCCGGAAGCCGCACCCCAGCAAGCCCCTCCAGCCGCTCGAGATCGTGGCTCAGCGGTGGCTGCTCACCGGCCAGCACGATCAGGCCCTTGAGCCGATTCTCCACGCACTGCTGGGCCAGAAACCCCCAGTTCTCCTGGGCAAAGGCCGGATCCAGGCTGGCGGCCAGCGATTGTTCGTGGCGCAGGGCCAGCCTGAGAATGGCGCGGGCGTCCTCCTCAGGCGGCATCAAGCGGCACCCCTTCGCGGTGGATGTGGCCGAGCACATGCCAGCGGGAGCCGGCCCAGTGGCTGGTGGTAGCGGCATCGCTGATCAGTAGGTCGAGATCCACGGGCAACAGCGGCAGAAGCAACGCCCGGGTGCGGGCGCGCAGTTGGCGTTCCCGCTCCGGTGTGAGGCCTCCTCTGAGGATCAGAAGGAGATCAAGGTCGGAATCCGGGCGAGCCTCGCCGCGGGCGCGGGAGCCGAACAGGCGGATCGCCTCCACGTCTGGATCCAGGCTGAGCTGGGCGAGGGCTGCATGGATCTGCGGAGCCTCCAGCCCCGGCCCGAGCAGCCCGGCCGGAGACTCTCGCCTCCGTGCCTCTGGTTGAGGGCTTGCCATGGTGAAAGGCTACGCGAGTTCGGCAGAGCGATCACCACACGTTGTATCGCCAGTGCCTGTGGTGAAGGCCATACTCGCGCTTACGTCTGGCCGCTCACCGCCGCGGGCCCCACTGCGAGAGACTGGTGTCAGTGATTTGCTCAGCCATGACCCCGGCCGCTGTCCATCGCCTTGGCCATGTGGCTCTCCGGGTGAGCGACATGGAGCGGGCCAAGGCCTTCTACACCTCCCTCGGACTTCAACTCACCTGGGATGCGGCCGACTGGGCCTACCTGCAGTCGCCGCTCACCGGTGATGGGGTGGCCCTGCTCAGCCCCGATTACAAAGCAGCCGGCCCCCACTTCGCCTTCCACTTCGACGATCGTGCCGCCGTGGATGCGGTGCACGCCCAGTTGGAGGCCAGCGGCCATCCGGTGGGCCCGGTGCACGACCACCGGGACGGCACGGCGTCCTTCTACCTGCAGGATCCAGAGGGCAACTGGCTGGAGATGCTCTACGAGCCCCCCGCCGGCATTCCCTCGAACAAAGGCACCGCGGCGATCCCCTCTCCCACCTCCGGCGTGGGCCAGCAGGGGTGAGCGAAAGGCGGGGACATGGCGTGATGGATCTTGAGGCCGATGGCATGAGCGGGGAGCTCTTGGCGGCGCTAGCCCTGCTCCGCGATGGCAATGCCGCCGCGCCAGCCGCCGTTGGGATCGGGACCGCCCAACCCACCACCGGCGGGGTCGCCGCCGCCATCGCCGCCGAGGCACTCGAACTCCTGGAGTGGCCGCGGCTGGCGGGCCATGTGGCCGGCTTTGCCAGCACCGCCGCCGGCGAACGTCACTGCGCCGCCCTACCGCTCCCCTCAAACTGCCGCCACAGCCAGGAGCTTCTGGCCGAAACCACCGAGCTCCTGGGCCTCGATGGGGTGCTGGAGGGGGGCCTGAGCTTCCGCGGCGTGGCCGACATCGCCCAGACGGTGCAGCTCTGCGCCAAGGGCGGCACCGCCGGCGGCGAGGCCCTGCTGGCGGTGGCCACCACCCTGGCGGCGGCGCGGCGGCTGCGGCGCCAGATCGAGGATGGGGTCCTGCGGCCGATCACCACGGCCCTTGTTGAGGATCTGCGCACGCTGCCGGAACTGGAGCAGCAGCTCCATTTCGCCATCGAGGAAGGGGGCCGGGTGGCGGATCGGGCCAGCCCAGCCCTGGAAGGCCTGCGCCGCCAGCTGCAGGGGGTGCGCGCCGAACGGCGCGAGCGGCTGCAGGACCTGATCCGGCGTTGGAGCGCCCTCCTCCAGGACACGGTGGTGGCCGAGCGCAATGGCCGGCCGGTGCTGGCGGTGAAGGCCGGTGCGGCCTCCCAGGTGGGCGGCATCGTGCATGCCAGCTCGGCCTCAGGGAGCACGGTGTTCGTGGAGCCCCAGGCGGTGATTCCCCTGGGCAACCGCATCCGCGAGCTGGAAGGCAGGGAGCGGGAGATCGAGGAGGAAATTCTCCTGGAGCTCAGCGGCCTGGTGGGGGCTGAGGCGGCCGCGCTGGATCACCTGCAGATGGTGCTCATCCGGCTCGATGGGGGCGTGGCCCGAGCCCGCTATGGCGCCTGGCTGGGGGCGGTGCGGCCGGAGCTGGAGGCCGATGCGGCGGCTCCCTTTGAACTGCGGGAGCTGCGCCATCCGCTGCTGCTCTGGCAGGAGCGTCGCGAGGGGGGGAGGCCGGTGGTGCCGGTAAGCCTGCGGGTGGGCCCGGAGCTGCGGGTGGGGGCGATCACCGGCCCCAACACCGGTGGCAAAACGGTGACCCTCAAAAGCGTTGGGCTGGCGGCGCTGATGGCCCGGGCGGGGCTGTTTGTGCCCTGCAGCGGCACGCCCCGCCTGCCCTGGTGTGGCCAGGTGCTGGCCGACATCGGCGATGAGCAATCGCTGCAGCAAAACCTCTCCACCTTCAGCGGCCACATCCGCCGCATCGCCCGCATCCTCGAAGCGCTGGGAGCGGCACCCCCCGCGGCCGCAATGGAACTCCGTGCAGCGGAGCCGCAGGAAGCAGGGCCTGCTGAGCCGGAGGCCCGGAAGTGGACGTCCAGCCACCGCGGCGCCTCCCTCGTGCTGCTTGACGAAGTGGGAGCAGGCACCGACCCCACCGAGGGCGCAGCCCTGGCGGCGGCGTTGCTGCGGGAGTTGGCCGATCGGGCCCGACTCACCGTGGCCACCACCCACTTCGGCGAGCTCAAGGCCCTCAAGTACGCCGACCCCCGCTTTGAGAATGCCTCGGTGGCCTTCGACGTCGAGACCCTCTCCCCCACCTATCACCTGCTGTGGGGCATCCCGGGCCGCAGCAACGCCCTGGCGATCGCTTCGCGGTTGGGGCTCGATGGCCGCGTGCTCGCGGCGGCGGCCGAGCAGCTGGCGGCCGCCGGGGAAGAGGAGGGAGGCGACGTGAACCGGGTGATCGAGGGGCTGGAACAGCAGCGGCGCCAGCAGCAGGAGGCGGCCGAGGCGGCGGCGGTGGTGCTGGCCCGCACCGAACTGCTCCACGAGGAATTGCTGGCCCGCTGGGAGCAACAGAAGGAGCAGAGCGCCGAGCTGCAGGAGCAGCGCCGTCAGCAACTGGAGCGCTCGATCCGCGAGGGCCAGGGTGAGGTGCGCCGCCTGATCCGCCGCTTGCGCAAAGGCGCCGCCGCCGCCGAACGGGGCGACGGCCGCAGTGCCGGCGAGGTGGCGCGCCAGGCGGGCCAGCGGCTCAAGCGCCTCGAAGCCGAACACCGACCCGAGCTGCCGCGGCGGGAGCATGCCGGCTGGCGGCCGGTGGTAGGGGACCGGGTGCGCGTACTGGCCCTGGGCAAGGCCGCCGAGGTGTTGGCCATCACAGCCGATGGCCTCGAGCTCACGGTGCGCTGCGGCGTGCTGCGAAGCACCGTGGCGCTGGCAGCGATCGAAGGCCTCAACGGCGAGAAGCCCGCCCCACCGGCGCCGCCGCCGGTGACGGTGCGCAGCCGCCGCGCCCCAGGCAGCCGCGGTCCCCAGGTCCGCACCGAAGCCAACACCGTGGATGTGCGCGGCCTGCGGGTGCACGAGGCCGAGGCGGCGGTGGAGGACCGGCTCCGCGGCGCTAACGGACCGGTCTGGGTGATCCACGGCATCGGCACCGGCAAGCTCAAGCGCGGCCTGCGCGAGTGGCTGGCCGGCGTGCCTTATGTGGAACGGGTGGTGGATGCCGAGCAGGGGGATGGCGGCATGGGCTGCACGGTGATCTGGGTGAAGTGAGCGGCGCCAGCTCAGGCCTAAATCTGGGGCAGCTCCAGCGGTTTCTCCACCGGCGGCTTCGGCCGCGGCACGGCCACCCCCTCGCCATCGAACAGGCGCCAGCCGCTGGGGTCGATCTCCAGGTGCACGGCCTGCCCCACCGTCACGCTCTGGTCGGGTGTAGCCCGCACCAGCACCAGATGGCTGCCCTCCAGCAGCCGGCAGGTGAGGAGCTGCTCATTGCCGAGGGCCTCCACGTGGCTCACCTCGGCCGCCAGGTTGCGGTTGGTGGCCGGGGCCAGCTTCAGGTGTTCGGGCCGCAGGCCGCCGGTGAGGATCTGGCCCTGGCGGCCCCCCAGGGCCTCCGCCATCGGGCCCTGCACCGACAGGCGGCGCCCCTCCAACGCCAGCAGGCCCGGGGCTGCCACCGACACCGGCAGCAGGTTCATCGGCGGGCTGCCGATGAACTGGGCCACGAACAGATTGGCCGGCCACTGGTAGAGCTCCAGGGGGGTGCCCAGTTGTTGCAACCGCCCGCCATTGAGCACGGCGATGCGGTGGCCCATGGTCATCGCCTCCACCTGGTCGTGGGTCACGTAGAGGGTGGTGGTGCCCAGCCGGCGCTGCAGCTCCACGATCTGGGCGCGGGTGCCGGTGCGCAGCTTGGCGTCGAGGTTGCTGAGCGGCTCATCCATCAGGAACACCGCCGGCTTGCGGGCGATCGCCCGGCCCAGGGCCACCCGCTGCTTCTGGCCGCCGGAGAGTTCCTTCGGCCGGCGCTCCAGCAGGCCCTCGAGTTCCAGGGTGGTGGCCACCTCAGCCACCCGCCGCTCGATCGCCTCCTCCCGATCCGAGCGGATCCTCAGCGGGGCCGGCCAAGGGCGGGTGGCACGATGCAGGCCATCCACCAGCTGCTCGGCGGCCGTGCGGGGTCGGCTGCGGCGCAGCCCGAAGCTGATGTTGTCAGCCACGCTCAGGTGGGGATAGAGCGCATAGCTCTGGAACACCATCGCCACATCCCGCTCGGAGGGCCGCAGGCGGCTCACGGGGCGATCCCCCACATAGATTTCACCGCCGCTGGGGCTCTCCAACCCGGCCAGCAACCGCAGCAGGGTGCTCTTGCCGCAGCCCGAAGGCCCCACCAGCACGAGGAACTCCCCATCGGCGATGGCGAGATCCAGCCGCTGCAGCACCTCCACCGGCCGATCGCCACCGCGCCGGGGCGGGTACGCCTTACTCACCTGCTGGAAGCGAACCTCGGCCACGGCGGCTCCATTACCGGGGGATCCTAGGGTTGGCCCAATGCAGTTCATCGATCAGGCCCGCATCGCCGTCCGCGCCGGCCGTGGTGGCGACGGCATCGTGGCCTTCCGCCGCGAGAAGTACGTGCCAGCCGGCGGTCCCTCCGGCGGCGATGGCGGCCGCGGCGCCGACGTGCTGCTGCGCGCCGACCCCAACCTCCAGACCCTGCTGGATTTCAAGTACAAGCGCCTCTTCGCTGCCGACGATGGCGTGCGCGGCGGTCCCAACCGCAGCAGCGGCGCCAGCGGCAAGCCCCTGATGATCAAGGTGCCCTGCGGCACCGAGGTGCGCGACAGCCGCACCGGCATCCTGCTGGGTGATCTCACCGAGGCGGGTCAGGAGCTGCTGGTGGCGGCCGGCGGCCGCGGCGGCCTCGGCAACGCCCACTACCTCAGCAACCGCAACCGGGCGCCGGAGAAGTTCACCGAGGGCCGCGATGGCGAAGCCTGGGACCTGTGGCTGGAGCTCAAGCTGCTGGCCGAGGTGGGCATCATCGGCCAGCCCAATGCCGGCAAAAGCACCCTGATCGCCGTGCTCTCGGCCGCCCGGCCCCGCATCGCCGATTACCCCTTCACCACCCTGGTGCCCAACCTGGGGGTGGTGCGCCGCCCCAGCGGCGATGGCACCGTGTTCGCCGACATCCCCGGCCTGATCGCCGGAGCCGCCCGCGGCGCGGGCCTGGGCCACGACTTCCTGCGCCACATCCAGCGCACCCGCCTGCTGCTCCACCTGGTGGATGGCAGCAGCGAGGACGTGGTGGCCGATCTTCAGGTGGTGGAAGCGGAGCTCAAGGCCTACGGCCATGGCCTCGAGGAGCGGCCGCGGCTGGTGGTGCTCACCAAGGCTGAACTGCTGGATTCCGAGGAGATCGCTGAGCGGCTGGAAGCCCTGGCCGCCCATGGCCGCAGCGCCGACTCCCTGCCCAGCCTCGGGGCGCCGCTGGCGATCTCGGCGGCCACCCGATCCGGGCTCGATGCCCTGCTGGCACAGGTGTGGCAGGAGCTGGGGATCGACCGGCCTGCTCCGGAGATCAGGGCGCTGGATGGGGGCGCTGGCCCTGATCGGAACGGCGTGACTGCGCCTGGCGGCTTGCCTGCCGGGACCTCTCCAGAGGACGAAGAACCCGAGATCCTGCTCGTGCCCCTCACGCGCCCGCGGGCGCCGCGCGGTGCGGCTGCCGCTGGCCCGAGCACCGCGGAGGCCTTCGACACGGATGGGGCCGCTGATCTCCTCGACGGTGATCCGCTCGAGGGTGCCCCTACGGCGGGGGAGGCAACCGCAGCGGATCCCCTCAGCAACTGATCGCCCCCCGGAAGAGTGCTGCGCCCGGCATGGCCAGGGTGTCCACGGGCATCGGCTAAGCGCTGCCACGGGGAAGCCCCTCCAGCCCTCTCCAACGCCCAGCCTCGCGGGGGCCAACCGGCAGCGCCAAGGGGGGTTCCAACAGCATCACGCCAACTAAAAACCCCCAGAAACCATGATTTCCGGGGGCAGCTCAACCTGACTGGGCTTGGGCCCAAGGCCGCGCCGGATCAGTCGTCGTAGACGCGGCACTCGGGTGCTTCGGGGTTGAGGTCGCAATAGACCTCCAAGGGGGAGGGATCGTGGTTGTCTTCGGGGTGGTGGGTTTTGTACTCCTCCAGACCCTTCAGCTCTTCCTCGAGGTGGCGAACCTTGCCGAGGTTGCCGTCCGCTTTGGCGGACTCAATCTCGACCCGGTCCTTCTCGATGTGCTCGTCGATGGTTTTCATGAATGACCGACCGCACACGGCCGGAGCTCACCGGCAACACCATACGGGCGCTTCCCGCCGCATGAGACCGTCCTGTGCGCTCATGCTGATCTGGCACGGTGGGGGGCGGAGTCAGGCTCTGGCTCAGGTTGGCCGTTCGCTGAGCTCCAGCCAGCGTTCCTCGGCGCCGTGGATCCGCTCCACCAGCTCCGCCAGCTCATGGGTGAGGCTCTCCAGCTGGCTGTAGTCGCCGCCGGCGGGACTGGCCAGGCTCGTTTCCAGGCTTCGGCGGCGTTCCTCCCAGAGGGGCAGGTCCCGCTCGATCGTTTCGAGCTCCCGGTTTTCCTTGAAGCTGCGGCGGCGGGGTGGGGCGGGCTGGCCCGATGGGCGGCCGTTGCCGGCGAGAGCTCGGCCTTCCGGTTCGGTGGCGACCACCCCCGCTGCGGGCCCGGATGCGGCCGATCCGGCGCGCTGACCCCCAGCCGGACGGCCCGCGGCGGCCTGCTGGCGCTCCAGGTAGCTGCTGTAGTTGCCCTCAAATCGCTCCAGCTGCCCATCCCGGAAACAGAAGAGGCGATCCACGGTGCGGTCCAGGAACCAGCGGTCGTGGGAGACCACCACCACGCAGCCGCGGAAATCCTCAAGGAACTCCTCGAGCACCCCGAGGGTTTGGACATCCAGGTCGTTGGTGGGTTCATCGAGCAGCAGCACATTGGGCGCCTCGATCAGCAGGCGGCACAGGTGCAAGCGCCGCCGCTCGCCGCCCGAGAGCTTCGCCACCGGCTGGTGCTGCTGGGCCGGTGGAAAGAGGAAACGCTCCAGCAGCTGGGAAGCGCTGAGTTCCACCCCATCCACCTCCACCCGGCTAGCGGCCTCCTGCACCACCTCGATCACCTTGCGCTGGGCGCGGTCCGCGAGCAGCACCTCGCTGTGCTGATCGAAGTAGGCCAGCTTCACGGTGGAGCCGAGCTCCAGTTTGCCGGCGCTGGGTTCACGGCGACCGGCGATCACCTCCAGCAAGCTGGATTTGCCCACGCCGTTCGGACCGATGATCCCGACCCGGTCCTCCGGGCTGAAGTCGTAGCTGAAGTCGCGCAGCAGCAGGCGGGGGCCCGGGCTGGATGCCCCCTCCGCCGGGGACTGGGCCGCGGTCGAGATCGGCACCGCCACCGTCAGCCCTTCGGCCGTGATCGCCTGCTTGCCGATGCGGCGGGCCGTGGAGGCCAGGCTCACCTGGCCCTTCACCTGGCGGGTGGGGGCCTCGCGCATCGCCTCGATCCGCTGCAGCCGGGCCTTCTGCTTGGTGCTGCGGGCCTTCGGGCCCTGGCGCAGCCAGGCCAGCTCCCGCCGCAGGCTGCCGCGGAACTTGGCGACGCTCGCCTGCTCGGAGGCCTCCTCCTCGGCCCGCCGCTCCAGATAGGTGGCGTAGTTGCCCTCGTAGGGCCGGGCCTCGCCCCGTTCCACCGCCACGATCCGGCGGGCCACGCGGTCGAGCAAGTAGCGGTCGTGGGTGACCAGCACGAGGG
>Ga0310330_100513_pt1 | contig 10883 bp, 9 predicted proteins | sample LakMicDCLTotalB5_FD_195544 | JGI IMG/M metagenome (GOLD analysis project Ga0310330, IMG submission 195544) | Enriched freshwater cyanobacterial communities from Lake Michigan, Michigan, United States - MI23.DCL.Total.B5 (v2) (version 2) | ecosystem: Environmental > Aquatic > Freshwater > Lake... | reverse complement strand
CTGCTGATCGATACCTTCGGGGGCAGTGTGCAGGACCAGTTGCGCGCCCTCGACCTGGCCCGCCAGCGCGTCGGCCGTGCCCGGGCGGAGCGCGACAGCCGGCTCACTCCTCAGGAGCGCCTGCAGCAGCTTGCAGGCAGCGTGGATCTCGACCTCACCCTGGCGGGGCCTTCCCTGCTTTCAGCCCGGGCCGATCTGGAGGCGCGGGCCCAGCTCTGGTTGCCGGAGGAGGATCTGGACCGGGCCCTTACCAAGGTGCCGCTGGTGGCCCGTTTCCAGGGTCCCCTGCGCCAGGGCACCGGCGAATTCAGCCTGGCCGACCTGCCGCTGGAGCTGCTCGCCCTGCTCACCCCCGTGCCCGCCGGGCTGTCGGGCACCCTCTCGAGCCGCGGTCGCTACAGCCTTGGCGGCCCCGAGCCGGAACTCAGCCTCAACCTCGCGTTGGATCAGGCCAGCCTGCGGCAGACCGCCCTCGCCCTCGACAGGGGCCTGATCCAGCTCCAGGACGGGCGTCTGTTGCTCGATCTCTCCCTGCGCGCAGCGGGCGCTTCCAGCAGCGTTGATTTGGCCGGGGTGGTGCCCCTCAATCCCGTTCAGGAGGGTGTGGAGCTGCGCCTGGCCAGTCGGGACGACGGCCTGCGTTTCCTGGCCGGCCTGGCCCAGCCCGCCCTGGAGTGGACCGAGGGCAGCGGCGACCTGCAGCTGTTGGTCCGAGGCAGCGTGGTCAACCCGATCGCCAATGGTTTCCTGCGGCTCCGCGGTGGCGAGCTTCAGTTCATCGGCCAACGGGTGCATGCCGTCGAGGCGACCGTGCTGTTCGACTTTGAGCAGCTGTTGCTCCAGGAGTTCAGCGCCAAGGTGGGCGAGAAGGGAGCACTCAGTGCTCAGGGCAGCCTGGGGCTGCTGCGACCGGGACGCAGCGCCGAAGGTCAGCCATCCAGCCTCGCCCTGGTTCTCAAGGCGGTGCCCTTTGCCCTGCCCCGGATCAAGGCCGTCGCCGATGGCGAATTGCGCATCGGCGGGAGTTTGCCGGCCCTCGACATCAGCGGTGCCCTGGCGATCAGCCGTGGCAGCGTGAACGTGCAGCCGGCCCGCCTGGCCAGTGAGTCCCGGCCCACGGTGACGGCGGCCTCTCCAGCGGATCTGCTGGATGCCCGCTGGGATTATCAGGAACCCCTGGTGTTGCTCGGTCCGGATGTGGAGAGCAATGCCAGCGAGGCCTTGCGCGCTGCCGTTCCCAACGTCCAGGCCGTGGGCTTTAACGATCTGCGGCTCAGCCTGGGCCCGGATTTGAACGTGGGTGTGCCCAACTTCGCCAGCTTTGGCACGAGTGGAGCCTTGCGGCTGAACGGCCGGCTCGATCCGAGCTTGCAGCTGCAGGGGGTGGTGCGCCTGCTGCGGGGCCGCCTCAACCTGTTCACCACCACCTTCAGCCTCGATCCCGATGCCCCCAACGTGGCGGTGTTCACTCCCTCGATGGGACTCATTCCCTACCTCGACATCGCCCTGCGCACCCGGGTGTCCGACAACCTGCCGGTGACCAGCGGCCTGGGTCCGGCTGGCAGCTTGTCCCTGCAGGATTACCAGGCGACCGCTGCCACCAATTCCCTCGACCAGCTCAACTTGGTGCGGGTGTATCTCAGTGTGAGCGGTCCGGCCGATCGCCTCGCTGACAACCTTGTGTTGCGTAGCTCCCCACCCCTGTCGGAAGATCGCCTTCTGGCCCTGATTGGCGGCAACACCCTGGCCGGCCTGGCCGGTTCCGCCGGGGGCACGGTGTTGGCCACGGCCTTGGGCCAGACCCTGCTCTCCCCCCTGCTTGGCACCCTCGGTGATGCCTTTGGTCAACGCCTCAGTTTTGCCCTCTATCCCACCTACGTGAACCAGATCGTCAACAGCTCGGCGGAGCGCCGCTCGGGCCGGGTTCCCCCCCAGCTGGTGCTTGGAGCGGAGATCGGCCTCGACATCAGCGAGCGCTTCAATGCATCGGTGCTTGCGGCTCCGAACCGCTCCGACGTGCCTCCCCAGCTCAATCTCAACTACAAGGCCTCGGAGCTGCTGAACCTGCAGGGTTCGATCGATAGCCAGGGGGCCTGGCAGACCCAGCTCCAGGTGTTCTTCCGCTTCTGATGGCCCAGCTGATCGGGGTTGATCTGGGGGGCAGCGCCATCAAGCTCGGGCGTTTCAGCGAGGCGGGTGAGCTGTTGGCGGAGCTGGTGGTACCCACGCCCCAGCCCGCCCTGCCAGGCGCTGTGACCACGGCGATCGTGGAGGCGGTGCAGCGCCTCGACCCCGAGCGGCTGGCCGATCGGGTGGGGGTGGGCCATCCCGGTCCAAGCGACCGGGCCTGCCGGGTGACGCGCATCGCCATCAACCTGCCGGGTTGGGAGGACGTGCCCCTGGCCGACTGGCTCGAACCGCTGCTGGAGCGCCGCGTCACCCTGGCCAACGACGCCAACTGTGCCCTGATCGGCGAGCACTGGCGCGGCGCGGCCGGCGATGTCCGCGATGTGGTGCTGCTCACCCTCGGCACCGGGGTCGGCGGTGCGGTGCTGCTGGATGGGCACTTGTTTACGGGCCACCGGGGCGCTGCGGCGGAGCCCGGTCTGATCGGCATCGACCCGGAGGGCCCCCCCTGCAACAGCGGTAACCGCGGCTCCCTCGAGTCGTTCTGTAGTCGCCGCGGCTTCGATCGCCTGTCCTCGGTGGAACCGGCCGAACTCTGTCGCCGCGCCGATGCCGGCGATGCCGAGGCCTTGGCGGTATGGCAGACCTACGGCCGGCTGCTGGGGCTGGGGGTGAGTTCCCTGCTCTACGTGTTCACGCCGGAACGGGTGCTGATCGGCGGCGGCCTCAGTGGCGCCAGTGCCCACTTCCTGCCAGCGGTGTGGGCCGAGGTGGAGCAGCGGGTTCAGCCGGCCAGCCGGGAGGGGCTGACGATCCAGCGCTGCAGCCTTGGCAACGGGGCCGGTCGGCTGGGTGCGGCCTACCTCGCCCTGCAGCGGCTTGGGCCTGGCTTGGGATGATGGCCACATGATTGCCGATCCCACCCCCGATCTCCTGGCCCGTGCGGGCCAGGTGCGCCGCAGCGCTATGGCCCTGGGGCAGCTCACCGACGCGCAGCGCCGGCAGGCCGTGCTGGCCATGGCTGACGCCCTTGAGCACAGCCGTCACGCCATCCTGGCGGCCAACCAGGCCGATCTGGAGGCTGCGGCGGCCGAGGCCCTGGCGCCTGCCCTGGTGGCCCGTCTCAAGCTCGATGGCTCCAAGCTGGATGGCGCCATCGCCGGCGTGCGCCAGGTGGCCGATCTGGCCGATCCGTTGGGCCAGCGCCAGCTGCACACCGAGCTCGATGCCGGCCTTGTGCTGGAGCGGGTGACGGTGCCCCTGGGAGTGCTGGGGGTGATTTTTGAGGCCCGTCCGGATGCGGTGATGCAGATCGCCTCCCTGGCCATCCGCTCCGGCAATGGGGCCCTGCTCAAAGGGGGGCGGGAGGCCAGCCACAGCTGCGGCGCCATCCTCACAGCCCTGCGCCACGGTTTGGCCGCCAGTGCGGTGGACCCCGACGCTCTGGAGCTGCTCACCAGCCGGGAGGAGAGCCTGGGGCTGCTCAAGCTGGATGGGTTGGTCGACCTGATCATTCCGCGGGGATCCAATGCCCTGGTGCGCTTCATCCAGGACAACACCCGGATCCCGGTGCTGGGCCATGCCGACGGCATCTGCCACCTGTTTGTGGATCGGGCTGCCGATCTGGATCTGGCCCTGCGGGTGGCCCTGGATTCCAAAACCCAGTACCCGGCCGCCTGCAACGCGATCGAAACCCTGCTCGTGGATGGGGCGTTCGCCCCGGCCTTCCTGCCCAGGGCTGTGGTGGCCTTTGAGCAGGCTGGCGTCGACCTGCGTGGCGATGCTGCCGCCATGGCTCTGGGGGTGAGCCATGCCGCCTCAGACGACGACTGGAGCACTGAGTATTCCGACCTGATCCTGAGCGTGAAGGTGGTGCCGGATCTGGATGCCGCCCTCGAGCACATCGCCCGCTACGGCTCGCGCCACACCGATGCCATCTGCACGACTGATCCGGCCGCGGCCGATCGCTTCCTGGCGGCGGTCAACAGCGCTGGGGTGTATCTGAATTGCTCCACCCGCTTCGCCGATGGCTTCCGCTACGGCTTCGGCGCCGAGGTGGGCATCTCCACCCAAACCCTGCCCCCCCGCGGCCCGGTAGGGCTGGAGGGTTTGGTGACCTATCGCTACCGGCTGCGGGGTGAGGGCCACATCGCCGCCGACTACGCCAGCGGCGCCCGCCAGTTCAGCCATCGCAGCCTGCCGTTGTGAGCGACCTGGCTGGTGGCGATCGCATCGTGGTGCGCGGACTGCGGCTCTGGGCCCACGTGGGCGTGCTTGAGCACGAGCGTCTCCAGGGCCAATGGTTTGAGCTGGATCTCGATCTTGGGATTGATCTGCGATCGGCTGCGGCCAGTGATCAGTTGGCCGACACCTTGGACTACAGCCAGTTGATTGGGGCCCTGCAGCAACAGGCAAGGCAGATGGGTTGCCTCACATTGGAGCACTACAGCGAGTGCATGTTGGAGCTGGTGGAGGCACGCTTTGGGCCGGTGCCGGTGCGGTTGGAACTGCGCAAATGCCATGCACCTGTGCCCGGATTTGGCGGTGTGGTCGGAGTGACACGGCAGCGGCACTGGATCGATCCTGTCTGAACCCTCCAGGTTTGGGGGTGAGCAAGCAGGATCAAACCATTGCCGATGTTTGCTGATGACTTCGTTGGTGTTGCTGCAGTTGCCTGCTAGCCAGTCAATGTAATCCCGAAGATTTTCCGTTGATCCCAGGGGGGCTGGCTTTCGGCTCCCTAGAAGAACACCAGCGTCTACCAGCGGCTTCAATGTCCTCCTCAAAGTCTCCGTGCCAACCTAAGTTTGTGTGCTTGCCGAGACTTGCTTCCCCGTTGTTGGCCGCATCGCTGTCGCTCTCCTGTATCAGTCTGGGGTTGCCTGTGTTGGCTGGCCCCACCTTGGAAACCACCCAGAACAGTGCGATTGGGGCCCAGGCCACCTACAACAACAGTTGGGCCCAAACCTTTGAGGCCAAGGGGGCCATGAGCATCACCGGCGGAGTTCTGCTCCCCTTCGAGGAAGTGTCAGCTTCGACAGCTGTGTTGCCGAGTTCGGGCCTGGCCGAGCTAGTTGCCACCGTTACGAATCTGAGCAGCGATGGCGGCAGGTTGGAAGCTGCTGCCTCGATTAACTCTGGGCTACTGGTCGATGGAACAAATACGCCGAACAACATTGTTTTGAGTTCGAGTGGAACCAATGGCTTGCCGGCCCTTAAGATCACCCCCGGCACTGCTGAAAGCTCGGTGATCGGGGCCAGCATCATCGGCACCAACATCGGCACTGACACCCTGCAGGTGACTGGATCTTTGAACTCTTCGGTGGTGAACACCCTCACCGCCTTCTAGGGGAGTGCGGTTGATGCGCGTTTGCTCGGAACTGCCAAGAACCCCCTGGGGTTTGGCCTGGTTTGGCTGTCTGCCTCTTCTCGGGTTGGCCGTCCTGCTTCCCGCCGCCGCCTGGTCCCAGTCGGCGGCCGTCACCCTCACCGAGGCTGTGGCCACCAACGTCGCCTATGTGAATGGAGGTGGCTTTGCCGTCGTTAGTGACGGCTCGGTGCGTTATCAGGGCCCTCTCAATGCGGTGCTGCCCTTACCCACGGTGGACAGCGCGCGCATCGTGATCAACGATGTGGTGCTGATTGATGGGGTGCCGCTAGCGGTGCAGGAGTTGGTGGAGCGAGGCGAGAGTCGAGCCAACACCCTCAGCCCTGAATTGGTGAACGCCAGAGTTGACCTCAGTGGCCGCAACGCCATAGCGCTCGGCATGGGCGGACAGGTTCCCACCTATGTGGAACTGGGCGGCTCGCTGGAATCGCGGCGCTCGGTAGTGGTGAGTGGACAGAGCTTCAGTATTTTTGCTGACTTTGCACCCAGCGTGTTCAACCGTACGATCGTGCCGTGATGCCCCAGCTTTGCACTGTGCGCTCCCGTTTCGCTGCCACGTTGGCTGCTCTTATCGCTGCGATTGGTGGCGGCAGCTGTTGCCTACCTTCGGCAGCCGTTGCCCAAGTGTCTGTGGGCTACAGCAACCCTGTCTTTGCTTCGGCATTTTATGGCATGGAGCAGCGGCGCGCCAAGCGTGAGCAGGTGTCCTTTGCCGTAGCGGGGATCAACGTGCGGCCGGATGATGGCACCTTGGTTTATGACCAGAACACAATCTGGGAGATCAACAATCCTGACAAGCCCTTTTCCCTCACCGTGTCGGAAGATGGGCCACGCCTGGATCTTCGGGATGCGGACATCATGATCAGGTCTGTTTCAGTACAGCGCACCGAGCGAGTGTTTGTGCAGATCTTTGGCCCAGCGGCAGACTCCTTGCAATCGGTGTTTTCTGCCAATGGGCGCCAAGGAGAGGATGTACTCTTTCCGGCTTCCCTGATCAGCGTGTTTGAGCCATGAAAATCAACCGTTTGATGAAGGTGCCACTGCTTGTGGTGGCTGGCGGTTGCTTCAGTTGGAGCTCCGCCTTCGCCCAGCAGATTCCCCAGGTCACCGGTTGGTCGTTTAGCCGATCCTCCGGATCGGGCGTTCAGAATCGTAGCGCTGTTACCTCCCGCAGCGACAGCACCGGCGTGCAGACCATTGTGGAATCCGGTAATGTACGCGTTGTGCAGCGGCCGGATGGCACAACGGCCTATGAAGTTATCGATCCCAGTGAGAAATTCGGCTCTGTCTCCTTCTCCAGCCAGAGTGAGGAAACAAGCCGCTTCCAGGGATTAAATCTTTTCAGCCTGAGTGACTGGGGCTATTCAGTGTTTAGTAATTAATTTACGGGAAATCGACAGGGTGGTGATCATCCAAATAAGGCTCTACAATGTATGTTTTAATGGTTGCTCTGGTTTTTGCTCTTCCAGGGCTTTGTCTTCAGGGCATCTCATGCCTTAGGTCCATTCCCGGTAGAGAGTTTAATTGCACTCCTCGGCTGGCCTCGATCGCTTCGATATGCTTATCAATGAAAGGTACTAGGGTCGAGGGGCATTACCCCTTCAGCCTGATTTTTTAGCCGTAATCAACCCGTTACCGATGCCAAGCCCGCTGCCCCAAGGTTCCGAGGGTTCCATAGGCCAAAGCCTGGTTTCAGGTTCCCTGCAGCAGGCCAAACAGCAGGCCATGGAATTGATCGGGGCCGAACGCTATGGCGAAGCCCAACACATCTATGAGCGCTTGCTTGCCTCCGGCCTGGTCGACGCCCAGGTTTGCGCCAATCTGGCTGCCTTGCACCAGATCGGCGGCCGCGCCGCAGAATCAATCCCGCTGCTGGAGCAGGCCATCGCCCTGCAGCCCGCCTATCCCGAGGCCCTGCTCAACCTCGGTAATGCGCTGCAAACCACCGGCTGCTCCGAGGACGCGATCAAGGCATTTCGCCAAGCGATTGCGTTGAATCCCGCTCTGCCGGAGGCCCATACCGGCCTGGGAGTGGCCCTGCAGGCAGAGGGCCAGCTCGAGGAGGCGATTGAGCATCACCGCGAGGCGCTGGAGCTCAGGCCTGCCTACCCCGCTGCCTGGTCGAATTTGGGCTTGGCGTTGCGAACCAGGGGTGATTGTTTGCAGGAGGCCATCGCCGCATTTCGCGAGGCGCTGCGCCTCAAGCCGGACTATCCCGAAGCCCTCTCCAATCTTGGCCTCGCCTTGCTATCGGACGGCCAGAGTGAGGCGGGCCTTGCCAGCCAGTGCCAGGCCATCGCGATCAATCCCAACCTTCCCCAGCTCCATTTGAATCTGGGCGACGGGCTGCTGGAGCTCAATCGCCTACCGGAGGCCATCGATGCCTTTCGCCAGGCCATTCAGCTCCAGGCAGCTGAGACCAAGGCCTACCTCGGTGTGGCCAGAGCCCTTCACTTACTTGGTGATTTTGAGCAGGCGCTGCTGATTGCTGAACAGGGGCTGTCGATCGCTCCCGACTGGCTGCCGATGCTGTGGATGAAATGCCAGCTGTTGAAGATCCTGGATAGGCCGGAGGCTGCAGCTGAAGTTGTTGAGGCCATGCTCACCAACCAACCAGACTGCGGCATGAGCCTGCTCGCCAAGGCCTGCCTGCTTCAAGAGACCCATCGCCATGAAGAGTGCCATCGCACGCTTGACCAAGCATTAACACTGGATCCCAGTCTCTACGCTGCTCACTACTGTCGTAGTCATTTACTGGTAGCGGCTGGGCAATTCCAGGAGGCGATTGGCGTTCTTAAACAAGCTGGGGCAATCGCTCCATCCTTCTATGAATGCCACGTCACTCGCTTCTTCCTCGAGCTCTTCTGCTATGGGCCGGACAGCGCTCGGATCCGCATCGAGGCGGATCAGTTTTGGAGGAAGTTCCCAGCCCCCCGGCTTTCACCCTTCCCGTCACGGGCGGCCATGGCAGCCCAGGCCTTGGCCGACCACGCACCAATCCGCCTGCTGTTGCTCTCGGGCGATATTGGCACTCATTCTGTGAGTTGCTTCCTGGAGCCGGTGTTGCGGGGCCTCGATCGTCATCGCTTTCAACTGGTTCTGGCCCATACCCACCGCCGCCAGGAAGCCCGTGCACAAGAGCTGGAGCAATTGGCCGATGAGCTGGTGGATCTCACCGGCCTCGGCGAAGTGGAGGCGGTGTCGGTCTTGCGGCAGAGGGGCTGCGCGGTGGCGATCGACACGAGTGGCTGGACCGAACACAACCCGCTGCGGCTCTTGCGTCATCGGGTGGCGCCGGTCCAGTGCCATTACGTGGGGTTCTGCGGCACCACCGGCCTGGCCAGCATGGATTACATGATTGGCGATGGGGTTCTGACCCCGCCTGAGTTCCAGAACCAGTTCAGCGAAAGGCTCTGGGCCCTGCCGCGGTGCTGGTCCACCTATGCCCCCACCTTCACTCCGCCTCCCCTGAGAGATCGGATCGAAGGTGCGCCGATTACCTTTGGCTCTTTCAACAATCTTCTCAAGGTGGGAGAGCGCTGCCTGCAATTCTGGGCAGCTGCCATGCAATCGGTACCTTCTGCAAAGCTCTTGTTGAAAGACAAGAATTCCGCAGACTCATCCGTGCGGGATCGTATCTTGCATCCCCTGGCTGCTCTTGGTGTGGACCCTGCGAGAGTCAAGTTTATTGATCGACTGTCTAACTGGCATGACCACATGGACCTTTACAACCAGGTGGACATTGCCCTCGACACCACACCGATGACTAGTGCCACGACGGGCTTCGAGGCCCTCTGCATGGGTGTGCCGTTACTTGCCATTCAAAGCGACTGGTTGGGGGGGCGCATGAGTTCCTCCGCTCTTACTGCTTTGGGCCGGGAAGACTGGATCAACCGTGAGCCTGTGGCTTTCGCGGCATTGGCCGCGGAGCTGGCTGCCGGAATCGAGCGCGAGCCCAACCAATTAAAACGGCAGTTGCACCGGCAGGTGCGTGCCTCCGACCTCTGGGATGGAGCGTCCCTCTGCCGTTGCCTGGAGCAGGCCTTTGAGCAGATGCTTGAACAATGTGCCGGAGGCACCCGCTGATGCCAAGAGATTCGTCGTGCAGTTGACAAAAAAGGCACGGCGCGGGCCGTGCCTTTAGTTGGATCGAAGGGGCCCCTCAGAACGCCGTAAGACTGTTGATCACGGTCTGGCTGTCAGTGAAGATTCCAGTCGCAGCACTTGCACCCAATGCCTGGGAGGTAATGGATGCGCCAATAACGGCGGTATTGGATCCGGCACCTGAGACGGTGATGCTTGGTATACCGGATGACGTGTTTTGATTAAACACGATGTTTGTTGCAACACCAGCTGATACAATTGTCGCGCCATTGGCTGCGCTGGCTGTTGTTACCCCAGCGGTTGGTTGGTTGCCGCCAATACCGATGACGCCAGCCTGTACAGCCAACGAAGTGTTATTGGCGTTATCCACGAAGCTGTCTCGGTCGAACGCGGCGGTGAGTGTGGATGTTCCCGCGCTGAGGTTGCCTGCAATACCCGGAAAATTGGTAGCACCAGCTGTTGTATTGCTTTGTGCTGTGACTGCAAACGGATCAATCATGGCCGACGTCGCCACGTTGCCCGTCACAGAAAATGTCTGAGCCTGCTGAAGGTTGAAATTTGCACCAGCATTGTAGGTCTGGCTGGATGTGACGCTGAGGCTGGGGCCTGCTTGGGCGCCGCTCAGCATCGACCCTTGGGCGATCAGGGCAAGGCCAGCGCCAGCAAGGCTGAGGCTTAGTTGGAGCTTGGGATTCATCGGAGGAGGCCAAGGAACTCCCTTTCCGCATCACCCGCGCCCTCGGAAGGCCGCCCGGCGAAAGCTGAAGGGAATCTTAAATCCTACATGACTCGCGGCTCGAGACCCATTGGGTGGTATCTCTCGCTACAAAAATGGTGGATCGTGCGCGGCGCTAGATGTTTGTTTTGGGTCCTCAGCGCGGTAGGCACTTGCGCTTGGTCGTTGTGGGTGGTTTAAAAGGCGAGCCTGGACGTTTTGATTTTGGTCGCCCTCTCCGAGCGCCTAGCCCGCAGGGTTTTACGTGGTTCCACCGCTTGGGTGGTTCTCTCCTCCGTTGGCTTCGTTGTGGCTCCCGCGGCAGGTCAGACCGTGCCTACCGCCAGTGCCTCATCGGCAGCCACGGCGGCCGGCACTACGGTCAACAACCAGAACAACTCCCAGATCAACACCAACGCCTTCTACGGCTTCGGCCCCGGTATCAACTGCCCCACTCCCACCTTTTCCGTCGCTGGCTTTGGTGGCAGTGGTTCTGGTCTCAGCAGCGGTGATGTGATCGGTGCCCAGGTGTCCAGCGACAACTACGGC
>Ga0310330_100511_pt1 | contig 10898 bp, 11 predicted proteins | sample LakMicDCLTotalB5_FD_195544 | JGI IMG/M metagenome (GOLD analysis project Ga0310330, IMG submission 195544) | Enriched freshwater cyanobacterial communities from Lake Michigan, Michigan, United States - MI23.DCL.Total.B5 (v2) (version 2) | ecosystem: Environmental > Aquatic > Freshwater > Lake... | reverse complement strand
TGTTGTTCCACAGCTGAGGCGGTCGGCCCATGCTGGCGTTGGCTGCCTGCCGCTTCGGGTAACAGGCCACTCCTTCTTTGCTGAACCCATACGGGAAAAGGGCGAAGGTCTGCCCTCTTCAGGTGAATACCCGGGTGGCCACTTCCACCATGGCAAAACCGATCAGGGCCATTAAGGCCAATAGGGAACTCACCTGAGACATACCCGAATCCCCGAACTGGGCCAATCCTAAAGAAAATCTGTAGGCCCGCCAGCTCTCTGGCGGGCAAGGTCGCAATTCAACACACCAAAGCGCCTTCGTCCTAGGGCTGTCAGGGCTAGGGGCGCTTCTCGAACTGGGCCCCTAGCTGGAGAGGGGCTTCAACGCGGTCCATCCAGGACTCCTTTGCTGGGTTGTGTTGGGATCAGCCCCTGTCTCTGGAGTGCTGCCACCGATCGCGATGCCATGGCAGCACTCCATGGAGAGGACCTCCGCCCGCTCGATGCGTCTGACAGGCTTGCCCTCAGCAAGTCCTTGAAGTTGGCGCTGTCATGAAGAAATGGGTGGTGCCTTTCTCGGCCGGAGCTTCCGCGCTGTTGGGCGCGCTGCCATGGACGTGGCCCGCAGGCAGGAAACAAGTCATAATGGTCGGCACGCGATCACAAGCGCTCCAGTAACCAAGCTGCTGAAGGAACGCAAATCCCTTTGCGCGCCTAATCTACGTCACCACCAAAGCCAATCAATTCTGGATGGGCCTCCAGCAAAGGATTGAGGCGTTTTCTTAAGTCAGCGAGTAGCTTTAGCACTCGGGGATGATTTTCAAATTCCCGCTTCACCACCAGATTGTCGCCCACCATGAGGGGGAGTTGCAGGGGTAGAAAATATTGGGGTTGGGGATAGAATTCAATTGAAAAAATCGATGCATAACCAACCAGTAACTCCGATTCCCAGCGCCCTTCCCATTTGTCTCGGTTGTAACGGCTGATCCGGGAAGGGGAATTCCACAGGCCCATGCGTTTTAAGCAGGCTTCCAATTTTGGGAATGCCCCATCGGGTAGGGCCAGCGACGGATATTGGGAGACCATTTCAAAGGTCAGACCATCCCCAGCGGCTAGCAAGGGGTGTTTTTCACCAACCACCAGATTAATCGGATGGCGTAGCAGGGGGAATGAGGCGAAATCCGGGTCGTCCGCATCGGGTACATCTGGATAGGCACCTATCCAGGCATCTAGGATGCTATCCCGGAGAAGATTGAGGGGTTGCTGCATATTGAGCAGATCATGATTCCCTGGCAGCCAGCCTTCAAGTGTGGGATCAAGATAGGTTTTGGCAGACCAATACATGGCCTCTATCCGAAGCGGGCGTCCGCCTAGCCAGCGATGGCGCTGATGAACGACCCGCTCCAGATTCAAGAGATTGGCATCACCTTTGAGGTGCCATTCGCCATTGTTCTTGGAGGCGTGAATGTTAAAGATGGTTTCACAACGATTAATATTGCGACTGATTGTCGATTGGTGCTGGCCTAGGAGTTTCGAGGCAATTGCGCCCGATCGCAGCCAAAGGACGCCGTCTAAGGACGCCAGGGTATCCACATCGACCACGATGGATCTCAGTAAAAACAGAATTAATGCCGATTACCCTACATCAAGTCACCGCCCTTTAGGGTGGCGACTTCTAGTAAATGCAAAATCCGCATCCAGCCCTGGTCAGCTCCTAGGCAGGGCCTGGTTGGGAGGACGGTTGGGGCCATTGTTGATCCGGGCTGTTGGCCGTTGCTCCCAGGCCAGGGCAGGTTGCTTAGAAGGGTTGGCGCTTGCTTCCCAGGGCCCTAGGCGGACGGCCCGCCTTGGGTTTGGAGTACCCCTGGCCGCGGTGGGGAGCCCGATTTCTGCCCGATGGAAAGTTGTCTGACACTCGGCTTGAAGGGGTTACGGGGGGGAGATTTAAGGCGCGCTCCAGTCTTGCCCCTGATTGGGGAGTCTCTACTTCTAGGGCTCGCAGTTCCATGGCCCTTCGGGGCCTGGCCAGGACCGCAAGCCCCGGTTTGCTTTGCAAAAATGACAATTCGGCTGGCGGATCTTGCTAGTGGCGCAAGCGCTGCCAGGGCTTGGGCGCGGTGTAGTCATTGGTGGCATGGTCTGTAGCGGGGCGAACAGCGGATCAGGGGATTCTGCTGTACAAGTGATGCACAAAAGTCTCGCTCTGAGGCTTGAATTCTATTAATCTTTTGCTAGTGCGCTCCTCAACGTTTGCATCTGCTGCCGATATTTTAAGGAAATCGGCCAGTCTTTTTGAGCAACACTTCCCCAGGCCCATCGCGATCGCTGAGCTGGCAAGCCACTGCCATGTCAGCACGAAAACCTTGAGCACGGTTTTCGTTGGCATTGTTGGTGAAGCCCCAAGCAAAACCATCAAGCGCTGGCGATTGAAGAAGCTGGCCCATTCGATTGTCCGCAAGCCCGAAGAATCATTGCTTTGGCATGGAGTCGAAACTGGCATTGCATTTACGCGCCTAGATAAACGTCTTTTCCAGGAAATGTATTGCCAGGATATTTGCAGCTTTCGGCGAAGCTGTGACCATGTGCGGCAGCAAGCCGCCTCTTTTGTCCCTTGGGATGAGCATTGTGATGCCACCAGGGAAATTGAATTGATTATCCAAGCCAGTGGCTGCAACCAGTTTGGGCCGATTGCTACTGGCTCCAGCGGATCTGTTGATCAATCTAAATTACCCAGTAAAAGTCTATTAATGATCCGTTAAGATGAGGTCTTCCATCTCCACCGTTAAACCGCAGTCGTTGAAGTTTGAAGCGGGTGGTAGCCGCAACTCCCGTAACCATTCCACCAAGAAGCGTCGATCCCGCATTGCCACCGTCAATTCGGTCACATCTAGCCCGTCATAGTCTTCGCGCCGAATTGTTCGCTGCAAATCATCGAGCTCCACGCAGATCGCGCGATAGAGGGCGTATTCACGATCGGTAAGGTGGATAATTGTTTTGCGGTAGGTTTCAACCATGCCGGATCTGCCCAATCCCGGCCTGGATGCCGGGGGATTGGCCTCGATCACAGCGATGGTTCTGCCGAGTTCCCATCTCCCCCTGCCTAGCCTTTAGCCAAGCCTAGGCTGAGATAACTCGAGATGGAGAAGCGCTGGGAAATTGCTGTTAATGAGCGCCATTGAGCAAGGCTTGCAGAGCAAATGCGAGGGGTGTTGCTTACTCCTTTTTTAACTCAATGCGGCGCCTAGCCAACCATGCGCCTAAGCAATAAAGCCCAGTGCATCTAGGGTTGTGATTTCGATCTGCCGAATCTTAGTGATCGTTTGATCAGCACTGTGGCGTATCAAGTAATAGCTCGTTGGTGGTTTTCTAAGGCCGAACGGCTACCTGGGGCGACCTCGTGTCAACAGCAATCTGATCAAACCAGCCAGAGCGCCCCTGCTAGCCAGTGTCAAGTAGGTCTGTTGGTACAAGGGGGGCGTTGTTCGTCGCGAAGTGCTACTCCGCCTGATCAGCTAGCCCACCAGCCTGCTGGCCTGGATTGCGGCCAAGTTCCACAGCCCATTGGGGTGGCGGAGGTCGCAGGCGTTTTCAAGGTCGCAGGGCGAAAAAGGGTTGCTGAATGGCCGTCTGCCCCCGCTCTGCCCACCAATGGGGGCACTGGTTTCCTTGTAACCGGGAGGCCGTAATCACGGCACCCCAGACGCGGCAAACGCCTTCGCAGCCCTGCTGGGCGGAGAAATTGGCACAGGAGGAGCAGTTGCGGAGCAGACCGACCATCAATTCTTAAGAGAATCTGAAGGAGCTTAGGTTCGGCCCGGCGGCGGCCTGGGCTGTCTCAGTGAAACTTCACAGGAGCACCTCGGGAGGGAGGTCAGGAGGGGCGCCTCACTCCTGAGGCGGGTGCGTTGCGGCGCTACTGGAGCAAGACGCGGCGATGGCTTGGTCCGGGTGCTGGGTGGCGGGTTGCGGCCTGAGCGCGCAGATCCTGGAGAGGGCGCTGCTGCAAGAAGCCTTTCTTGGCCTCATGGGGCGGGATCCTGCCGTGCAGCAAAGGGATATCTCGATAAAGCGTTATCGTTGTGTCTTGGGTCGGCGCCCTTGGTGTAGCCACTCCCTTGCTCCATCCCTGCTCCGCTTGTCGCATCCGATTGAGCGAGGGAGGCAGCCGGAAACGCTGGCTTTGGGATGGCTGTCTTGATGGGATGTCAGGCACCGTCTAGGGCCTGGATCGCTCCGACGGGTTTGATGGTGCCCCCATCGTCTCTCGGGGATGGCTGGCCCCAGGCGGGCCATGGTGGCAACGACACAAGATCGACCCGGGAACCAATGGCCGGTGATCGCCAAGCGCCCTTGATTGGGGAGATCGGCTGAACCGCTTCCCCCAAGCCCCGGGCAGGAGTGCTCGTGTTGGCCTATGGCCTGGGCAGGGTGGTGGTTGGACGAACGGCTAGAAAAATGCCTTGGAGAGTCCCAAGGTGAATGCCTAGGAGGGATGGTCAGCGCTGAAGCGTTTTAATTTGATCGTGCACAGAATTTCTTCGAGAAACAGCACGATGGGGGCGACAAAGACAAACACCCCATTGACGCTGACGAACAAATTTTCAGCCAGGATCAGCAGCATGAACAGCGATAGGCCTAGGGCCTCCACCCCCAAAAGCCAGCGCCGAATCGGGCGGGGATAGGCCTGGGCCGCTGCCGCCCGTAGGGTTCTAATGGTGAGCACAAAGGCCGCTGTGTCGACCAGCAGGAAGAGTATCTGGTATTGAAAGTTAACCCATTGCGAATCACTCCATAGCCAGAAACTACCCTGGCCCCCGCCGTAATGAATGGAGATAAAAGCGCTTTTGGGAATGATGACCACCACCGTTAGGATGCAGCCCAGAAGGGCCATCTCTAGGGGGTTTAGTTTGTTGTTTAATTGCACCAAGTTGCGGATCTTGAACCAGAGCAGCAACATCGTCACCGCGATCAGGATGATCGACAGGGTTGTGATCATCAAGGAGGCACCGCCTGCGGTTGGTTGCACGTTGGGCAGGCTGGCGGGCACCAGGGTGATGGCCACGGCAAAAACACCATCCACCATGTTCAGCAGGCTGGCCGATTCCCTGGGGGTCCCCCGCATGGATGCCATCAGCCAATTAGGGCAAGACTACTGCGACCCATGCCAGGCTCCTGTTGTCTAGGGCGGCCTCGGCTTAGGGCGGTGAACCATGGGCGAGCGAGGGAAGCTCCCGGACGGTGGTTTTTTGGGCTGGGCCATGGCCTACGCAGGCCCTCTCGCTGGGACGCAGGTCGCGAGGATCACCTTTCACCGGTGGGGGTTCGTTGACACCACCCCTAGGGGGTTGCGCTGCCACGGGCAGCACCTCTAGTGTCATAGCAGCACTACGGATGGGGCCTGGCCCCAAACCGCAACGGCATGAAGACCCTGATCAAGACCCTGGCCCACGGTCTCAGCCTCGAAGGCGAGACCAGGCCCCTGGCGCCGACGGTATACACCACGGCGATCCGCTCGGAGGGTGCCCTGGTGGAATCCCTGGCCGGCATTGCCCAGATCGCCCAGGGCCTGGGCTTCACCCGCTACAACGAAACGATTTACTCCCAGGATGGCCTCAGTGCCACCTACCACGCTGAACATGATGATTGGGCCGTTTCGTTGGCGATTGATTGCTGCACCTTGAGAAAGACCGCATCCCTGGCGGTGAGTGGCATTCACAATGACGAGGCCTACACCCTCTTTAATGAGGCGAGTTCCCAGCTGTTTGGCGATTGCTGATCTCCTGGGGGAACCATGGAGGCCTAATTCGATCTATAGCCAAGTTTTTGGCGAGTATGGAATGCATTTGGTTTTGGTCTCTTTTGATTCCTGGGCATTGCTAGTGGTGGTTCTTTAGACCATCTTTTGGACCAAGCCGTATACGCGGGCGATTATTAAGCCAAGCAAGTCTAGTAGCATAAGGCTGTGGATTAATACATAGAAGCGACCTGTGCGAGTGACCCCTTGAAATTTTGAGCTGCCCTTGTTGACAATCGAAATCACGGAGGTGTGGTAGTAGTCAAAAGAAGTGATGGGTTCCATTTCATCAGGGAGCGACACAACCTGCTGGGGGCTTGCCCTGTTGACAAAATCGACACGCCACATGATCCAGCCCCAGGTCAGCACAAAGCAGGGGATGAAGACGATGATTTGGCCCACCAGTAGCCGTGGGCTAACCGCGGGAGTGAATAGAAGGGCATTGAGTAAGGCGAATTCCATTAGCAAACGCAGGCAATACCAGATGCCCACGGCATCAAACAGCCAGCGCGGCACAAGCTTGCCCCGAAGCAGGGCCAGCCAGAAAAGTGGGAACGAGACGATAAATAGAATGCCAAGCGGCCGAACCAGGGCCTGCATGAAAGCATCGATGCTGACGATCAGGGGATTGCCCGACTGGGCGACAAAGCCCTGGGCATCCTTCAGAAACAGGCCACTAATCGCAATTTGGAGGAGTGCCAGTAAAGACAGGGCTAGCCCCTCCTTGACCTGTTCGCTATTGGTGCGCGACCCCTTGGCGATCCAAGTAACCATGGCGTGGCCGTGATAATTCGATTGCAAGTCTACCAATCGTTTGGATAGCCTCTTCGCTTCGCTGGCCAAGATTGCTATTCTTTCTCGGCTAGGTAATTGTCTTGTTCTCGAAGAAGTGCACAAGATTTTGAGGTGCCGTGCGCTCGGCTGGGCCAACGAAGTGATTTAGGCGCCAGCTATCGCCTAGCGAGTTGTTCATCCCTGCGCCTATGTATTTAGTGCTGGCCGATCAAATTTTTTAAGCCCCGGCTGCGGCCCTGGCCAGGACGTCCATCCTTCATTAAAGGTTTTATAAAACGGAGAGGGTGGGATTCGAACCCACGGAAGGTTTCCCTTCAAACGATTTCGAGTCGTTCGCTTTCGACCACTCAGCCACCTCTCCAAAGTGTCTTAGTGACCAACGGGCTAGGCACCCCTTGGCAGGGGCGCGATTGAGCGCCATTGGCTGGTGAGCCCAGCGGTCGCTGGCTGCACCACGGGCAAGACCTGGCCACCTTAAGCAGCCGACGGGCCGCCTACACCGCCCGCCATCCGGGCGTTGAGCTGGCCGTGATCCAAAGGTGATCGGGCCGTAGCTTGGGGAGTCGGGCACGGTCTGACTGCCGCAGCCCAAAGCCCAGCCACAGGCCCGAGATTGGTTCCCTAGTCCCTTGGGGCTGCCCCTGCCAGCTCCGCCAAGACTGCCGATCCGGAAGCAGCAGCCAGCGCAGCCTGCCGGCTTGCAGTACGGCCGCCTGGCTGTCAGCGGCCAGGGGCCGCAAGCTCAAACCCGGGCTTTGCAGCTGTTGCCCCACTTGAAGGGAAAGGCTGGTGGTGGCCCTCGACTGGGGGGCCCAGGGATTGGCCTCGCTGGCTCTCGCCCCTTGGGTGCCGGCAGCCTTGGCGTTAGGGGTAGCGGCGAGATCCGAGCCCGCTTCACCCATGGCCGAGATCACGGTGTTGCTGATCTCTTGCCAGCACTCGGGCACCAGGGAGGCCACCGGATCGCTGACCAGAACCCAGTCGAAGCGCTGCAGGCCCAGGCCCGTGGCCAGCTGGCGGGCCCGGCCGCAGCTGAACCGATCGGCGGATCGGCTGACCAGGGCTCCCCGGCCTCCGTGGCGGGCCACCAGCAGGTCCCGTTGGCCCTCGTGGACCAGCAGCAGATGATCTCCGGCGCTTCTGGCCAGATGGAGGGCCATGGCTGCGGCCAGGAGTGCCAGACCAGCGCCTCGCCAGTGCCTGACTTTGCTGGGGCCAGCCAGCAGCCAGGGCAGCAGGCCGGCGCTGAACAGCACCACCAGCAAGGGATCCAACCGCCCCAGCTGCCACTGGGCTAGGGGTAGGGCCGCGAACTGGCGGCTGATCCAGAGCAGCAGCGCGGTGAGAGGCAGCAGGGGCCAGGCGATCACCCCTAGCAGGGCTGGAACCGTGACGGCGACGAGGGCCATGGCCATCGCCCCCAGGGTGAGGGGGGTGAGCAGGGGATCAACCGCCAGGTTGGCGGCCACCGCATAAAGGGGCACGCTGCCGAAGTGGAGCAGCTGCAGGGGCAGGGTCCATAGGGATGCCGCCAGGGGCACCGCCACCGCCACCGCCAGCCACTGGCGAGCCTTGCTTGGGGAGGGGCCCGCCAGCTGCTCCTCCAGGGGCCTCGCGGTGAGCAGCAGCCCAGCGGTGGCGGCCACGCTCAGCTGGAAGCCCACATCCAGCAGCCAACTCGGCTGCCACAGGAGCATCAGCAATAGGCAGAGCAGCAACACCCCCAGGGGTCGGTTGCGGCGCCCACTCTCCTGCACCAGGAAGGCCATCGCCCCCATCACTACGGCCCGAACCACCGAGGGTTGGGGGCCAGCCAGCAGCAGAAACAGCACCATCGCCCCCAGGGCAAGACCCCAGCGCAGGGGCCTGGGGCCGCCCCGGGCCAGGGCCATGACCGCACCCAGCAGCACCGTGAGGTGAAACCCCGAAGCCGCTAGGGCATGGGACAGGCCTGACACCCGAAAGGCGTCCCGCACCTCCAGGGGGACTGGCACCACGGCACTGCCGAGGACTAGGGCCGCCAAGACACCGCCGGCCTCGGGGCCGCCCCGCTCCAGCAGGGCCTGGGCCATGCGTCGGCGCAGGTCGGCCACAGGCGTGGCCGGTTTGGCCAGCAGGCTCCACTGCTGCACGTCCAGCACCGTCCAGATGCCCTGGCGGGCCAACCGTTCCGCCGGGCCAGCCAGCAGGGGATGGGGAGCCGCCCGGGGCCGCCGTAGTTGGCCGCTCACCTGCAGGCGCCAGCCCTCCTGCAGCGTTGGGCAAGCGCGGAAGCGCAATTCACTGCGCCCCTGATGCCATTGCACGGGCACCCGGCAACCCGTGCCATCGAGGTTGGCCTGGGGATCGGCCAGGAGGGTGCCGATCCGTTCGATCGCCACCCGCTGGTTGGCGTCGCCCTTCACCAAGGCCACCGGATCGGTCGGTCCCGGTCCGGGCTGGTGGCCCAGGCCCCAGACCAGCAGCAGGGGCAGGAGCACTCCCAGTCCCCAGCGGCTCCGCTGGGGGCGACAGAGCCAAAGCCCCAGGCCCACCAGCAGGCCCGTTCCGCCCAGCTGCAGGCCCAGCGGCAGGGGTAAGACCCCCAGGCCCAGGGCCAGCAGGGCCAATGACACCACGACGGCCGCCATCGGCGCTGCCCAGGGGGAAAGGGACCCTGAGGGTTCCCTGCTGCAGCCGCCCTGGTCCCAGGCGCTGGTTCTATGGGAGCCCCCATGGCAGGAGCCCCGCTAGCTGGGGGGGCAGGGGCCTTAGGGTTTCGGCCCTAGGGGTTTTGCCCCGATCGGCCGCGATCCCGCCGGAGCCGACCCCGTGCCCCCGTTTCCCTTGCGCCTGGCCGTGCTGCGCCGATCTCTGCTGAGTTCACCGGGGCTGGAGCTCGCCGCTGGGCCCCTCCGTCCATGGCGATGGCGTCGGGTGATCCAGGGGCGATGGCGCCGGCCGCTTCCGGTTGCCCTGGGGGGATGGGCCCTGGGGTTTGCCCTGTTGGTGGCGAGCGGCAGCGGCTTTGGGGCGGCCTGGGCCCAGGCCCGTTCCATCACGGTGGGGGCCGGCGACACGCTGGAGCAGCTGGCCCTGCAGCAGGGGGTATCCGTGCAGGCCCTCATGGCCTTGAACGGCATCCGTGATCCCCGCAGCCTTCAGATCGGCCAGCGCCTGCTGGTGCCGAATCGCTCCAGCCCGGCCCGCCAAGCACCCGAGCCCCAGGGGCCGCTGGAGCCGCCAGTGGATGGCACGGGCCTGGCAGCCAGCGCCGCCCTGTTGCTGAGCCCGGCTGAGCGACGTGACCGGGCGGAACTGGCCCTGCGGGAGCAGTCGGGGCAGGCCCGCTGGAAATGGTTCAACCGCACGGCGGTGGACTGGGCCGGTTGGAAACTCACCGCCAGTGGCGCCCGTTTCACCTTGGTGAAGGGCTCCGATGCCGACTTGGGCGTCAGCCGCGGCGCTGCTTCCGCCGTGGCCGTGCAGTGCGAAACCCTTCGCCAGACCTGGCGCGTGAACGGCCAATGGCTGCCCTGGGGAGCCGCGGCGCCCGGTTCGGTGGGCCAGCGGATCGTGCTCGACCTCTGCAGCAACACCCTCAACGACCCGGCGGTGCCCCTGCCCCCCGCTCCGCCGGCTCTGCCTGGGGCGGGCACGCCAGCCCCCTAGGGGCTAGGCAATTGGAGAATCAGGTCACAGACCTGCTGGCTGGGCATCTGCTTGCCCAGCAGCGGCGCCACCAGGGCCGCCAGGGGCCGCAGTTTGCAGGGGGCCACGGCGCTTTCTGCCAGCCGCCCCCCCTGGAAGGCCAGCACCGCCACCACCAGAGTTAGGGCCAAGCGTCTCATCGATGTCGCCTCATGGTTGGGTCCTCATCGCCTTGCTTCAAGGGCTCTCGCTAGGGACGGCTTGGCTGCGATGGCTGGGTTGAGTCGTCAGGCGCTTGGGCTAGGGCCTCGCGCTGTTCGGGGCTAAGCAGGGGGAAACCCAGGGCCTGGCGTTCCGCCAGCCAGGCTTCGGCCACCTGGCGGGCCAGGTGGCGGATGCGGCCGATCGTCGCGGTGCGCTCGGTCACCGAGATCACGCCGCGGGCCTCCAGCAGGTTGAAGGTGTGGCTGCACTTGAGCACGTAATCCAGGGCCGGGGCGGGCAGCTTGGCGGCGACCAGATCCGTAGCTTCGGCCTCATAGAGGGCAAAGAGTTGGGTCAGGCGCTCCGGGTTCGAGGCCTCAAAGTTGTAGGTGCACTGGCCCTTTTCGAAGGGCAACCAGATGTCGCCGTAGCTGCGCCGCCCATCCCAGCTCAGGTCCCAGATGCTCTCCACGTCCTGCAGGTAGGTGGCCAGGCG
>Ga0310330_100508_pt1 | contig 10939 bp, 10 predicted proteins | sample LakMicDCLTotalB5_FD_195544 | JGI IMG/M metagenome (GOLD analysis project Ga0310330, IMG submission 195544) | Enriched freshwater cyanobacterial communities from Lake Michigan, Michigan, United States - MI23.DCL.Total.B5 (v2) (version 2) | ecosystem: Environmental > Aquatic > Freshwater > Lake... | reverse complement strand
TCTTTGATGCTGTCTTTTGCCCCATCCACCAACGTCAGGAAGCTGGTTATTCCCCGCACCACAGCTGGCGTGCTCTTGGTCATGTCAATGCCTAAGGCACGATCAAATTGCACGATGTTGCGATCCAGCAGCAACCAGCTTTTGGCAATCTGATCGGGCGTTCGATGCTTTTGGAGCCACAGCAGGATGGCCAGATCCAGCTCGGCTGCCGTGGTCTGGGGCTTCGGTGGTAGGCCCACCGCTTTGTTGAGTGATGCCATCTCCAGCTGCAAGCCTGCGCTGGCTACCGCCGGATCCAGGGCCGCTGGTGCTGCGGGGAGAGCTGATGACGCCAGCCCAGAGCAGGCACGTTTAAAGAGCTCGTGCTGGCTGAGGCGTTCGACCTTTGGTGTTTTCGAGCCAGCCGGGTACGACAGCAACACCAGTAGGTCGAAGTCGTCGGCATCGATTGGAGGCATGGTGCTCCAGCCCAGGCCCTTGGCAAGGTCTGGCAGATGGCGGTGTTCCCAGAAGAACACCGCCTTGGCGCCGTCAAAGGTTTTGGAGTCACGAACCTCCCCGCCAAAACGCTCGGAACTTGTTGTCGAGCCCATCACGATGCCGATGTTTACTCCGGTGGCCACCGCTAATGGAACGGCTGTTTGGTAGCTACGGGAGTTTTTGCCGGAAATGGAATCCAGTTCAAAGGTGCGGATCTGGTTGGGGGCGCCCAAGCAGGCTGGAATCATGCGCCCTAGGCGCAGCGCCCGTTCAAATCCCTTCGGGGAGAGGTTGTAATCGCCCCGCTGCGAATCTTTGTCGCCATGGCGAATCAAAATCACCTGGGCCGGCGTTGCCTGGGCCCAGGCCCCGGTTAACACCAGGCTGCAGGTGGCAACACCGTTCAAGAGCCAACGCCAGCCGGGGGTCACGGGAGGAGGTTCCGGGTCAAGACCGAAACCTTAAGGCAAAAAATCCAACCCCCAAACCCGAAACAAAAAGCCCCAAGCACCCACCACCTTGGCTCTTAGAACTTGCTGAGTTCCCGCCGGTTTTGCATCACCACGGGCCTCCGTTGTTTGCTCTGGGTCGGTGCGGCCTGAGAGCTCGTGATCGCCCGTGATGGCTGCTTCTCGCAGCGTTGGTCCTTCAGGCCCAGAACGATTAGTGCGATAGCGAGGAGGGAGATGGCCAGGGCGTTGGCGTAGGGAGCCATGACGTGATTGAGGAATCCCAAGACGGCATGGGATCAGCTGTCCTGGGGTAGTGAATTTAGATCGCTTCCCCAGTCTTGAGGGTTTGTTGCTCGAGCCAGACGCTCGCCAAGTTCGAGAGGGACCGTCCTTGGTAATCGCTTTCTTGCAACAACGCTGCGTAGACCCGGTAGGGCACGGTAATGGTGACCCGCTGGGGTTTTCGCGTGCTGTAGTTCACAGCAGGTAAAAGGGCTTTGATTGGGGCAACATTGAGGCGTTCAACTGGCACGAAATTGCTCAGATCTGTAGCGATAGTGTCCCACATATGCGTCTATGCGCAATGCCTGAAAAATATTGCAGGGCCTGGGATTTGGCTGCAGTCTGCTGCATCGCAGCGCCTAAATTCATGCACATAGATTTGGTTGATTTCGTATATCTGAGTGTCCAACTCGCTTTTTGCTTTTTTGTGCACAGATTGTGCTTGTCGCTGATCGTGGGCGCAGATGCTGCAGATCAGCTACGGGCGCGACAACTGCATTGGGAAAAGAGTGAGGGCAGGTGAGGTGCCTGCCCTACCCGCCGTGCCGTGAGGCATCTGGTCGGGAACCGCCAAGTCCACCAACGAGGGCGGGGCTGGGAGGTGGTTCCACCATGGCGGCCTCGCCGCTACCGACGGCCTGATTCAGCGCATCAGCAGCACCAGGTTTTGGAGGGGGCCTCCATGTCACGGTCGCCTTCGCGATTCTCCGCAGCAACGGTGTTTCGCTTGGAAAGCGTGATTTTTTGATGGGTTTTTGATGGGAGATTGCACCTCAGCGAGCTGAAGCTGAGGGCTGCAGCGTTTGTGCGGGGCCCTGGACCACCCCATCTGGGCGGCTCCAGGCTGGGGGAGTTCAGGAACGTGGGTGAAGCTCGTGCCGCTACGTAGACGCTCTGTCGATTTAGATCTGTTGTCGCTCAGATGGATGTCCTTTGGGCGTGGGAAGGTCTCCGATCCCAGCCCAGGGCCAGTTGTGGGAGATCCAGCTCAGCGGTGCCCGCCCCAGGAGCGTTAGGCCTGATGATGGGGTAATGGGCGCATCTTTCGGCAACCGTCGCATCGCTTTGGCCCTGGTGGCCCTGGTGGGAAGTGTGGTGGCGCTGCATGTGCATGCGGTCCGGGTGCATGGCATCCAGCCCACGCGCACCACAGGAGGGCCGGCCAGGTCAACTCCGTCGGGGTTGAAACGTCAGGCTGGGCAGGACGCAAACCAAGGGACCCAGAACAGCCGCCTCAACCGCATCAACCGCCTGACCCTTGGCCGCTAGGCGCGTGCCTTAGATCCGCCGCATGGCGCCATGGACCTGCTTGATCCCATCAGAGTGCGGGAAAGCGCCACTGCCCCGATGCGAATTCCCCATGAACACGCATCGCTGGAGGCTCTTGCGGGGCGCCTGTCCAATGAGATTTCACCAATCGGGCTCCAATACCTATCCGAGCGGTTGGCTGAGCACGCAGAGCGGAGGCTCTGTGTCACGAGAATCGAACATCAGTGGCTGGCTACCAGCCGAACCCTCAGTGATGCCCAGAGATATTGAGGGATGGGGCTTCTAACCGGTAGCTGGCCAGGTTCAACGGCGCTGCGCCGTGCCGAGGGCAAAGCCATCAGGGTTCCTGCAGAGCCACCAACGCCAACGAGTTGTTTGTTGTTGCGGTGGCTTGTTAGTTGCTACCTGGAGAGTCCAGCCATGTTTTGAGCTCTTCGAGGCTCTGTACGCCAACCAGTCTGGATTTGTCTTTCATGACCCAGGTGGGATAGGCCTTGATCTCTGCTGCTTTGCAGCGTTGCCGTCCGGCTTCGGTTTTGTCGCACTCCACATAGGGAAGGGTCGTGGCGCCTGCCTCGCCGAACAACTCCTTTTGTTTGTGGCAGGCCGGACACCACCAGGCTCCGTAGAAGAGGGCGCCTTTGGCTTTGAGTTCAAGGCTGAGGGCCTTCTGCCCAGGGTTGGAAGGGGGAAGGGGATTGGTCGGGATGGCCCCGTGGCCCCCAGGTGCTTCCTGGGCAACGGCAGCGCTGCGAGCCCCACTGCTTCCGCCGGTGCTGACAACGCTCAGTAACACCGTGCTGAGGGCAATCAGGAGGCCGGAGCGCAGGGAGCCAATCGGTGCCATGGGTGCTGAAAAACCACTTTGACCGTAGGGGGATTTCCAGGCTGGTCAGGGAATTGTCCGCAAACCGCCTCGCGTTCGGGCTTCCGCCCTTTGCCCACGCTGCAAAGCAGCCCATGAACCTGAGAAAGTAGGTCTATGCCGTGCCCAGGGAAACGATGAGCGCCAACGGCTACCGCGATTACTTCAAGGTGCTGGGCGTTGATCGCGGGGCCGACAATGACGCGATTAAGCGGGCTTTTCGCAAGCTGGCCCGCCAGCACCACCCGGATGTGAACCCCGGCGATGCGGGGGCAGAGGCCAAGTTCAAGGAGGTGAGCGAGGCCTATGAGGTGCTCTCCGATCCCGACAAGCGGGCCCGCTATGAGCAATTCGGCCAGTACTGGAATCAGGCTGGCCGCTCTGGCGGCACGGATGGGGATAGCGCCAATTACGGCAATTTCGACGACTTCATCAACGACCTCCTGGGCCGGATGGGTGGGGGCGGTGCTGGCTTTGGCGGGCCTGGGAGTTACGGGGCGCCAAGTGGCTTTGGTGGATTTGGTTCGGGTTTTCCCGGAGGGCGACAAACGGCGGTGAATCTCGATGCTGAGGCCACGATCAGCCTCAGCTTTGCCGATGCCTTCCATGGTTGCGAACGCACCCTGGCTGTGAACGACGAGCGGGTGCAGGTGCGCATACCCCCTGGGGTTAAAAGCGGCAGCCGCCTGCGCCTGAAGGGCAAGGGCAATCTGCAGCCGGGTACGGGGCGCCGCGGCGATCTGTATCTCAACCTCCAATTGCAGGATCATCCCGTTTGGAAGCTGGATGGCGACCAGCTGCGCGCCGACCTCCCCCTGGCCTTCGATGAAGTGGCCCTTGGCGGTGAGGTGCGGGTGGCGACCCCGGATGGGGTGGCCTCGGTGCAGGTGCCAGCAGGCATGCCCCTGGGCAGGAGCTTGCGCTTAAAGGGCAAGGGCTGGCCGCTGAAGGGGGGCAGGGGAGATTTGTTGCTCACTCCGGTGATCAAGATCCCCGAGGTGCTGAGCGACCAGGAACGCCAACTCCTTGAGCAATGGCGCAGCGTGCGCAGCCAGGATCCCCGCGCCGGTTGGATGGACGCTGCGCGGCTGTAGCGGCCCCTTGCCTGGCAAGGCCTGAGTGGGGCACTGCCTAGGATTCAGCCAGCTTTTTAGCAGTCATGGAGCTCTCGTACCGCCCCCGTCGTTTGCGCCGCACCCCGGCGTTACGCGCGATGGTGCGCGAGAACCAGCTCGCCCCCGCTGATTTCATCTATCCCCTCTTTGTCCATGAGGGGGTCACCAACGAGCCCATTGGGGCCATGCCCGGTTGCCAACGCTGGAGCCTGGAGGGCTTGGTGCAGGAAGTGGGCCGGGCCTGGGCCCTTGGCATTCGCTGCGTGGTGCTCTTCCCCAAGGTGGCCGATGGGCTCAAAACGGAAGACGGCGCCGAGTGCTTTAACGAAGGTGGCCTGATCCCCCGGGCCATTCGCCGGCTCAAGGAGGTGCATCCGGAGATGGCGATCATGACCGACGTCGCCCTGGATCCCTACTCCTGTGATGGCCATGACGGCATCGTCAGTGAGGAGGGGGTGGTGCTCAACGATGAAACCGTGGCGCTGCTTTGCAAGCAGGCCATTGCCCAAGCCAGGGCCGGTGCGGATTTGATTGGTCCGAGCGATATGATGGACGGGCGCGTTGGTTCGATCCGCGAAGCCCTCGATGAGGAAGGCTTTGAGCATGTAGGGATCATTAGTTACACGGCTAAATACGCCTCCGCCTATTACGGCCCCTTCCGCGAAGCCCTGGATTCGGCACCCCGGGCGCTAGCCACGAAGCCAATTCCCAAGGACAAGAGCACCTACCAAATGGATCCGGCCAATGGCCGCGAAGCCATCACCGAGGCCCAGCTCGATGAAACCGAAGGAGCCGACATCATGATGGTGAAACCAGGCTTGGCCTACCTCGACATCATTTATCGCCTGCGTGCTGAAAGTGAGCTGCCGATTGCGGCTTACAACGTGAGCGGCGAATACGCGATGGTGAAGGCTGCTGCCGAGAAGGGCTGGATCGATGAGCGGGCCGTGGTGCTCGAAACTCTGCTCTGCTTCAAGCGGGCCGGGGCGGATCTGATCCTCACTTACCACGCCTGTGACGCGGCCCAGTGGCTCGGGGAACGTTGAGCAGTGCAGGTGTGATGGGCCCTAGGCAACACCTGACATGGGCTTTGGCCACGGCGGTCTTCATTGGCTTGATCACGGCAATCGCGAAGGCCACAGGCCAGGCCTACGTGCTCTTCCCCGAGCTGGGGGCGCTGGCTTGGGTGATCTTCACCGACCCCAAGGGTCCGTGGGCGACGTCGCCCCGCCTGCTGATGCTGACCCCTTTCCTGACGGCCTTGCTTGGGGTGGCGATCACCCGCTCGTTGCCCTACGGCCCGCTGTCGCTGGGCCTGGATGTGGTGGGTTGCCTGCTGATCATCCGCGGCTTGCGCTCGCCGATCGTGCCAGCGATTTCCGCCGGCGTTTTGCCCCTAGCCCTCGGGATTCACGATTGGGCCTATCCGGTTTCGATCCTGGTGGGCACCGGTGGCCTGGCCTTGCTTTCCCAATGGCGCGCCCGGCGGCTGGCGCCTGCCCCCACAACCAGCTCCCCCAATGCGGAGGGTTCCCCCACGGCATTGGATCGGATTGAGTCGGGTTATGCGATGACCCCCACGGTGCCCTTGCGGCGCTGGGCCGGGGCCCTGGCGGTGTTCCTTGCCGTTGGGCTGGTGTTTGTGAAGATCTGGGATTCGCCGTTGGTGCTGTTTCCGCCGCTACTGGTGATCGCCTACGACATGCTCGCCCTACCCCACCACAGCCCGTGGCTTGGCCGCGGCGGCGCGATGATGGTGGTGGGAACCGGGGCAGCTTGGGCTGGCTATGGCCTGGAGGCTGCCTTCGGCGTGGTGCCCTGGGCCGCTTTTTTGGCCGTGCTGATCACCCTGGGCTTGCTACGCCTGGCGCGCCTGACCTGTCCCCCCTGCCTTGGCCTGGCCTTGCTTCCTTTTGTGATCACCCATCCAAATGCGGCCTATCCCTGGCAGGCCCTCACCGGCATGGCTTGTTTGGTGGCGGTGGTGTCCACCACCGAAGCCTGGTTCCCGAGGGCCGGTGCCTGAGGATCGACCTGTTGGCTGGTGGGTAGCCAGAAGACTTTCCGATCAGCTGGTCAGCAATTGGGGAGGATTCCCTGGAGTTTTGGTTGCACCAGTTGGCTGTCCAATGGTTTTAGGTTATGGGTTTAGGGTGAGGTGTTGATTTTTAGTGGTCATTGGCGATCGCTGCTTGCGCTGATGTGGGGCTTGCGTGAAAAGCAATTGGTCTGCGCTAAAAGGGCAATGATCTGCACTGTCAGGGAAACAGCTGTGCTCATGGGGGCAGCTTCAGGCCTGTTGATCTTTAGTTTGCCCTTGGCTGTTGCGTCGGCCAGTCCTAAGCCTGCAGGGATCAAGTCCTTGATGCGCAGTTTTGAGATCTATCAGAAAGAAATTGATCAGCTCAACCTGATTGCTCCGCCGCTTTCTATCGTCAAGCCGGAAGAACAGAAAGATATGCGCCCTTTGCTGAGAGGACTTCCTGCTCCTGCTGCGGGTGCTTTGCCTGATCAACCCAATGAGGTCGCTATTCAAAGAAAAGTTTCGGTTGATTTGCAGGAAGCACTTGCCTTGGCTGTCAATAATGACCCAAAACTCAAAAGGCAAATTGCTTTTGTCGATGAGCAGCGAGCTACGCTTCGTTCGATTAGAGGACGTTTTTTCCCCATACTGAGTCTTGATCTCGGCGGCGGTTATGGCCAGAGATTTGATTCAAATCAAGCCCTGCAGGGAAACGAGGCGATCTATTCCCCCAATTCGGCTTTTTATGTCCCCACTGGAGGCACGAATAGTTATCAGACCAATCTTTTGACGGGGCTTGCTGGGTTACGGGTGGATTATGAGCTCATCAGCTTCGAGAGGGATGCTTCTTTGGGTAAAGCCGAAAAAAAGCTTCTGGAGTCGGAGCAGCTCTATGGAAGCCGATTAAGGCAGCTTCAGTTGGATGTTAGCCAGGCATATTATGCACTTCAGTTGGCGGATCAACTTGTCCGCATTAGGCAAGTTGTGGTTAATAATGATACCCTGATTCGGGATCAAATTCTGCAGATTAAAGCTGTCGGCCTTGTGCCTCGGATTGACGTGTTGCGAGCAGACTCTGTTTTGGAGCAAAGTCGCTTTCGACTAATGAAAGCAAAGGCCATTCAAAAAAGTAGCCAAAGAAGATTGAGTAATCTTATTAATGTCTCATTTGATGTGACGTTGGTTGCGAAGGATGCCGTTCGTTTGCAACCTCCTTGGCCGCTAAATCTTGAACAAACCATCATCAAGGGGTTTAAAGATAATCCAAGTTTGCAGGCCATACAGGCGGCACGCGCGGTCCTGCTGAAGGAAGCTGATCGCCAGGCTGCTGAGCTTCTGCCTACCTTGAGGCTTTTTATTGGGGCTGGGTATAGCCCGTCCCAGATCAACCAATCCAATATTAATATCAATAATTGCTGTGGTCAGGGAGCAGTTGTTCCTTCCCTGCAGAACCAGCAATCTGAATGGGCCGCTGGTTTGAGGATGAATTGGCGTTTGTTTGATGCTGGTATCACATCGGGTCAGGTTGCTGCCACTAAGGCTGCTGCTGAGCAATCCGCGCAAGCGGAGGCTGAAGAACGCAATGCAATCAGGCAAAGGTTGGAAACAGCCTATTTTGATCATACAGCTGCTATCGAGCAAATAGGTGCTGCCAATTCCTCTTTTCGCGCCGCACGTGAGGCCTATCGTGATGCAAGAGCCCGCTATGAGTTTGGGTTGGCAAACTATACCGACCTTTCCGATACTGTGACCAAGCTGACCATTGCGCTGGAGCAGCGAGCTGAAGCAGTTACAGACGCTAATCTTAGCTATGCCCAACTGCTTCGGGAGCTATTGCCTGTGCCAACGAAGCCCTCCGTGCCTGTTCTTTTGCCTTTGACTCTTGCCAATACTCCTTGAAACAATTTTTTGCTATAAAGTGTTGACTTGAGCCCGTGCGGTTGAGCCAGCCCGCAAGGGATGTTGACTATTTTGTTGTAGTTTGATTTGTACCGGGAATCGCTGTGGTACTTTGACCCAATTTCCAGTTGCATTTTGGGGGGGCAAAAGTGAGTAATAGGCTCCGCTGCCCTGGCTGATGGTAGTCACATTGCCATAGAATTTTACTCCTGGATACATATCTAGAGTGATATTGGCAGGCATCCCACGGCGAATTCTGCCGATTTGCGATTCCATGAAATTGGCGTCAACCCACCATTGCGTATTGTCGACTAGCTTGAACATGACATCTCCAGGCTTGACGTATTGGCCTGCTCGGATTGAGAAGTTATTGTTGACATAGGCATCGATGGGGGCGTAATAGCGAGTGTAATTTAGATTGACTTTTGCATTATTCATTGCGGCTCTTAGGGCTTTTATATTTCCTTCTTGTTCGAGAATTAACGTTTTTACTCTTTCGATTTCGAGGCGGGCGCTGTTGACCTCGGCCTTTAGCTCTTGCTTTGAGGCTTCAAACTCTTGGCTTTTTTCCAGAGACACAACTTGCCTTTTTTCTAAAAATTTGTACCGCTGATCGTTGAGATCAATGAGCCATAGCCGTTCGGCTTGATTGTTCAGGCCTTGTTGAGCTTGTAGAAGTTGTTTTTCCAGGCTTGCTTTTTTATGAATCGCTGCTTCCGTCTCCATTTCTTTCTGCTTGACAGTTAGCTGAAAGGGGAGAGGTACGATTTCATAAAGTAGAGTGCCTTTCTTGACAAATTTATTGGGGACAACATTGATTGTCTTGATGTATCCCTCCACATAGGGTGAAACGTTGATTGTGTAGGCCTGGACATAGGCGTCATTTGTGCTTGGAAAGTAGTGGCTATGACTAAAGTAGGCGAGAAGCCCTGCCCCTGCTGCTCCAGCAACGGCAGTGACAGCAACAAATATTTTTCGTTTTTGTTTTGAAGGACTTGTTTTTTCGGTTTTCGAATCTTCTCCCTGGGTGTTAAGAGTCTCATCGCCCTCGGGCTGCAGCATTTTATCTGTTGCCATCGGGATTCCTCTAATACTCATACTTTATAGCAAGACTACGCTTTCCCAGAATCTTTGTTTTCTTTAGCCTCTCGGTGCAGCAGGGGGAGGAAGCAGCTGACAAGGAGTACGACCCCGATCCAGTGGGATACATCAATGAAACTGAGGACTTCGGCTTGCTTCGCGATAGCGCGATTGATGAGCTCGAGGGATCCTGCACTCCAATTAGATCCATCAGGGCCATTGGGATGGCCAAGAATGCTGTTTTTGAAGGGTATCAGCGCTGCATTGTCTTCGGTTATGGCCCCCCTGAAAGTATCCCAACTTCCTTGGGAGGTAACGGTGAGAATTGCAGCATTGATGCTGCCAGCTAATGCTTTTTGTAAATTGGTGCAGAAGAAGAGAATTGAAGCTGCTGATGTCATCAGCAAGGGAGGCATCGTCACAAAACTCATTTGGATTTCCAGGCATTGGAGTATTCCATAGAAGAATCCGAATGCTCCTAACTTCATCATGATGTTAATGTCGCTTTCTTGGGCGGATGTGTACGACATCCAAAGGGTTGTCATCCCAAGGCCTGCGATGCAGATGCTGGCAAGTATTTTTTTCGTTTTAATGTTTTTGGCAATTACGAATGGATTGACTCCGGGACTCACTAAGAAGGCTGCAAATGTACTTGTAAGCCAAAGCGATAGCGAGGCTCCGCCATAATTGCTGATTGTATTGCCAGTTACAACCGTGAGGAAGCGAGGGATGATGGCAAACACTGAAAACAGTAAAAACATCAACACGCTAAGGTTGAAAGTCGATATGCAGAAGTTGACGTCTTTGAATATTCTAAGGTCGAACAGCGACGAGCCCTCTGACAATTTCCACCCAAACAGACCAAGCAGGGCCGCTGATGTGACTCCTAGGGCAACAAATGTGTTGCTGTTTAGCCATTCTCTTTGGTTCCCTACTTCTGCTAGGGCCATCGCGGTTCCAAAGCCTCCAGCCATTAATAAGTAGTCTGGCCAGTTGATTTCTGTTTTCGGTTCGTATGTGGACTCTGGCATCAGTTTCTGGATCGCTGCTACGGTGGCTAATATCGCGATTCCTAGGCTCAAATACAGTATTCTCCAGCTCATGTTCCAAGTGAAAAATGCTGATATAGAGATTCCACCCGTTCCGCCAATAACTAGGCCAAGTGCCGATAATCCTTTGCCGATTGGATTGTATTTTTCTCCGAGCTGTCCACCTAGGTAGCCTCCAGCACAGCCTGGAATGATTCCTCCTCCTAACCCTTGGAGGGCTCGCATTGCGATAAAGAACGATGGCTCTTGGGCAAGCGAGCTCGCAATGCAAGCTATTCCGAAAACACCACAGCCAATTGTGGTTAACTTTTTTGTTCCAAATTTTTTTTGCAGGCTGCCGACCAGCGGCATGATGAGGACAGCTGCGATCAGGAATGTCAGGGAGAACCACGCACTGATGAAGGGAGTGCTGCCCAGGTCACCGC
>Ga0310330_100505_pt1 | contig 10988 bp, 20 predicted proteins | sample LakMicDCLTotalB5_FD_195544 | JGI IMG/M metagenome (GOLD analysis project Ga0310330, IMG submission 195544) | Enriched freshwater cyanobacterial communities from Lake Michigan, Michigan, United States - MI23.DCL.Total.B5 (v2) (version 2) | ecosystem: Environmental > Aquatic > Freshwater > Lake... | reverse complement strand
GCAGATGACATTGAAAAGGGCGCCAGCTTCCCCAGCCGAGAGGCATTTGGCAGCGGTCTTGGCCAGCTGTTCAGCGCAGCCTGATTTGAGCAGCGGCACCCGACCAGCTTCGGCACCTTTATTGGCGGCGCGCCATTGGTCGTCGGTGGCAGTGGCCCAGAGTTCAGCCAGCCTGCCCAGGTAATCCCGTGGGCGAGCAACGGAACCGATGGCATTCATCACATCCTGCTGGCTGGCGCCATGGCCGAAGCAGAACTCGGTGAAACCACCCTTGGGGTATTCCGCCATCCATGGGAGGTGGCCGATGCGCCGGTTCTGTTCAATGCCGGCTGAAACCAGGATGCGCCAAACCTCTTTGACGAATGGGGTATCGCCATCAAGGATTAGGGGGATGCCTGGGTCGACAGCTGCCAAGCAACGGAAGTAGGCCGGGGCACCGATGGCGCCAACGGGGATTTCGTGGCGGATAAAGGGGGCCGCGCCGTCTTTCCAGCCTTCGGTAATGGCGAGTGCATCAGCCGGTAACCAGGGGATGGGGGCGACCCCAACGGTCGGGAGGTATTTGGGGGCAACGCCACCACCAGGGCGGCGAATCTTCTCGTGACAACGGAGCTGGCCGTAGGTCGCAACACCCTGGTCACCAAGCCTGAGCCGGCTATCCCCGTAGGGGAAGAACAGGCCACTGGGGTGAACGATGGTGCGGGTGTGGTCGTAGCAACCAATGCGAAGGTCTTCGGCTTCCTGGCTGGAGATGGAGCGAACACCATGGTCACCATTGGCCCAGTCAATGTGCTTTTTCTCCCAGCCTTCAGCACGCAGGTGTTCGAGGTCGGCGGTGGTGAAGGTCATCAGTTGACCCCCCGCAGGTAGTGGATGCGGTGTTGGTGTTCCTCGGCAGTGATGACTTCGAGGGTCGATTGCCGGCTGGTCTTCGGCTCCCGGCGGCGAACAAATTGCTGGATGTGGGGCAAATTGATTGCCGCATAAGCCTCCGCTTCAGAGCCAAGGCCACCCATGACGAGCTGCTCCCCGTCGATGACGATGCAGTAGGTCATCAGCCCTGCACCTCTTGGTCAGCGATGAGGTGAACGGCCTGCTGGGCTCTGGTCAAGGCCGTGTACCAGAGGTGCCGGCGCTGGCTGCGGGCTCCAGGGGCGGTATCGAGGTCAGGGCCGTTGACGAAAACGTGGCGGAATTGGCTCCCCTGGGATTTGTGAACGGTCATTGCCCAATGGGGTTGCACCTGGGCGAGGGAATCGCGCAGCTCCCAATACGGGTCCCAGGCACCCTGCTCACCAAGGGCGGCGAGGGCTTCTTCGCGGAGCTGCCTCAGGGCAACGGCGAGTTTGCCTTCGTGGGTGGGGTCAATCACTTTGATGACCTGGGGCCTTTCTTCGGGGCCTTCAGCCAGGACCAGCAACCGCCAAACCAAATAGGGTTTTTTGTCGGTGCAAGTGGGGTGAAGCCAATCAACCTGCCCAGCGGTTTGAATCACCAGCTCACGGCTTGAGCCATAAAGCGGTGGGCCATTCGGGTCGTGCGGGTCCTTGATGCCCTCGACCGTTACCAGCCGCTCACCCTTGATGAAGGGGTCAGCCTGGCGGCCATAAACGTGGCGGCGAATGGCGGTATTGAGCCTGGAAACTTCATCGCGGCGGAAGCAAAGCACCCGGAACCCATCGGGGTTGAGACCGAGCGGGTCTTCTGCTGCCATTTCAAGAATGGCGTGCTGCCATTCACGTTTATCGGCATCCGCAGGGCGGGCGCCGCCTTCACCTAAACCGTCTTCGGTGAAGTCGGGGCGCCAGGTGTTGCCAGTGGTTTTGCGGATGGCAGTGGCGGCATCCAGCACGGCACCGTCATGGCGCAACACCTGGGTGAGGGCGAAGCTCTGGTCGAAGCGAAGTGCAGGCGAAACCTTCCCGTAGTTGACCGGGGGGAGCTGGGCGTCATCACCAATAAAAAGGAAGCGGTCCCAAAAGTCAGCCTCCTTTTCGAGCATCGCCAACAGTTCGGGCTCAAGCATCGAGGCCTCATCGCAAAGCCAGATGTCGGCTTCTTCAATGCGGGGCTTGCGGCGGTAATCACGCACGAACGCAACCTTGTCCCTGACCTTCTTCTCCCGCAGGGCCAGAAGTGAGGCGAAGGTGGCGGTGCAGGACTTGGGCACCCCGCAGGCAGTGGCCAGAACTTCGGCTGCTTTGTGGGTGGGTGCTGCCAGGCCAACGGTGTAACCGGCGGCAATCAATGCCTGGCGAATGAGACGGGCAATGGTGGATTTACCGGTGCCGGCTGGGCCGATGAGTGAGGCGAAGTTGCCACCCCTGCCGCATTTGGCGAAGGCCAGGGCACCATCAATGGCTGCCTGTTGTTCAGCGGTGGGGGTGATACCGGCATCGACCCTGGCAATGGAAACATCCAGGGCAATGGCATCGGCTTGGGCCTGGACAACCTCAAGGAGGTCGGCGTCTTCCTGATGCTGTTTGCGGTCGGCACTGGCCGAGCCACTGGGCAACCGGCTACCGTTGGTAGTAGCCAGGCCCTTTCGGGGGTTAATCATTGAAACCTTGCAGGTGGAAGTGATTGGGCAGGGACAACTCCGGGTTTTCGAGGCCGGTGGAGTTGTCCCGTTGCGCCCGTGTGGATGGCTAGATGGCTACTTGTTTGGCAGCCAGGTAAAAGTCGAGAGCTTTGCGGCAGACATCTGAGACGCTGCGCTCACCTTCCTGACGGCGGCAAGCTTCAACGCGGTCCCTTAGTGCGTCAGTCGCTTGAAAGCTGATATTCGACTTATCAGACTTTTCTTTTTGTGGGGCGCTGGTGGTCATGAATCATGTCGGAATCAGTTCGACAACATCAACCTAAGAGCGCTGAGAAGGTTTGCAAGGCTGTGAAAGATGGCCTTCTTGAGTAATACCTTCTGGGGGGTGTCAGGGGCGCCCCGGTATTCATAGGTATCGCTAATTGCTGTGATTTCCCTTGTATCTGGGCCATAAAAAAGGGCCCCTTCAATGGAGCCCTGGCGGTCGATTTGAAAACGGTGTCTAGAGGTTATTTTCACCTGGCGGCAAACTGGCCAGCCCATTGGTCACCACGCTGGTGAGCTGCCTCGGGTTGTAGAGCACCCCAGCTGAATCGAACATGGCCAGCATCCGTTTGATGCCATCAACGTGGGCGGCGGCTTCCTGGCTGGCCCGCTGATTCTCCTGCTCCCATTGCCGGTGACCGGCGCTGCTCAGCCATCGCCATAGCTCCGTGCGAATCAGGGCGCGGGCGGCAGTGGGGTTGGCAATCAGGGCGTTGGCCTCCACCTTCCTTGCCCCGAACTCCTCCAGGTAGCTCTGGACGTAGGGATACCCATGTTGTTTGTGCCTCGGATTGGCGAGGTCTTCACCGCTGCTGGTCTCCAGCCCATCAATCCACAGCAAGCCGGCATTGTCGATGAACTCGGCATTGAGCCCAAACCGCACGATGCGGTCGTCGTTTTCCATGAACTGCAGGCCCCTGGACCAGCCCATCACATCGGCGAGTGGCTTGAGGTTGCTCACGATGGCGTTGCTGATTTGGAGCCCCATCGGGTCGTGGTCCCCGCAATAAAGGACGACCGGGAAAAGGCCGTTCTCCTCAGCCCACATGCACTCCTCAATCAAGGCGACTCTGCTGTTCACATCGGCCTGGCCTTTGCTGGCGAAACGGCGCACAGCCTTCGGCAACTCCGGCTCGAACAGCTTCACCAAGTCGCGTTTCTCGGTCCAGAGGATTGGGTAATAACGCTGATGCTTCCAGTAGCTGGTGGGCCAATACATGGCCGCCTGTTCCAGCGAATTGCGCAACTGGCGGTTGATGTATTCCCGTGGGGTGGCCTCCTCATCGAAGTTGTCGTGGCCGGTCAGTGCGCGGGTGGTGTCAGCGCCAACCAGCTCGAATGGAATCAAACCCTCCTTGCGGCGGTCGGCGAGCCATTTGCTGGCCCAGCCAAAGTCGCCTTTGGTGATGATGGCCTCAGATTCCAGGGCATAAAGCCAGGAACGAGCAACAGGGGCGAAACCAAGCCGGGCAACGTATGCCCGCATCCAGAACACCACCTCCAGAACTTGGGCGTGGAAGTGTTGGCGGTTGGCTTCGCTTCGACCCCTGCCGCTGCCCATCCGAGGCAGTGCGGTGATGGTCATTGGAAACGATGTCTAGAGATTGTTTTTGGGATGGGGGCCGTTGCCGGCCCCTTTTCACCGGGGGTTCAAGCAACCAATCCCTTGGCCTTGAGCGCCAGGTGGAGTTGGAGTTTTGTGGCCTGGGCAATCCAGGTGGCGCTGCCAACACGTTGCTGGCGGGCCATGGCCTGGAGGGCCAAGCGACTTGGGAACCTGGGGGCCTTTTCCCGCTCGGTCACCACCACTGGCAATGGCATTGATGGAACCGTTTCCCACCGGCGCCGGCGGGCTATGGCCAGGACCAGACCGACCAAAACCAGCCCCGCTGTTGCAGCCATCACGATTGGGTGCTCAGCCATTGGATTGGCCCTCCATCAGCGAGAGCCGTTGCTCATGGGCCTCCAGCGGGTGATGCTTCAGGTAGATGCCTAGCGGCAGCAGTTCGGAGTCGTGGTGTTGCACGGCCTCCCTCCAACACGCATCGGGATCACTGCCCTGGGCCATGACGTTGGGATCGAAGAGCAGCTGGCGCTCCATGTCGACCACCGTGGAGTGTCTGCTGCTGGTGGCGATCTGCCAGGGCCGATCGGGCTCAAGCTCGCTGATGACGAAGAGGTAGGTGCTGGCCAACCAGTGGCAGGCGCCCTCGCAAGCCCACCCGAAATAATCGGGCAGCCGGCCACGCCGACCAAAGCGGCGGTGCCAATTACCGCTGTCGTAATCAGCTGGCCGCAGCCACGGGGTCAATGGCAGGGGCTTGTGCTCGCAGCAGCTTTCCTCAGCACGAATGGAGGACCAGATCTCCATCTGCTCGTGCATCAGTTCGATGATGAACGGCTGCTCGAAGACGGGGCGCAGCCGATGCCAGCGCTTTTGGACTGGGTAGTAGGCGGGGCTCATGCCGCCTCCATGCGAGCGAGGCGTTGCTCATGGCCCCTGGCCAGTGCAAGGCAATCGAGGGCTTGTTGATGCCTGCCCAAGCGCTGGAAGTAGCCAGCGCGGATCTGCTCCCATACGACTGCGTAGGAGAGATCTTCAGAACGAAGGATGCTGGCCCTCATGGCTGCACCTCCTCTTGCTCAAGCAGCCACCAGCTGTCCCCAAACCAGTCCTCTGGCTGAGGGTGTTGGCCCAGGAATGTGGCGAATCGGCCAGGCTTTTTAGGGCTCTTAATCCGAAGGCCAAACCTGGTCAAAGGGCGAAGGTCTGCAACCTTCACGCCAAGCCAGCGGGCAGCATCGGCGCGTTGTGGGGTGTACTCCCGCTGCGCAGGGATAGGGGTGGTGCTCATTCGGCCTCCGAGCTGCAGAGCTTGGCGAGGTCCACGTTGCGCAAGGCAGTGCGACTGGCCAGTCGGGCAAGGTCCTCAATCTCCCCACCGGAGATGGAATCCCACACGCCCGGCAGCTCGCCGGCCACCATGCCCGCCAGGGGGACATCGCCATTCGCGATAGCAAGGGTGACGATGCGGGCCAGCATTTTGGCGGCACACATCTCCCTAGCCAGGGTGTCAATCTCCTCTGCCTCCTCGCGGGTGACGGCCTCTCCCAGGGCCCTCATCTCGTCTTCGGCGCAGGAGTCGTAAACCCAGCCGAAACTGTCGTGCAGCGGGTGGGCGCCTTGGCCATCCATCTGCAGGGCCAGGGCCGCAGCAGCCAGCACAACGTGGGTGGGGTGGGCTTGATAGCGGCGGTCGAGGTCGTGGCCGGCTTCGTAATAGAAGACATCAGCGGCACGATTCAGCACCAGGGCGGCGTGATTCATCCGCGCCGCATGAGCGGCATTGGCAGCGGGGTCAGTGGGATTGATACCCCAGGACATTGGGCCATATGCCCTTTCGACACCCTGCGCAGGGGTATTGGTGGAGGTCGTCATTTGCCCTCCTTGCCGGTGATGGCAGTGGCGGTGTTCCAGGCGCGCACGGTGGATTCCAGGTCCCAAACCAGCTGGGTGGTATCCGGTGATTTGCGGCGAAAGTGAATGTTGGGCTCCAGGAAGCGGGTGACGGCTTCGCGGCGCGTGTCGATGTAATCAGTGCGGCGGCGGAACAGCGTCTTTGGTGACGCCAGCCCGAGCCGGTCCAGTACTTCCTTAGTGGAAGCTCCGAAGGTGGGACGCATTGGGAATAGTCCTTAGCGAATCAGTTGCCCCATCCCTCGCTGTGCAGCAGCTCGACTTGCAGGGCATAGAGGAACTTATTGACGGCGAAAGGCCGCCCGCTCCCCTTGCCGTCTTCGAGTCGGCAGCCTGCCCGCGTTTCTGCCCGCACATGGGCCTCCGCTTGCTGGCGATTTGCTCCCTTGGGGGTAGCAATCAGGCGCCGGCATTGGATGGGCCGAAAGGGTTTGGGATTCAACGCCGCAGTCATCAAGCTGATAGCGAGTGATGAAGAACACGGGCCGGGGGTGCCGGGCGGTGCATTGACCAGACCATAACCACACGGGGCGCCCCTGCAAGCAAAAGACACTACCGATAGTGGAAGCATCCGTACTACCGAACCCAGCGAATCGGCAAAAAGGCACAAAAAAAGCCGCCCCAACCGGGACGGCTTCGCGGTCGCCCGAGGTTGGTGGTAGGCATCAGCTTGCCTCCACCAGTGACTCGAACAGGGCAGCGGTGCTCCGGGCTTCGGACCACACATAGCTAGAGCTATGAACGGCCAAGGAGTGACCCATCGCGTCAGACATCTGAGAGGCAGGGATGCCTTTCAAGTGCCCCCGGAGTGAGTAGCTGTCGCGGAAGACGTAGGGCCGAAGCACCACGCCATCCGACGCCAGACTCTTCCTCCAGCGCTGCCAAAGCGGCAACCTGCGCAAGTACTGAGACAGCGCTTCTCCCCGTTCCTTCATCGACGGAAACTGGACCAAGCCAGCCTCCCAAGCCCCGACCAGATTGAAGTCAACCTGGTGACCGTTGGCATCTTCCAGCGGGATTGGCCAGAGCCAGCGCTGGGAAGTACGGGACTTACCAGACACTTTTTCGTAACCGCACCAGAACTGTTTCTTGCCGGTGTCAGGGTTCACCCTGAGCGACAAGTGGAACAGCTCCTCTGGCCTGAGACCAAAGGCGGCGAGGAAAGTCAAGACCGACTGCCACTCCGAGGAGGGACAGCTGTCGATGAGTTCAAGAATCTGCGGCCCGTCCAACGTTGCTTTCGCAACCTTCTTGGACGCCTCCAAGAAGTCGGCTTTCTGGTGCGCTGGAAGAATCCAGTCGGCAGAAAGACCACGATGGTCGTGCCCGTAGACCAAGAAACGCAGCACGGTTTCAACCGCTTGCTTCTTCGCCCGAGGTGTGCCCCTCCACGGTTTCACGGCCTGGCTGAGCAGGTCGTAAGCACGTATTGGGGGCCGACGTCCAGAAAGGACAGAGAGCGCAGCATCCAAGTACCGCTTTTCAGCGGCCATCGTTTTCGAGCCAATCTGAGTGCCGTTCTCTTCGCGCCACCGATAGAAGTCCGTTACCAGGAGCTTCCAATTCGGGGCGGCCAGAGTGGCCTCAGCCGGGGAATCCGATGCACCGATGCCTGCGCCCTGGCACTGCTCCCACGCAGCATCCAGAGAAAGGCCATCGGCCACCCGACGCTTGAGGTCGGCGACCAAGGTTGTGACGGGACCGATGCAACCGATTTCCCATGCGATTGGGAGGGTTCGATTCCAGCAGCCACCGTTTGTCAGCTCCCGAGACCTGACCCGAAGGCGAACCTTCGAACCAGACTTGTTCACTGACCAACCAGGGTCCCCGGCTTCACGCACAGAGTCGTACAGGGTGTCCACCCAGGCGTCGTTTGCTTTCGTTGTTTTTTCCATAGGCTGACCTCCAAGGGTGCCCCCAATGGCGGCGGGGACGTTGCCGCTGGACCCAGCTGGGGAGCTGAGCCAATGCCGAGAACGGGTGCTGCCCCCGCCTGCCTCTGCTTGGGAGGCCTTTCGCTGGAAGCCCCGGCTGCAGCTTTTTTTCGAGCGCTGCGGGCTCTATGGAGTGCTGTCTGGATTCACGCGGAATCAAACGCCACCAACGCTGGTTTTGGTGAGCTATCACCAGCGCCCCTGGCTCCAGTTACCTGGTCCAGGTTTCACCCTGCTGTGGGTGGTGCAACCGGTAATGACCGGGTTGCGGGCTATTCAGTTTTCGAGGTGCCGGCGGAGCTGACCCCCGCCTCATGCAAGAACTGTATGGCTTGGACAATCCAGGCAGCCGGTCACTTTGGCTAGGCGTAATAATCTGTAATAAACGCGTTAACGCGTCCCTCTGTTCTATGATGGATGGAGTCGGCGGGGCCCCAGGGGCAGCCGGCAGCTCCAAGCTTTTCAACCAATGACCAACCCCATTTGCCTGGCGGCATGGGCCGCAGTCCTGCTGCTCGCGCCCATCGTTTTTCTGTTCTGGCTCACTGAGAGCCGCCACGCGCGAATTCAGCGTTGGCGTTCCCAGGGGCAAACCTGGGCCACCATCGCCACCAGGCTGGGGGTGAGTCCCACCACTGCCAGGCGGTGGGCCAAATATCCCCAAACGGGGACTTTCACCGCTTGATACCGCTTGATGCAGCACCAAGGTGCTATCAGGTTGGGCGTCCGCAGAGGCTGCTTCTTGGGAATTGCTGCCTATCTGGCCATCCACCTGATTCAGCTAGCGGCTCTTTACTTTCCACTCACCTATTTCGGTGGCCTGTGGACTGGCGCAGAAAGCCAAGGTCGCCATGGCTGGATTGCGGCCCTATTGGCAGCCGTTGCAGTGGTGCTGCTCTTCACCGGTATCGATGGCATCGCGGTTCTGCTGCAGCGGCAAGCGCCGGACTTGTTGCGCCACGAGCTTTTCTACGCGTATACACAGGGATTGGGGACTACTTGTTCATTGCACTTGGTCGACCTCGTAGCCCTGTTCGTCGGATTTTCGCTGTATGGACGCTGCTGGCGCGCCCTGCGACTAAGGGGCAAGAAGGAATGGTTTGTTGCTTTGCTGGTCTCCGTGTTGCTGCTCGTTATCCACGAAGCTGCCGAAAATCATCGTGGGGTCTATTCAACGCGTAGCCCTGCTGCCATGAATCAGGCCAGATAGCGCTGCTTAATGCGCCAAAACACAGCTAATCTGCAGCGGCAGTTGCTGACTAGCCTATTTATATAACATTCATAAATCATTCGTATCGTTCGTCTAATTGCCTGTAGGCATAGGCTTTTAACTCACCCCCCCCCGAGAAAAGGTTCGATCCGATACAGAAGTGGCCTAAAACAGAGCAGGGAAGCAAGCTGCACCTCCATTTGGGGACTATGGACGCGTTGCGCTTTTGGGCCAAAATAATTGCATCTCGACAGCAGAGCAGTCATGCGGAACCGTAATTTCTCTTCTGGCGAAACAGCTCCTGACGGCAATGAACAAGAGCGCCTGGGGAACATCAGCCGTAAGCCCCAGCGGATAACCATCACCGTCTCCCACTACGTTCACGAGGCCCTGGTGGAAGAGAGCGTTTACCAAGGCCGTTCGCTATCAAACCTGGCCAGCTTCTGGCTAGAGCAGCAGGCAGACCTTGCTCGTAGGCGTTCACACGGCTGAGCTGCAGGGTGGCGGTGGTGGTGAGACAGGCAGCTCCTACTGCCAGCGCAGCTGCTCCCCTGCCCTTGTCACCGCCGCATCCACCCAGCGCTCTGGTGTCCGGTAGCCAGTCAACGCACCCAAGGCGGTCATCGCCAGCTCCAGCAGTTCGGTGGGTTCGGCATCAGGGTTGAGGGCCTGGGCCCATTCGCACAGCTCCCGTGAGGCTTCGGTGAGGAGGTTGGCTTCGTGGAGTTGGTTGGGCATTGCTGCAAAAGCGCAATCGCTCAGCCTCACCCCAGCACCCCTGAAATGCCGAGCCGTATGTAAATCGCTGTCACCTACGCCTGCGCAGGGCTTTGCGGCGGCCTTGTGCGCCTGGGCATCCGTGGCGGCTGGCGCCCCTCAAGGAGGCTTCGGCTCCATTTATCCAGCCAGCGAATCGCGCCGGCCTCGCCAACACGGTCCACCAGGGTCTGAATCAGTTCAGGCGTCGGGCTTGGCATCTCGCACCTCGTAGCCGGAGCCGGTCTTGCGGGCCAGCTCCTCCATAAAACCGGGCTCACCTGGCTTGAGCGTCATTTCAAGGTCGATGCCAGAGCCTTTGGCGAAGGAGGTTGTCTCGGTGAATCTTTCGCGGCGGTCATCTGCTGTCTCTGGCCAGGGTGGTGGTTCGGTTGGTAGCGGGAGGCCCTTCATGAGCGCGTGATTCTTCCCGCGATGCCAGCGTTCGAGGTCCTGCCGCTGCTCCACCGTGAGGTGGGGGTAGAGCTTGGCCAGCTCTGCGTCGGTGAGTGGTGGGCCCATCAGTCCTGGCTCGCTTGCTCGTCCCGCCGCAGGTCTTTACGAACAGCCTCGCGGATGAAGTCGCTTGGCTTCACATCCATCGAGCGGAGCTTTTCTGCGTCGGATTTGTAGAGCCGAACGCCAAACATCTTGGGGTCAGTTGGTTCGTTCAACTCGGGCAAACCTGCGCGGGCTGGGTTGTTTTCACGCGTCAGCTGCCAGGGCTTCTCCTCGGACATCTGCGGGGCTTGGGCTATTTCAACCCAAGCCTAGGCGTTAACGCGTCAGGGCTGGAGATTGGCCGCGACGATGGGGGCCAGGTCTACCCATGGACAAGCTTTTTGGACAAATCTTGGACAAACCGCTTGGACAGGCTTGTCCAGCCCTTTATTGAGAAAGCCGCCAGCCCTGTCGTGGACTGGCTTTTGAAGGACGCCCCCTGTTGGATTCGAACCAACGACCGGCTGCTTAGAAGGCAGCTGCTCTATCCGGCTGAGCTAAGGGAGCAATGTGGCGCCGATG
>Ga0310330_100501_pt1 | contig 11020 bp, 16 predicted proteins | sample LakMicDCLTotalB5_FD_195544 | JGI IMG/M metagenome (GOLD analysis project Ga0310330, IMG submission 195544) | Enriched freshwater cyanobacterial communities from Lake Michigan, Michigan, United States - MI23.DCL.Total.B5 (v2) (version 2) | ecosystem: Environmental > Aquatic > Freshwater > Lake... | reverse complement strand
GGCATCGACTTGGACCGGCTCCGGGGTGACGGTGAACGGGGCCGGCTCCGAATGTTCGCCAGGGCACTTTATGCGTGAATCGCATATTCCGTCAGGCTCGGCAGCCTGAGCGATCTGGGGCCAAACGATGCCAAGCAGGCCGGCCAAGAGCTCGGGAACGCTGGACCCTTCGGCGACCGAATCGGCGCCGCCGCTGTGGCGCAGCCGGACTTCAACGAAGCCGGTGTCGATCGGGCGGCTGAACCAGCAGAAGCCAAGGGCCGCGGCTTGGCGGGCGGCTTGAACTGGATGGATGTTCTCGGGGACTGTGGCCTGAAACTCAGCTAGCGCTGCGCTGTACGAAGCGTCGGCCTCAAACGCGCGAATCGCCAGCTCGGTGGACATTGGGTGCATGGGTGAGGTGAAGTGCTGCACACCACAGACCTTAGCCGCTCGCTAAGGGGATCCGCAACCCTCAGAAAGCGCAAAGATCAGAACTCACCCCCCCCCGGAGCGGCCGGGATCAGGGACTCCTTCCAGGCCGCCAGCCATTGGGCGGGGCGCCACTCCGACGCTTCGGGATCCCATTGCTCGGCCAGTTCGTCAGCGGTGAAGCTGTCGAGGCCCAGCACCACCCCGGCCCACCGCTGGCGCAGCCGGGCCGGCGCAAACCCGGCAGCAGCCATCAACTGGGCAGGGCCAGCACCGGCAGCGCGGGCGGCTTCCCGGGCCTGATCGGCCCAACTAGCGCAGAGCTCGGCAGCCTGGTCAACCGTGAGCGTTGGGGCTGGGCTGGCGGCTGGTGAGCGTAAGTCTTCCGGTGGGAGCAGCAGGCCCGCATGGCAGGCCCAGAACTCAGACGGTCCCCATGGCTGGCCAGTCTCGTCGCATATGGCCGTGGAGCCTTTCAGCTGGTCAAGCAGGTCACGGGAGCGGACCCCCTTGAACTCGCCCTGGTGAACCAAGGCGTTCAGGTTGGCAAGCGAGAGAAAGACCACGTTGCGTGGTGATCGGGTGATGCCGCGCTCCAGCTCGCTCAAACCTGAATGCCTGATCACATCGCCCAGGCCTGCTTCATCGGCCCAGCGCCTGGCGGTGTACTGGGTCCATCCGTTCAACTTGCGCCAGCGGCGAAGCATTCGGCCGAACTCGGTGGCGGCCTGGTCCTGGGCTTGCTTGATCAGGCTGTAAGTGGTGGTGCTCATGGGTGGCAGTGATGTCCTTAGCCAGAGCCTAAGACCCGCAGACCCCTGATCACAACTGTGATCAGCGTATGTGCTGCAGACCGTGCTTGGGATGCTGATCTTGACGCGGTGGCGGGGTGGGGCTCAGAGTGCTGAACATGAGCACCCGGACCCTGGGCCAGATCGTTCTGGCGATCACCGACCGCTACGACGCGGCTACAGCCTCAGGCGAATGGCCGTCGGCTCCTGCCTGGTCACGGTCACCCGCTCCACCGTTGCCTGCAGGATCTCGCGCAGCTCATCAGCCGTTGCCAAGTCAAACCAGCGGCGGTCGCTGAGCTTCCGCGCCAGCCCGTCATCCACCGCCGGCCGATGCAGCAGCAGCTCCAGCCGCTGCTGCTTTGCCGCGATCACCCCAGCCAAGTCAGGATCCCCCAGGGCGGTGAGCGCGGCGATGCTTTGGCGCAGCTCCCGGGCTTCCGGCGGCTCCTCGGCACCAACGCTGGCCGCCAGCCGCTCGGCCGCTCGCTGGCTCAGCTGCTCAATCGCATAGCGCACAATCACGTCTTCCCGGGTGCCCCGGTAAAGCTGGCTGCAGAGCGTGCCGCTGCATTTCAAGCTGGCGACGGTCCGGCCGCCGATGTACTTCAACCGGCAGCCGCATTCGGAGCACTCACACAGCCCCGTGAGCAGTCGGGGGATCGTGGTGGAGTTGTGCCCCCAGAGCAGCCGGTTTGCACTCGTGACCCGCTCGAACTCGCTGAACTCGGCATGGCTCAGCAACGCCGGATGCCGGCCCCAGGCGATCTCTTCGTAGGTGTGGTTGGCGCGCTGGCGGTATCCAATGCCGCCGCGCAGCGTTGGATTCAGCAGCCAGGCCCGCACGCCTCGGCAGCTGCTGAACGGCGCCAGGTTGCGGTTCTCCTGCAGGGTGGTGGCCATGCGCCAGCGGTTGTCCTGCAGGTGGCGGATGAACCGCTGGGCCCTGGTGAACTCGGTGGTGTGTGGCTCCAGGGCAAGGCGATCGGCGCGCAGCTGGTATGCCCAGCAGGGTTTGCGCATCGGCTTGCCGATGGCACGGCCCTGCTCGAGGCCCGCATTGACCCGCTGGCTGATCTTCATGCTTTCCCCCTGGGCCAGGGCGGCACGCAGGTAGAGCATCACCAAATCTTCAGCCGTGCGCGCGCTCAGCCGGCCATCGTCCCGGGTGAGCACGGTGACGCCGCCGGAGTCGCAGGCCTTCACCAGCCGCACCAGCTCGGCGGCATCCCGGCCCAGCCGGTCGGCCCGGGTGGCGCGCACGATCCCGATTTGGCCGGAGGCGATCAGCGCCAGCAGCTGGCCGTAATCGGCCCTGTCCACGTTGAGGCCTGACTCCACGTCGTGGAGGATCGGGTCGCAGCCCTGCCCCTGGAGCCAGCGCAGCTGCCCCTCCAGCGCGCTCAGCTGCTCGCCTGACGCCGTGGAAACCCTGCCGTAGCCGATGTGAAGCTTGCCCATGCGACGAACTGTAACCCGGTAGGCGCGCAGGCTCGCGTTAGTGGTTCACGGGGTATAGTGACTCCATCAACCAGGCGCGGTCGCTGACCCCTGGCTGATCACCCACAGCATTCCCGATCATGACCACCATCACCTGGGCCCTGGCCCTGCTGCTCCTGCCTGTCCTGCTGCTCGCCTGGATCCTCGAAACCGATCGTGACCGCTGCCGCCGGTTGCGGCGCGCTGGGCTCAGCCAGCAGCGGATTGCCGATCAGCTGGGATGCTCCCGCTGGCGGGTGCGGCGGTTGCTGGCGTAACGGGTGTGTTACGCCTTGTGAACTGGCTGGGCAGACCCCTCCCATGCCGTCACGGGTGCGCTAAGATAAGTTCACCGGGGGGAGAGATCCACCCACCACCCACGACCAGCCATGACCACTCTGATCACCGCCAAATCCGCCACCTACTTCGTCCTTGTCACCGAGAAGGGCAAAGAGATCGGCGTCAGCCTGGGCATCGATGGCATGGCCTCCGTCTACATCCAGCGCAACGGCACCCGCGGCCTATCCATGGGTCGCCACTTTCACGCCGTCACCACCGAAGCCGCTCTACTCCAGGCGGTCGAGGCCTACAAGGCCGCCGACGTTAAAGCCGCCATCCGCGCTCTGATCTCCGATCGGGTCTGACCCCCACGGCCGGCCGGGAGCCCATCCCGGTAACCCATCCCACTGCATCGCCTCCAATGTCCCTATCCGTCATCCGTCAATTCACCACCGAAGACCAAAAGCGCCTTGACACCTCCGCCCTGCGCTTTGCCGATCGCCACGGCATCAAGTTGGACCTCGAAAACCTGGGGCCAGCAGAAGCGCTCGACATGCACTTATCGTGGTTCGAATCACAGCAGCGCAGCGAACTGAAGCCGCTCTGGCAGGCCTGCCGCTGCCGCGCTTTGCGCGTCAAGGTTGACGCCAGCATCACGGTCGGTCACGGCTACGTCGGCTATTCGGTTTCCTGACCCATGCCTGACACCACCGGCGCCGAGCGCGCTCGCCGCTACCGGGAACGCCAGGCCGGGCGGCTGCCACCGGCGCAGCGGCCAACCTGCCAAGCCTGCGGGATCCTGCACACCGGCGCGCGCGGGCTGTTGTGCTCCAGGTGCTGGACCAGCCTGACCCCAGAAGGCCGGGCCGATCGAGCAGACCGAGTGCGGCGAGCGCAGAAGCGCAGGCGTGACGGTTTGTGAACTGGCCAGCCGTTGGCATGCCATGCCGTAACGGATGCGCTAAGATAAGTTCACCGGGGGGAGAGATCCACCCACCACCCACAAACCAGACATGACCGCTATCACCATCGGCGCCACAGTCCGCCCCGCCAGCAACGGCGAAGACACCGCCGGTTGCCTCCTCCACTGGAACCGACTGCGGGGCCAAGTGGTTGACCTGTGGGAAGACTGCGGCGAGCTGCGGGCAGAAGTCCGCTGGACCCGCCGCTGCCCCTACCCGACACGCCTACCCGCCGACTGGCTGGCCCTGGCCTGACGCCTGACCCCCACCGCCCCCGGCCATCCGGGGGCTTTCGCATGGCCTACCCTGCCCCTGGCGTCGGGTCGGCCCCAACCGCAAGGCGGGAGCCGTGATCGCTTTCGTTGGGGGCGGTCTGAAACGGTATCGAAGGCCAGGCGCCACCCAACAAAAAACCCCAACCCATCGCGGGTCGGGGCAGAAACACCATGCACCAGGGCCAGGCTAGGGGCGACGACTGAAGGCCCCGCAGCCACGCGCGGCTAGCTGCCCTTCCAGGGCCGCTTCGGGGATGCCCAGGGTGCAGAATCCATCGCCCTTCTCGCTCCAATGGGTGCAGCGGTAGCAGTAGGCGCCGCTGTGGCGCTCCTCCAGCCGCTCCAGCTCCGGCAACACCTCGGGCCACTGCAGGCCGAACCGGATCTTGCGCACGGTGTGGCGGCTCAGGCCCAGGGCCGCGGCGGCGGCCTGGTGGGATTCGGTAGGTGCACGCTCCAGCACGGCGCGCACCACCTCCACCTGTTGGGCGGTGACCAGCCGGCCTTCGGTTTTGTCGTGGACCTTGTGATCCTCGCGGGGTGGCTTGGGCTGGTGTGTGTACCCCAGACGGATCTGAGAGATCGTCTGTTTGGCCACGCCAAACCGGCGAGCCAAGGCTCCGCCGGATTCGGTGCTGGCGCGGATGATGGCCACATCCTCTGGGGTGAGCTTCACGAAGCCATCACCTCCAGGGGGAAGCGCTTATCGATCTCCGCCATCGATGGCGGCTCTGGCAGCGGGTCGGGCTCGGGCCAGCAGCTGCAGGTCAACAGGCGCTGCCGCAGCCGCTCCCGCTGCTCATCGGTGAGCAGGTGCTCCAGCGGTTCGAGCACCACCGCATCGGGGCCAGCGTCCCAGTCCGGCCAGCGGTCGCAGCCGTACTCCCAGCGGCTGCCATCGGGTGCCGTGGCGGCCCAGAGCCTGTCGAGCTGATCAACGGGCTTCCACCAGATCCAAAGATTCCAGCCGTTGGCCAGGTTGACCAGCTGGGTGGTCTGCGTGAACTCTGATGACACTGGCCGATCAGCCAGCAGCGCACACTCAGGCTCGGCAGCCTGAGCCAGCACGGCCGCCAGGGCGGCGCGGCTGGGTGGGGCTGGGGGTTCGATGGGGTCAGGCATTGTGTTACACGAAGGGGAACGGCCTGGTGTTGATGATCCAGGCCAGCAGCAGGAAAGCGATTGCCAACAGGATCAGGTAGGCAAGGATTGGCACCGCAATCGCCAGCCAGAGAAGGTCGGCGAGGCTCATGGCTGGCCATCCCCGGCCCTACATGGCCTGCAGGAGAACACCATCGCGCCTTCCGGAAACTCTGGCCCGGCTGGGCCGAGTGTGCAGCGGGGCGGATCGTTCTGGGGCTCAGGGTCAACGGATTGGGCTAGCGCAGGCAGCGGAATAAGTGCCAGGGCAAGCAGCGCGGCGCAAAAGTCTTTGCTCACGACGCCATCTCCGCAACGGTGCGCTCAGCCAGCCAGTCTTCGACGACCGCCAGCGCCGCCGGTGGGACCAGGCGCGCACCGACGGGGTGCCAGCGGGTGTCATCCCAGCGGCCAGTTGGGAGCCAGGCGGCGCATTGGTCGAGCTGCTTGTGCATGCCCTTGCGGCGCACGAAGTTCACGACCCAGTAGCCGGGGCCCGGGTGGGCGGTGACGGTCAGGCCGATCTGGGGATCGGTGTAGAAGGTGTGGGGGGTGGGTTGGTTAGGCATTGCAGTTCTCCCATTGCACGGCGCCGGTGATCTGCTCGCAACCAACGACTGAGCAGTCGTCGGTCAGCCAGTCTTCGCAGAGCAGCGACAGGATCTTCTGGCGCATCGCTGGCTCTGCCCAGCGGTCAGGGTCAAACCCGGGAAGCCGCTGGTCATGCAGCGAGAACCCCAGGCAGTAGCGGTTGATCGTCATCTCATAAGTGGGATGGATCACCGACACCAGAAGGTGGATGTAATGGCCCTGCGGGTCTTCGATCGTGGATGGTTCAGCCATGGAACTCTGAGTGAATGGTGGGAGTGGAAAGGTTCAGGGACTTACAGGCCCCGCGCTTGCTGCCGCTCTGTCGGGGTGGTCACCCTGGCGCCAGCGGCAGACCTCGATGGGTCCATGTTCGTGGGAGAGGCCGTTCTCACCCACCACCTGGGCCGGGCAGTAGACGGCTTCACCTAGGAGCGCGGGTAATCGGCTGACAGTGAGCCGGCCATGCCCTGGGGGTTAGGAGCTGAGCTTCACATAGGTGCCGTTCGACTGATGGATGTATCCTCGCCTCTCGGCAATCTTGGAATGCGCGTAGCCAAATCTGTCAATCCACTTGGGGGCGCCACTATCAGATGGTTCTAAATCTTCTTGGTGGAAACACTTAGCAAGCAGCGGCTCGCAATGCTTGCGGAAATCCTTAATATTGTACTTGCCTCGATTTTCGGTATAAGCATCAATTTGGCAAGAAATAACGTCAATAAATATCACGCGATCCATTTTGCCGGGGGGTAGGTTGTGGATCACATTGCGAAAGGCTGGAGGTGATTCGGCGCCGTGGCGCAAGGCAGCTAAATGAGCGCTGAGGCGAGACATGTGCTCTTCAATCGCGTGGCACTGACCCTCAATATGGTCTAGGTGGTTTGCGAGTTCGGCTGGAGACATGGCATGAAACATGGGGTGAGGTGATGTGGTGACCGTGGGACTTACAGCGCTGCCGTGCTGGCGGGGCAGGCCCAGGGGGTTAGGGGGAAGATTGTCTTCTGGCTGCGCTGGCGCTTCTGTACCGAGCCCCATTGGATTCCCATTGCTGCTTTGAAGCTTCGTTGTGCCTATTCCTTCCAGTTTCATAATTAGTTGGGCAAAACGTTGTCAACGCTTTTTCAATAGACCAGCCCCTCCTGATGCGCTCTGAAAGTCTTACTGGTGAAATGTCGTACTCCTTTGCCCAGGCCTTAATTGTCTGCACTCTGCCGTCGTATTCAATGAGCTTGTTACGGCTAGTATTTTCGTTTTGTTGTTCCTGAGTTTCCCAGCGGCAGTTAGACGGCTCATAATTTCCATCATTGTCAATTCTGCCGATTGAATGCTGGTTCGAAGGAGGGTGACCCATGTCCTCCAGAAACGTTTGAATGCTGTTCCATCGCTCGCATACCACAATTCCCCTCCCCCCATACCTGCAAAAGTATGGATTTGCACGGCTATAGCAGCGGTTGTGCATTGCCACCCATGTGCGATAAACCTGCGTTCCGGACAGGAAATGTTCTTGGCTCGAAGGGGTCACCTGAATGCTTGCCTGGTGGGCCGACCGGCTCAGAGTACACAGTGTGATGCGCATCCGCAACCTATCCGGGTACACTGGCTCAGAACTCCGATCCGCTCCATGGCTCGTGCATCGCTTTCCTTCCGCCCCACTGAGGCCCAGCGCCAGTGGCTTGACCGCCAGCGCAGAGAGCGCGGGATCCCTGTTACCACCGTGCTCCAGCTGCTGCTGGAGCAGGCCATCGCCAACGGCCAGGAGCCCCATGAGCGGTCCTGAACCCACCATCCTCACGAAGTGGGGCAGGCTGACCGGGGCGCAGTGGCTGGAGGCCAGGTACAAGCACGAACTGGCCGAGTGGTTGACCGACGAAGCGCTTCATTACATCTTCACTCGCACCCCTTACCACCGGATTGAATACAACCAACACGGCAAGGAGGTCCGCGTAGAGATCATCGACTGGGAGTTTCGACGTCTCCTGGAAGATAACCCTGAAGCAGCCCAGTCTCAGCTACTGGAAGAGAGGGCGGCCTTTTATGCCGACCTTGAAGTGCGCCGCACAAGGCGCAAGGAAGAGGAGTCCTCTCTTGACGACGCCAAATCTGACTACGTGAAGCGCAGGGCCAGGGCCGGCAGGCATCGCCGTACTCGCCCAGGCTCAGACTCTCGATCCCGATCCACCACGCCTACCCAGCTAGCCATCCTGTGACCATCCCCCCGATCCATCGGGGCCAGGCTGATCAGTTCCTGCTGCTGCTGGGGAAAGACCCAGCGGCGGCCAGGCTGCGCGCCTTCCCCCATCGCCTCAATCCGAACCGCTACGACCCCAAGACCAACCCGAACGGCATCAAGGCCAGGAAGGGCGGCTACGACCTGACCGTGGCCCACCAGTGGCAGCGCGAAGGCCGCGGCGTCTACCTGGTGATCAACTGCGGCGGCGACGACGACAACGCCATCACCCTATGCCGCGCCTTCTGGGTCGAGTGGGACACGAAGCCGCTTGCCTGGCAGCTGGAGGCCTGGCGCGAGTTTGGCCTGGGTGAGCCGTCGTTCACCGTCACCACCGGCGGCAAAAGCGCGCACCTGTATTGGGTGCTCAGCGAACCGATCGCGGTTGATCGCTGGCGCCCAATTCAGCTGGCACTGATCGCGGCCACCGGCGCCGATCCAGTCAACAAAAACCCCAGCCGCGTCATGCGCTTGCCCGGGGCGTTCTACCTGGGGCCTGACGGCAAAGCCTCGGGTCAATCCAAGATCCACAGCAGCAGCGACCGCCGCTATTCCGTTGAGGAGGTGGAGGCTTGGCTCACGGCACAACCACCAGCGGCCCAGGCCGAGCCCGACGACGCCGACCCATTTGGTGGGATTCCGCTCTGGGATTCCGGCGATCTGCCGGAGCGCCCACCGGAGGCCCTGAAGGAGGCCCTGCTGCAGGTGCCGCAGTTCAGGCACGGCGCCAAGCAGTACGACCAGCTGGTGGGCCTGGCCATCCGCCTGCATGTCGAGATCGGCGCAGCCAAAGCCCAGGCGCTGCTGGCTGACACCTGCTGCCAGAGCGTCACCGATCTGGCCAGCTACTTCATCACCAAGCCCACCAAGATCAGCCGCGGCAGCATCTGGCCCTACCTGCGCGATGAGTGGGGTATCGACATCAGCCGCCACGATCTGCGGGGAAAGCATCCAGGCGGCGCTCAGCAGGGTCAGCAGGCGCCGCCGGCCGATGAGCAGGCCCAGGGCCAGCAGCAGGCAACCACCCGGGCGCCGCTGCTCACCCTCGACGAGGTGCGCGAGAGGTTGCGCTATGCCGTCGAGGCCGGTGCGTCACGGCAGGACCTTGAGGCCGAGCGGATCCGCCTGGCCGCCGCCAGCGACATCCCGGCCGCCACGCTCCAGGGCCTGCTGCTGGCAATTCAGCGCGAGGCCGAATCAGGCCTGCAGGTGCAACAGGAAGCGCAGCGCCTGGCCCGGGCCGTTGAGCGCGCCGATACCAACAAGGCGATCAGCGTCACGGAGCTCCTGCCGCCTCGGCTGGCCGCGGCACTCAAGACCCGCACCCAGTACCTCCCAGCCGACGACGTGGCCGCCTGCATGGCGTTCCTGGTCTGCATCTCCGGCGTGGTCAAGCTGGGCACCGAGATCATCGCCAGCCGGGCCGCCGACTACCGGGTGCCGCTCAACCTCTACGGCGCCCTGGTGGCCCGCTCCGGTGCGAAGAAGTCGCCGTTGTCCCGGCTGCTGGTCAGCAAGCCCACCGAAACGATCCGCACCGATCTGGCCCGGTCCCACAGCCGCGCCATGGAGGAATGGACCGAGCAGAACCGCGGTGTGAAGCCGTCGGAGCGGCCCGACCCGCCGAAGGCGCCGTACCTGTCGATCAGCGACGCCACCGCCGAGGCCCTGGCGCAGCAGTTGCAGGTTCAGGAGGATCGCGGCCTGGGCCTGCTGCTGCATCGCGACGAGCTCGCCGGCCTGTTCGGCAACCTCAACCAATACCGCAGCGGCCGGGGCTCCGACTCTGAGCAGCTGCTGGAGGCCTACGACGGGTCGGGCTTCCGATCCCTGCGGGTTGCTGCAGTGAACGGCGGCCGGGCCTACAGCCGGTGCCACCTGTCGATCTGGGGCACCATCCAGCCGGCGGTGCTGCAGGCCCTGGTCGCCGATGGCGACGCCTCAGGCCTCTGGGCCCGCTACCTGTTCATCCCCCTGCCAGAGGTGGTGCGCAGGCTGCCGCACGAGGAATCCGACGAGGAGGCCGCCGCCAGCGAAGCGGCCGGCGCTCTGCTGGCTCAGGCCTGTGATCACGTCTACCGGCTGCCACGGGCCAGCCTGACCCTTGACGCCGATGGCCGCAAGGCCTTCATGGACTACGAGGCCAAATGTCAAGGCGAGGCCCTGGGCGCCACCCTGCCGGCCGAGGGTGCGCTGATGGGCAAGGCGCCCGGGAAGGTGCTGCGCGTGGCGGCCCTGCTGCACCTGCTCTGGTGCTGGGAGCTGAAGGTCAGCCACTCCACCCCTATCGGCTTCGGGGCGATCCAGCGCGGCACCCTGCTGGTGGATCACCTCAACGCTTGGGCCTTGAGCATCCATGAGGCCGCCAGCGGCGGCGAGGCCTCCGACCTGATGCGGCTGGTTCATCGGCTGGCCCAGGCCAGCGGCGGGGCCATTGCCTGGCGCGACGTGGCGCACAAGCTCAGCAAGGCCCAGCGCAAAGAGATCGACTCTGCAGCGGCCGGCGTTGCGGTCGAGGCCCTGGCCGGCATGGGCATGGGTGTCGTCGAGCGCACGCCGCGCGGCGCCTGGTCCTACCGGGCTACGGGGGCGCTGCCGTGACCGTTGGCGGACTGTTGGCTGTGTTGGTCGTTTGTTGGTTGCGAGCCAACATGGAAAAACCCAGTCCCTATAAGGGATATAGTTATATATGTATGTATATGTTGGTTTGTTGGTCTTTTTTTCTCTCTCTTTTTTTCTCGGCCAAGGTCACGGCGAGTGGAGTAGTTCCTGTTGTGAAGTCGGTTTTTGCACCAAAAGTTCCATTGCCATTGCCCAAGAGCAAGCTGGCGTTGTTGGAGCCATTGTTTGCAGTGATAAGATCAAGCT
>Ga0310330_100494_pt1 | contig 11094 bp, 6 predicted proteins | sample LakMicDCLTotalB5_FD_195544 | JGI IMG/M metagenome (GOLD analysis project Ga0310330, IMG submission 195544) | Enriched freshwater cyanobacterial communities from Lake Michigan, Michigan, United States - MI23.DCL.Total.B5 (v2) (version 2) | ecosystem: Environmental > Aquatic > Freshwater > Lake... | reverse complement strand
GCCAGGTCCTGCGCCTCTGTTGCTCAGGCGTCTGCCTGGGGCAAGAGGCGCTGCCGATGCCGGCGCCGATCGCTCAGCACTGTTTCAGAGTCTCTGCCTGTTGCTTGTAGGCCGCCACCCATTGCCTGAGGCCCGGCTTGGAATCCAGGTAGGCCTCCCACTGCTGATCGGTCGACTGGGTTGCCAGGTCTTGCACGGGCGGCAACTCCAGCTTCCGGCGCAAGGCGTTGATGTGCTCAACCATGCCCTTGTAGGCGGCACTGTCTTGGTTGTCGCTGAGCTTGATGGTTGAGCACCACGGCTTTTTGTTGTTCACAACCAGAAGCGGTTTCTTCAAGGTCTCCAGCTCAAGCATCGATTGCTTGAGTCCGGCTTCGTAGAGGGGTTTGGTGGTGTCAGGTCCGCGCCTGGTGCCTGCCGTCAGACCCGTGGAAAACCGCAGCAGCTCCATCGCTGGTCTGGGACTTTCGATGGTGGCGAAGTCAAGGCTTACATCTTTACCAAGCCGATCGATGGTCTCAACCTGAAAGCCCGTGATGGTGTAGTTCTTCACCATGAACGGGGCCGCCAGCATCATCGGCCAGAAGAACAAGGCGCCCGCGACGGCAACACTCACGGCGCTGCTGGCGTCGGTCCCTGAGCCTGCATTCGCCGATTTCCAGCTGATGATCTCGGCCGGCTTCAGCACCAGGCTCTCTTTGTTCTTGCCGTAGTCGAAGGTGATCTCACTGCCATCTTTGGAGAGCAGGGTCAATCCAATCTGCTTCCCGCTGGTCGGCTCAACAGTCAGGAAGCCGGCGCGAGAAAAGGGATAGGTGGGGGGCTGCAATTCATCGGCTTTCTTCTTGGCCTCCTTTGCAGCGGCTGGATCCTGGGCGCAGCTGGCCTCTTGATCAGGCGTGAGGCCGCGTCCAGGCGGATATTTGCAATACAGCGGCAGCTCGTTCGCCAGTACAGGAAACTGGCCGGTCAATAGAGCTGCCGCGGCTAACAGGCTGAGTGGACCATGGTTTGACTTCACGACGCAATTGCTCCTGTTGGCCACGGCTGGGCTGAGGCCTTTATGTAGACGCTGGAGTGCGTCTTTCAGGAGCGTCGTGATGAATGGTTGAACCCATGCGAAATTCGCATCAAAACAAGATCTCTCAGGATCTCGTTGGGTTCAGGCGTGATTACAACAACCGCCTGTCTTTGTGCAGGCGGTTGGCAAAGTCAGTCCGCTGGGAAGATTGGTCTGCAGCAGCGGCTGGGCTTGGCTTTTCACCATTGGCTGCCATCGCCTCCTGACAGCGCTGCAGCAGCTCCTGCCTGAGGACATCGGGTTGTTCGATGCGAATGCCGCCGCGAAAGGCAAACAACCAGCTGCGCAGGTCGATGTCGGCCGCCACGGTCCAAGGCGGCAGGTCCAGCTCCACTGGGTAGGGGTGGCTGGCATCGGCTGGGCCTGGCTCGAGCACGTGCGGCGCCTTGGGGTGATGCCACCAGGTGTCGCCGGGTAGGGGTCTGGAAAAGCGGGTGTGCTCGATCGGATAGCGCTGCAGGCCCTCGCGGATGAAGGCAAAGGCCCAGGGGCTGCACCAAAACCGCAGGGTCACCAAGGCCTGGGTGCGGTGCTGGACTGATCTGCTGGCCACCGCCAGCTGTTGCTCCAGATCACTGCCGAAGTAAATGCCGCCGCTGTGGTGCAGCAAGCGTTCCAGCCGGTTGATGGCGGCGGCGTGCTGCTCGGGGTTGCGGCGCAGGTCGCCATCGCCGCGGGCCATGGCGAGGCGATCGAGCCGTTCGCTGCGGAGCAACCCCTGCTCGCGCCCCACCTGGTCCTCCTCAAAGAGGAGATACCAGCCCACGTTGTGAAAGATCAGCTGCAGCGGCCACACCCGCAGCTCACCAGCGGGGCTGCCTGCAAAGCTGCCCACGCCGGGGTAGCGCTGCAGCAGCACGCGGCGGTGTTCCACGATTGCCGCCTCGATCGCCTCGGCGCGGCGGGGTGCGGCCAGCGAATCGCGGCGCACCAGCTGGGTGTCGACCACCGCATGGCGGGCATAGCTGCGCACAGGCGGCAGCCCATCGGCGCTGATGCCGGCCCAGCCCAGCCGTTCGTCCAGCTCGGCCAGCAGGTCCTGGGCCGATGGATCAGCCAGCCGGCCGGCCGCCTGCTGCACCACGTTGTGCACCTCCCGCAGCCGGGCCGGTGAGAGCACCGCGGTGCCCAGGCAGTAGCCGTGGCGCACGTTGTCGTTGCGGTGGCGGAAGCCGTAGGGGGTGAGGAGCTTCTCGAGGTCCTTGCGCAGGGTGGCTGTTTCGCCCGGCAGGTAGGCGCCGGGGATCGTTTCTGTGGCCGTGATCAGGTGCTGATGCAGGTTGCTGCCGCGCTCGGCTGGCCGGTCAAAGGGCACCTGCAGCAGGTGGCGCAGCAGCGTCATCACCCTCACAAACACTGGCCCATCGCCCATGGGCGGCAGCCCGCCATGGACGGGGCCGGCGGCACGCGGTGGTGGCGCCAGCTGAACCGGTGAGGTACTTGGGATCGCGCTGCAGAAGCCGTTGGCTTCCAACCAGGCCAAGTCACTTCGGATTGCCGTGGCATCGGCAAAACAGGCTCCGTGCAATTTGCCCAAGAAGGCCGCCGCCCGATCGGCCAGATCGCCCTGGGGCAGGGGCGAGAGGATCGCCTCCAGCTCTTCTGCGCTGGCGGGGTCGCTGGCTTCTAAATCGGGCCAGGTGCTCAGCAGCCGGATCAGGTGCAGCAAGCGCTCGAGATCGAGCAGACGCGAATAGCCATGGCGCTGCAGCTTGCGCTCCCGGTTGGTGGCCGAGCGAATGCGTTGATCGAGCCCGGCCAGTTCGGCCTGCAGCACCGCCGCCAGATCGTTGTGGTGGGTGGGCACCACGGCACAGATGGCCGCGAAACCCTCCGCCCGTGATGGCCCGAAGTGCGGGTCGGCCAGGGCGGCGGCCATCTCCTGGATCACTGGCACGGGTACAGCCCGCGCGCGGTTGGCGTTCCAGGCCAGGGAGGTGGGCAGATCGGTGTAGAGCCACCAGCCAATCCATTCCACCGGTGCCGGCAGCGGCAGCGCCTGAGTGAGTGCCAGCCGCCAGGCGCGGCGGGCATGGGTGGCATCCACGATCACCGGGATGCCGGTGGCCACACACTCCTGGATGCGTTGGTGCAGCCGCTGCTGGATGTCCACCCACGGGCCCTGCACCGCCGCATCCCCGAAGACCTCCGCCCGGATCGCATCAGTGGAGAGCACCTGCGCCGGCGGTTCACCCGGGGCGCTGAGCAGGGGCGCCAGGGCCTTGGCCAGGGTGGTCTTGCCGCTGGCGGGCTGGCCGATCAGCAGGTGGCAGCGCAGCGCAGGCGTCATCGGCAACGGCAACTCCCACCCCACAACAGAAGCCGCATCCTGACCCGGCGGCTTCTCTTTCGCACGAAAAACAGCTCGGATCGCTCTTGCGGCGCTGACGCTGCAACCAGCAACGTTCAAGCCAACCGTGGCCAGCTTCAGCAGCCCTCCAGCCAGCAGTTATGCGCCACCCGCGGCGCTGGCAGATCTGCACATCCTCGACTTTCTCGAGCTGGCCGGCTCCCAGGCCAAGGCCGGCGCTGCCCTGGCCATGCACCAGAGCACGGTGTGCCGCAGCCTGCAGTTGATGCAGCTGCAGTTCCGGCTGGTGCCGCGCCAGGGCTCCTCGGTGTGCCGCCACGGGCACAACACCTGCCTGCAGCACCTGCGGCTGGCCTACCGCGAGCACCGCTTGATGGAGGGGCTGCTGCGTATCGGCACCGATGTGCTGCACCAACGCCTGCTGCAGGGCCTGGCCGGGATTCAGCAGGTGCCAGCGCGTTGCCGTCAGGCGGAGCACTGGGCGGAGCTGGTGCGTCATGGCGTGCTGGATGGAGCGCTGCTCAGTTCCTTCTGCCTGGAACGCAGGCTGCTCTCGGGTCAGCTGCCGCAGTGGGAGGGTCTGTCAGTGATGCCTCTGGGCCAGCTGCGCTTGCAATTGGTGGCCACGGCAGCCACCAGCCGCCGGGTGCTGCTGCCCCGCAGATCTGTTGCACCCCTGCTGCATCAAGCCGTAGCAGCCCATGGCTATGGGGTGGAGCAACAGCCAGCGGCCTGCCAGGAGGCCGAGGCGTGGATCAAGCGTGCGCGCGACCGGCAGCTGGCCCTGCCGATCAGCCCGGAGCTGCTGGCGCCGAGCTGGTTGGAGCGCCATGGCCTGCAGCCCCTGGCTGATCAACCGGTGCTGGTGGAGCAGCTCTGGCTGCTGCTGCCCCAGGGTGCGGCCAACGGTTCCGCTGCCCGTGAAGCCGTGCGGGCACTACGCCAGCAGCTGCGTGACACCGAAACAATGCAGGATCTGCATGGAAAAGAGTTTTGATCGGGATTTCAGCTGCTGAAAACCAGGCGAAGTGTTTGCGACCGGTACGGCTTTGAGTTACTCGGCACCCGAGAAGAAGTCGGCATCGAGCTTAGAGATCTTGATCACTTCTTTTGTTTGCACGCCTACTCCGTGCTCAATCATCAGCTCTGCGAGCTTCTCGCCATCAACCAAGACCAGGCGAGGATCTCTGATGCTTTCGGCGATCCTGATTGCATCCGAGGTGAAGCGGCTTGTCGTGACAAAAACACCCTTCCGGCACCCACCAGATGTCATCGCGCCGACAAATGCTTGGACTTTTTCGCTGGAGACAGAGTTGTCCGCGTAGCGCTTGGCCTGCATATAGATCTGGTCAAGGCCGAGCTTGTCTTCATTGATCTTCCCGTCGATTCCGCCGTCAGGCCCCCTGGGCACTCCTTGCATCGCTTGCCGTGAACCACCTCCATAGCCCATGGCAGCCAGGACATCTAAAACCAGGCTCTCAAAGTCGTGGGGGTCCATCATTCTCATCTGCTCAAGCAGGTCTGACACCAGCTGCTCTTTGATCAGCTTTACCCCCGCTTCAATGAGGTCTTCCGGCGTGCTGTCCTCGGTGTTGATTTCAGTGCTGACTTCCTGCGGCGACTGAGACTTGGACTGCTTAGAAGCCTGGTGCTCCTTCCACTCGACAAAGCCAGTGAGGTCCGAACGCTTGATTGGCCTGCCCAGATCAAGCAAGGGCTTGGCATTGGGTCCCAAAGCAAAGAACCCTCTTCTGGGGCCGATCAAGGCCCCAGCAACCCTCAGGTAGGACGATGCCCAGCCAATGCGTCCGCGCACGATTGGCTTGCCATTGCTTTCTTGGGTGATCGCCATCTGCTCTTCTGTGATTCCCATTCTCTGGATCACAGCTTCAATGGCGTCATTGCGTGCGAGCTCACCCTGCTCCTGAAGGACTTCGAGAAGAGGGCGCATGAACTCATGAAACTTTGGGATGTCAGGCATGGATCTTGCTATCCCCTGTTTGGCGGATGTAGCTCACCTCGCATCCCTTGGTCATTCGAGCCTCTTGCATCACAGCGGCGGCATTGAAAGCAGAGAATTCAAACCACTGGAAGAGGTCCAGTCCTCGATCGAGGGTGATCTTCCAGCCGTGGTCGGTGGTGATGCTGCGGGCATGGAAGTTGGGGCTGGCATCGACCTCCCAGGTGAACGGCGTGCTGGTGCCTGCAAACGAGTCCTGCACCTGGCCGAGATTCTCCACCTGTTTTTCGAGCGTTTCCTGGTCGGAGCCGGTGATCAGGTGAACTGTCACCTCATCGCCCACCGGGGTGATCTCATTCACCATGCGCAGGAACTCCACCAGGTTGCGGACCTGGTGGAAGGCGCGGATGTAGGGGTCGCGGATGATGATGCCGCTGCAGCCCTGCAGGTAATCGGCAAAGAGTCGGCGGTAGCTCCAGCCCTTGGCATTTTCCGGCACCACCAGATGCTGTTCCTTCAGCGGAGAGCTGGTAAGAGATGCTGCCTCCCTGGTTTCTGCGGTGGCAGGTCCCGTTGGTTCGGTGGATGCAGCTGGTGGAGCCTTGGCTTCGGTCGCCTTGGCCTGTGCTTCTGATGTAGCAGGCTTTGCAGCATGGCCATCAGCTGCTGCCGGAGCAGCTTCGGGGTGCAGGGGCCTGAGCCCAGCAAAAGCCGGGTACTGCTGCTCCTCAGGCGTCAGCACCGTGACTGCATCCCCACCGGCTAGAGGCCGATAGGCGAAGTCGTTGGCCTTGAAGGTGTCGTCGATCCGCAGGATCTGCTCACGCACGCGGCGGCGGCACTCCATGGCGAACTCCAGCAGCTCGGCGATCTCGTCCGGGGTGGCCTTGCCATCGGGATGGATGATCTTCATCAGGCCGGAGAAGGTCTTCTCGAAGCCCGTTTGATCGCGGGTGGAGACCTCCGAGCTGATCTCGAAGTGGGGCTTGTAGAGGCCGGTGTAGTCCTCGGTGCGTAGATGCTTGAGCACCTCGGCGATGTAGTCGACTACAAAGCCATAGCCGGTGCAGAACAGCTCGTGGCGCACCGGCTGCACCTCCCAGCCGGGGTTGAAGGCGTGAATGCGGTCGAGGAAAGCCGAGTCGATGTACTTGTCGGGCAGCGGCTCGTAGAAGTGGGAGTGCTTGAGCATGTAGGCCACCGACTTCTGGGTGTTGCCCATGAACACCATCGAGGCTTCGGCTGAGAGCTGCTCGATGCCCCGCGAGAAGGTGCGGTTGGCCATGTAGTTCTTCATGATGTCGACCAGCGTCTTGTCGACCTTCTTGTCCTTGCCGGCGAATTCGTCGAAGCAGATGCAATCCCAGTAGCCCACCAGGCCGATCTTGCCGTTGGCGTTGCTCACAAACAGCTTCGGGGCGGTGACCTCCGAGCCTGAGATCAACATGCCGTGGGGCGAGAACTCGGCATAGACGTGTGACTTACCGGTTCCCTTGGGGCCAAGCTCCAGCAGGTTGTAGTTGCGCTCGCAGAAGGGGATCAGGCGGATCAGCGTGAGCAGCTTGCCCCGACGTGTGAAGGGCTCAGGGTTGAAGCCCACGCTCTGCATGAGCACGTCCATCCACTCATCGGTGGTGAACTTGGCTCGGGCCTCCAGGAACTCCTCGTGGTTGACGCCGGCCACCTGGATTGGTTTGACGCTGGAGATCTGCCAGGGGCTGGCCTTGGGGTCGGTGGGGAGCTCGTACTCGACATCGGTGATCGCCCAGATGCCACCCACCAGCAGCTTGGGGTAGCGCTTGATGAAGTCCACGTCGATCGGGACTTTCTTGAGGCCGAGGTTGGTGAACTCCACCTCGTAGAAGCCGCCTTTCTCGTTGAGCTCCACGGTGAGCTTGTCGATCACCTTGTGGGTGCCGCGCTCCTTGATCGTGGATTTCACCAGTTCCGCCTGGTTGCGGTGCACGTAGTGCTTGGCGAGGATCCGCCGCACCGACTCCAACCCCTCGCTGATCAGGCTTGGATCGTCAGTGGCGCAGTGCTGACCGAGCAGGTACTCGAGCACGTAGGTGGGCACCACGGCGTTCTGCTTGAGCTCGGTGGTGAGGTCCTTACGCACCACCAGCCCAGGGAAGTGCTCCAGGATCTTTTGATCCAGGGGGCTGGGGGCTGCAGGGGGTGCGCTGGTGGCCATGGTGGGGATCAAAAGTCGTCGAAGTCGCTGCCGAAGGGCCGCTGCAGCTTCAATTCCACAGTCTTGTAGGCCTGGGGCTGGCTGACACCGTCTAGCAGTTGCTCCAGACGCAGCTCCAGGGTCTGGTTGTTGTAGTCCCCGGCCGCGTTGGACAGCTCCAGCACCACCTGCTGCTCCCGCTCGCGGGCTTCGCTGGCGGCGGAATCCAGCAGCACGGTGCGGTGGGCACAGAGCAGGGCGCCATCGGCCTTGGCGTAGAGGCCGATGCGCAGTTGCAGCGGCAGGCGCTTGCGGGGTTCCACGGGCTCCAACTGGAACAACCCGAAGCTCAGCTTGCCCATGGTGATCTTGGCGGGCACCCGCAGCAGCTCGGCCTCCACCACGCGGCTCCCGTCCTTGCGTTCCCGCTTGAGCCGGATCACAGGCACCACCACCTCCTGCAGGGAGGTGCCGCCATGCACGAAACGGGAACCGGAGCCCGAACGGGGGTAACGATCGAGGCCCAGCGGGAACACCGCTCCCCAACTGCCGGCCAGACCCAGCTCACTGGCGGTGAACACCTTCTGCCCGGCACTGGGCTTGATGCCCGTGCCCAGGGCAAAGCGGCGGTTTTTGAAGGTGAGCTCTTTTGCTGATGGGAACTCCGAGCGGTCGTTGGCATCCACCGGTTCCTGCTGGAACAGGAAGCCGTGGTCGGCGGTGATCACGGCCTGGCTGCCCTTGAGGCTGCTGATCTTTCGCAGGATCGCGTCCAGCTCCTCGAAGGCTTGCTCCACCGCCTGGCAGGTGTCGGCTTCCGTGTCGCGCTTGTCGCCGATCCGATCGATGCGGTTGTGATACACAACGATCAGGTCGTGCTCCTTGATCAGCTCGGCTCCCTCCTTGGTAGTGGGCAGGTTGAGGAAGTCTTCCGCCTGAATCGCCTTGGCACGGCCATTGGCGTAGGCCTTGAGGATCTTGTCGCGGTTCTCGGTGCCCGAAGCGCTCTGGCCATCCACCACGGCGGTGCCGTCGGCGGGGTTGATGCCGACCTGCGCCCCGGGCAGCAGGGCGGCCATGCCCAGCTGGGTGTAGGAGGGCAGCACCCCCAGCAGGGCATCCACCTCAGCCTTCCAGCCCTTGCCCGCCTGAGCGTTGAGGCGATCGGCAAAATCGCGGGCGGCCTCGTAACGGAGGGCATCGGAGATCACCACAAACAGGCGCTTGAGGCCCTTGGAGGAGAGCGGTGCATGCACATAGCGCATGTGGAACTCCTTCTGCCGCGGCATGGCATTCGAGCTCCAGCTGCTGAGCTGACTCACCTGATCGCTCCAGCGATTGGTGAGTGGCAGCAGCACGTTGTTCACGTACTGGTTCTCCAGCCACTCCCGCAGCGGCTTGAAGAGGGTGGGCTGCTGGTAGGTGCGGGCATGGAAGATGCAGCGGCGGTAGGCCTGATCCAGGCGCCACCAGCCATTGCAGTAGCGCTGCAGACCCTCCTCGAAGCTGGGGACCTGCAAATCAGCCTTCGCCAGCAGTTGGCGGAAGTTGATCGCCTGCTCCAGGGCGCGGTAGCCGTGCAGGTGCTTGTCAAACCAGCAGGAGCTGCTGCGGCCTCTGATCGCGTCCAGTAGGTCAGCGTCTGTTGCGTCGCCCTGGAAACGCTGCAGCAGGCGGCTGAGCACAAAGCGCTCGATCAGCTCGTAGCTGTCGTCATCGTCTGGGTCGTAGCTGTCTGCCGCGTCGTTGAGCTGGTCCTCGACGCGCAGCACACCGGCCAGATGATCACTCCACTGCTCGAAGGCCGGCCTGGAGCTGAGGCTGTCTTTCCAGATGCTTAGGAACACCCGGGCGTGGGGCAGCAGGTCGCCAGAGGGGCCGATGCTGCTGACGCTGTTGAACAGAGCAACGGCAAAGTCACGCAGGTTGGGTTCGGGGCTGGCGTAGCCGAACTTCTCGCCCACTGTCTTCCAGAAGTGAGAACTCAGCTGGTGACTGCAGTAGAGGTCCTCCACCGGGTCGTCGCCATCGGGGTTGGCCGGCTCCAGCTGACTGAAGGCATGCAGCAGCAGCTTGTCGATATCTGGCGGCTGCTTGGCCAGCACCGCCAGCATCTTGAGCCGCACTGCCGCTTCGTTGTCGTTGGGGCGCAGCAACTCCTTGAGCTTGGTGGTGCGCACCGGTGAGCGGAAGAAGGCCTTGTGCTGCTGGGCCAGCTCTTTGAACTCCAGTGTGAGCCCGGCCTCCTGGATGTCGAGCGAGGCGCGATCGGCCGTGAACTCATGACCCGCCAGCAGCAGATCCAGCAGCCAGTTGTCAGGTTCGGCTGGTTTGGCGGAAGGGATGTAGAGCAGGAAGCGCTGGTCGAGGGGGGCGCGGCTTATCGCCACTTTCACGGAGAACTCATTGCCCTCGACCCGCAGCTTCTCGGCCTGTGCTGGCTGGTACTCATCGAATTCTGAGGCCCACTCGCCGTTGGGGTCGTACCAGAAGGCCACACGTTTGCGGGCGAGAGCGGCGTCAAGGCTCTCGTGGATGCGGTTGGTGGCAGCAGGGGAGCGGGTCATCGTGACTTCCTCAGTCCTCCTTTGCTGCCAGGCCAGGGATCGGTGCCAGCACGTCCTGCAGCTTGAGGTAGTTCACCTTTACGCCGTCATCGAGGTCGAGCTCGATGCGCTGCTGGGCCAGGGGCAGCAGGGCGTCCTGCTCCCAGGCCTGACATTCCTTGAGGACCTTGGTGATTTTCTCAGCTTCCTTACGTGCGGCGGTTCGTTCGCGGGTGGGGAGGGAATCGTTGAGCTGATCGAGGCCGAGCTGGGCCAGGCGGGCTTCCAGTTTCTGCAAGTAGGGGCGGAAGTAGTTGTTGAGAACGAGGTTGAGGGTGTCTTTGGTGTAGCGGTGCAGGTAGATCAGACAGGCGAAACCACCCTTGGCAGGCCCAGCTGGGCTCTGCACCAGCCAGTAGATCGGGCGTTTTTTGTAGGTTTGCAGGTGATCTTTGTAGAAGTCGCTGCAGAAGTATTTGCGGAGATCTTTGCCGAGGGCGGTTTCGATGAAGGCCAGATCGGTGTTGAGGGAGCTGGCGGGGAAGGTGACGCGCAGGAACTCGCTGCTGCGGGCGACGATGTCGTCTTCAAACCACTCGCCATCGAGCACGGGGATGATGCCGTCGCGGTCGGGTTGGAAGGCGACTGCGTCGCTGCATATGCCGACTTTGGCGTAGTAGTTCTCCAAGGTGTCGCCGGCATTGGCGAGGATCAGGCCGGGGTGATCGAGGCAGTAGCGGCCCATCATGCAGCCGGTGGCGTAGGAGAGCAATTCCTTGATTGTGTCCTGGCGAAAGCGATTCCAACGCTCATCTTCGGTGAGGTTGCCGCCGTAGCGGTAGGCGGGATTCACCGTGAGGGTGATCTGCTCGATCGGCACCTCGGGAGTGAGTTCGTCCTGGAGGCCGTAGGCGTCGATGAAGAGACGGTTGTTCTCCTCCTCCAGGCGCTTCATCTCGGCGATGGTTTGTTTATTGTTGGCAATCCAGGCGGTGTAGCTGGATTTGATGGTGGGGGCGGGAT